>JAABUZ0100005160.1_pt1 | contig 17370 bp, 12 predicted proteins | sample 5562091 | NCBI WGS metagenome assembly JAABUZ01 (sample SAMN12813069, study PRJNA571459) | rock metagenome | isolation source: Antarctica rocks | place: Antarctica: Victoria Land, Linnaeus Terrace sud | collected 2015-12-21
GGCATTTATGTCCCAAATAACTCCTGAGAGATTTCGCGCCCTAAGCGCTCACTTTCAGCGGAGTTGTTGGCTTTTTGGTACTGCTCAACTTTACTTTTGAACTGTTGCAGACGTATGTTTGACAAAGCTTCAATTAGCTGTTTTGCAGCCGACGAGGAGTTAAGAAAACCTGTTAGGCATTCTGTCGTACTCAATTGCTTTACGGCTGCTGTAAGCCCTTCATTATCCAGAGATTGTACTGCTTCCATGATGTTACTCATGGAAATTTCAACCGAACCATCCGTCACATGATTCCAGACACCCATATTCCGTACTTGTGTTCCGAAACGCTCAACAAGACGTTCTACCTCAGCGCTTTCAATGACAACGACTCGGTTATTACGCTCAATCTCTTCGAGAAATTCGATGAATGGAAGCATGCTGCCTTCTATCTATACAATAGCCATTTCCCCTGGATTCAATCGTGATTGGCGGCGTGAAAGGCCACCATATTGAGCACTAGGGTAATTATTGCGGAACTTCGGCTCACTGCAACTCTTTGTTCAGTTTCTGCCAGACTTCCGCTAACTCGATGGATTTACCATTTGTGAGCCATAAGGCATCGATGCGTTCGAGATTTTGCGTTTCCCGGCTCCATTCCCAACCCTTGCGAAATTCGGGATCAAGAACGAAGATCTTTTCAAAACCAAGGCGCGCATAGTTTTGGCATTTCTCATGCACGAAGCTCATGGCGTCCGTGGGCGAAAGAACCTCTATAACCACTTCCACAGGCTTGGTCGGATAAGGCCGTTCGAGAGGCGACAACGAAGCAAGCACATCGGGCTTGGGCTGCCAGTCCGGATCGATGCGCAGTTCGACTTCGGCTGCTGATCGATAACCGGCTTGATCGAGAATATACATTAGAATCTTCTGCAGCAAGCTATGTACGGTTGTCGGCACTGCTTTTTGAATTGCCTCTCCAAACCAGTATTCGAAATAGGGCTTTTCGTCCGCATAGCGCAAACGAAACTCTTCGAGTGTCAGTAATTGCGTTCCCGCCGCCATGCTTCAGCCTACCCTAAAAGAACACATTGTGTGATCAACTGATTTGTGCACACAATTATCGGGATGTCTGCAACTTTAAACATTTTATGAATAGTCGAGTACTGACAGCAGCTAAGCACTAAAACTATTGGAAAAGTACTAAAAACCTGAAAATCTGAACGAGAGTGTGATACTTTCATACCATCGTTGTTTTCTATTAGGTTCAGTTGAGTCTCTGGGAGGGACTAGTATGCCTCGTTGGCTTACCGGCTTCACGTTAGCCGCTTTTGTTTTGCTGTTCAGCAGCGTTGCTTTTGGACAGCGTGATCTTGGAACGATCACCGGAATTGTCACGGACGCGTCAGGGGCTGCGGTCCCGAACGCGACAATCACAGTGCTGGAGAATGCGACGGGCGTTACTCACAGCACACAGACGAATGATTCGGGTAACTACAGCATTCCCACGCTGCTGCCGGGAACGTATACCGTTACTATCGAGGCAGCCGGATTTCAAAAGGCCCAACAGAAGAACGTGATCGTCAATCCTGGTCAGCCGACCGGAGCGGATATCGCGCTGCAAGTTGGCAACGCGACACAAACCGTGGAAGTGACGGCGGCGGCGCCCCTGTTGCAGACCGAAAGTCCTGAAATCGGAGCGAACTTAAACGCTGCTCAGGTAACGGAACTTCCCTTGGGCGGACAGCGCACATTTACTTATCTGGCGCGGCTGTCTCCGGGCGTGGTTCCCGCCGAGCCGGGGGCGCGCGACGCCACGGGCGGCGGTTTTTCAGCGGGCGGCGTCCGCTCCACGGGTTCCAACAACTTCCTGCTCAATGGCGTTGACAATAACGTGAACGTCATCGACTTTATTAACCAGACCTCCTTTGTGATCGGACCTTCCGTGGAAGCCATCGGGCAAGTGCAGATCATCACCAATGGCGCGAGCGCCGAGTATGGACGCGCGGCGGGCGGCATCATGGAAGTGAACCTGAAGTCCGGCACCAACCAGGTGCACGGCACGCTCTTCGAAATTCTGCAGAACACAAAGCTCAATGCCAATCGTTGGGAAAATAAAACCATCTCGACGGCCCAAAACCCGAAAGGCTTGCCCACCAACCCGGCCAAGCAGAACCAGTTCGGCGGCGTGATTGGTTTCCCCATCATTAAGAACAAGCTCTTTATGTTCGGCGACTACCAGGGAACGCGCATCCGCACTGCTGGCGGTACGATTCAGAACCTCGGCTACGGCGGCTTCTACACCATCCCGACGCAAGCCATGATTAATGGCGACTTTTCCGGTCTGCTGGGTCCGCAGATCGCCGCCGTTAATGGTCAGGCTATCTACCAGAATCAGATTTTTGATCCGACGACAACAGGGTGTACCAGTGGGTGTCTGCCGGGAACTCTGACGCCCGCCAACGCAAGCGTAAGCCCGGTTTATACTCGACAAGCGTTTGTAGGCAATATCATCCCCATCAGCAAAATGGACCCGGCTTCCCGGAAAATCGCCAGCCTGTATCCCGCGCCCAACGTAAACGTCGCAGGCGGGAATTATCCGCAGAACAATTACTACACAGTGACGCCGGGCGGTTGGAACACCGACCAGGGAGATGGACGTGTTGACTATCACTACAACGATAAGAACAGCATCTTTGGGTCGGTTAGCTGGTCCGACACCGCGAAGAACAGTACGCCGCCTTTCCAAGGCGCTCTCGATGGCGGCAACTTCAACGGCAGTTCGGAAACGGATCTTGCCCGGAATGCCATGATCAGTTGGTCGCACATCTTCAGCCCGTCGTTTGTTTCCGAAAGCCGCGTCGGTTTCACGCGGCTGGTGACTGCGCGCACTCAGGCAAATGCGAGCACAGACACCTTTACGCAGTTCGGTATCGGCGGCTACAATCCGACGTCCGTTCCTCTCAATGGCGGCTTGCCGCAGTTTGGATTGGGCCGTTATAGCCAGGTTGGCGCGAACGATTGGCTGCCCACGAAAGAGTACAGCAATGAGTGGGACTTCATTGAAAACCTGTCGCTCACCAAAGGAACGCATTCCATGCGCTTTGGCGGCGAGTACCGTCCCTTCCGCTTCCCCTTCTTCCAATTTCCCTATCCGCACGGCGAAATGAATTTCTCCCGCAATGAAACGTCTTATCCGTCCACCGGCGTATCTTCGGGCATTAATAAGACTCTCACCGGGGATACCGGAGACGAACTGGCATCGTTCTTGTTGGGTTCGCTCAATAATGCGCAGATCTCGACGACAAACTACATTTCATCCACCAAGCGGGCGTATGCCACCTACTTCCAGGATGACTGGAAAGTATCTTCCAAACTAACCTTGAACTTGGGCGTGCGTTATGAGTTGTTCTCCCCCATCGGCGAACAGTTTGGTCGGCAGTCCAACTTTGTGCTGCAGGACCTGACGCTTTATATCCCGAAAGGGCCGAACTCTGATGCGCCGCTGCCGCCGAACTTCAATCAACCGGCCACGATCAACGGCGTTACCTTCAAGCCGCTCTTTACTACTCCCATCAACGTGGCGCGCAACAGCGTGAGCCGGTATCTGATTCCCTGGGACAAAACCGACATCGGACCGCGTATCGGCATCGCTTACAACATCAGGCCGAAAACGGTGATCCGGGCCGCTTACGGCATCTTTTACAGCGGCGAAGAGAATCAGGGTGGAAACCCGAACCGTGGCGAGTCCGCGCCGTTCAATTTCTCCCCGAATTTGGGTAGGCCGGCAGGAATCAATAACTTCCAGCCCGATCCTCTGTTGGCGAATGGAAATCCTACCGGTGGAGTTTCCATCGGATTTCCAACCAATGTCTTTAATGGTTTCCCAGTGGCATCCTTGCAGTTCCGCGAGATAGCGCCGGACTTCCGCAATGGCATGGTCCACAAATGGAACTTTGCGGTACAACAGGAATTGCCCGGCCAGTTAGCTCTGGAAGTGAGTTACCTGGGTAATCACCAGGCGCATTCGCTTCTGCAGCCGGACTTTAACAACTGCTATAACGTAGCTTCGTCAAATTCAAATATTACTTGCAATAGTTTGCGGCTTCATCCCGATATTGGCAGTGTCTCAGGCACTGGTTCATGGGGCTTTGGTAACTATCATGCAATGACCGCCAAGCTGGAGAAACGCATGTCGAACGGTCTCCAGATGGTAACGGCTTATACCTACGGCCATGCGCTCGCAAACAGTGGAACGACGCTCTCCGGGTCGTCTGGCTTTTACACCAAAGATCCGACTAACTATGCAACATCGTATGCTAGTGCGGCATGGGATATCCGCCATAACCTCACCTCGGCATTCAACTATGAGCTTCCCTTCGGGCGAGGCAAACAGTATGGAGCGAATATGAATAAAGTCGTTCAGACGGCCCTCGGCAACTGGCAGGTCAACGGCATTCTGAGTTTGCGCACCGGCGTACCTTTTACCGTGCGATCCAATTGCAGCCAAGGCTTTTTCGTTAACGGTTGTTCGCCGGACCTGGTTCCGGGTAAAGATCCCAATGGGGCTCCAGCCAACGGACGAAACCCCAGCCAATGGTTTGATACCTCCGCTTTTACTGCCCCAGCTCCCTTAACGCAGGGCAACCTGGGACTGCAAACCAATTATGGACCTCCTACCCGCACGCTCGACTTCTCCATCTTTAAAGACTTCGCGTTTACCGAGCGCCTGCGATTGCAGTTGCGTGGAGAAGGCACGAACGTTGCGAATACGCCGCAGTTCGCCACCCCTGACAACAATCGTCAGAACGCAAACTTCGGCAGAATAACAGGCAGCAACGCCGGCACGGAACGCCACATTCAGTTCCAGCTTCGGCTGGAGTTCTAAAACTGAAAGCTTAAGGCTCCGCCGCGCCTCGTCTGCGCGGCGGAGCTTTTCTTTTGGTGTACGTTGTCTAATTGATACTGTTTCTTCTTCTTCTCCTCCTCGGCCCTCAGGAGCCCTCGCTGTTGCAGCGTGGCTTGCTTGCGCTAAAGAACGGGCAGTTAACCGAAGCGCGGCGCGACCTCGAAGGAGCCTCTCAAGCCGATCCCCAAAACCCTTATATCTGGACTTCCCTCGCCCAAACTTATCTGCGCTTAAAACTGCCGGACCAAGCTTCCGCCGCCGCGCGTACCGCTGAAAAAACCGGCGTGGAGAATCCGCTGGTCTCTCACGCGCTGGCGATGTTTTACTCGGAAACCGGGCAACTCCGGCATGCGGCGGAACTGGAGCAGAAATTCGCGGAAAGTCCCAAGGCAGACCGTGATGCGCTCGGACGCGCCGCCAGCCTATATCTCAGCGCGGGCGACCCGCAGCAGGCCGTAACGTTGGCGCGCCAAGCGAATTCCCAAAGTTTTTCTCCCGAAAAAGAAGACCTTCTCGGACGAGCGCTGATGGCCGCTGGTCAGAAAGAAGAAGGCGAAAAGCGCCTGCAATCCGCTTGGGAAGGCGCGAAAACCGATGAGCGAATCGCTTTTGACTATACGCAAGCCCTGTTGCGGCGTCAGGATTTCACGCGGGCGGAGGACGTCATTAGCTCGGCTCTCCCCCTGCACCCGCAAGATCCTCAACTGACATTAGCGCTGGGCGTGGTTCGCTATGGGCAAAGGCGTTTCGATGACGCTATCGCGACATTCCTGCAAGTCATTGCGCTAGATCCCGAAGTGGAGCAGCCCTACCTGTTTATCGGACGCATGCTGGAGCAGGCGGGAGAACATCTTCCCGACATTACGAAAGCTTACGAAGGGTGGGCCGTGCGGGAACCGGGAAACGCCAAGGCTCAATTACTGCTGGCAAAGGCATTGTTGACGCAAGACCACCGCAGCGGGAGAGCGCAAGCCTTGCTCGAAAAATCCATTGCGCTCGACGGGAAGGATTGGGAATCGCATTATCAGCTTGGCGCTGCTCTCGCTGACAAGCGGGACTGGCAAAAGGCGGCGGCTGAGTTGAACCGCAGTATCGAACTCAACCCGCAACAGCCGTTGCCGCATTACCACTTAGCGCGCGTTTACGACCGGCTCGGCCAGCCGGAACGCGCGGAAGCGGAAAGAAAACTACATGAGGAACTGACAAGGAAGCAAAAGCCGGAACCTTGATGGCCTGCTCGTCTTGTAAGTTTGCAAGAGGTTTGCTGAAAGCGGTTTCAGCACGGCCATTCGGAGACTTGTATGCTGGTACTTGCAGGAAATAGCGCAGGATGTTGTTGTTGTTCCTTTGATGATTGTGAATGCCTACTTGGTTGGCAACGCGCAATCATGGGTGCTGGTGGACTCGGGCATTCCAGGAAAGGAAAACAAGCTTAAGGAAGCAGCGGAAGCACGGTTCGGGCCGGGAGCAAAGCCGAATGCCATTGTGCTGACGCACGGGCACTTCGATCACGCAGGCTCGGCGAAAGCGTTGGCCGAACTTTGGGGTGTTCAGGTTTACGCGCATCCTCTCGAACTCCCGTACCTTACCGGAAAGTCTTTATACCCGCCGTTCGATCCCACGGCGCCGGGGGTTTTTTCCGCCATGAGCCGTTTTTTCCCGGCGCGTACGGCGAACCTCGGCCAGCATGTCACGGTTATTGATAGCGGCCAGCCTTTCCCAGGCGTTGAGGGATGGGAGTGCTTGCATACCCCTGGCCACGCGCCCGGACATCTGGCGTTTTATCGACGGAGCGACGGCACGCTGCTGGCTGGCGACGCGTTCACCACCATGAACCCGGACAGTTTGCTGGGCTTGCTGACGAAACAGCGGCAAATATGCCGCCCGCCTGCTCCCGCTACTCCCGACTGGCCGCAGGCGCGCCAATCGGTTCAGTTGCTCGCCCGCTTGCGACCGAAGGTGATTGGGGCCGGGCATGGCGAGCCGATGGCTGATGCCGCTGACCAACTGCAGGAGCTGGCCGACCGTTTTCCGGTTCCCGCGCATGGCCGTTATGTGAAAGAACCTGCGCGCATGGATGAGAGCGGCGTGACATATCTGCCGCCCGCGCCTCCTGATCGTACTCCGAAGGTCCTCACCGGTTTGGCGGCGGGAGTCGTGATGGCGACGGTTGGGGCGCTGATCGCCCGCAAGCGGAAATAAGCTCACTGACGACGAACATCCACCACGGCTTCGGCGATCTGGCCCAAATACTTTCCATCAGCCATCACATCCAGCGCCAGCGCGACTCTCGGCAGCGGACTGGACCACTGGGCGGGAATCGAAATGGTCGCTTCCGTTTTCGCTTCTGATTTCGCGTCAACTGTTAACGAAATTCGTGAAGGCGCGCCGCGCCAGCCGTCCGGCAAAACAAGCGCGGCCTGAATCCGCGTTTTTCGCGGGCGATGGTTGCGCACACGGATTTCAATGCGCGCCGTCTGTCCCGGCAGGGCCATGATCTGGTACGGATAAATGCTGATCCATGACGGATCGATCCCCATGTCGGAATCTTCGTCGGCAATGAGCGCGCGGAAGAATGCGTCCTGCTTTTGGGCGCGCTGCTCAAAGTTGAGCGCTGTTTCACGGTTGATGAGAAACGGCCTGCCGTGGCCGGGCGCAATGATGTTCGGCTCGAAATCAAGAATGTTGCGGATGGATTGCCTGTGATCGCCGCTTTTGACCTGATTACGGTAGATCAGATTATGGCGCAGCGAATCCGGATTCCCCGGATCATTAAAGAAAGCATCGCCGGTAAAGGCGACACGCGCGTTATCAATTGTCGCGAACATCGCCATTTGATAATTGGTGTGGCCTGGTGAATGCACTACCGTGAACTCAAACTCTTCCCACTTGAAGCTTTCTTTGTTGCCGAAAGAGCGGTCCACTTTGATGGGCTCGCCCAGGATACAGCCGACGTTTAAGCCGCGCGGTTTTTGCAGAATATCGACCATGTTCTGGTAGCACCAGATTTTGGTTCCGTATCGCCGGACCAAATGGGGAAAGCCGTTCAGGTGATCGTCATGGGTATGGCTCGGCATGGCGACGTCAATCGACTTCATGCCGTGGCGCGCCCGCAATTTCTCGATGCTGTGCTCGACAAAGCGCATGCGGTCAAAGGTGTCCACATAGCGGGTGAAGACCTGAAAGAACGTCCAGCTTGCCGAGCCGTAGTCCACGAACAGCGCCTTGCCGCTGTCGCTGATAATGGCGTAAAAGGAAGATGTTGTTTCGGCGTTGGCAATGAGATGCGGCGTGATTGCGATAGGCTGTAAATCCGAGGTCGGCGGGTGGTTGTACCAGAAATGATGCCAGTCCCGCAGCTTGTCAATCAACTCAGCCATGCCGGGCAAGGGGTCAGCCACCGGGCGGCCATGAGACGGGCACAATAGCTCCGGTTTCAGTTTGCTGAGCTCCGTTAACGAGTAGATGGACAGGTCAACGCCTTCGTGCTCGCCATAATAATACTGCAAATCATAAAGCGTTTGCACTTTGCCGGGCGAGTGCAGGAGGTCGCCGGAAAAAGCGACTTTCCTCCTGTCCACCGTCGTGAGAAGCGTGATGGAGCCGGGAGTATGTCCAGGGGTTGGCTGCACGAAAAATTCGGCGTCTCTCCAGCGGAAAGTCTCGTAATCGCGCAGGGCGGCGGCCACGGGAACGTTTTTCGTCAGGGAGAAGAAATCGTTCCTCATGTCATACAGCTCGAACACCCGCCGGTTGCGCCAGAAGTTTTCAGCCCCTTCGAAAAACTGCCGTTCATGCTCGGGCGCCGCGATGGGAATACGCTGGGCGACTGCTCGTCCGTCGCCTTGCGCCTGATCGCGATGATGATGCGTGTGCAAAATCCAATCGATGCCGGATACGCCGAGATCCGAAAGAAAATCGAGCATCTTACCCGAACCGAAATCAATCAGCAATCCGCGATCCCCCTGGCGGATCAGGTACACATTGCAGGTGTCTTCCAGCAGGAAGAGATTGTCGGAAAGCTTCTCCGGTCGGGCGTTCGGCTGAAAGGCTGTTTGTTCCGGAACTTCACCTGCCGCGAGCGGACCAGCGGCGATCCCGGCCCCCGTGCCTTGCAAAAAACGGCGGCGCGAAAACTCGTCTCCCTCGTGATGGTTCAAGCGCTTTGCCGCCCTTTGGTTCCTTTTTCTCTTGTCATAGCGCCGCGAGTAGCAGTATACCTTTTTGTAGCCAATCCGCACTGGCAACAAATCTGTTGCACAACAGATCCGTTGTGAAATCAACGAAAAATTTGTCTAAAACAGCACTTCGAAATCAAAGCGGTAGCGCCGGCGATAATTGCCGAAGAACACCCCGGATTGCGGGTCCGCCGTATTGGCATGCACGGCTAGAGCATTGAAGTGATTGGAAAGGTTAAAACCGGTTACCGACAAACGCACCGCATACTTTGGATTGATTTTAAAATCTCTCATCAGCCGTGTATCAGCGGAAAAGAAGTTGGGGAATCGTGAACTGTTGCTGTAAGGCGTGCCGACGTAGCTCTGGGCCGCATCCAATTGGGCATAAGGAAACCCATTGTGGTATTCCACAATCGGCAGCATCGAGAAGTTCAACGGCAAATTCACCCGCCCCCAGAGGAGAAAGCGGTTCGGCAGATCGCCGGGCAGGTTGGAGTATACATTCGGCTGCACGATGGGCGTGGCGAAGTTGCCGAGATAGGAATCGAACGCATTGATATGGCCTTCCGCGTGGCTGCGCGTATAAGACATGACAAGCTGCTGCGCGTTTTTCCATGCTAATTTTCCCGTGATCTCCGCTTGCCGGTAGCGGGAGCGTCCGTCGCCGTTTAACACCAGTTCATGCGTTGTGCCCAACAGTTGCGGCTCAAGCATAATCAGCCCGACGGATCGGTTATCGGTATAAACTCCGCGTACCTTGAGCAATTGTGAGAATTGATGTTCCACCTGTACGTTCCAGGTGGAACCCCGAGGCGAAAAAGCTCCCGCCACTTGTTTGCCCTGCACAAAGAACGAACGGGGTCCGGTGATGCTGCCGATGACGTTCAAATACTGGATCGGTGACCCAAGGATGCTGCCGTCCGGAGCGTAATTCGTGATTGTTCTTTCGGGATAGCGGCTGAACGTGTACACGTCAAGCGGAATGTGGTCGTAATATTGGCCGTATCCGGCGCGAAACACCGTTCGTTCATTAGCAAACGGAGTCCAGGCGATGCCCACGCGCGGAGCAATGCGGAGGCTGGCGGCCAGTCTTTGGTGTTCCACGCGGCCGCCGTAATCGAAAGCAACCTTCGGGTTCAGCGACCAGTGGTCCTGCACGTACGATGTAATCTCCAGGTCCGAACGGTTATAAGGAGACCGGCTCGAAAAGTCCGTCCGCTGTAACAAGCGGCTGTACGCATCAAGAATGTCCACGGGCCGGAGCGTGAACTGGCCCTGGTCGCTGGCGGTCGTCAGGGAACTGCCGATCTTAAATTGATGTGTCCCCAGCACCCGCACCGGCGAGGGAGACCAGATCTCCAGCCATTCCTTGCGTTCGGCGCTGCGATTTTGCGTCGCGAAATAATTGCCCCGATTGCCCCCCGGTGCCAGCACCATATCGGCGTTGCCCTGCGCTCCCACATAAGCGTCAAAGCGCTGAATCGACAGGGAACTGTCCAGCGTTCCTCCGAAAATTCCAAAATGGTCGGCAACGGTCCCGACGTAGTTATGCTGCGCGTAAGTGGGGGTCACCGGCTGCGGATTGAAGTAATCCGGATTGACGAAATCCGTGTGCTGGGGACTGACATGCACGGTGGCCGTCACGATTTGTCTTGGGGAAAGAATGTAGTCGATCTGAGAAAAGGAATTGATCCACTGCCGCTTGGATTCGTTGTACGGAAAACCGAGCGTTCGGCTGGGCACCTTTTCAAAAATATCGGTAATGGAGGAAAGGAAATAAAGGCGGTTGGGAATGATCGGGCCGCCCAGCACGGCTCGGGGCGTGACATTGCCAATGCCGCGCATATGCCAGCTTCGAACCCGAAAGTCCGGAAAGGGATCATTCAGTTCTCCGTGCCACTTTTCTCCGCCCCGGCGCGTTTCCACCGCCACCACGCCCGACGTGAACCGTCCGTATTGCGCCAGGAACGGCGTGTTCAGCACATTCACGGTTTGGACGCTGTCCACCGGAACCGTAGGGCCGAATTTGCCGGTGGCCGGGTCGGTCACATCGCTTTGATTGACCACCAAAGCCGCGCGCTCTTCATTGTTGCCGTCAATTTTTAGCTCGCCCTGCGGACCTCGCACCACTCCCGGCACCAACGGCAGCGTTTCGGTAACAGTGGGCGGATTGCCGGGAAGCGCCTTCACCTCGCTCGGGCGCAGCTCGTTGTTTTCGGAAGAGCTTTGCTCGATGGCCGGCGCTTTCTCCACCACCTCCACGCTGGAGTGCTGCCTCTGCGGCGTCAGCACCAGGCTGATCTCGGCGATGGAGCCGTCCTTGATCTGAACGGTGGTAGTACTTTCCTCAAATCCTGCTTTGTTGGCTCGAACCGTCCAGGAGCCGCACGGCACGCTTTTAAAGTCAGCGACCCCCATGGAGCGCGTCATCTCCGTTCCCGCTTCCGCCGCGTCCGACCCGACGCGCACCTGGGCGTCAAAGATAGCGCTTTCCTGCGAATCCTTGACAAGCACCCGCAAGGCGCCCGGCTTGCAGGTTTGACCAAATAAAGGATGGAAAAAGAAGAAGCAAAGCGTGATAATCAGCAAGGCTGCGGAGCGCGGGAAACAATGATTTCTCCTGGCCGTCTGCGCCAAAGACGAGTAGACGAATACACTTCGTGCAGTGCAACACAAGTCTTGCATGAGTTGATCCCCAAACCCAATATCTGGAACATAAGTGTACATCAAGAACACGGGCTTTTGCGGTGCTCTGGTACTATCCCTTTTGTTGCAAAGGAACTAAGCAACGGACGCCCGACCTTACCTGGGGACTTCTACCTGTTTGGCTCCCCTCAAGCGCATTCTCTGCATTACCATTGGGGAGAGCCCATGCCGCTAAGCCCCAACGACGATGATTTTCTGGCGAACCTCTACCGGAACTTTCAGGAAAAGCCGATTCAACCGGGCCATCGCTTCTACGTCGAGATCTGGGAAAACTCCGATCATGACCCGGTCCGCCGTCTTCGCAAGCACATTCTTTGGAGCGAAGTCCAAAGCCTTCAACTCTTCTCGGGGTTCAGCGGCTCCGGCAAGAGCACGCAACTGCGGCGCTTGCAGTTGGACCTGCAACACAAAGGGTACCTGGTCATCTACGCGAACGCGGAGGATTACTTGAATCTCGGCGAGCCCATCGAAGTCGAGGAACTGCTGATTACCATCGCCGGCGCCTTTAGCGACAACCTGGACCCGTCACTCCTGAAAGACTCCTACTGGGATCGCTTGGTGAATTACTTGGTGAAGACCGAGGTCAAAGTCGAAGAGGTGACGTTCAAGATGTCGAGCGCTTCCTTCAAAACCGAGCTTAAAACTTCGCCGACGTTCCGGCAACGTGTGCGGAAAGCAATCCAAAGCCGCCTGCCCGACGTTCGTAAGCAAATGGAGCGCTTCATTGAAGACGCTGTCCAGTCGATCGGGAATCAAAATTCTGGGCAGCGCGTGGTTTTTCTCTTCGATTCTTTTGAGAAGCTCCGGGGAACGCCGTCGAACGAACAGGAAGTGATGGCCAGCATTGAGCGTCTGTTTGGCGGCTATTTGGACATGCTGCGGCTGCCGTACGTTCACTGCGTATACTCCGTGCCCGCCTTTGTGCGCTTTCTCAGCACCTATGGAGAGCTGGTCCTGATCCCGACCGTGAAGCTCTGGAATAAGCGCATTCCCGGTCAGGCGGAAAGCGCCGATGAATCCGGTTTCGCCGTGATGCGTCAGATCCTCGCGAAGCGTTTCGGTGATGCCGCCTCCTGCCGCAAGGTTTTCGGCGAACCGGACGGACAGGGCCGCTATGCGGCTGCCGAAAAGCTCATCGAGGCGAGCGGCGGCGCGCTGCGCGACTTGTTTCGACTCTTCCGGGAAACTCTCCTCGCCGCCCAGTCTCTTCCCGTGCCGGACCGCGTGGTGCAGCAGGCGATCGCTGTTGTCCGCGATGATTTCAAGACTTCCGTCGAGGACGCCCGCTGGCTTCACAAAATTCATGTGGAGCAGGCCGCTGACCTCCAAACTTCCACTGCCGCTGATGTCAACCGCTACATGCGCCTGCTGGATTCGCATCTGATCCTCTATTACATGAACGACATGAGCTGGTATGACACCCATCCTCTCGTGCGCGAGGAAGTCGACCGCATACTCGCTCTTAATCCGGAAACGCCCTCGCCTGCCGGGTAAACTTTCCCGCCCATGCACTCAGCGTTGAATTCAGAAGACCGCCTCGCCCTGTTGGCCGTGCCGGAATGGGGCAAGCTGTTGCGTCACTTCGAACTGGGTGAAGGCTTCGCGCTGGTGGTGCTCCTGGTGCCGGACACTGCCGTGTCGCGAACGTGTCAGGCCGAGCTGGATCTCTGGCTGCTGGCCCGCCAACGTCCCCGACTCGCCCTGGTGCCGGTCGAAAGCCCTGAAAGTCTGGAGCAGCTCCCGGAACAGCTATTAAGCGTTGTGCCGCCCTCCGGTCCGGTCTGGGTCTCGGCAGTGGGGCCGCGGGATGTCTACGAACCGGCTTGGCAGCGTTGCGCCGTGAAGCTGAACCGCACTCGTGACGCTATCGTTAGCCGCTATTCAACCACGCTGATTCTTGTCGGCCCGCCTTGGATGCGGGAGATTTTGCGCGACAATGCGCCGGATTTTTGGTCGATCCGCGCGTTCGTGGCGGATATCTCGCTGCGCCGCACGCTGCCCGCTACCCCGGAGAACAACAATCCCGTTGCGCAAACCAACTTCGAGGACTCGCCCGATCCTGACTTCGCCCTGGCTCAAGCCGCGCCGCTTCGGAACCGTCCGGAGTTGCACCGTGAACTAAGCCGATTGCTGGACCGGGCAGGCCGGGGTCTGATGCAGCGCGGAAGATCCAAAGAAGCTGAGGAGGTGTTGCGCGAAGCGCTCGACATCCGCGAGCGGCTGGTGCGCCAGGAACCGGAGCGCGCCGACTACCTGCGGGATCTCTCGGTTTCTTATGAGCGCTTGGGGGATCTGATGAGCGGCTTGGGAGCAGGTGAGGAAGCGCGCCAGTTCTTTCAGAAAGCGCTCGACATCCGCGAGCGGCTGGTGCGCCAGGAACCGGAGCGTGCCGACTACCTGCGGGATCTCTCAGTCTCTTACAACAAGATGGGGGATCTGATGCGCGGCTTGGGAGCAGGCGAGGAAGCGCGCCAGTTCTTTCAGAAAGCACTCGACATCGCCGAGCGGCTGGTGCGCCAGGAACCGGAGCGTGCTGACTACCTGTCGGACCTTGTGGTGTCTTTGCACCGCATCGGAAGTGCCGATGCCCTAAGAAGGGCGATCACCATCCTCCGTAGCATGGAGTCGGAACATAAGCTGACTCATGCCCAAGCTGATTGGATTCCAGCATTGGAGCAGGCTCTGGCAAGCGCGGGGCAAGATTGATACCGCGCCCTCTCGCCTCAGTCGAGACCGGGCAGCCGTAAGCACGATGGCACAAGCAGCGGCACAAGCGCGAGCTATATTGCGGTAGGTCGAACTACTCTCAAAGATCACGCGCAAACGGTCTGCGCTCGCGTCAAAAGAAGCTCCCGACGGGCCTCCCAAACTATACCCGATCGAGGAGGTGGAAACCCGCGCCGCCATTCCGGTCAGAGGATCGAGTGTATAGATGCCATTGTTCCCGAGCGCATACAGTTGATTGTTGGCGGGACGGAAGGCAATGGCTTCCAGCGGATCGTTGGTGACTCCCGTGAGCGGATGCACGTTGAAGAGCGTGCTGGGGTTGGCGCTATCAAAGCTGAACACCTGCTTATCGTTGGCGCTATAGCCATAGATCGTCTCGGCCTGGCCCGACGCCGGGATAGTCAGCAGGGCGGCCATGACGGTAAAAACGGCAGCTATCGTGCGATTCATCAGAGTCCTCCAGAATCGAATCAGGCTGCTGAGTACGCGAAAGGAATACATAATCATACTGCAAGGAATCCGGAGCCGGCAAAGCTGCCAATGCAGTTGCTTGCTAGTCCTGCATGTGCTTCCGATTTCACGATGGGAACCGAGCTAGGAGCAGGATGCTTGTGTGCGGGCTAGATGCAGCATCGATCCGGTGCGAAATGACCCGAAAGGAATCTGACGTGTTGCCGCATCATGTCCCGCCCGCATGATATAGAATGAGTTCGCAATTAAAGCACTTATGCCTACATGGACACGCAGAGATTTTCTAGGATCGCTGGCGGCTACGGCAGCAGCGGGATCGCTCGCCTCTCAGGAAAGACGTACCGGCCAACCAAGAATCAAAATCACCGATCTGCGATGCGCCATCATCGGTCGCAACCCCGTCGTTCGAATTGTTACTGATCAGGGTGTCTCCGGCTACGGTCAAGCCGAATCATCCAAGCCGTATCTCAAGCCGATGGTCCTCTTCTACAAGGATTATCTTCTCGGCGAAGATCCAACCGACGTCGAGAGAGTCCTGCTGAAGATTCGCCGACTTGGCGCCTTCAAGCCGTGGGGCTCGGCCGTCAGTGCGATTGAGATCGCTCTCTGGGACATCGCGGGCCAGGTCCGCCGGAGTCCCCGTCTACAAGCTGCTGGGCGGTAAGATCCGCGACCGTGTCCGCATCTACAACGGAGGTCTTCGGCCACCGATGACGGGAGTCATGCCGCAGGATTATGCCGAGAACGTGCAGAAGATGAAGGAAGCCAAAGAAGGCTTCACGCTCATCAAGATGGCCGTCGGCTTCCACAACCCCGCGATGATGGGCGCGATCCCCAACATGTGGTACGACGAGCCGCGCCAAGGAGCGTCGCACCCGGACCGCGGTCTCATGACCGAACGCGGCCTGAAGCATGTGATCTCCTGCGTTGAAGCGATGAAGAAGGTGCTGGGCGATGAGGTCGGCCTCGCGCTCGACTGCGGACCCGGCTGGATGATGAAAGACGCCATCACCTTCGCGCGAGCCTGTGAGCCGATGCACATCACGTGGATCGAGGACATCCTCACCGGCGACTACACTCCCTACCCCAATGCAGAACTCTTCCGGGACCTGAAGCAGGCGACGTCGATCCCGATCCACACCGGAGAACAGATCTATCTACGGCAGAACTTCAAAGATCTGATCGAGAAGCAGGCGGTAGACGTAGTCGGCCCCGATCCTGAAGACGTGGGTGGCATCGCCGAACTGAAATGGATTGCGGAATATGCTGACATACACGGGATCTTAGTCGCCCCGCACGGCATCTTCGACGGCCTGATTGGCCTTGCCGCCCACGTTCATATGGCCGCCGCACTGCCGCAAAACTACATCGCGTTCGAGTACCCGTTCGGCCAACCCGAGTGGTGGTACGACATCGTCGAAGGCCTGCCCCATCCGATCGTCAAGAAAGGCTTTATTGACGTCTGGGACCGCCCCGGTCTTGGTGTGACCTTCCAGGTGGCCGCGGCTAAATCGCACCTCGCAGAAGAGGATCGGCGGTTCTTCGAGTGAGGAAAACGCCCATTACGATCCATGCCTGCCGGTACCGAAGCCCTAAAATCTGGCTCTGCGAACCACAAGAACGACTCGTGCTGACCAGGTTAGTTTTTGCGAGGGCGAATAAGGTTTAGAAAAGTATAGAGGCTTGGTGATCCTGGAAACCACCCCTATAGCTGCTCTTCAGCAAGAACATAAATCCAGGCACTCCGTTCCCCTCCTTCGGTGTTTACCGTTGCCACCACCCGCTGATAGCCACATCCTTCGAACTCGTCAAGGCGGTTCCAATGCTCCGGAAGCTCTGCCGACTCGAAAAGGTCCACGTCTACGGACGGACCAAGCGGATCCAGGATCAATCCAGGAAAGCCAAGTGCAGCGCCCCACCCGGAAGAGAATAGTTTGCCCCTTACCGTCCCGCGCTGCCACGTCCCGGCGAGTGCCGAAATTTGATGATGGTTGACTCTGCCGGGTGCCAAGGTTCCGTAAACGGCGAGCCGTGTATTGGGAGCTTCGCCAAAATCTGCTATTTCATCCACAAACCGAGTTTAGTGCCGAGTTGTGTCATCCGGAAGTTGGCCGACGTAAAGCCGACTTGCCGTTCCGTATCTGGCAGACACTTTCCAAATGGCCGACCACACTCTCTCAACGCAAATGATCGTAGTTTTATGTCTGTGACGCAAGGCAGAATGCAGTTTGGAGCAGAGGAGATCCGGCTACGGGCGACCAGTCACTTTACTCTGAACGGCGTTTGAACTAACTCGCTCACGCGAGGGACGCTACGCGTGAGGACCCAGGAAACTTTCAATGGCATCAGGGCTTTGTTGCTTGGAACGACAATCCGGAGTAGTATCAACACTATGCCATG
>JAABUZ0100005161.1_pt1 | contig 17367 bp, 20 predicted proteins | sample 5562091 | NCBI WGS metagenome assembly JAABUZ01 (sample SAMN12813069, study PRJNA571459) | rock metagenome | isolation source: Antarctica rocks | place: Antarctica: Victoria Land, Linnaeus Terrace sud | collected 2015-12-21
CAAGCACAAAATTGCTGAGGAGCCGTGTGATGGGAAAGCATCAAGCACGGTTTTGGAGAGCAGCGGCTCTCGTAAGGGGGTCGCTGACTTTAATAATCTCGGAGTGGTTAGCAGAGATAGGTCTGGAATTAAAACCTGAGAAGACAAGACTAACTCACACACTCAATCCCGAGCTAAGTGAGGATGGTCTTGCTGGATTCGACTTTTTAGGTCATCATATCCAGCAATTCCCTGCTGGTAAGTATCGCAGTAGTCACAACCAGCAAGGTCAGCTAACAGGTTTTACTACCCTCATTATCCCATCCGCGAAGGCGAGTAAGGCTCATCAGAAAGAGGTCGGAAGAATCATCAGAAAACACAGGTCATCGCCACAATTGGTGTTAATTAAAAACCTTAATCCTGTAATAAGGGGATGGACTTCTTACTACACCACCTCTGACGCCAAAACCGTTGGAGATCTGGAAAAACAAGACCAACTCACATACCTGAAACTTCGACGATGGGCAAAAAGCCGCTGTGGTAACATTAACGACGGTCACAAAAAGTACTGGCAAACCATAGGCGGTGATAACTGGGTATTCTCAACCAGAGAAGGGAACGCGAACCCCCTTCGGTTACTAAAACATAATGAGTTTTCGTGCAGTAGTACTGATTATGTGAAAGTCAAAGGAGATAAAAGCCCATTCGACGGCAACCTAGTTTATTGGAGTTCAAGAATGGGTTCACACCCAGAAGTGTCGAGTCGAACGGCATATCTGCTCAAAAAGCAGAAGGGAAAATGCACCTATTGCGGACTAAACTTTCATGAATGGGATGTGATGGAAGTAGACCACATCGTCCCCAGAGCCTTAAGCGGCAAGGATGAATACAAGAATCTACAACTTTTGCATCTACATTGCCACGACGAAAAGACCCGTTACGACCTGATTGAAATACGGAAAAAGGACACATCCAATATGTTCGACAGAATCAATAAATTCTTGTCCAAGTTTGAATGGGGATGGATAAACGACATTCCGGTATTAGGGGAGCCAATTGGTCAGAAGTCCAGTAGTGACAAGGAAAGCACACATTGAGTAGCCGTATGCGTTGAAAAGGCGCAAGTACGGTTTCGGATGGGAGGGGGAGAGTAGTAATATTCTCCTTCGACCCTACCTGGAGCAGAAATAAGCGTGTCTATTGAGTTTGCCAAGTATCACGGATTGGGAAATGACTTTATCCTAATTGACAATCGCTCCTCATCAGAACCTGTAGTAACGCCAGAACAGGCTGTTAAGTTGTGCGATCGCCACTTCGGTATTGGGGCAGACGGCGTTATCTTTGCCCTCCCAGGACAAGAAGGCACCGACTACACTATGCGGATTTTCAATTCCGATGGCTCTGAGCCAGAAATGTGCGGCAATGGAATTCGCTGTTTGGCGCGATTTGTGGCTGATTTAGAGGGCAATAAGAGCCAGATAGCTAAATATCGCATTCATACTCTCGCTGGCGTTATCACACCCCAACTGAAGTTTAGTGGTCAAGTCACGGTCGATATGGGTGTGCCGAGGCTACTAGCAGCTGAGATTCCCACTACGCTATGCCCAGGTGACCAGAAAGTGATTGCTCAGTCCTTGGAAGTGGCGGGACAATCTTGGTCTGTCACCTGTGTCAGCATGGGCAATCCCCACTGTATTACCTTCGTGGAGAACGTGGCAGAGGTTCCCCTAGAAATAATCGGTCCCCAATTCGAGCATCACCCAGCTTTCCCGCAGCGCACGAATACGGAATTTATCCAAGTCGTGCGGCCCGATTACCTAAAGATGCGGGTATGGGAACGAGGCGCTGGGGCAACTCTAGCCTGTGGCACTGGTGCTTGTGCTTCGTTAGTTGCTGGCGTGTTGACGGGTAAGTGCGATCGCACTGCTACTGTGGAACTCCCAGGCGGTCCCCTGGAAATCGAATGGGCAGCTGTTGACCAACGGCTTTACATGACAGGGCCAGCTGAGTGCGTGTTCACTGGTAGAATTTAGCCGGAGCTGGTTGATGGGAGAACAGAGGGCGTTTTCGTTACCGGGCGCGATCGCCGCGAAACTCGCCTGCTGTGATCGCCTCGTGCCAGCCGTACAGCAGTTGCAAGAGGCGATCTACTCACTTGCTGCGATATCTGCCTTCCGACGCTCGCCAAGAAAGTGCAGGCGTGGCAGGACATAGTTGCTAGAATACAGCTGATGAAAAATTTGGAACAAAGAAAAAACTGGTATGGAGTATCTTCATCTAAAATATAGCTTAATATAGTCAGGTGTACTCAAATTGCCCTTGACATGAAACTTGCAGACTACGCTGAATATCTAGGTATTTCTTACCAAACCGCTTGGAGACATTTCAAAGCTGGCAAGATTCCGTATCCCACACATCAACTAGACTCCGGCACGATTATTGTTGACTATGATCCGAGAATTTCTACAAGTACGGTCAACAAATGTGCGATTTATACCAGGGTGTCAAGTGCTGAAAACAAGGACAACCTAGAACGCCAAGCCGAAAGACTGACTCATTACGCGGTTGCCAAAGGGTACACAGTTCAGCACGTTGTGAAAGAAGTTGGAAGCGGGCTGAACGATAACCGTCGCAAGCTTGAAAAGCTTCTGAAGCAGGATGACTACCAGTTTTTAGTTGTCGAACACAAAGACCGTCTAGGGCGGTTCGGAACACACTACATAGACGTTCTCCTGACTCGTTGCGGGGTGACGCTAGAGATTGTCAATTTGGCTGATAATGGTCGCGATGAGCTAATGAATGACTTAGTTGCAATTATTACTTCATTCGCGGCTAGGCTTTATGGTCAACGTAGGGCAAAGCGTAAGACCGAGAAAATCATCGAAACTTTACAAAATACCTCCGATTTAGAATGTAGTCAAGTCTAGTCAGGCGTGTTATAGTACTCGGTACATCCAAGCATGAGATTTTAATGTGTATCAAGTTGAGCAGCATTACATCATGTCAAATCATGTGTGGTGGGACTACTGCGACGCAATCTGTTTTGCTTCCAAAAATCTCTACAACACGGCTCAATACAGTCAGCGACATAGCTACAAATTTGGACACGGGATACTGTCCCAACCGACCTTGAACAAGCTGTTCAAGGATTCATTACACTACAAAGCGATTCCCGCTAAAGTGGCTCAATTGGTTTTGAAACAAAATACAGATGCTTGGTCGACCTATTTTAAGGCTTTAAAAGCTTGGAAAGAAGATCCTACCAAGTTCACGGGCTCGCCAAAAGAACCTAACTACATTACTCCTGGTGATAAAGGTAGAAACTTAGTCAAGTTCAATAAACAGGCGGTCGGAAAACGAGAATTTAGTAAGGGTTTCATCGTACCCTCTATGTCCCCCATTCTGATTCCAGTTAAACCTGGATTGGCGCTTGAGGATTTAGTAGAGGTTCGCATTGTCCCTAAGACAGCGGCGTTTGTCGTAGAAGTGTTTTACGAAATCCCAGAACACTCAGAATTCTTTTGCTCTCTGAATCCTGAGTTAGCTGCTTCTATCGACATCGGCCTAGACAATCTGGCAACAATCACCTTTAACGCCCCTAGCATTCAACCGCTCTCAGTTAATGGAAAGCCCCTGAAATCCGCGAATCAATGGATGAATAAAGAGGTGGCGCGGTTACGCAGACAGCTAGGATTTGGTACATCCCGCCGAGTTCAGAACGTGATTCGTAATCGTAACAATTTTATCCATACTTACTTACATCAAGCAACTCGTCTGATCGTCAATGAGCTTTTAGGGCTAGGCGTAACTCAAGTTGCAATTGGAAAGAACGAGCAATGGAAAAGTAAAATTAATATCGGCAAACGAAATAATCAATCTTTTGTTCAAATTCCACACGCTAAATTCATGGCGATGCTGACTTCAAAACTTGAAGCAGTTGGCATTAAAGTTACGGTGGGTGAAGAATCTTACACAAGTAAGGCTTCGTTTCTGGATTGGGACAATATCCCAATCTACACACCGAACAACTTTGAATCCCGCAAGTTTAGTGGTCAGCGTGTCAGAACCAAGGAATACCGAGCTCATAATGGCGCAAAAATTCATGCCGATGTCAACGGTTCATTCAATATCGGAAGAAAAGTAATTCCCAACTGCTTTGATTGCCTCAAGTCAATTGTAGAGCGGAATAGAGGTTGTGTGGTAGCACATCCTAGACGGATCAGCCCGAAAATCACTCATCGTAATTTGAGTTGAGTAAGGAATTGCCGTTCAAAATGGCCTTAGCAAAGATTTGGTGTGGAACGCCTATATCTGACTATGCAAAAGGTAACTATTCAGACCTCATATCTCTCGGCTTTTCACATTGCCCAAAAAGTATAGTTCATTTCAGTCTTGAGCAGAGGTTAATCAGGCGATCGGTAACAGCAATGGCATGGCTTTTTAGCTTATCTGCTGAATGTGGGGTGGAACAGGCTACCGCAGAACAATTTGCCCACCACTTCGACAGAATTTCTTGGGTTCTCTCAAACGGCGGTCAATCCCAGTCCCGCAGTGGGATTTTTCAAGACATCGAGCAGAACTGGTGGTGCCGGATTTATCCCAGTAGCATTAGTGAGCAGGGGATTGATGCGCCGGAAACTGCTTATCTCATGACGGAGCTGGGTCTCCTGCTCTATCAACATTTGCGGTCTGCCCCAGTTTTTCGCTATGCCTTGGTCGGTGTGGAAGTGGACGAGTTTAGAACCTACAGCGAATTGCTCACAGATTCTTCTACTCTCGCTTTTCCGGGTTTGGTTCTAGCCAACCCTGTTTGGCAGACTGTCGGCTCGCCTCCAGTTTTTCGAGCGTTTAGCCCAGGATATGTTTGGCAACCCTACGAGGGTGAGGTTTACAAGCCGCTGATGGTTTCATCAGATTTAAAAAATAAGCTCAACGACTTGCTGATTGTCCGGTGACGAGATGGGAGCAACGCGAGGTGGTGTTATCAAACTGTTGTCAGGCTGCAATAATAGTAGATGCTGGGGTTAAACAAGCTATCTAAATCCGTGTCATGACTGTCTGGCTCCCTGTTCTCTGTCCTGAGTGTCACTCATCAGATATAATTCGTCATGGTAAATCTCAGTCGGGCAAGCAACGCTATCTCTGCCGGGACGCGGACTGCCTGCTGAGTACTTTTGTCCTGAATACGGAACAGCCGGGAAGGACTAGACTAGTCAAAGGTAAGAAAGCAAACCAAAGATGGCTATGGCACGCTATCGACCGCTTGACAGGACAAGTCCTAGCTTACAAATTTGGAAATCGTAAAGATGAAGTCTTTCTCAAGCTCAAAAAGTTGTGAGAGCCGTTCGGTATTAAGAAATACTGTACGGATGGCTGGGGAGCTTATGAACGACATTTATCGGCAGAAAACCATGAGATTGGCAAGCGGAAAACGCAGCGGATTGAACAGAAACATCTGCGGTTAAGAACTCGAATCAAACGATTGGTTAGAAAGACAATTTGCTTTTCTAAAACTGAGGAGATGCATGACGCGCGTTATTGGACTTTTCATTAACCGCTACGAGTTTGGCTTAAACGTTTAACAAAAGTTTGATAACACTACCCTATAATTGAAGGCTACTGTAAACCAGCATCAAAGATGCGGATAGAAATCGAAGACCTTACGAACCCGGACGTGCACGCCCTACTACGCGAGCACTTGGCGGATATGCGGGAGCAATCGCCCCCTGGGAGCGTTCATGCTCTAGATCTGGACGGACTTAGGGCGAAGTCAGTTACTTTCTGGACCGTTAGAGGTAAGCGCGAATTGATGGGCTGTGGGGCGTTGAAGGAGTTGGATTCGCGATCAGGCGAAATCAAGTCAATGAGAACCGCCAAAGCACACCTGAGAAAGGGTGTCGCCGCTAAGCTGCTAGATCACATCCTTGACGAAGCAAAACGCCGACGGTACGAACGCGTGAACCTAGAAACCGGGTCAACAGATGCATTTGAACCTGCAAGGTTGCTCTATGAGCGTTTTGGTTTCACTCGATGCGGACCCTTCGCTGACTACGAAGATAACTCTTTCAGTGTATTCATGACTATTGGGTTGTAGGTAGATCAACGTCTATAACCCGTTGGATACTGGAGTCATACCTTCAGCCTGCTGAAACTTCTCTCCATCGTACCTCACAGAAAAAGCAAGGGTAGTGTTATCAAACTTAGATAGCTTGTTAACCCCAGCATCTACTATTATTGCAGCCTGACAACAGTTTGATAACACCACCTTCTACCAAATGAGGAAATAAGTCGATGCCACGTATTGATGCAAAATTGTCTCCCAAAATTTCTGATTATAACGGCGATGGCAAGAAGGACATTCTCTGGCGCAACTATGAAACGATTTCGGGGGGCAACAATACGATCTGGCTGATGAATGGCACCACTATCGCTGCCGCCGGTGACTTGCCTGGGTTGTCCCCCTCAAATTCGGACGTTGTAGGCTTCGGTGACTTCAACAGTGATGGCCAGTCAGACCTGCTATGGCGCAACTTTGGAACCGGCGACAATACGATGTGGCTGATGAATGGCACCACTATCGCCGCCGCCGCTAGCCTGCCTGGATTGGCTTCAGGTTCTGACTTTTCCCGTTAAGTCTCTCTAGCAAGCTGCCAACCCTCACAGAGGTCATGCAATTTTAACCAGCCTCGCCACATTACCTGGATGCCAATTGGAGTTTTGCATCGATGTGACAAGTAACCACCTAAACGAGCGATCGCAACCAAGACGCCCAGGCAACTGTTAACACCTTGGGTAGTTTTGGTGATTTGGCTTTTAAAACCTGAATTTGAAGGGGATTGAGGACAACAATTGCGGCGGCTGTGGGCTGGGTACGGTGTAAATAAGTTAACTGCAAAAGCTCAACAGCAATCACACTCAAAAACCCAATCAAGGTCTTCATGCCGTCAGCAGCCAATCTGTATCGCTCTACCTGACACCCCGACTTGAGAATTTTGTGATACTCCTCCACACGCCAACGGTAAGAATACCAACGTAAAATTGTGACAGCCATCTGCTCATCTGCTACTACTTCCGTGGTCAGCAGCATCCACTCCAACGGTGTTTCACCTTCTGGGCAATCAATCTCAGTGGCATAAATAGCATACACGAGTAGAGGGTCACGGTTATCAAAACGGTATGGAGTACGGAGACTAACCGGACAAAATCGCACCACAATGGTAGCTCTGCGGGCAGAACGCTTGCTCGTTTCTGGGAGAGCAATTTCCTGCTTAAAAGAGAAGGGTTGCGCCTCCATCTTTGCCCACAGGCGTTCACTGTTTTGATCTAAACTACGGTTGTGAGCCGCACGTACCAAAACTCCTGTGTGCTGAAATTGACGAACTTTACCCTTAAACTTCTGTGATATCGCCTTCTCTATCAAAGACATGAATCACGCGGGTGGACTTGCTGACAAGACTTTCTATAGTGGTGAGTGCCTCTACCCATCTGTAAGAAACTTTGCTGTTCAAAGGGGCGTTTTCGCGCTGCAATTCGTGCTGCTGCTTGCCGTTTTTTCTTTTCTGTCGATGTTTCATCTTTTGGTGGCTTCTGTTTCGGCTCTCTATTCCAAAGTTTTTGCCACAACAGACCTATTGATTGACCTTTTTGAGGTTCTACAGCTAAAGCACTATGCAATATTAAGCCATTACCCCCCTTACCAATCGGACCATAACATAGGTGTTTTTGCCACAATACTGTCATAACCCTTGAAAAGTTGTGGAACCGACACACAGCACCAGATCATGCTCCGCAACAATTTCCGCCGTCATTTGACCATAAGGCTCGATTATTTTGGCAAATTCCACCTTTGTGTTGGCAAAAACTCATAAGCTCTCTTGAGTACGGTTGCTCCGTTGAAGATTTCTGACAGTGCTTTGCCAAATCCTTGACTCAGAGCTTTACCTATTGACATAGCACGCTCATTCAATCGACGATCGCCCAACTCACAGGTCGCAAAGTTTTTCTCCCACCAGTCCAACATTGCTTGTCACCTTTAGCACCGAATTTCAATTACTGTACCGCATATGTTGTGCTTTATCCAGAATCCTTTATGAGCAAGCTTTTTGAGACTTAACGGGAAAAGTCAGCTTCAGGTTGGCTCACTAATGCCATCGGTGACTTCAGCGGTAGTGGAAAAACAGACCTGCTGTGGCACAACTTTGGAACCGGCGACAATACGATGTGGCAAATGAATGGCACCAATATCGCTGCATCTACTAACCTGCCAACATTAGCTTTACCTTGGAATACTGTAGGCGTCGGTGATTTCAACGATGATGGAAAAACAGACCTGCTGTGGCATAACTTTGAAACCGGCGACAATACGATGTGGCAAATGAATGGCGGCACTATCACTGCCGCCGCTAACTTGCCTGGATTGTCTACCGCTTGGAACGCTGAAGTTACTGCTGACTTCAACGGCGATGGCAAGGCAGACATTCTGTGGCACAATAGTCAAACCGGCGACCATACGATGTGGCTGATGAATGGCACCACTATCGCCGCCGCCGCTGACCTGCCTGGATTGTCCCAGGATTGGCTCCTTGCAGCCGAGGGTGACTATCTTGGTAATGGAAAAAAAGACCTTGTCTGGCACAACACAGCCACAGGTGCAAATACAATGTGGTTGATGGATGGTGCCACGGTGACTTCAGCCGCTGACCTACCCGCATTAGACAATAATTGGCGCCTCTCAAGCCAGAATGACTATAACGGCGATGGCAAGACGGACATTTTATTGCACAACACAGCCACAGGCGACAATACGATGTGGCTGATGAATGGTGCCACGATCACTGCCGCCTCTAACCTGCCTGGATTATCTCAGTATTGGCTACCAATAACAGAGGGCTATCATGCCAGATTAATGAATAATGTATTGTACGTGATTAGCGATCTTTATTGACTCTGGGGGCAGTAAAATAATTTCCAGAAGTCAGAACCGCATGAGTTCTTTAAGTATCTACATCGAGGTGTAATTAGCGAGATTAAACGTAAGTCTCTGTCCGCAATTGCCAAGAACTTGCTCAAGATCAGGGCAAACGCATCTAAATTACTCTTGACAATAAACAACATCCGTGAATCAACCGAGAATCAGGATTTATATCAACAAATTGTTGGTCAAGCAGCATGAAGTCAAGCCAAGCCGATTGTCAATAAGCAACAACTAATGCAATTTGCTCTGGGTTTGTTGAGATTAAGTCTATCTTATTGACAATATGGCGTTTGCCCTGTTTGTACAACCATGAGCTAGTTCGCACCGCTGACGGTTGGCGTGTCCGCAAAATGAAAATGACTTGGACTTGGGAGGAAGGAACTAGACCCTTTGCCTGAGAGCGATCAGTAGCAGCGCGGCATAACAAGTCGATGAAGCGGACAGGCGAGAGATCTTGGTGAGGTTGCCAAGGTTTCTTGCCGCCGCTTATCTTAGTCGTTAGGCGGTGGAAACATCCAGAATTCGGAAGTCTCTTGCGTTCGTCACTAACCATCTCCCTGATCCGATCGTAGGCTCCGGTGTGCTTCCCCGGTTAACTGCTTCATCGATTCTTTTGGTCCATCCCTATGAACTCATCCTCATCCCAACGCTTCGACGCTTTAGCCGTCAACTACGCCGTCAGCGAGGTCCACACCAGCAGCCCGACCCGCGCCCGCTTGCACGCACTCTTACCCCGCGTCGAATCCGTTTGCGATGTGGCCAGCGGTGCGGGGCATACGGGCCTGGGTTTCGCGGGAATCGCCTCGCGCATCGTCGCGGTTGATCCTGCACCGAATATGCTCGCGCAGTTCCGGCAGTTGGCGGCGGAAAGCGGTGTTGCTGTCGAGACGGTAGAGGCGTTTGCGGAGTCGATTCCGCTGGCGTCAGCGTCATTTGATCTGGTCGTTTGCCGGTTGGCGGCGCACCATTTCTCCGACCTGACCAAAGCCATGACTGAAATGACCCGTCTGGCGAAGCCGGGCGGCTACGTGGCAATCATCGACATGGAAGGTGACGAGAACCCTACTCTCGATGCTCTCAATCACGAGATCGAAGTGCTCCATGATCCGACGCATGTGCGTTCTTACACGGCCTCGCACTGGCGGGAGCTTTTCGCGGCGAATGGGCTGGAGGTGGAAGCGTGCGAAAACCGCTGTTGGGAGATTCCCGACGGTCTGACGGTCGAGCGGTGGTGTGAACTGGGCGATTCCGGCACTGAGGCTTTGCAAGCCATCCACGATCAATTAGCAGCCGTCCCACCGGAATGGCTATCGGAACTCGAAATTACGCGGGACGCCGACGGAGGGTTTCGCATCCCGGTGCGCACGCTGCTCATCCTTGGGCGCAAACTTTCTGATTCCCGCGTCTGATGCATGTGAACTCTTGTTGCCAAGTTTCGTTGCCTAACATCGCGCTGCAGCGGACCCCGGCCGCAACTTATAGTAGTGTGGGAATCTCATTAAAAAACGTGTGATCCTTAGGGGAAAGTACATGATTCAGTTGTGCGGTAAAAGCTATTGAAGACAGCGATCGCATCACGTAACAAGCCCAAACTGGTAGGTATTCAAGATTGTAGCCAGTGTTTTACTGAAATTTCTGCTGATACAAAGTTGGGTATTAGCTATCTCAAACACTGACTCTGCCCGAGCAAAAATAGCTGCACAGGTTTGATCAAGGTCGTGTCGAGCGCGATAATAAATTCCATCCACCTGATCGGGATGGCTCCATAACTCCTGTGCCCAAAGCTGAGCTATCCGATGGCTTCCGGTAGCAAGGCGAGCATCTGCGCCAAGATGTGCTACGCCAGATCCAGTAATATCGACTAGCTTCAAGAGGCGCATACAAGTAAGCTCACTAATGCTGCGGATAGACAATTCACTAGCCGAGACAACCCGGATACCGGTCTGACTGCCGAACGTTTCGATAAAAGCTCCATGTGGGTCACTGGCAATGTACATAACCCCAAACTCTTGTGCTGGGGCATCAAAGCGGTTATCCCCAGTTTGACCAAAATACAACGGATTATGGTGACTCTTGTAAATCCGAAACCATGGCTGTTGGATTTGGATTACAGGTAATTTCTGCTCTCGTAGATTCGCCGGCGGCTCTGGGTGGAAACCAGGGCGTTCTTCCGGGTCCAACATCAAGCCGCCCCTTGCTCTCCATAGAGCCGAGCTGCATTTAAAACTACTTCCTCATTTCCCCCACGCAATACGTCCAGAGGACGGAGTCCCTCTAGTCTGCTATTACCGTTAAGCATCCAGGCTGTCTGCATCCAGGGGTCACGTATGTTTAAATGCTTGAGAATCTCTTCCAGATTAGGGAGGGTTTGTCCGTCTACAAATTGCCACGTTGGATAGACATATGCTCTTCCAGATGGCAGTCCAATTAGCTTACCGTTGACACGCCGCTTATCTACTGCCTGCCGCTTAATACTCAGAACTGCTGCTACCTCTTCGGAGGACATACAACCGCCCTCGATTTCCACTAGCTGCCTTTTTGCCATCAGTCCCCTAATTCTTGCCTCAGCCAGGGGATCTCTAGAAGGAAGCGAGAGCATAACTTCTGGCTGTTGCAATAGCGTTAAGAACAGATCGTAGTCAGAGGATGCTGCCGTTGCCTTTTCCACAGGAACCTCTTCTGCTAGGGTTATCAGCGCCTGAATGGCACGAGCTAGGAAAACCGCCTTAATGTCTTTTCTACTGCTAACAAATTCAGGAACTAAGGAACTCAGCAGCTCAATTGACCCATTAGGCATTTTTTCAATAGCTGCATGTAGCTCAGCTTTCTTTTTTTCTATGTTTAGAACCATAGCTCCCCTCTCTAGTTGCCTAAGTAAATTTAAAAACCAATAAAATACTATGTCAACTTAAAGTGTAACGCTTAAGCACCTAGGCTTAAATAAACAGCAGACCGTAATTACGTGAAATCCTGACCTGCCCGAGAAAAAACGCCGACATTTGGGACAGACCAACATCAACAGGGCAAACGCTCCTATTGTCAATAAGATAGACTTAATCTCAACAAGCCCGAGCAAATTGCATTAGTTTTTGCTTATTGACAATCGGCTTGGCTTGACTTCATGCTGCTTGACCAACAAGTTGTTGATATAAATCCTGATTCTCGGTTGATTCACGGATGTTGTCTATTGTCAAGAGTAATTTAGATGCGTTTGCCCTGGTTCGCCCTGCTACCTCAACCGTATCCGAGGAGAGAGAGCAGAGAACTTGGAAGCGGCAATCAGTTATTTCAAAGCTGCCTTGGACGTGTTCAAGCTCGAAGCCTTCAGCTCTACAGGACTAAGGATTGGGTATAAGACTTCATTGACAACCTGGAATCCAATCGGTTCCCGCGAGGGGGAGACGTGCCATTGCGGCTGCCTCGACGGTTAGGGCAACCAGGTCTTCCCGTTCGAGGTGATGGACGTTCTGCTTACCACAGGCACGGGCAATCGTCGTCAACTCCATATTCAGGGTTTTGAGGTAATTCTTGACGCGACGCGCACCCACTTCAGGTTCAAGCCGTTTTTCCAAGATCTCATCTTGAGTGGTCACACCCACAGGACACTTCCCAGTATGGCAATGGTGACAGTAGCCGGGTGCTGTATTGAGCGCTGCGTAGTCCTCCACGGCTGAATGGTGAGTGCCATTTTGGATGTACGTTTCACTGTTGCAGCCCAGGGCAACGAGGATACCTTGACCGAGCGATACAGCATCCGCACCCATTGCGATCGCTTTGGCAACATCCGCTCCTGTCCGAATGCCGCCAGAGACAATCAGTTGCACCTTGCCCTTCATGTCCAAGTCTTCCAGCGCATCCACTGCCTGTCGCACGGCTGCCAGGGTGGGAATACCAACATGCTCGATAAACACCGTTTGCGTTGCAGCGGTTCCCCCTTGCATCCCATCCACAACAACCACATCCGCTCCAGCATGAACAGCGAGTTTGACATCGTTAAAGGTGCGCGACGCACCCACCTTGACATAGATGGGTTTTTCCCAGTCTGTCAGTTCTCGCAGTTGCTGAATTTTAATTGTCAAGTCGTCTGAACCTGTCCAGTCTGGGTGGCGACAAGCTGAGCGTTGATCGACTCCTTCTGGTAGGGTTCGCATCTGAGCAACCCGTGGATTAATCTTCTGCCCCAACAGCATACCACCGCCACCGGGTTTTGCTCCCTGACCAATCACAATTTCAATCGCATCGGATGAACGCAGATCGTCTGGATTGAATCCGTAGCGGGACGGCAAGCATTGGTAAATTAGGGTTTTTGAGGAAAGCCGTTCTTCCGAGGTCATCCCACCATCGCCTGTCGTCGTAGAAGTACCCGTTTCCGTGGCGGCACGTCCGAGCGCTTCTTTGACGTTGGCAGACAGCGAACCAAAACTCATTCCGGCGATTGTAATCGGAATCTCTAGTTCGATTGGTTTTTTGGCATAACGGGTGCCGAGAATTGTTTTCGTGACACATTTTTCCCGATAGCCTTCCAACGGATAGCGCGAGAGGGATGCACCGAGAAATACCAGATCGTCAAAATGGGGCAGTCTGCGCTTGGCACCGAGACCACGAATTTCATATAGACCGTGTGCAGCCGCGTTTTGGATATAGTTAAGCATGCGGCGATCATAGCCCCAGGACTCTTCGTGAGAAATGGATGAATTGGATTGAGGATAGTTTATAGTCATGTTTAATACTCCTGATTTGCGTCCGCATTCCAGTGATAAAGTTGCTTTGCAGAAGCGACACGCTTGAATTCGTCGGGGCTGTATGAGAAACCTGCTTTGTCTAGCAGTTCACCAACTGCCTTGTAATCTGCTTCAGACATGGGTTCAATCTGGGCATCGGCACCGAGGGATTTGATCGTGCCACGCACATAAATCACCGCCTCGTAGAGCGAATCTCCCAACGCATCTCCCGCGTTGCCACAGACCACGATTCGTCCGGCTTGCGCCATGAATGCCGAGAAGCTACCCACATTCCCACCCACGACAATGTCTGCACCTTTGAGGGAAATGCCGCAACGCAGGCTGGCATTCCCATCAATGATCAGGAGTCCACCCTGAGCAGAGGCTCCGGCGGAAACAGAGGCAAAGCCTTTCACATGCACCCGACCAGACATCATGTTCTCGGCGACTCCGGTACCCACATTGCCGAAGAGGGTGACAAACGCCTGCTTATTCATGCTCGCGGCGTAGTAGCCTGTATGACCCATAATTTCCACATTGATCGGCGCGTCTAGTCCAACTGCCAGGTTATGTGCGCCGTCCGGGTTGAGAATCCTGATAGTTTGTCCACTATTGTGGATCAGGTCATGGTGGAGAAAGTGATTTACTTTGCGTAGGGGAGTTTGGGTGAGATCGAATATCACACTTTCCATACGTACATTTCCTCCGGTTCCGGTTCGTAGATATGGGCGTGCTTCATACCGGGCAGGTGGGCGAGGGAGCGGAACTCAGATGCGATCGCCACATAATCATCCGTTTCTGCAACTACTGCGGGTTTACAGCCAAACGCATCGCGCACCAGAGCGAGTTTGTCAGCAGTGCCCATCAGGAAGGTGTAAAAGCCATCCAACTCTTCAAACCCTTGCTTGAGGGCGGTTTCCAGATCATCTCCTTCACACATCCGCCATTCCAAAAAACGGCAAGCTGCTTCGGTATCGTTATCGGTTTCAAACTGAATGCCACGGGGTTCGAGTTTACGGCGAATCTCATTGGGATTGGAGAGAGAGCCATTATGCACCAGGCAGAAATCTTCTCCAGCGGTAAAGGGGTGGGCGTGCGCGGGCGTTACAGCGGATTCTGTTGCCATGCGGGTATGGGCGACGACATGAGAGCCTTTGAGAGACTTGAAGTTGTAGCGCTCAGCAACTTCTGTGGGCGAACCCGCATCTTTATAGAGGTTGATCGAGCGACCTGTGGACAGTACATGGAGTTGCGGATAGTGTTCCTTGAGCCACTGCTTGACAACTTTAGGGGTGAGATCACAAATCAATACCGCGTGATTGCCCTGAGTTTCTACGTTAGGCGCACCCCCCAAATGAGTTTTAAAATTCTCTAGGAATTCTGCCCAGTCAAAAGTCCCGCCAGAGTAGAGGCTGTACTTGCGCTCGTGTTCTGCTAATGTTTCCGTGAACACGGCAAGTCCGGCTGAATCAGGTCCGCGATCGCTCATCCCAATCAGCATGGGTACCATCAATTCACCTAGCGATTCCCGCAATTGGGGTTTTTTAATCAGTAGTCCAACAATTCCGCACATAGTTAGAAAAACTCCAGATACCGTTGCACTTCCCATTCCGAAACATGACGCATGTACTCTACCCACTCCATCCGCTTGAGGCTAATGAATTCATCTGCCAGCACACCCAAGGCACCTTTAATCACCTCATCGGACTCCAGAGCATCAATCGCCTCTTTCAAACTCTGGGGCAACGTGCGAATGCCTTTGTCCTTGAGTTCTGCATCAGAGAAGTCATACAAGTTCACGTTATGTGGTTCACCAGGTTCAATTTCCTTCTCAATGCCATCCAACCCTGCCGCGATCGCCACCGCAGCAGCTAAATAGGGATTGCAGGCACCATCGGCAAGACGGAGTTCCAAACGTCCACCCGGAACCCGCACCATACTGGAGCGATTGTTGTCGCCGTAGGTGATGTAGGCGGGTGCCCAAGTTGCGCCGCTCAGCGCTCGTCCCACCACCAGCCGCTTGTATGAATTGATTATGGGAGCACAAACCGCAGTCAGGGCAGGAGCATGAGCGAGGAGACCACCCAAGAAGTGATACGCTAGTTTAGAGAGTCCGAGTTTACGCGGATCACTGTCATCGGCAAACAAGTTAGAGGTGCCATCGGACATCGACATGTGCATGTGCATCCCGGCACCTGTCAGATTGGCAAACGGTTTGGGCATGAACGAGCAGATCAGCCCCATCTCTTTGGCGATTTCGGAGGCTGCCATCTTGAAGAAAATGTAGCGATCTGCAGACGTTAAACAATCGGTATAGGTGTAGTTAATCTCAAACTGACCATTGGCATCCTCATGATCAATCTGGTAAACATCAAAACCGACGGCTTGTATACTTTCTACCAGCTTCTCAATGAAGGCACGACTGCGGGAAAGTCCTTTGTAGTCATAGGCGGGCTTCTCCAACGTGTCTGTAGGATCGCAGGGGTGAATGTTCCCGTGTTCGTCTTTGCTAAGTAGAGAAAACTCTGGCTCTACACCAGTGTAAAACGTCCAACCTTTTTGCTTGAGCCGTTCAATCTGAGAAATCAAAACAAACCGAGTATCGTTTGGATAGGGTTGACCATGAACATGCCCAACACAAGCGACACGGGCAAAACCGGGCATCCACGGCACCAGCGACAGAGTTGACGGATCACCCACTGCTAGGAAGTCGGGGCTGTTAGGCTGCATCGCCAATCCCCAGACTGCAAACCCTGCAAAGCCAGCACCGGGGTTGAGGATATCTTCAAAATGCGTTGCCGGAATTGCCTTCGTTTTGGCAACACCATGAATGTCTACGAATTGCGCCAAGACAAACTTTACCTGGTTATCTTCTAAAACTGCTTCGCTTCTACTGGTGTCATTAATATGTTCTCCTCTATGGAAATAAATTTAGTGTCAAGGCAAACAGCCGTTCGCCCCTACAAGGCAATTTCTGCGCCGACTGCACCACCCCCCAGTTCTTGTGCGATCGCCAACAATGTTCGCCACATATACGCCCCAAACGTACCATCGCACCAAATTCGATAGAATGGCGATCCTGCGCGTTCACCAGGAATGATCGTCACTGCCACACCTATTATTGAAGTTAAAATCACGGGATGTTCCGCTAGAGATAAGGCACGAAAGTTGATGTTACAGGTTTGCAGCAGCAGTTCATTGATCGATGTACCGCACAGAGCGATCGCTGCATCCTGCCGCAATACCGGATAGACTTGAGCGGGGAGTTGCTGACTCGCCTCAGCCAGTCGAGGTGCAACGCTTAAGTGCAAACTGTCTTCAATCAAAAATTCAGTTCTACCAAGACGGGCAACGATACCGCCTTCTGGAAGTGGACACCAAGTGTTGGGGCGATCTGGCACAGAAATGCCTTGACTTTCCAACCAGTTAGCTGCACCCGCGCCCTTGACACCAAAGCGAGTCAGGAATGATAAATCAGCAATGCCCAAGAGGGCAGGGGAGGGGGGGAGAGGGGGAGAGGGGGGGCAGGGGAAGCAAACTCCACACCGTCATGCTGGGGCTTGAAGTTGGACGCCTTGTGCCGAGATTGCTTGCAATGAGACACCAATTTTTCTTTCTTTTCTATAAATAAATCCAGGGGCTTGTGACCAATTGCCGTGGAAGCATTAACTCTTTCTCCCCCTTTCCCCTGCT
>JAABUZ0100005162.1_pt1 | contig 17367 bp, 16 predicted proteins | sample 5562091 | NCBI WGS metagenome assembly JAABUZ01 (sample SAMN12813069, study PRJNA571459) | rock metagenome | isolation source: Antarctica rocks | place: Antarctica: Victoria Land, Linnaeus Terrace sud | collected 2015-12-21
CGCCACGGCGCCAAGGCCACCGTCACGCGCTGCCGCTGAGCAGCGCGTCGACCCTGCGCGCCGCGCGCGCCCAGGTGAGCTCGCCGGCGCGGGCGAGGCCCGCGGGCACGAGCCGCTCGCGCAGGGCCGCGTCGTCGAGCACCCGCTCGAGCGCGCCGGCCAGCTCCTCGGGATCGTCGGGATCGACGAGCACAGCCGCCGAACCGCACACCTCGGGCAGCGCCGCTCGATCGGCGGCGAGCACCGGGGTCCCGGCGGCCATGGCCTCGAGGCAGGTGAGCCCGAAGCCCTCGTAACGAGAGGGCAGCACGAAGGCGCGCGCCCCCGCATAGAGGCCGGGGAGCTGCTCCTCGGCGACGTGCCCGAGTGCGCGCAGGCCCGGCACCGCCTCCTCGGCGCGCAGCTGCGGGCGCCCGCCGCCGGCGGCCACGAGGTCGATGCCCCGCTCGCCGAGGCGCTGCGCCGCCAGCGCGAGCGCCGCGAGGTTCTTGCGGGCGGTCCGGCTCGCCACCGTGAGCACGTAGGGACGCTCGAGGCCGAGCGCCCGGCGCGCCGGCTCGGGGTCGACCGTGGGCGCGAAGCGCTCGTCCACCCCGCCCGGGATCACCGAGACCCGCTCGGGCGGCGCACCGAGCAGCGCGACGATCTCGCCGCGGGAGAACTCGGATACGGTGATCACGTGGAGCGCCCGACGCGCGATGGCCGGCAGGATCGTGCGCTGCCAGCGGGCATAGGCCGGGGAGTAGAACTCGGGGTGGCGGAGCGCAGCGGCGTCGTGGATGACCACCACGTTGCGGGGCCAGAGCACCGGTGCGAGGTTGGCCGGACTGAAGAGGAGCGGCGTGCGGGCGCCTGCCGCGCGCGCGGGCAGCACGAGCTGCTCCCACACCTGCCCGGCGCGATGTACGAACGCCGCGGGCGGCCGCGCGAGCGCGTAGGCGCCCGGGCGCAGCGCGGGGAGGCGGCGAACCATCTCCCGCGCCCAGCGCTCCACCCCGCCGAGCTCGGGCCGGCTCGCGGCCCGAGCGTTCAGGAGGATCGGGCGGTCCACGCGGCGTGAGGGTGGGAGTCGACGGCCGCAGCCTCGCGGGCGCCGACCGGGGGGTGGCGCACTATACGAACGCCCTGCTGGCCGCGCTCGCCACGCGCTTTCCCGACGACGAGTGGCGGGTGCTCGTGCCCGACGGCGAGCTGCCGCGTCTTGCCGCAGGGATCGAGGTGCGCCGCGTCCGGGTGCCCGGCCGCCTGCTTTACGGGGCCGGGGCGCTGAGCGGGCTCCCGCGCCTCGACCGTCTGCTCGGCGCGCGCCCCGACGTCTTCTGGGCCCCCGCCCCCGCCCCGCTCGCCCTCTCGCGCGACGTGCCGCTCGTGCTCACCCTGCACGACCTCTCCTGGGTGCAGCGCCCGCGCGACTTCTCCGCCTACGAGCGCTTCTGGCACGGCGCCGCTCGCCCCCGGCGCCTGGCACGGCGCGCGGCGCGGGTGCTCTCGGTCTCCGAGGCCACCCGCCGCGAGGCGCTCGCGCGGTGGAAGCTCCCGGCCGAGCGCGTGAGCGTGGTGCCCTCGGGGGTGGGCGTGCCCGCGCCCGTCGATCCGGAGGCCGTGGCCGCAGTGCGCAGGCGCTTCGGGCTGCCCGAGCGCTACCTCCTCTTCGTGGGCGCGCTCGAGCCGCGCAAGGCGCCCGACGTGCTCGTGCGCGCCTTCTTCCGCGCCCGTCGCAGCGGGCTCGACGCCGCGCTCGTGCTCGCCGGGAGCGGCCGCCTCGCCGGAAATCTCGCCGGGAGCGGGGTGCATCTCCTCGGTCGCGTCGATGCCCCCACCCGAGACGCGCTCTACCGCGGCGCGCTCGCGCTCGTCCTTCCCTCCTGGGTGGAGGGCTTCGGCTTCACCCCGCTCGAAGCCCTCGCCCACGGCACCCCCGCAATCGTGAGCGACCTGCCGGTGCTCCGCGAGGCGCTCGGCGCCGCCGCGCTCTACGTCCCCCCGGGCGACGCGGATGCGCTGGCCGCGACGCTCGGGCAGATCGCGCGCGAGGAGCCTCTGCGTCGCCGCCTAGTGCTCGCCGGACGCGACGCGCTGGCGGAGCTGACCTGGCCCCGCGCCGCCGAGCGCACCCGCTTCGTGCTCGCCGAGGCGGCGGAGAGAAGGGGATGAGGAGCGCCGCGGGCTTCAGCGCCGTGATCGTGATCCACGACTCGGCCGCCGACCTCGCGCGGCTGCTCGCGTCGATCGCGCGCCACCTCGACCCGGCGCCCGAGCTGATCGTCGTCGATTCCGGCTCGCGCGACGGGGGCGCCGCGCTCGCCCGAGAAGCGGGCGCCGAGGTGGTCGAGCTCGACGGCAATCCCGGATTTGGACCGGCGAACAACGAGGGGGTCGCCCGCGCCCGCAGCGAGACCTGCGTGCTCGTCAACCCGGACGTCGAGCTCCACGACGACGGCCTCGCGCGCCTCGCCAGCCTCACCGCGCGCGACCCCGAGGCGCTGCTCGTCCCGCGGCTGCTCAACCCCGACCACACCGTTCAGCGCGCCGCGCACCCGCTTCCCGGACGCGCGGGTGGGCTGCTCCCGGCGCTCCTGCACCCCCGGGTGCTGCCGCGTGTAGCGCGCGAGCGGTCCGACCCCTGGCGCGCCGAGTCGCCGCGCATCGTGGGCTGGGCGATCGCCGCCTGCCTCGCCGGACGCACGCAGACTCTGCGCCGCCTCGGCCCCTTCGATCCCGAGACCTTCCTGTTCTACGAGGACCTCGACCTCTGCCTACGCGCGAGGGAGGAGGGCATCCCCACCGTCCTTCGTCCCGAGATCTCGCTCGCTCACCGCGGCAGGCACTCCACGGGCCCGGCCTACGGCGGCGAGCCCCACGAGCTCCTGGCCCGCCGCCGGCGGGCCGTGATCGACGCGCGGCTCGGGACGCGTGCCCTCGCGCTCGACGACGCCGCCCAGGGCCTCACGTTCGCGACCCGCGCGGTCGCGCGCACGCTGCTGGGCCGCGACGCCTCCCGCGAGCGAGCCCAGCTCGCCGCGCTGCGGGTCGCGCGGCGGCGGTCCTGAGGTCGCCTCGCGGCCTCAGCGCCAGGCGTGCACGACGCAGCGCCCCTGCCCGACCCGATAGGCGGGAGGTCTGACCCGTCGATAGGCCGCGCGCAGCAGCCGGTAGGGCAGGCGGTCGAGGTGGACGACCCGCGTGCGGGAGAACCCGTGCTCCCGCAGCTTCGCCTCGAGAAAGGCGACGTTCGGCCCCCACCAGTTCGATTCATCGCCGCCGACGTCGGCTTCGGGGTAGTAGGCCACCGCCGGCCGGCGGACGTCGAGCAGATCCACGTGGGTCTCGAGGATGAGCTGGTCCCCGACCACGCTCGCCACGCGCTCGAGGACGGGCCACGGATCGGGGAGGTGGTAGAGGACCCCGAGGAAGAGGACGAGATCGAAGCGCCCGACACGCTCGGAAGAGAGGTCGAGCAGGTCGACGTCGACCGCCTCGACGCGGCTGCCGAGCGCCCGATGCGCGAGGTCGAACCCGGCGCGCGTGCCCCACCCGTCGGGGCCCCACGCCGGCTCGCGCCAGACGGCCGGATCGACGGCCACCACCCGCTCGGCGCCGCGGCGCTCGGCCTCGAAGGAGAAGAAGCCGTCCCACGCGCCGACGTCGAGCACGCTGCGGCCGCGGAGGTCCTCCGGGAGGCTCAGCCAGCGCACCTTGCGCGGCGATTCGTCCTGCCCGGGGGTGACGACGCCTCCGCCGAGATCGATGGCGTGAAACCACCGCAGCCGCGCGACCTCCTCCGCCAGCTGGCCCTTCGGCGCGCTCACCGCGCCGGAGGATCGCAGAAGCCGACCCGGGTCGCGCGCCGGGAATCAGAAGAGGCCGAGCTGAGAAGGCTCCTCCCCCGGCGGCTCGGACCCACCGGCGGCCGGCGCCGGCGAGGCCGGGACGATCTCCTCCTCGACGGCTGCCGGCTCGGGCGTGGGCTGCTCGGGCGCGGGCTGGGCGAGCAGGGCCGGGATCCGCGCGAAGTCGGCTCGCAGCTTCTCGAGCGTCGCGGGGGTGTAGAGGGCGGCCGCGGGGTGAAAGAGCGGGAGGAGGCGCACCGCGCGCGGTCCGAGCACCCGCACCTCGTCCTGCCCGTGGAGGCGCGTGATGCCGGTCGGATCGGCGCGCAGGAGCTTCGTGGCGAAGTTGCCGAGGGTGCACACCACCCGCGGCTCGATCAGATCGACCTGGGAGCGCAGATAGCTCGAGCAGTTCTCGATCTCGGCCGGCAGCGGGTCGCGGTTGCCGGGCGGCCGGCACTTGAGGACGTTCGCGATGAACACCTCCTCGCGGTCGAGCCCGATCTCCTCGAGGAGCCGGTCGAGCAGCTTGCCCGCCTGGCCCACGAAGGGGCGGCCGATGCGGTCCTCGTTGGCGCCCGGCGCCTCCCCGACGAACATCAGGTCGGCGTCGGCGTGGCCCGCGCCGAAGACCACCTGAGTGCGCGCCTCGGCCAGCTCCGGGCAGCGCACGCACCCGCGTGCCGCCGCCCACACCCCCGTGAGCGCCTCGCGTCGCTCCTCCGCCGTCGCCATCGTGGCGCGATCGTAACCCCGCGGAGGGCGAGAGGTATAATTCGATGAGTAGGCCGTCACTTTCCCGGAAAGGACGGACCCGCAGCTACGCCGCCTCAAGCCAACGTCGCACCGACCGGTATCTCCCATGCGGGAACTGGAACGGAACCCTCACCTCCACGCTACGCCGCCCCTGCCGCGCTGCGCCGTCGTCGGCGCCGGCCGCCTCGGCGGAGCGCTGTGCGCCGCCCTCCGGCTAGCGGGGGTGGACGTGAACGGGCCGCTCGGCCGCGACGCCGACGCGCGCGAGGCCGAGGTCGTGCTCCTTTGCGTGCCCGACGGAGAGATCGCCCCCGCGGCCGGCGCCATCGCTCCCGGCCGGCTCGTCGGGCACTGCTCGGGAGCCACGGGGCTCGACGTGCTCGCTCCCCACGAGGCGTTCTCCCTGCACCCGCTGATGACCGTGACCGGCGTGGAGACGGCCTTCGCCGGCGCGGGCGCCGCGGTGGCCGGCAACAGCTCGCGCGCGCAAGCGACGGCGAGGGCGCTCGCCGTGCGGCTCGGGATGCGCCCCGTGGAGATCGCCGAGGAGGACCGCGCCCTCTACCACGCCGCGGCCTCGCTCGCCTCGAACTACCTCATCACGCTCGAGGCCGCCGCCGAGCGGCTCGCCGGAGAGGCCGGCGTGGAGCGCGAGGCCCTAGTGCCGCTCGTGCGCGCCACGATCGAGAACTGGGCGCGGCTCGGGCCCGAGCGCGCGCTCACTGGTCCGCTCGCCCGCGGCGACGAGGAGACCGTCGCCCGCCAGCGCGAGGCCGTCGCCGAGCACGCCGGTGACCTCCTTCCCCTCTTCGACGTGCTCACTCAGGCGACGCGAGCGCTCGCTCGTCCCGTGGGAGCGATGCTATGAGGACCCTTCGCACGGTTCCCGAGCTGCGTGCCGCCCTGAGCGGAGCCCGCCGCGCGGGACGCTCGATCGCCCTGGTCCCCACCATGGGCGCCCTCCACGCGGGCCATGAGTCGCTCGTGCGCCGCGCGGCCGCCGAGCACGACGTCGTCGTCGTCTCGCTCTTCGTGAACCCCACCCAGTTCGACGAGGGCTCCGACCTCGCCGCCTATCCGCGCGACGAGGCCCGCGACGCGGAGCTCGCGGCCGGCGCCGGCGCCGACCTGCTCTTCGCCCCCGACGCGGCCGCGGTCTACCCACCCGGGTTCTCCACCTCCGTATCGGTCGGCGGCCTCAGCGAGCCGCTCGAGGGCGCCGTCCGGGGCGCCGGCCACTTCGCCGGCGTGGCCACCGTGGTGCTCAAGCTCCTCAACATGGTCGGGCCCACGGCGGCCTACTTCGGCCAGAAGGACGCCCAGCAGGCGCTGCTCGTGCGCCGCCTGGTGCGCGACCTCGACCTGCCGGTGGCGGTCGAGGTGTGCTCTACCGTCCGCGAGCCCGACGGCCTCGCGATGTCGAGCCGCAACGCGCGCCTCAGCGCCGGCGAGCGCGCTCGCGCCGTGGCCCTCCCGCGGGCGCTGGCCGCGGCCGAGGCATCGGTGGCCGGCGGCGAGCGCGAGGCCGCCTCGATCCTCCGCCGCGCCCGCGCGGCGATGGAGCCCCACGCCGTCGAGCCGGAGTACCTCGCGCTCGTCGGTCCCGACACCCTTCATCCGCTCGAGCGGATCGACGGCGGGGCCCTCTTCGCCGTCGCCGCCCGGGTCGGAGAGACCCGCCTCATCGACAACGTCATGTTGACGCCGCCCTCGTCCAATGGGAGGTCCTAGAAGAGCCATGCACCGCACGATGCTCAAGAGCAAGATCCACCGCGCCACGGTGACCGACTGCGACCTGCACTACGTCGGCTCGATCACCGTCGACCCCGACCTGCTCGAGGCGGCCGACATCCTCGAGTTCGAGCAGGTCGCCGTGGTCGACGTCGACAACGGCGCCCGCTTCGAGACCTACACGATCGCGGGAAAGTGCGGCTCGGGCGAGGTCAAGGTCAATGGCGCCGCCGCGCGGCTCGTGCACCGCGGCGACACGGTGATCCTCATCTCCTACGCCACCTACGACCGCACGGAGCTCGCGCTCTACGAGCCGCGCGTGGTGCACGTCGACTCCGAGAACGCGATCATCGACGTCGACGCCGAGGTCGCGACCCTGCTCACCCATCCCGCCGCGACCCGCTAGGAGGCCGCCGTGTCCGCCGCCCCTCCCCTCCCCGGCTCCCCCACCGCCGAGCGCCTGCCCGTAACGCTCCCCCGGCTGGCCGAGAAGAAGCGCCTCGGCGAGCCGATCGTGATGGTCACCGCCTATGACTTCCCGAGCGCGCAGGTCGCCGAGGCGGCCGGAGTCGACGTCGTGCTCATCGGCGACTCGGGCGCGATGACCGTGCTCGGCTACCCGAGTACGGTGCCGGTCTCCGTCGCGGAGATGCTCATGTTGAGCGCCGCCACCCGGCGCGGGCTCTCCACCCCGTTTCTCGTCGCCGACCTGCCCTTCGGCTCCTACGAGGCCTCGAACGAGCAGGCGATCGCCACCGCTCAACGCTTCGTCAAGGAGGGCGGAGCCGACGCGGTGAAGATCGAAGGCGGCGGCACCTCGGTCGAGCGCGCCCGGGCGATCGTCGCCGCCGGCATCCCCGTGATGGGCCACGTCGGGCTCACCCCCCAGACGGCGACCGCGCTTGGCGGCTACCGCGCGCAGGGGCGCACCGCCGAGCGCGCCCTGGCCGTGGCCCGCGACGCTCTCGCCCTGCAGGAGGCGGGCTGCTTCGCGCTCGTCTTCGAGGCGATCCCCGCCGGGGTGGCCGACGCGCTCATGCCGCGCATGGAGATCCCGGTCATCGGGATCGGGGCGGGGGCCGCCACCGACGGCCAGGTGCTCGTCTTCCACGATCTGCTCGGGATCTACGACGGCCTGAGCCCCCGCTTCGCCAAGCGCTACGCGGCGCTCAAGGCGGAGATGGTCGCCGGAGTCCAGGCCTACGCCGACGACGTGCGCGCCGCGCGCTTCCCCGCGCCGGAGCACACCTACTCGATCGACCCGGCCGAGCTCGCGGACTTTCGCGCCGGTCTGGGCTAGACGACGCGGGCACCGACACGCCGTCGACCCCCCGCCGCCGCGCGCTCTAGACTCCGCGGCGCTTCACCGGCCCTTCACACGCGCGCCGCCGGCGTGGGAGAGGCTGCGTCTCGCTCAGCCACGTTTGAGGAGGCTCGCGCATGTCGCGCCTGTCCCAGGTCTTCGCCCCCAAGGATCGCGAGTACTTCGACCTGTTCGAGCAGGCGGGGGCGAACATCCTGCGCGCCGCCGACCTGCTCGACCAGATGATGCGGGGCTACCCCGACACGGCCGGCCTGGCGCGGGACATCCTCATCTGCGAGCAGGAGGGCGACCGGATCACCCACGACGCGATCCGGCGCCTGAACCAGACCTTCGTCACCCCGATCGACCGCGAGGACATCTACGAGCTCGTCTCCGCGCTCGACGACGTCGTGGACTACACCGAGGAGGTCGCCGACTACCTCGGGCTCTACAAGATCGAGGCGCCGATGGAGCAGGCCCAGCGCCTGACGCACATCCTGCTCCAGGCCGCCCGGGAGCTGGCCGAGGCGATCCCGCTCCTCCGGGGGTTTCAGGACCTCTCCAAGCACACGGTGGAGGTCAACCGGCTCGAGAACGACGGGGATCGCGTCTCGCGCGAGGCGATGGCCTCGCTGTTCGACAACGGGATCGACCCGATGGTGGTCATCCGCTGGAAGGACATCTTCGAGCGGCTCGAGTCGGCGATCGACCAGACCGAGACGGTGGCGAACATCCTCGAGGGCATCGTCATCAAGAACGGGTAGGGCGCCCGCGCGATGCACGACACCACCATCCTCGTCATCGTCATCGCCACCGCGCTGGCGTTCGACTTCACCAACGGGTTCCACGACACCGCCAACGTCGTGGCGACGACGATCTCGACGCGGGCGCTTCCGCCCCGGACGGCGATCGCGATCGCCGCGCTGCTGAACTTCGCGGGGGCGTTCCTGTCGCTCAAGGTCGCCGCCGTGGTGGGCAAGGGCATCGTGGACCCGAAGACGATCACCACCACGATCGTGTTCGCGGGGCTCATCGGCGCGATCTTCTGGAATCTGGTGACCTGGTACTTCGGCCTTCCCTCCAGCTCCTCCCACGCGCTCATCGGCGGGGTCGTGGGCGCGGCCTTCGCGGCCCACGGCGCCCACGCCGTGATCGGCGCCGGGCTGCTCGGCAAAGTGGTCATCCCCGCGGTGGTCGCTCCCGTGCTGGCCTTCGTGGTGGCGGGCACGGCGATCCTCCTCGTCTACCGGCTGGTGGGACGGCTGCGGCCAGGACCCGTGAACCGCGGCTTTCGCGTGGGGCAGATCGCCTCGGGCGGCCTGCTCGCGCTCGCCCACGGGACCAACGACGCCCAGAAGACGATGGGCGTGATGACCCTGGCACTCATCGCCAACGGGAGCCTCGCCAAGACGGCCGGAACTCCGGACTGGGTCAAGGTCAGTGCGGCCGCCGCGATCGCACTCGGGACGTACAGCGGTGGTTGGCGGATCATCAAGACCATGGGCAGCCGGATCATCCGGATGGACTCGACCCAGGGCTTCAGCGCGCAGGGCGCCGGCGCCGCGGTGATCCTCACCGCCTCGCACTTCGGCTACCCGCTCTCAACCACCCACGTCATCTCCGGGGGCATCATGGGTGCCGGCGCGGCCAAGCGCTTCTCGGCCGTCCGCTGGGGCGTGGCGGGCAACATCGTGATCGCATGGGTGCTCACCCTGCCCGCCGCCGCGGTGGTGGGCGCCGGGGTCTACGCGGTGACGCGGGCGTTTGGCGCCGGGGCGGCGGGTCCCGTGATCGTCGCCCTCGCCTGCATCGCCCTGATCGCCGCGCTCTTCGCGCGACGCTTCCAGGTCACCGCGCGGGTGGCGACCGCGGAGTGATCGCGGCGCTCGTCGACACCAAGGCGCTCTTCAAGGTCGTGTGGGTATCGCTGGCCGGCGGCGTAGGCGTCACGCTCGCCTACTCGCTCGTGGTCTTTGGAGTCGCCCGGGCGGGCGATCTGCGCCGTCAGGAGCGGGGCGCCGCGGCGGCCGGCTACGCCGTCCTCGCCGTCGTCGGGCTGGCGATCTGCGTCTGGGCCCTCGTGCGCGGCTATCTCCTGCTCATCGAGAAGAAGTGACGGGGAGAGCGCTCGTCGGCTCTCGGTCGAGGGCCTAGAGCGAGTCGGGAGCGAGGCGCGGCTCGTCGGGAGCGACTGGAGCCTGCGCGATATCGACGTCGGTCTCGAGCGCCCCGTACTCCACCGACTTGAGCACCCGGGCCGGCGAGCCCGCGGCGATGGAGAACGGCGGCAGGTCGGTCGTCACCACGCTGTTGGCACCGATCACGCAGCGCTCGCCGATGCTCACCCCGCTGGTGACGACCACGTTGGCCCCGCACCACACGTTGTCGCCGATCCGCGTCGTGCCCTTGGAGGTGAAGCCCTGCCAGGTCACGGGCAGAGCGGGATCGTCGAAGCGATGGTTGCCGTCGGTGACGAAGCAGCCGTTGGCGAACATGCAGTGCGAGCCGATGTCCACGAGCTCCATCGCCGCGATCATCACCCCGAGGTTGAGGAAGGTCCCCTCCCCGATGCGGATCCGCGCCTCGCCCGGCGCCGTGAGCCACACGCCCGGCTCGAGCAACGCCCCGGGACCGATCTCTAGGCGCCCCTCGTCGAGCATCTCGAGCACGTTGCCGTGGACAGGCCAGCGGACGAAGGCCTCGCGCCGGAGCAAGTGCCAGTGGATCCGCGCCCGCCGCCACGGGAACGAGTTGCGCTCATACCAGCGCCACTTCTGCGCCCAGAGCTTGGCCTGCGCTCGGGTGGGAGCCATCGGCCCAGCCTATTGCTCGGCGGGCGGGAGGCGGCGGGCAATCTCCGCGCGCCGGAAGTCGAAGATCGCGTCGAGGTCGCGGCGCACGAGCGCCACGTGGGCGATGGCGCCCAGGGGCCCGAGCGGGAGCCGGTAGCGCACCCGGTCGCGCATGAGGGTGCCCTCCGGGTGGGGCTCGAAGGTGTGGGTGTGGTGCCAAAGCGCATAAGGACCTCGGAGCTGGCGGTCGACGAAGCGCCGACCCGGCTCCCAGTCCTCGATCCGCGTGAGCCAGCGCAGCCGCACTCCGTGGAGCCTCAGCTCGTACTCGATCAGCGTGCCGAGCCGCATCTCGATCGGCCGCGGCGTGAGGACCTCGAAGCCGAGGAACGGCGGGGTGATCTCCTCGAGGTTGTAGGCGTCCTGGAAGAACTGCCACGCCTCGGACGGAGGGCGAGGAAGCACCTGCTCCTGCTCGAGGACGTGGACGCGCATGCCGGCCCGGGACGGTAGCCCCTCAACGCTCTGTTAGCTTGCGCGCCGGATGCGGCTCGCGCGCAGGATCTCGGAGACCGATCTGGCGGGGCCGGTGCTCGTGGCCGCCGTGGTACTCGCGGCCTTCATCGGAGTGCGGCTGCACTCCTACGGGGGCGACCCGACCGGGTTCGTGCAGTTCGGGCGCACCGGCGTGGCCGTCATCCAGCCGCCGCCCGGAGCGATCATCCGCCCCGACCAGGGATACGACGGCGCGCTCTTCTGGCTCCAGGCGCACGATCCCCTCCTCCTGCGCGATCGGACCGTCGAGCGCCTGAACGTCGCCCACGGCGAGTTCCGCGCCGTCCGCGTGGCCTACCCCGCCCTCGCCGGAGCGCTGTCGCTCGGCTCGGACGGCGCCCTTCCCTGGACCCTGCTCGGGCTCGACGTTCTCGCCGTGCTCGCTCTGAGCGCCGGAGCCGCCGCCTTCTTGCGCGCGGAGGGCCGCTCGGGCTGGTGGGCGCTGACGATCGGACTCTCTCCGGGACTAGTGCTCGCGCTGCTCCGCGACCTGAGCGACCCGGTCGCGACCGCCGCGGGGCTCGGCGGCCTCATGGCCTGGCACCATCGACGGCGCGGAATCGCCACCGCGCTGCTGACGCTCGCGGTGCTCACCCGCGAGCCGATGGTGTTCGCGCCGCTGGCGGTGGGCCTGAGCGCCCTGCTGGGTGTCCGCGGCGGCGTTCACGACGAGCCCCGGCACCTGCCGGAGCGGCTGAGGAGGGCGGCTCCCGTGACGCTGATTCCGCTGGCCGCGTTCGCCGGGTGGTACGCCTACGTGACCTTCCGCTTCGGCGGGACGCTCCCGGCCTCCACCAACCCGCCGGGTGAGTTCTCCTTCCCCTTCGACGGGCTTCTCACCGCCATCCGGGGCGAGAGCCATCGCCCGGCGATCGAGGCGGGATGGGGCCTGGCCTACCTCGTCCTGATCCTCGCCGCGCTCGTCGCGGTGGTGCGAGCGCTCATCCACTCGCGTGATGCGCTGACGCTCACCGCGGCGCTCTTCGCGGTCGCGGTCTGCCTCGAGACCTACGCGAGCGACAAGTGGACCTACACGCGCCAGACCGTCCCGCTCGTCCTCGCCCTCGGCCTGGCCGGTCTGGTGGGCCGGCGGCGCCTGGCCCCCGCGCTCGCCGCGGCCGTCGCCGGACTGACCCTGCTCGCGCCGCTGGCGTTCCGAGCCTCGGCCGGGGCCTAAGAACCCTTTCACAATGAGACGGATGTGTCGGGGTGGTCGACTCGGGGATGCCGGGCGTCGCACTACACCCCAGTAGATGCAGCGCATCGGCGAGGATGTCGAGTGGCGATCCGGCGCCGCGAGGCGGCCGCATCCGGCGCGTCCGGCTTTGTGAAACGGGTTCTAGGCGGCCGCGGCGGCCTGCCGCCGCGGCGCGCGCCGGCTCACCTTGGGCGCCGGCAGGAGCGGGGCGAGGAACCGGCCCGTCACGGAGTCCTCCATCGCCGCGACGTCCTCGGGCGTGCCGGTGGCCATGAGATAGCCGCCCTCCTCGCCGCCCTCGGGGCCCATGTCGATCAGGCGGTCGGCCGTCTTGATCACGTCGAGGTTGTGCTCGATGACCACGACCGAGTTGCCGGCCTGCACCAGGCGCTGGAGCACCTCGAGCAACCGCTGTATGTCCGCGAAGTGCAGTCCGGTGGTGGGCTCGTCGAGGATGTAGAGCGTCCGGCCGGTGGCCACCTTGCTGAGCTCCGCCGCCAGCTTCACTCGCTGCGCCTCGCCGCCCGAGAGCGTGGTGGCGGGCTGCCCGACGCGCATGTAGCCCAGGCCGACATCGTGCAGCGTCTGGAGGCGGCGTCTGATCTTCGGGATGTGGGTGAAGAACTCGAGCGCCTCCTCGACCGGCATCTCGAGCACGTCCGCGATCGTCCTGCCCTTGAAGCGCACGTCGAGCGTCTCGCGGTTGTAGCGCTTGCCGTGGCACTGCTCGCAGGGCACGTAGACGTCGGGGAGAAAGTGCATCTCGATCTTGATCTGCCCGTCGCCCCGGCACACCTCGCAGCGGCCGCCCTTGACGTTGAAGGAGAAGCGCCCGGGCTTGTACCCGCGCGCGCGGGCCTCCTGGGTCTTCGAGAAGAGCTCGCGGATCTGGTCGAAGAGTCCGATGTAGGTGGCCGGGTTGGAACGCGGGGTGCGCCCGATCGGCGACTGGTCGACCGAGATGATCTTGTCGAGCTGGTCGAGTCCGGTGATCCGCTTGTGGGCGCCGGGGCGCTGCTTGGCGCGGTGCAGCCGGTTAGCCACCGCCTTGAAGAGCACGTCGTTGACCAGCGTGGACTTCCCCGAGCCCGAGACGCCGGTGACGCAGGTGAAGGTGCCGAGCGGCACGGCGACGTTCACGTCCTTGAGGTTGTGCTGCCGGGCGCCCTCGATCTTCACGTGCCCGCTCGCGCGCCGGCGCTTGTGCGGCACCTCGATCCGCCTCTCCCCCGAGAGGAACTGGCCCGTCGCCGACTCGGGAACACGCGAGACCTGCTCGGCGGTGCCGGCCGCGACTACGTGCCCCCCGTGCTCCCCGGCGCCGGGGCCCATGTCGACGAGGTGGTCGGCCGCGCGCATCGTGCCCTCGTCGTGTTCCACGACGAGCACCGTGTTCCCCAGGTCGCGCAGCCGCTTGAGCGTGGCGATGAGCCGCTCGTTGTCGCGCTGGTGCAGCCCGATCGAGGGCTCGTCGAGGATGTAGAGGACGCCCACGAGCGAAGAGCCGATCTGGGTGGCCAGCCGGATCCGCTGCGCCTCGCCGCCCGAGAGCGTCGCCGCGGCGCGCTCCATCGAGAGGTACCCGACCCCGACGTTGTCCAGGAAGCGCAGCCGCTCCTCGATCTCGCGGAGGATGAGGCGGGCGATCCGGCGCTCGGTGTCGGAGAGCTCGAGCGCCTCGAGCCAGGCGATGGCCCGGCGGGCGGAGAGGCCGACGAACTCGTGGATCGCCGTGCCGCCCACGCGCACCGCGCGCGACTCGGGGCGCAGCCGCGCCCCGCGGCAGTCCGGGCACGGACGCACCGACATGTACTCCTCGATCTTCTCGCGCGCGTGCTCGGAGTCGGTCTCGCGGTAGCGGCGCTCGAGGTTCGAGACGATCCCCTCGAAGCTCGTCGAGTAGGAGCGCCGGCGCCCGAAGCGGTTGCGGTACTGGATGTGGATGCGGTCGCCGTTCGTTCCGAAGAGAAAGAACTCGCGCGCCTCCTCGGGCAGCTCCTGCCACGGCGTCTCGAGGTCGACGTCGTAGCGCTCGGCGATCGACTGGGTGAGCGGCTCGTAGTAGTTCGACGCGCTCGTGGACCAGGGGACGATCGCGCCCTCGCCCACCGAGAGCGAGGGATCGGGGACGATGAGATCCGGGTCGATCTCCATCTGGGATCCGAGCCCGGTGCAGCGCGGGCACGCGCCGTGCGGCGAGTTGAAGGAGAAGATCCGCGGCTCGAGCTCGGGCATGGAGATGCCGCAGTGCAGGCACGCGAAGCGCTCGGAGTAGGTGAGGACCTGCGACGCGGCACCGGGGGCGGCGTCCGCGTCGACGAGCTCGATCTCCACGATCCCGTCGGCGAGCGCCACCGCGGTCTCGACCGAGTCGGCGAGGCGCTTGCGCAGCTCGGGCTTCATGACCAGGCGGTCGACGACCACCGCGAGGTCGTGCTTGAACTTCTTGTCGAGCTCGATTTGCTCGTCGAGCCGCCGCAGGTCGCCGTCGACCTTGACCCGGGTGAACCCCTCCGCGCGGAACTCCTCGAGCATCTTGCCGTACTCGCCCTTGCGCCCGCGCACCACCGGGGCCAGCACCATGAATCGGGTCCCCTCGGCGAGCTCCATGATCTGGTCGATGATCTGCTCGGTGGACTGGGCGGCGATCGGGCGCCCGCAGTTGTGGCAGTGGGGTTGGCCGACGCGCGACCACAGCAGCCGCAGGTAGTCGTAGATCTCGGTGACGGTTCCGACCGTCGAGCGCGGGTTGCGCGAGGTGGTCTTCTGGTCGATCGAGATCGCCGGGGAGAGCCCCTCGATCGAGTCGACGTCGGGCTTGTCCATCTGGCCGAGGAACTGCCGCGCGTAGGCCGAGAGGGACTCGACGTAGCGGCGCTGCCCCTCCGCGTAGATCGTGTCGAAGGCCAGGGAGGACTTGCCCGAGCCCGAGAGCCCCGTTATGACCACCAGCGCGTCGCGCGGGAGGGCCACGGTGACGTCCTTGAGGTTGTGCTCGCGGGCGCCGGAGACCACAAGCTGAGCGGGCCCCGCGGGACGCGAAAGGGACTTCGGCGGCATGCTTTCCAGTGTACGACGCCGAACAGACGTTCGGGGTGGACGCGCCGCGCGCCGGCCCGCAACGTGCGTGCGAACCTCGGCGTTCGAGCTAGCCCTCCACGCTCGCGTACACCTCGTCGAGCAGCGTCGAGCGGTCGTCGAGCTGGAAGTTCTCCGAGAGGTAGCGGTCGGTCTCCTCACGGGGTGCCCCGTTGAGAGCCATGTTCAGCGCGATGAGGCGCGCGCCCTCGGCGTCGGCGTTGCCCGCCGGCGGCCGCGTCCCGACCGCCGCTCGCGCGGCCAGCGGCTCGGAGTCGAGCTCGTCGTCGGGCTCGGCCTCCACCGCCCGCACGGACTCGTCGAGCTCGCGCGGGTCGGGGTGGACGGCGGGCACGTCGGGAGCGACCGGAGCGGCGACCGAGGTCTCCCCGTCCGCATGGAGATCCGGCTCGTGGTGAGCGGTCTCCGGGTGCGCGATCTCAGGCTCGTGAGACCCGCTCTCGGCCTCGTGATGCGCGGTCTCGGTCATGGAGAACTCGGGTACGGCGCCCCCGATCTCCTCCGTCTCGAACGGCTCGGGCTCGGGCGAGTGCGGCGCCGGCGCGGCCGGCTCCTCCCACGCGGGCTCGGGCGGCGGAGGCTCGTAGGTGGGCTCGGCCACCGCCGGCGGGGACCAGGCACCCACCTCGGCCGAAGGCAACGTCGACGTGGTGCTGGAGTAGGACGACGGGGCCTCGGGCGCCTCCGGCTCGAAGCCGCCTCCCACGCCCGTGGCCTCGTGCACCTCGCTCATGTTCTCCTCGAGCAGCGCGAGATCTGCGCCAAGCCGGTTCAGCCCGGTTTGGAGGCTCTCCACGAGGGCGTTCAGCTCGCTCTCCATCGCGTCGACCCGCCCGAGCATGACCGAGGTCGACTCGGACACGCTGCCCACGTAGTCCCGCGCCCGGTCCTCGGCCTGCTCACGGCAACGGCGTGCCTCCTCCGTGGCGTCCTCGCGAATCTCCCGCGCCTCGTCCTCGGCCTGTCTTTCGATCTCCGCGGCGCTCGACTCCGCCGCCTCCACAATCGCGCGTACCTGCTCGCTGGCCGCGGAGGCCAGGGTCTCGGTGCGCCGGCGGCTCGAGCGGTTGAGGTGGTCGATCTCCTCCGCGATCTGGGCGAGGTGGGCGTCGACCACCTCCGGCTCGTAGCCGCGGCGGCCGATGGGAAAGTCCTTCTTCTCGATGGTCTGGCGCTCGAGAGCCAAGGGAAAACGCACCTCCGGAAGGGATTGGACGTCTGCTCAGCGTACCGAGGTCCGGCTCAGCGCGTGGCGGGGGTGGGCGAGCCCGGGGCACGCTCGGCCCGCGCGGCCTCGAGCTCGCGCGCGAGCGCCTTGATCTCGTCGCGCAGCTTGGCCGCGTACTCGAAGCGGAGCTCCTCGGCGGCGACGAGCATCTCCTCCGCGAGCTCCACGATCGTCTTCTCGAGCTCCTCGGCGCTCAACTCGCCCTCCCGGCGCTTGACCCGTCGCCTGCCCTTGGGGACCTTCGACTCCATCTGAAGGAACTCGGCGATGTCCGAGATGCCCTTGACGATCGTCTCGGGGGTGATCCCGTGCTGCTCGTTGTAGGCGAGCTGGATCGCCCGTCGTCGGTCGGTCTCGCCGATCGCCGCCCGCATCGCGCGGGTCTCCTTGTCGGCGTACATGAGCACGGTGCCGGCCACGTTGCGCGCCGCGCGCCCGATGGTCTGGATGAGCGAGGTCTCCCCACGCAGGAAGCCCTCCTTGTCGGCGTCGAGGATCCCGACGAGGGTCACCTCGGGCAGGTCGAGCCCCTCGCGCAGGAGGTTCACCCCGACGAGCACGTCGTACTCCCCGAGCCGCAGTTCGCGGATGATCTGGATGCGCTCGAGGGTGTCGATCTCCGAGTGGAGGTAGCGAACGCGAAAGCCCATCTCGAGCAGGTAGTCCGTCAGGTCCTCGGACATCTTCTTGGTCAGGGTGGTCACGAGCACGCGCTCGTCGCGGTCGACCCGGACCCGGACCTCGTTCATGAGGTCGTCGATCTGGTTCTTCGTCTCGCGCACCTCGATCGCGGGGTCGACGATCCCCGTCGGACGGACGATCTGCTCCACGATCCGGTTGGAGTGCGTGCGCTCGTACTCGCCCGGAGTGGCGGA
>JAABUZ0100005163.1_pt1 | contig 17367 bp, 24 predicted proteins | sample 5562091 | NCBI WGS metagenome assembly JAABUZ01 (sample SAMN12813069, study PRJNA571459) | rock metagenome | isolation source: Antarctica rocks | place: Antarctica: Victoria Land, Linnaeus Terrace sud | collected 2015-12-21
CAATATCTACCCTCGGGACGCGATCGAAGGCCGCTAGGCATACCGCAAAATCGCCCCAAGTTACCTGTAGCGGGCTGATAATATATCGGAAGGACTAAAGATCCCATGCGTGCGTCCTAGAGCATAGTGCAAAGTGGTTCTTGGTCGACGTGCTATGGATGTATGAGAGCTTATTCCCTCATCGCCATGGTGTCAGATACCTCAGAAATCGGCGAAGTAGGTGAACGGTCGCGAATCCGGGAGTTCTGACGTGCGGAGCACCGCCCACTGGTGGAGATCGTCAGCAGTCGAAACCTCCTCCAGAGTCCAATGGCGATTTGTCACGAAGAAGGATGCCGCATGCGCGATCCCTGGCAACTGATAGTCGTCGAGGAAGATGATCCCCCCGGGGCGCACCAATCGCGCGAGGTACACGAGATCAACAAATACAGCATCGAAAAGGTGGTTGCCATCGACGAATGCGAAGTCAAATTGTCGACCTTCGCTGACGAACCTCGGGAGTGCAAGCTGAGACTCATCGGGATGGAACTCAACGAGCCCGGCTACCCCGGCCTCGTCGAGAAACTGAAGCCCACAATCACCAAACCTCGTTGACTGGTACGGGTCTATAACAACGTGTTTCGCAGATCCATTGTCACCGGTTAGCAGAGCTTCGCAAATGAAGAGCGCAGAGATGCCGTATGCAAGTCCGACCTCGATTGTGCGACTCGGTTCCTCGCGCGTTACCCAACTCCGTAACGCTTCGCCCTCTACAGCACTGATGCCGACAGGAAACAGTGTATGAGCGGTTCCGTCTGAACGCGCAACTGCCGTTCCATCACGAACCAAGCGTTCGATTACACCGCGAATCTGACGACGTGCCCCGGATTGATCGGGCCCGTTCAAAGCGCCCCTTCTCTGAGCAGCAGAACTGATGCGACCACCGCTTGCGGACGACCGCTCGCCACTGCCTTCACTATTCGTTCTCGCACGTCTGTCACCTACTGCCAGCTAAAGCAGGCAGCTTGCGTCTCAGGAGCATCACCTTGACACATTTGGCAACGGTTGGTAGCTACCGAAGCCTCCCAGAGCTTGCATCTGGCCGCTGGGTGACACCGACGTGGGGTCAACAGCGGGTCACATCACGGGGTAGCACCCACGATTTCACGCTACGGGTCGTTACCGTTCCCCGTGCCGCGATGTGCAAGTTCGCAACCAGCACCGAGGAATCCCGAAGGCTCCGTTGTGGCATCTGGCTACACATAGCAAGTATAGCAGAAAGGAGGGTGCGCTTCCGCTGTCGCCTGAAGGCGACAGTCCCCGCGCACACGTTTTATGGTTGGCCGCACGATGTCACTAACGAGGAGATCCTCGATCGACTGCTGACGCTAAACCTGGAGCGGGCAGGTCAGTCGAATGTGCCGACAGGTGAGTAGCGATGTCCGGATCTTGCATCGCGCCTACCACGAGGCTGGTCACGCCGTCATCTCCCCGTGCAGCAATGCTGAGGGCGTATTTGTCGCCCCGGTTACCCTCTGAATCTCGTGCCACATGGCGTCTTGGCGCCAGGCCAGGAACGCGTCAAAGTTGTCATTCCAAAAAGGCGAGTCCGGCCCACCGGGTAACAGGTGCGAGTCCAAAAGTTGTTGGAAGTTATTTTCTCCCAACTCCTCACGCATCTCTCCCAGGTACTCCGTTGGCGCGCGGCTGCTGATGTGGCGGTTCGTACCGGCATCTATGAGCGTCCGATTCAGCACGCAATCGCGGAGGCGGGGCTGCTTCCTTCGACCGGATCTGCGCCAGTAACTCCTTCAGCGGCTTCGGAGCGGTCGCGGCCACCGCCGTGCGGCCCCGTGCGCAACTCCTGCCCCTCTGCCGCGCCGATGGCTCGGACCGCTCGCGTGCGGCCTCGTCGAACGGCTCCGCGTCCTGCGCGGGCGCGCGGCACGGGGCCCCAAAATCGGTCGTGCTATTGCCTTCGATCCGCTCGACGACCGCGCCGAGATCGGGTCGCGCGAATGTACCTGATGCGAGATGGGAATTCAATACATTGACATACAACGGCAAACCTTGCGTGATAATCTCCGTCCTGGCGCCGTCGCTTGGGTGAGGAGTTCTGCGTGCTCATCGGTTGAAGCGCTGGGCTCGCTGGCTAGGACGGCGGATGCTCGGGCTGTTCGCTTCGCTGCGGCGCCGGAACATGGCCGTGTGGATGGCGACGTTCTCGCAAACGAGCCCGGCACCGATCACCCCGTTCCCGCTCATGCGCACGTCGTGCCCGAGGCCAGGCGAGGGGAAGGAGGTGAGCTGTGCCTTGAGCGGGCGCTGCAGGAGTCGTCGGGCCGAGTCGATGGACGGCGGCGCCAGCTCCGCGCCGAGCGCCTCGAGCGCGTAGGACCGCACCAGGCGCGGCCAGTAGCCCCGCAGCGTCTCGGCCTGGTCGAAGACGTCGGCGCAGATTGCCCGTCCACCGATGAGGGCGACCACGCCCACAGCGCCGTCCTCCGGGCAGCGGAGGCGTTCCTCGGCTTGGGCCAGGTCGCCCTGGCGCTCGGCGTAGGCGTCGCGCATCGCGCCGGTGTTCGAGTGCGATCCGACGCGGTGGTGCCGATCGGCCACCTCGTCCCACACGGCGGCCTGGTCGGCGACCGGCGCGCCGCGTACGGCGTACGAGGCGGCCACCTGCTCGAGCGTCTGGCTGCGCAAGCGGGGGTACGCGGTCTCGCCGGTGTTGAATACGGGTTGCACGTTGTGCCAGCGACCGTGCTCGACGCAGCTCACGGGCAGGTCAAAGGTGCTCTTGGCCGGCACCAGCAGGGTGGTGTTGACGACGCGGTTCTGCTTGCCCCCGACAACCTCCTCACCATCGATGATCAGAATGGGCAACGCGCTCGTGCTGGTAAGCTGGAGTGTCGGCACCGTCGCCTGTGGCGCCTCAGTGACGATCACCTCGCCAAGCGCGATCGCCTGGGCGAGGGTGCGGTACCGCAGGGTGTTTGGCGTCTCGTTCGCGTACACGGGCACCAGCGCCAGCGCTCCGTCTGCGATGGGCTCGCTGAGGCGCAGGCCCCTGAGCCAGTTGGTGAGTGGGTCGGTCTGCTGGGTGGGTGCTTCGTTTCGGTCGTCCATGGCTTCGTCTCCTTTGTCCGGTTTCCTTCAGAGAGGCAATGCGCGGCGGTCGCCCAAAGCGGAAATGGCGGCCGGGGCTCGCCTACGTCGCCCGTAATGATGAGCGGCACAAAGTACTACTCGTACCGGAGAGGGCAAAAGCGGACATCAATAACACGATACGGTCAGGCGACTTTGGGGCGAGAAGAACATGGCCAACTCCTATTAGAGAACGGGCTGTCCGTTAGGACACATAGGGGCAGTAGGCATGTTCTCGGGGCATTTCTCGCTCCTCGTGACAGCCCGACCTACCCGCGACCTGCCAAAAGGCGACCTCACCATGCGTACCCTGCCCTCCCCCACGGCACACAGCGGCTACGATTTCAAGCTGGCGCTGCGGCCCCCAACCGGCGGCATGGGGCGGCAGCGAACGGCGACCGTAGACTGTGCCGATGCAAGTGGAGAGCGCATGGAACCGACGGCAGCACTGGCCTATACCGGCGTGCCGCACTGGCTGTTCGGCGGGTGGGCGGTCGACTTCTTCGTCGGCGTGCTCACGCGGCCCCACAACGACGGGGAGTTCGTCGTCTGGAAGCGCGATCTGCCGCGACTGCGCCAACTGTTCGAGATGCACGGATACCACCCGGCCTTCGTCCACGAAGATGCGTCCGGCTGGCGCAAGGACGGCGTGCTCGTCGCGGTGTACTGGATCAAGCGAGACGAGCAGGGCCAGGTGGTGACGCCGGGATCCTGGTCGGACTGGCCCGAGCCCGACGACGCCTTCACGTCCCCGCCCGGTCGGCTCGGCGGCCTCGCCTGCCCGATCATAAGCGGGCAGGCCCAGCTCGAAACGAAGGAAGGCTACGCCGCCCACCGGGACCGTCGTCCGCCGCGGCCGAAGGACCTGGCGGACATGGAGCGCCTGCACGCGGCGATGGCCGGGCGTGCGTTCCGGCGGCCGCGCTGAGCAAACGACGCTGGCGTCTGCTCAGATAGCGGATGGTCGCGCCGTGAGGAGCAGGGGGACGGCATCCTTGGCTCCCTCCTCAGCGTACAACGCGCCGGCGCTCACCACAGTCTGCTCTCCCTGCGTGGCGGCTCCGTGATCGAGGAAGGGAGCAACACAGGGCGCCGCCCTGCCGGACGGGGATGGGACGATTTCACGCTCGGGTCACGCAGCGAACGCTCCGTACCGCCGATTTCACGGAAGGGACGCGGTGCTGATGATGACAGCACTGCCGGCTGTACCACATTTCACGGAACTGGCAAGGCTGACCAAGCTGGATTTCACGCAAGCAGCGGGGCTGCGGGGTGGTGTTCACGGAAGTCGCCCGCTCGGTCGCTGGCCGTTGGGTGAACTGACCGCACCGTCCGCTCCTTTCCTTGCCGGGGATCAGCGCGCAGCTTGGGGGAGAAACCGGCGCGCTGGCAATGGCAGAACTGCCATGACAGTGCTTACATGAGACTGGTTATGTCAATGTACGTCCTCACATGGAAGTATGTCAGGACGTACATTGGTGCCGCAGAGGCGGTACGGACGGATAGGAGCGGCATGGACAGCGACCAGGAGGTGCTGGCCCGCCCCGCCTGGCAGGATCGGCCGACGCCGCGCGATCTGCGGGCATTGACGCCCCTCAAGTGGTTGCATATCAACCCCTACGGGACCTTCACACGCGACATGCACCAGCGCTTATCCTTGGACCTGGCTGCCTGAGCTGTTGCTACTTTGCCGCAATTTCGGCCTTCGCTATGTTAAGGCCTATTCGAATCGCCTGCCTGAGCCATCGCATCACAAGACACCATACAAGTGCTTGTCGACACGTCCGGGAAATCGTCCGAATCGGCAGTAGTACGGTCTTTGAAGCCATTGAGAGCGCTACCGTTGGCGGCACCAGGCTGTGGACAGCGCGCATGCGGCCGCTCCTCGGGACATCCCGGCCCTGTCTTCTGTCATTCAGGTGTTGCATTTCTGCTGTCGCCGACGGCGGCCGCGAGCACGGCGTAGCGATAGTGCTCGTAGGCGCTGCGGGCGATCGCTCGGGAAGGCGCATCCGAGAAGCGTGTCAGGTCCGAAAGCTGGACGGGGCCGCCGTACTCCCTGGCGAGCCAGGCGTCGTAGGGCAGCGGCGACTCGAACCTCGCCGGGGCGTGCTCCAGTGCGGCGATGCGCGCGTCGATGATCGCGTCGGCGCGGACGGGGGCATAGCCGGTCCACTCCACGCAGGCATTGACCAGTCGCAGGTCCGGGGCGAACGGCGAATGGAGGTGCCCGTGGACGTTCAGGCGTCGTGACTGCGGCGGGAGGAGAGCGGCGTCCGCTCCCAGTGCGCCATCGAGTCCTTCCCACCCTTGGACGGTGAGCATGCCCTTGTCGTCCAGGAGGCGCAACGCAGCGTCGATTAGCTCGATGTGTGGGGCGTGGGTAAAGGCGATCGTCCAATCACCGCGCCGCAGGGTGAATGGCGGGATGATCTCAATCCCCAACTGCGCATAGGGTTCGGGTTCTGGGCAGTCGTGATCGCCCAGCAGCAACAGGAGGCGTCCTGGCAGGGCCGACAGGAGCGGTGGGATGCTGTCGGGGTGCTTGAGCGTCTCGCCACGGAGGTCCCCTAGATGCACGACGACGTTATCGTCCGCAACCAACGACCGCCAGCTCGCCACGATGCGCTCCTCCGCGTCGTCGGGCCGACCGGTGTAGCCGTTGATGTCGGGGTCGCCGAAGTGCGTGTCGGAGATAAGCCAGAACTCTGGCGGCACGCCGCACTCCTCCGCCGTCGCCAAGTCTTGCACGCGCAGACCGGTGGGCCAATCGTTCATGGCCATAACTCTTTCTGCTTTCGGACCTCTGCGCGCCAGCGAGAAGCATCAGTGCTGCCGCAGCACGAACTCGTCACAATACGCCGCCAATTGGTGGCCCCACAACTGCTCCAGAAGTCTATCTGCATGGACTCCTCCAGCGCCTGTCGCGCTGCCGCGGCCTCGCCGAGCTTGGCGCGCTCCCGTCCGGTCTCCAGCAGCGTCCGCTGGCGGATGTGGCCTGTTGCGGCCCATGCTCCGATGGGTCCTTGACGGCATCAAACAGGCCGGCCATGCCGGTCTCATCGAATCGTTGGACCTTCCATCGCAAGGTACGCGTGGCCGTCGTCGTCTGTCGGGCGCGCTCGACGGGTGTCCGACCGAACAGCTCGACGGGACGCAGCAGCTCGTAGGATGCCTGTTCCGAGAGCGGACAAGCAGTTTTGTCGGCTCCCAGTCCTCCGTCAGGTAGACGCGACGGCGCTTCGTGGCGGGTATGACACCTTCCCGTTCTCGTGATGCTCTCGTGAGCATGCGTGCTCACAGGTGTTTGCGGCGTAGTGTAGGACGGTGAGCACGTCGGCTTCAATCCGAAAAGGTTGACCACCTCTATTCCCCACATGTGTACCCCGTGTGTTGGCGAGGTATGTTACCCATGTCACGATCAGCCCATGGAGCGCAAGCACCTGGGCGAAAACTTTGTCATGTAGCTGACAAGTAACGCTCCTCATGGTAGGGAAGCGCTATCGTACCGCGAGGACCGCTTGCTGCTACACCATCGTGTGGCACGGAATCGCTTCGTGCCGTCGCGTCACGGTGGCCGTCACGTGTGTCCTCCGAGGAGGTAATGCCCCGATGTGTACCGCACCCGATACCCCGTATCCAAGCGATAACCGGCAGAAGCGGCTGCCATGAGGGGCAAATCTCGCCCCTCACTCATGGTCATCTGGGTTATGATCCCTGACGAACAGCCAATTCTCAGAGAGAACCGCGCATCTGCTTCTCGCCCCATGGTCGCCTGACGGTACGTGTTTTTGCGGCATGCGTCGCTCATCGACAATACGATTGATAGAATAGTGCCGCCACAGACGCCCAGGGCAACCTCTGGGCAACGGGGACAAGATCAGGTCACGCCATCCACAGGAGGAGAGGTACCAGCATGAAACTTCGGAGCCTCAAGGACATCTCGGTCGTGAGTGTCGCCGATGGGACGAAGGTGGGGACGGTCCACGACGTGCAGATCGACACGGAGAGCATGCGCATAGTTTCTCTGACGCTCTCCGGGACCGGAGGTCCATCGGTCTTGCCGTTCGCCAGCATCCGTAGTATTGGCAAGGATGCGGTCATGGTGGAGAGCACCGCCGCCACCCAGGGAGCGACGGGGCAAACCGTCACGGGACAGGTACGCAGTCTGCAGGATCTCACCGCCCTCAAAGTGGTGAACGGGAGTGGCACCTATCTGGGCGATGTCCAGGACGTGGATTTCGGTGAGCAAGACGGCCAGGTGCACGAGCTGATTGCGCGACGAGGCGGGATGCTGGGTATGGGTGGGACAGACGTGCATGTCCCTGCTTCAGCGATTCGTGGCATCGGACCGAAGCTCGTCACGGTCGACCTACCATCACCACCAGCCTGATCGTTCCCGGTGATGATGGTGACGATCTAGCTTTTTGCTATACCTCCCTCCAACACAAGCACAGTACGTGATGCCCAGCACGCTACCAGCCGTCTACGTGCAACGTCGCGCGACTCTGAGGCATCTACGCTACTCCCGCAGGTAGATGATCCTCCACCCGATACCGGCGATCAGGATCATCACCGAGACGATAAGTAACCGTGAGCGCCCGAGGAACTCAAGGGCAGCGATGAGCTTCGGCACGGAAGGCCTCCTGCGTACGGAGTTGGGCATCGACCCGAGCCATTCCATCACTACACGCAGAACATGATTAAAAGGGGAATAGTTGGGCCAGCAGAGACGCCATGCGGACCCGCTTGATTTCGCACGCTCTCTCCTACGTAGCGTTACATGGAGCGTCTCGGGGGCGGACGAGAACCCCGAAATAGATGATTTTCGCCCCTTTTTCCACTAGTTATTCCGCCCCTTCTTGGCACCGCCTATGCATGCGTCGTGCTGGTCAGGGGAGGGACGATGTGCGACGAACGGCGCGTGCCGGTGGTGGATGACACCGACCATATCCGCGACCTGCTCCACGATGGTTTGACCTTCAATGGATACCTGGTCACCCTCGCGCACCATGGCGCCCATGGCCTCCAACTGATCGGGACCGCACGGCCCTGTGTCATGCTCCTGGATCTGGACATGCCAATGATGAACGGACGGGAGTTTGTTCACGCCTACCGCCAGACACCTCGCCCCCACGCGTGCATCATCGTGATGACGGCGATGCTTGACGGAGCATGCCATGCTGCGGCGTTGCAGGTTGCAGGGCATCTCCGCAAGCCCTTCGAGTTGGACCACCTGCTTGCCATGATGGATCACCACGTCCGCGCACATCCGGCTCCAGCACCGTCCGGGTAGCGAGCAACGCAGATGTAGCGCAAGGCATCGCTGCTCCAGCGTTACATCTGCGCTACATGGCCCCATCCTACGGGAATTGTGGGTCTGGATGATGATTTGGTAAGCTTCTGATAAGAGCAAGAAGCAGAACTGGCCGACCTGTCGTGCGCGGCGCTGATAGCGCCGGTGGGGGAAGCGACGCGGGCCCTGGACGCGGCCCGAACCCGGATCTCCGGGTTGGAGACGGATCTGGCGACGCTGCGCCAGTGCGGTGGTACTCGCGGTCGGCCAACTGTTTGCCTCACCAGAGGGGATTGGGCGGAAGGAAGGACCGATGTCCAACGGCACCTCGGAGGAGAAACTGCGCGCCTGCTGGCGGGCGGACTACGCGCGGCCATTCGTCGGCTGGGACTTCTCCGTGTTCGGCGAGCGGCGCGTCTCGCTGCGCCGACCTGACACCCGGGACTACACCGCCAACATGCTTGCCGCGATGGAGGGCGCCCGGTGCATGCTGGACATGGACACCGGCGGCGGGGAGAAGCTGGCGGACCTGCCGCGCCGCCCGCCCCGACCATTGGAGGAGACCCGCCCCTCGTCACTGATGAAGCCGAGGGCTCAGGCCTAGTGTCCAACGAGCAACATGCGGCAGTCACTGCTTGGCGTGTGGGGACGATCCTAGCTGGCGACCAGCCTTCCTTCGGTACTATCCACGAGACCGTCCTCCTGCAGACCGACAGGGGGCACTATGTCCTGCGCGGGTATCGCCATCGTGATCGGGCGCCGGTAGAACGCGAGCACGCCGTCATCGCGCATGTCCGCCAGCATGGTGTCCCGGCCATCGCGCCGCTGCCCTTGCGGAGCGGGGACACCATCCTCGACTTGCAGGATCGTCGGTATGCGCTGTTTCCCTCCGCTCCCGGTCGTCAGTTCCGCAAAGGCGAACTGGGGATAGCTGAAGCACGGGCGATGGGTGCCATCCTCGCCCAGGTACACCAGGCGCTCCGCTCGCTGCCGGAACGTTGGGCGACGCGATGCTCCTTCGCGGTGGACCACGCAAACACCATCGCCCGGCTGGACATGCTGGAAGCGGTCATTCGGGGCCGAACTGACGGCGACCCGGTGCACAGCAGTGCCCTGGCTCGCCTGATGGTGCAACGCCGGTGGATTGCCACCTTGTCGCCGGCCGCCGCTGTTGACTTCGATGGTCTCGACCAGCAGGTGCTTCACGGCGACTTCCAGGAGACGAACCTCTTCTTCGCGGACGGACAGGTGAGCGCAGTCATCGACTGGGATCAAACCCACGTTGCCCCACGCGGCTGGGAAGTCGTCCGCACGTTGCACTATGCGTTCGGCTTCGCGCCTGCCCTGTGCCGGAGCTTCCTCGCTGCCTACCAACGGGCGTTGCCCCTGTCCGCGAGGGACCTGGATCAGACCGCTGCGGCGTATGACGTGAAGGCCCGCCACGATCTCCGGGCCTACGAGGCCTTCTATCTCGAGGGCAGTACGCGGGTCGGAAGGTTTCTGCTCCCCCCACCTTCACCATCGGTTGCTGAGCGTTGGGCAGCCCTACACCGCCAGTTGTGACTTCCCCAGGACGCTCACCTCGCTGCATCATCGTTAGACGTCCTGGGGATCTAGGGTCACCGGCAGCGAGTGGGGACATGCCTAAGCGCCATATTACCAACGCGCAAGCCTGATTGTACTCGCCATTTCGCGGCATGGCCGTCTCGATGCCTCCCCATCGATCCCCCCCACGCTTGGGTCTTCCAAGCTTTTGGTGACGGGCTAGGGATAGTTCGATACGGAGGCAGCCCCGCTGTGCTCGGCGGCGGCGAGCAGCCGCCGGCCGAGCAGCGTGAAGTCGGAACGGCCTTGGCGGGCGCCCCGCGAACGCAACACAAGAACCTTCTGTTATATTCAAGGACACGAAGGGGGGTCGACGATGACGGGGCGCGACACCAAGCCTGGCAACTCCCAGAGGGAACCGGTGATGCATGACTTCTGTTGCATTTGGGTCGGCCAAGGGCAAGCGCTGGCAGGCACCGGAAGGCTTGACGCCGGCGACGTGCAGGCCGTGATCAATGCGGTGGCGGAAGGCCGGGACCGCCCCCTGCTGCGCTACCTGTGGGCCAGCGGCGGCCGGGTGAGTGAGGTGCTGGCCCTGCAGCCGATGGACATCCGGGCCGACAGCCTGGTGCTGCCCAACCGCAAGAACCCTAGCCTGACCATCAAGCGCGTCTTCCTGCCCACCGGCAGCCTGGACCTGCCGGGGCAGTTGCTGCTCTGGCAGAAGCAGCAGGGCTTGTGCGACGGCGATCCCCTCTTCTGCTCACGCAAACGTGCCGCCGATGGTAGCCGCCAGGCCATCTCCCGCGTGCAAGCCTGGAAGATCGTCAAGGAGGCGTCGCTGCGTGCGGGCGTGCAGGTGCTGGCCATGCGGCCGTCGCAGCACGGTGACGCCGGCGAGCCGGCTCCGGTGCATCCCCACCTGCTGCGCCACGCCCGGGTGCGTCAGCTCGTGCGGTCTTCCAAGAGCTTGCCGTTGGCCCAGAAGCAGGCCGGCTGGTCCCGGTTGCAGATGGCCTACCTGACCATCGGCGACGACGAGGCGCGGGAACTGATGTAGCAAGTGATAGATTGACCTTTCCTTCACCATTGACAGAGCTATCCGAGGTGAATGATCGTTAGACGTCGCCCAGGGAGGGAGGGCAGGCATGAACTGGTCCATTCAGACGCTCGAGGCCGAGCGCACGCACCTGCGGCCGTTCATCCCGGCCGATGCGCTTGAAGTGGAGCTGTTGGCCGGTGCCCCAGAAGTAAGCGATACCATGCTCGGGATGCCCCATCCCTATCCTCCCGGAGCAGCCGCTCCCTGGATTGCCAACCATGCCGAGCGCGCCGCCGACGGAGGCGAGTTCCACTGGGCCATTGCCCGCAAGGCGGACGGCCGTCTGCTGGGCGCAATCCGCCTGACCATCACCGCGCGGCATGCGCGGGGCGACTTGGGCTACTGGCTGGGGATCCCCTACTGGAACCAGGGCTACACCACCGAGGCGGCCCGCCGCGTCATCGCCTTCGGCTTCGACGAGCTGCAGCTGCACCGTGTCCAGGCCAGGTGCATGATCCGAAACCCGGCCTCCGCCCGGGTCATGGAGAAGGCCGGTATGCGCTTGGAAGGGATCGCGCGCGGCTACCTCAAGAAGCACAATCACTTCGAGGACATCGCCACCTATGCGCGCCTACGCACCGACCCATAACTGCTCCGCAAGTATGAGGCGCGGGAACTGATGCGGAGGGTCACGGAGTAACGGTGGCGGGCGAAGGGGGGCATCCGGGCGAGGTAGGGATCGGCGGGGGACGAAACGATGGATGAGGACGTGCAGGCCGTCCGGAGAATCGGCGGCGCGGTCGACGACGTCGTCATCACCGGCGACACCTTCCACCTGGAGCGGATGGACGACGACGCCTGGTGGGCCGGCATCTACCGGGGGGACCGCTGCGTGAGCTTGTGGATCGCCTGCGAGGCCGGCCGGATCAACGTCGAGGTGTCCAACGACGAGCTCGGCTGCATCGACGACACGCCGGAGCCGGCGGCGCTGGGTGCGCTGCCGCCGCCCAGCGACCGGCCCGTGTGGCGTGGGCGCAAGACGCCCGCCGAGCTAGCGGCCGACCTGATCCAAGTATTGGAACAGTTCCGCCGGCAGCACGATAAGAACTCGGCCGACGTAACCCAGGACGACTTCGACGCCCTACGCGAGCTGCTGGCCGGTTTCTGCTGGCGTCCGCCAGCGAACTGGAGCGAGCCGGTGGAGGAACAGCCGCCCGACACGGCAGCGCAGAGGGGGACGCCGTGAGCGACGCGCTCCTGGTGCGCCCAGCCCGGACGGCCGACTGGGCCGGCTGCTGGCCGCTCCTCCAGGCCATGGGCAAGGTTGATGGGGAGGAGGCGGCTCGGCAACGCTTCACCCGGGTCCTCGCCAACCCGGCAGAGTTCCTACCAGTCGCGGAGCGGGGTGGCGTGCTGGTCGGCTACGCCTGGGCCCACCAGGGCCCCCTCCACTTGCGCGCCGGACGGAGCACGGTTCGGATGAACGACCTGTTCGTCACACCGGCCTGGCGACGGCACGGCGTCGGCCGTCAGTTGCTCGCGGCAGTAATCACATGGGCGAAGGAACAGCGGGCGGACTGGTTGGAGTGGCCTGCGAGCAGAGCCACGCTGCCCTTCTACGAGCGTCTGGGCTACCACGGCGATCCCTGCCCCGATCCGGACCATCCCTTCTTCGAGATCGTCCTCACCGACGACTCACCGGCGCCGACGGAACGGCCATAGACCGGCGTGACAGCACTCCCGCTCGTCCACCGCCGTTTGCACGCCGCCGTCGAGCGCCTCACCACTGGCGAGGGGACCCCGCAGGAGCGCTTGCAAGACGCTTACCACCAGTTCCTGGCGGACCTCGGCCCCGCCGACTTCCCACCGGCCCTGCGGCGGCGCTATCGTGCCCTCCAGCGGCGCACCATCCCCCGCACCGCTGTAACTGCCGGGGGTGTGATCGTCCTCGAACCCTGGCGGCCCGGCATTGCGGAGGCCGCCCGGGCAATCCGGCAGATGGACCGCCTCCTCACCGACCTGAGTCGTTCACCCCGTTAAGCGCGCCGCCATCACCGCCGCCAGCGCCGCGCGGGTTGTGGTTCCTTTTGCGCCGGCAGCGCCAGGAGCTGCTCCACCTGCACCTCCAGATTGCGCGACCGTTCCTGCCACGTCGCCGCCGCTCGCTCGGCCGTTCTCACAGAAGGCTCCTTGGTGATACCCTGCTCTAAGGCATTGGCCTGCGCCGGTGTGCAGGTGCTGGCCATGCGGCCGTCCAGCCATGGCGACGCCCGCGAACCGGCCCCGGTGCATCCCCATTTGCTTCGGCATGCGCGGGTGCGCCAGCTCGTGCGCTCGACCAAGAGCTTGCCGCTGGCCCAGAAGCAGGCCCGCTGGTCGCGGCTGCAGATGGCGTACCTCACCATCGGCGACGACGAGGCGCGGGAGTTGATGCGCGGCGTCACTGACTAACAAAGGGTGCTTTCGCCAACTTTTTGCTCCGCGGCCGTCGCCGGGTCGAACGGATACTGCGGACTCGCCATCGCCTACCGTCTGGTATCCTCCTGGGCACGAACAAGTAGCGTGTCGAAAAGGCCTTAACCGCCGTACCGGCTGCTCAACATCCCTGGCCCGACTACGGAGGCGGCGATGTCGACGGTGTAGATCGGTCTGGCCCACCAGTTCACCCCGCGTGAGGAGCTAAATGCTTCCGGCGAATAGTTGCGTGATGGGCGCGACACGTGACCCGGGTCAGCCCCGACCTCTGCCGCATGACTTCGTTGGTAGCATTTAGCCATGAAGCCGTATTACTACCACGAGCACGAAGCGGCCTACCGACAGATCGAACAGGAAGGCAAAACGACTTGGGAGGAGTTGCGCGGGGACAAGGTCGGCTTTGAGCATTTCCCTAACCGCCCCTTCCTCGAGCAGGTGCTACCGCTGCTCGCCTTGCCCAGTCCGGCGCAGACCGACGTGCTGGAGTATGGCTGCGGCACCGGTCCCGCCGCCTGCTTTCTGGCCGCCCGCGGCTATCGCGTGGAGGCCGTCGACCTCATGCCGCAGGCAATCGAGCTCGCCCGCCGGTTCGCGGCGGAGCGTTCGCTGCACGTCCACTTCGGGGTGCAGGATATGTGCGAGCTGACGGACCAGGAGCCGGCCAAGGACTACGACCTCATCGTTGACAGCTACTGCCTGCAATCCATCGTGACCGACGCTGATCGCACCAGGCTCTTCTCCGCCGTCCGTGCCCGGCTCAAGCCCAGCGGCTACTACCTGATCTCCACGGCGATGTACGACCCTCAGCGGGTTTACGAGGGGGACTACCTCTTCGATGAGCACACGGGCATCTGCTACAAAGCGGCCGAGGGGGATGCTGTGTGCGCGGGAGCCATCCACATTGGTGACAGGCCGTACTGGCCGCACCGGCGGCACTTGCGGCCGGAAGCCCTTTTGCGGGAAGTCAACGCGGCCGGCTTTCGGGTCCTGCGGCAGGACGGCAGACTCGGCGGCGATCTCGTCTGCGTGCACGACGATCCCCGCGCGTAAATGAATGTCGCCTGCACGCCGCCGGCGAGCGTCTCGCCGCCGACGAGGGGACCAGACCTCGCCGTGTGATGGTTGACACATAGGTGCACTGACGATGGCAGAAACTCAGATGTAACCTATCGTCCTTCCCAGAGGGGAGTTCGGCTGATATCTGGTTCATCGGCTCCTCTGGCTTGCACGGCAAGGGGTCTTCATCTGGCGAGGAAGTCTCGTTACGGCGGCGTTTCTGCCACCGTCACTGCAAGCATGTGTCAAGCATCATATGGCGAGATTTGAGGGGACCCCGCAGGAGCGCGATAGCGCCGCCGCAGGGCCGGCGGGAAGTCGGCGGGGCCGAGGTCCGCGAGGAACTGGTGGTAGGCGTCTTGCAAGCGCTCCTGCGGGGTCCCCTCGCCAGTGATGAGGCGCTCGACGGCGGCTTGCAAACGGCGGTGGACGAGCGGGTGGTCCGTCACGCCAGCCTGTGCAAACCTCGCAAATGATGTTCATGTAGCGAGGTTTGACCCGGTCCGTGCGGAATGGTATCATGCCCCGTCGGCCCGGCGGTCTCGCCGCCGCTGGACGACGGACGTGGCCAGGGCGCCGGCCTTGACGGGTGGGGAGTGATGCGCGTCTTGCTCATTGGCGGGACCGGGTTCATCGGACCTCACGTCGTCCGCCGGCTGCACACGGCAGGGCACCAGGTCGTCCTCTTCCATCGTGGCCGGACCATGGTCGATCTGCCGGCCAGCATCCGCCACGTGCTGGGCGACCGCCACGACGCGGCGCAGCTCCAGCATGCGCTGACCGAGGTGCAGCCGGATGTCGTCCTGGAGATGATCGCACGGACCGAGGCGGAGGCGCGCCTGCTTAGCACAGTGGCGCGGGGCAGACCGGTCGCCTGGTCGTCGTCAGCAGCGCCGACGTCTACCGCGCCTACGACCGCCTGCGTGGTAAGGCACCCGGGCCGCCCGATCCGGCGCCACTGATGGAGGATGCTCCCCTGCGCGATCGCCGCTACCCCTATCGCGGTGAGGTGCCCCGTGCCACCGATGATCCGGAGCGCTGGCTGGACGACTACGACAAGATCCTCGTCGAGCAGGCCGTGATGGGTGAGTTGTCGCTGCCGGGGACGGTGCTGCGGCTGCCGATGGTCTACGGCCCCGGCGATCTGCAGCACCGGCTGTTCCCCTACGTCAAGCGCATGGCCGACCGGCGATCCTGCTGGACGAGCGGCTCGCGCGCGTGGTCTTCCCCCGCGGCTACGTCGAGGATGTGGCCGCCGCGATCACGCTGGCCGTGACCGATTCGCGAGCGGCGGGGAGGGTCTACAATGTGGCCGAGCAACAGGCGGTCCCTGAAACGCGCTGGGTCCGGCGCATCGGCGACGTGCTGGGTTGGGAAGACGAGGTCGTCGCCCTGCCGCCGGAACGCCTGCCCGAGCAGCTTCGCTCCGCGCTCGATCCGGATCAACCGCTCAGCATTGACAGCGCCCGGATTCGCCGGGAACTGGGCTACGGGGAAGTCGTCCCTGCCGACGTGGCACTCCGTCGCACTGTCACCTGGGAACTCGCCCACCCGCCAGAGCCGCTCGACCCGCGGCACTTCGACTACGAGGCCGAGGACGCCGCCCTGTCGGCGCGCTCATCGCCGACCCAACCCAGCCGAGTCATCTATTCGCCGGGGGCGAGAGCTATCAGCAAGCGACAGGCTACTACAATTATTTCATGAGCACGGATAGCGGCGCCACCTGGACGCAGAGCAACAGCGGACCGCCAAACACAAGCATCATGGCTCTGCCCCTCGACCCACGTCATCCCCAGACGCTCTACGCGGGCGACAATCTCAACGGCCTCTTCCAGAGCACGGATGGCGGGACGACCTGGAACGCCCGTAATAGCGGCTTGCCGGATCCCTTGCCCAGCGTCTACCGCGTGGTCGTCGACCCGACCAACACGGCGGTCCTTTACCTTGCCATCGGGACGACTGGCATCTTCAAGAGCGACAACGCTGCCGGCGCTTGGCAGAAGCTCCCGGTGACAAGCAGTTCCTGCGACTTCCGCGCGCTGGCGATCGCTGGACGCCTGGGAGGTAGCCAACGCTTGGCTGCTGGAGCCCGAGTACGCCCAGCAGCGTCTCCGTCGGCTGTAACCTACCAAGCAGGACGTCCGGCATAGGTACCGCACGGCCGACTGGCGTGACTGAGGAAGGTCGGCGCGACCATCTGCCCATCGTGTCTCCGCTCTCTCAATAGGTGAGTAACGTGGGAGTCACCTGGCAAACACCCGAGAAGCACCTTGGTCATGGCGTGTCAGGGAAACCGGCCACGGCCGGCTACTCCGGGGTTCAGTTGGAGTATCACTGCGACTACCACGCGACCGAAGCGGAGGGCAGTCGGCTCGGCTGCTATCTCGGCGAATCCGACGGCTACGGGGAGGCTGCCCGGCAGGTAATCGGGGATCGCGCCGACGCCTACCTCGCGCGGCTGTCGGCGCTGCACGCGGTGCGCCGCGGGGGGACAATCTCGGCTGGCGCCTACCTGACGGCATGGCACTGAACGGAGCGGTTCCGTGCTGATCAGTCTTGAGAAGCAGTTCACCGACCACGGGAGCGCGGTCGGTGCGGCTCGCTACCGTTTGCTTGTGTCGCCTGGGAGAAGATTGCTCGGTTCACTCGGGCGCAGGTCGGCCAGCGGCTTCACAAGCCACTCCGCCCGCTCGGCGTCCGTCGTCGTCGGGTCGACCGGGTACAACGCCAGGCGACCGTCGACCGTGCGGGACTGCGTGCCGAACCTCTGCGGCTTGCCTTGGCTCACGAGCCAGCGATCGTAGGCGGCAGCAGCAAGCCAGCGACA
>JAABUZ0100005164.1_pt1 | contig 17366 bp, 12 predicted proteins | sample 5562091 | NCBI WGS metagenome assembly JAABUZ01 (sample SAMN12813069, study PRJNA571459) | rock metagenome | isolation source: Antarctica rocks | place: Antarctica: Victoria Land, Linnaeus Terrace sud | collected 2015-12-21
ACACCGTCACGGAGTCCCACATGGCGATTGCGCTGGCGCAACAAGGCGGTATCGGCATTATTCACCGCAACATGCCGATTGACCGGCAGGCCGAAGAAGTGGATCGAGTGAAGCGCAGTGAAAGCGGCATGATCGTTGATCCGGTCACGATTGAACCCGAGCGCAAGATATCGGAAGCGCTTGAACTGATGAGCCGCTTCCGGATTTCCGGCGTGCCGGTCACAAGCAATGGAAAATTGGTCGGTATCCTTACTAACCGCGATCTGCGTTTTGAGACCAGATATGATCTGCCGATCTCGGAAGTGATGACCAAAAAGAACCTGATCACCGTGCCGGTCGGAACAACGCTGAGCGAAGCGCAAAAAATTCTACATCAGCACCGCGTTGAAAAGCTGCTGGTTGTTGATGAGAACTATGTGCTGAAAGGGTTGATCACCGTTAAGGACATTCAAAAGAAATTGAAGTACCCAAACGCGTCCAAGGACGCGCAAGGCAGGCTACGCGCGGCGGCGGCTATTGGCTCCACAGGCGATTTTCTGGAACGCGCGCAGGAACTAGTCCGGCGCAAGGTGGACGTTATCGCCATTGATTCCGCGCACGGCCATAGCCAGCGCGTAATGGATGCCGTAAAAGCGGTAAAGCATGCCTTTCCCGAAGTTCAACTGCTGGCGGGTAACGTCGCTTCTTTTGAAGGCGCGCGCGACTTGATCAAATTGGGAGCGGACGGAATCAAAGTCGGCATCGGACCGGGTTCGATTTGCACCACGCGCATCGTAAGCGGCGCGGGCGTGCCGCAGATCACGGCGATTGCAGAATGCTCAAAGGCCACGCGCGATGCGGGCGTGCCGCTGATCGCGGACGGTGGCATTAAATACTCGGGTGATATCACCAAAGCCGTTGCGGCTGGCGCTGATTCCGTGATGATGGGCAGCATGCTGGCAGGCACCGATGAAAGTCCAGGCGAAACGATCTTGTATCAGGGACGTACTTTCAAAAGCTACCGGGGGATGGGTTCCATGGGAGCTATGCCAGGCAACTCGGATCGGTACGCGCAGTCTCCCAATGGCAAGTTAGTTCCGGAAGGAATTGAAGGCCGCGTGCCTTACAAAGGGTTGCTTGCCGACTTGGTCTACCAATTAGTAGGCGGACTACGCGCCGGAATGGGCTACTGCGGATGCAGGAACATCAAAGAGTTGCAACAGAAAGCCAAATTCCTACGGGTAACAGCGGCTGGTCTCCGCGAAGGTCACGTACACGACGTAATCATCACAAAAGAGGCTCCTAATTACCGGGTAGAGTAACTGATTGCGGTAGTTATCAATACACTTCGACGGGATTAGTTATCCCGCCGAAGTGTTAAATGTGATTTTGTTTGGCTTGCCCTTTTTCAGAAGCTTAAAGAGCGCTGCGTCGTCCCGCTAATACACTCACCAGGAACATCACCAAGAAGATTACGAAGCAGATCTTCGCAATACTAGCGGCTGCCGCATAAACTCCTCCGAATCCAAGAACCGCAGCAATTAAGGCGATCACGAGAAATACCCAGGTGTACCAGAGCATGTGTTTTACTCTCCTCTGTATCTGCTAGAGCAAATTACTAGCCACAGTTACAGCTACCGCCCGAATTATCGGACAGAGGCAAGTAACTCCAAATAAGTCAACGGTTTGACTATAATCATCTAAGCCAAGGCTCGGAAAGCAGGTTCGCTGACGCTGAATATTTTTCGTCTAGCAGGAAGAATGTGAGGAAGGTTCTTCCTCCTTCGGGAGCTTCACGCAAGTGATCCTAACGATGAGACAATAACGGGCGATGGCAGAGAGTGTGGACAACCTCAAGCCCGAGCAGAAAAATTATTTATCAGCCAATAGGAAAGATATTTTGTGGGCTGGCGCAGCGATGCTGGCGCTTTTAGCGGTCATTGCCTTGGCCATTTCTAATTCGCGCGGAGTAGAAAACGCCAGTAGACGCGCGATTACCACACGCGAGCTGGTGGGTGATCTTCGAAGCACTCTTCGGCTCATGGACGAAGCAGAAACAGGCCAGCGCGGTTATTTGTTGACGGCGCAGGATAGCTATTTATCGCCTTATACAGACGCTGTTCAAAAGCTTCCCCGCGCAATAACCAGGCTGCAAGTCAATAGAGAAAGCCAGGCTTACTGGCCGCAGATCAACGAGCTTACGCGGTTGATAGCGGATAAGCTGTCAGAACTGAAGCAAACCATCGAGCTTCGCCGCACCGCCGGCCTTCCCGCCGCGCTTGCGATTGTGCAAACCGACCGTGGCAAGCAAACCATGGACAAGATTCGCGCGCTCATTATGAATTTGGAAGAAGGTGTTGATGCGGATGCTAACGCTCAGTCGCGGGAAATAACGAATCGCGCTCGTTATGCCGCTTTGCTGACCAGCGCCGCTTCTATGACGCTTTTTGCCTTGTTTACCTTGGCAGGCTTGCAACTTCGGCGGCAGCGGGAAGTGGCGGAAGCCGCCAATCGCGCTAAGAGCGTGTTCCTGGCAAGTATGAGCCATGAGCTTCGTACTCCGCTGAACGCCATTATTGGATACAGCGAAATGCTGGTCGAGGAAGCGGAAGACGCCGCGCAAAACACTCTGATACCGGACCTGACCAAAATCCAGCTTGCCGGGAAACATTTGCTGATGCTGATTAACTCAGTGCTCGATCTGTCAAAGATCGAGGCAGGCAAAATGGATTTGTATGTAGAGGCATTTTGCGTGTCAACGCTTGTCGAGGAAGTCGCGTCCGTGGTTCGGCCGTTAGCCGAAAAGAACGGTAATCGTCTTACGTTGCAAATTGATCCGCATATTGGTTCTGTTCATAGCGATCAAACCAAACTACGGCAAACTCTTTACAACTTGCTCAGCAATGCCTGCAAATTCACGCAGAATGGGAACATTACGTTCGCCGCTCGCCGGGAACAGGACAAGATCCAGGAAAGCGTGGTGTTTACGGTCTTGGATACGGGTATCGGAATGACGTCGGCGCAAATCCAACGTTCTTTTCAACCGTTTACGCAGGCAGATTCGTCCACTTCGCGGCGCTTTGGCGGGACAGGTCTAGGCTTGGCTATTTCTCAGCGTTTCGTGCAAATGCTAGGCGGCAGTTTATCCGTGGAAAGCTGGCCGAAAGCCGGCTCAACGTTCACCGTACGCATCCCTGTTAACACGATTGGCGCAGAGACGCGTGATACGAAGACCATCGTCGCCGAACCGGCGCCACTCGCTCACAATCTTGTTCTGGCCATTGATGATGAGCCGAGCGTGGGGGAACTCCTGGCCCGTTCGCTGTCAAAGCATGGATTCCGCGTGCACTCCGCGTATACAGGCGAGGAAGGCATTCGCCTAGCCCGCAAACTGCGCCCGATTGCCATCACCTTGGATGTTGTCATGCCGGGAATGGACGGATGGATGGTGCTCTCCGTGCTGAAAGCTGACAAAGAGCTACAAGACATTCCCGTCATTATGTTGACAATTGGCGATAACCAAAACCTGGGTTATACCTTGGGAGCAACCGACTATCTGAGCAAGCCAATTGACCGCGAAAGGCTGGTTTCGGTTCTGATGCGTTATCGCACGGGCGAATCAGTTGCTTCCGCTTTAGTGATCGAGGATGACCCGGATTCCCGAGAACTGCTGCGCCGCGCGCTGGAAGGAGAAGGCTGGAAAGTGAGGACAGCGCAGAATGGGCGTGTCGCCTTGGATGTCATAGCGGAACAAAGACCGGGGATCATTCTTTTGGACCTGATGATGCCGGAAATGGACGGCTTTGAATTCGTTTCGGTTCTCCGGCGACAACCGGAAAGACGGAATATCCCGATCATCGTGATTACAGCGAAGGATCTCACCAGTGACGAGCGGCTCAGACTTAATGGATATGTCAGCCGGGTCCTGCAAAAGGGCGCCTTTCAGATTGAAGATTTATTGTCGGACGTAAGCCGTTTGGTCATCACGCGAGTGCAAACGAAACCGCGTAATGAATCAACTTCCGACTAAGCTCCCGCCTTAACGCGGGATTGCCGGGACGGTACAGACCCGGCTTTCTTTTTGGGCTGTTTAGCTCCATTTGACGAAGCAGCTAAAGGACCGCCATCAACTTGAACGTTAACCGACTCATCTGATGAAGCGCCTTTCATCGCAAGCTCCCGCCAAAGCTGTTTCACCTTGAATCGGTAAAGATCTTGACCCAGCGCCATGGCTTTCTCGCGCAGTTGTTGTCCATGCTGCTCCGTAACGGAAAGGAATTCCCGAATCTGCTTAGAATCCCTGAAACCGGCATGCCCGTTGCCGATGATCCCCTGTAACACCACTAGATTATGATCATCGCCCAGCCAAGTTTCGAGCCTATTCAGGTCACCTTCTCGCGTGTCGGCAAAAGCAGTGTTCAAACCGCTGAGAAGACGCACATGGTACCAGTGATCCTTTACTCGCTTGCGCCAGTTATGGAACTCCTCGGAAACCGGATTCCTCCTGGCCTGCTTCATTGCTTTGCGTCCGCGCCGGTATATACTTTTAAATCCGCGTTCCAGACCTTCAAAGCCTGATACATCAAGCTGATAGCTGTGGGCGTGTTCGCGTACTGTTTGAAGGGCGGCAACAGCAGAGTTCAACGTTCCCTCAACGTCCAGCGCCTGTTCCGTCTCGGATTTATGCTTTTCCAACCGACCGCGAATAGACTGCGTTAAATCCTCGGGCAGGGCCTTTCGCGGCTCGGTCTCCTTGACAACAGCTTCGAAAGTTTCCATAACCGCGCGCGCATCCCTTAGATCCGACAGCTTACGCCCGATATCGCGCAAATGCCCATTCTCTTTCCGGTATGTTTTCTTGCCGATCAGCGGCGTTACCAGCCGCAACAGACCACGAAGCTTCTTGACGCTCTTGCGCGCTTCGTGGATGCTTTTGTCGCGATCCTTATCCTTACGTTTCGTCAGGTGATTAATTGCAGAATCGATCTCTTCGAAGACAACACGCCGAAGTTCATCAGAAAGCGGTTGCCCCGCGCTCAAGCGATAAGCCATAACCAATGTTAGACTCGCCAGCTTACCGCATGGCGCGGATTACTTTTAATTCAGTTACGAATGGCCTTCGCTCGGAGCAGTCGGCGCCACGTTTGACGTGTCACCGCCTTGTTCTTTGCTAGCCTCCTCATGACGGCCCAGCAAGCGCAAGGCGGCAGAGGTCACGTGCTCGACCGTAAAGCCAAATTGTTTCATGATTTCAGCGGCCGGAGCGGAAGCGCCGTAATGGTCAATGCCGATAATGGTGCCTTCATCACCGGCCCATTGCGCCCAGCCCATGGTAGATCCGGCTTCCACGGTAACGCGCTTTTTGACGCTTTTAGGCAGAATGCTTTCGCGATAGCCTTCATCTTGCGCCTTGAAGAGTTCCCAACTCGGCATGCTGACCACGCGCGCTTTCACGCCATACCCGGCCAGTTTTTCACGGGCGTTCATGCAAAGAGAAACTTCCGAACCGGTGCCGATCAGAATCACCTCCGGGGTACCGCCTTCGGCCTCGGCCAGAATATAGGCTCCCTTGGCAACGGCGATTTCCTTCGCCTTGCTCCGGTCCAGATGCGGAACGTTCTGGCGCGTGAGGGCGAACAATGTCGGGCCATCATGCTCAATCGCAAAGGCCCAGGCTTCCGCCGTTTCGTTGGCGTCGGCGGGCCGCAGAACAACTAGGTTTGGAATGGCGCGCAGACCGGCAATCTGCTCAATAGGTTCGTGAGTGGGACCATCCTCGCCCACGGCAATGCTGTCATGCGTGAAGACGTAGAACACCTTCAGCTTGCTTAGCGCTCCCAGGCGCACGGAAGGCTTCACGTAGTCCGAAAACACCATAAATGTCGCGCTGAACGGGAGAACGCCGCCATGAGCGGCCATGCCGTTCACCGCAGCACCCATCGCGTGTTCACGAACACCGAACGCCATATTGCGTCCGGCATAACCCCATACGCCGCCTACCGCGCCCGGCGCATTGGGTCCGACATATTCACTCGGCTGGAAATCCCCTTCTCCCTTTAAAGCAGTATTGGTGGAAGGATTCAGGTCCGCCGAACCGCCGATTAGGTTCAGAATGTGCTTGCCAAGAGCATTCATCACCTGCCCACCGGCGGCACGCGTGGCAATCGGTTTATCTTCGGGCTTCCATTTGGGAAGATCCTTCTTCCAATCGTCCGGCAAGGTTCCCGCCATCATACCCTCCAACTCGGCGGCTTCCTTCGCAAACTCCTTTTTGTAGGCGTCAAAGCGCTGTCCCCACTCCTTTTGCTTTTCCGCGCCTTTTCCGCCCACCTTGCGGAAGAAATCAACCGCGTCCTGCGGAAGGTAGAATTTCTCTTCGCTTCCCCAGCCCAACGCCTTTTTCGCCGCCAGCAATTCATCGTCGCCCAGCGGGTTGCCGTGCGCCTCGAAGCTGTCCTGTTTCTTCGGGCTGCCGTAACCGATGTGGGTGTGAACAAGAATCAGCGAGGGCCGGTTCACTTCTTCCTGCGCTTCCTTGATGGCTTTCGCTATGTCGTCCACGTCATTGCCTTCATGTACGTGGCGCGTGTGCCAGCCGTAAGCCTGGAATCGCTTGGCCACATCTTCCGTAAAACACAAGCTGGTGGCGCCAGCGAGAGAAATGTGATTGTCGTCGTAAAGATAAATGATCTTGCCCAGCCGCAAATGGCCCGCCAGCGACGCCGCTTCCTGCGTTACGCCCTCCATCAGGTCGCCATCGCCGCAGATGGAGTACGTGTAATGGTCGATAATGGCGTGCCCTGGACGGTTAAAACGCGCTGCCAGCCACGCTTCCGCCATCGCCATGCCCACACCGTTGCTGAAACCTTGCCCGAGCGGACCGGTCGCCACTTCCACGCCGACCGTGTGCCCGCGCTCCGGATGCCCTGGCGTCTTGCTGCCCCACTGCCGGAAGCGCTTCAGTTCCTCCAGCGGCAAATCGTAACCCGTGAGATGAAGCAGGCTATAGAGCAGCATGGAGCCGTGACCGGCGGAAAGAACAAAGCGGTCACGATCAAACCATAGCGGATCTTTAGGGTTGAACTTCAGGTACTTCGTCCATAATGCATAGGCCATGGCAGCGGCGCCCATGGGCATGCCGGGATGGCCTGAGTTCGCCTGCTGCACGGCGTCAGCCGAAAGAAAGCGGATGGTATTGATGCAAAGGTCTTCTAGTGTTTGCGTTTCTGTTGTAGGCACTTGGTTTGTCTCCTCATTGGACAAGAATCGGGAAATGTTGTAACGCGTAAAACCGGTCGTTGCGCCTGCTTACTTTATCAGGTTCTTATAGATTAGCCGTTGGGCTAATCACCTACTTTATCCTTATGGAAGGCCCTTTCGGTTTATAGTTACGTATTGTTATGCGCATGAGACGCACTTTGTGACAGCTTATCCAAACCGCTCACAACCGCGTCGGATATCCCTGATTATTCCTTGCTTCAACGAGGCCCAGAGACTTAACCTGCAAGAATTCCATCGATTTCTGGGCCAATCCGGAGATGTCCGTGTTTTTTTTGTGGACGACGGCAGTCGCGACGAAACACCCGAACTTCTGAAGAGCGTTCAAGAGCGATTTCCGGATCAAGTTCAAGTTTTAACGAACACGCGCAATCAGGGCAAAGCGGAAGCAGTTCGCGGCGGTATCAACTTCGCGCTTTCCAATGGGCAACAGGAGATGGTGGGCTATTGGGATGCCGATCTCGCCACGCCCCTAGAATCAGTATCACGGCTTATTCAGATACTGGATGGAAATAGTCATGTCGACATGGTATTCGGCTCCCGCGTCAAGCTGTGTGGGCGCCATATCGAACGCCAGCCTATGCGCCATTACCTGGGGAGAGTCTTTGCCACGGTTGTTTCGACAATGTTACGGATTGCTATTTACGATACACAGTGCGGAGCAAAGATCTTTCGAGTCACTCCTGAAACTGGCCGCATTTATGCTGAACCGTTTCTATCAAAGTGGGTCTTCGATGTCGAAATCCTCGCGCGTTATCTACAGCTTTACAACGCAAGTACCTTGGAGAAGAAGATTTATGAGTACCCACTTGAAACATGGGCGGATGTAGCAGGATCAAAAGTGCGGCCGAAAGACTTTTTTGCGGCATTTGTCGATATAGCAAGAATCAAAAGAAAGTACTTCCCACAAACATAGAAGAAGGATTTCTCCCTTATTTATGTTTGGGAATCTCCCCGGATTTCGTCTATGGAATGAGACGGCAATACCGTTGCTTACCCGCTAACATTCCATTAGTTTTGTACTTAATAATGAATAACTTACATGAAATCTGGAAGAAATTAGCATATCTGCAGGAAGGTTCAGGTAAAGCGCTTCAGGGCAGATTCGTTCCTAGGACAAATCAATGAGCGAGCCCTTAAGCTCTAAACCATCGCGGCCGCCTGTCCATTTTGCTTACTGGCTGGTAGCACTGCTCCTTGCCAGCGTGTTATTGTACTTTTCCTTACGAGGCATTGAGTGGGCAAAAGTTTGGCAGGTTCTCTCGCGCGCTGACTTGCGGCTGGTTGCACTTGCCTTAGGGGTTGCCACCGTTTCTCTTTTCCTCCGAGCTTATCGATGGCGCATTCTGCTTTTATCACAGGGTCCGGTCAGTATTGCATCAGCGTTCTGGGCCACATCGGCCGGCTATTTCGGCAATAACTTCCTGCCCGCCCGCGCTGGAGAAGTTGTCAGAACCATGATGGTCAGCTCTTCTTCCGGTCTCGGCAGGATGTTTGTGCTGACAACAGCGCTTACCGAGCGTTTGGCGGATGCTATTACGCTTGTGCTGATCAGTTCCGTCGTTTTATTGACGTTGCCGGTTAAACCTGGCTGGTTCAACCATGCGGCTAAGCCCTTCGCCGTGATTGGTTTTGCTGGAGCCCTGGCAATTCTCGTCATTCCCAAATTAGAAAAATTGTGGCACCGCATGATTTTGCGTCTGCCTCTTCCTCATGGATTCCGCGACAAGCTGATCAAAATCTTGGAACAGATTCATGTTGGACTCAGGACATTCCACGATTGGAAACGTTTGTCCGGTTTTTTCTCCATCACGATGGCTGTTTGGATGTTGGATGCCTTAGGCACTTTGATCGGCATGCGCGCCTTGGGGTTAAGCACTACTTTGCCGGTGGCTTTGTTGCTGATTACCGGATTAGGGCTGGGAAGCGCACTGCCTTCCACACCGGGGTATGTGGGGATCTATCAGTCGGCGGCGGTGATTGTTCTTACCCCTTTCGGTTTTAGCCGGACCAACGCCATTGCTTATATTCTTCTGGCGCAAGCGCTCCAGTATGTTCTGATTACCTTCTGGGGACTGATTGCTATTACGCGCTCACGAGGAGTTTCTTTCCGAGCAACGACAGTCCAGCAAAACGCTTAGGGAAATAAGAGCCGGGCCCGTTTTACCCTGCGGATTTGTCAGCCAGTTCTACTCGTGTTTGCTTCCAAAGTCGTTGAGCAGGAAGGAAGAAGACGGCAAGGGCGCAGAAAGCGGCAGCGGTCAGCACAAGAAATGCGCGGATAACAGAGGTGATTTTTTTGATGTTCGTCTTTTCTGGAACCATCGGATCGATCAGACCGGCGCCATAGAAAAAGGCTTGCCCAAGGAGCAAGATTTCCCTCCCTAGTCCTGCCATGAACAAACTGGAGCAGAGCGCCGCGATCATGGCAAAGGGAAGCAGAAGCCGTCCTATTTTATGCGACAGGAAGTGAATAAATCTTCGGTTGCCGGGCCACAGCAGCCCAGGAAATCTTACCAGTATCTGGTACACCCCAGCCTGCGTGCGCACTTTGCGCCGGAACTCCGACTGAAGAGAAGTTGGAAGGTCATAGGCTTTGGCTGAATCCTCGAAGTAGATTCGAGATCCCTGGAAGGCGGCAACGAACGGCAGGTAGACATCATCCAGCAAAATTTCAGGCGGAATGGGCACCGCTAATTCGCGCCGAATCGCATAGATTGCCCCTGTTGCTCCCAGCATGGCGTCAATGCGGTTGAGGTTGCGCCGTATCCATTTTTCATAACGCCAATAGAGACCTGTATTGTATTCTTCGGAACCCGAGCCCTCGCGAATGACCAACTCGCCAGTAACCACTCCCACCTTTGGATCTTTGAAACAGGCAACCAGCCGAGAGAGCGCCTGCGGATCAAATTGTTGACGGACATCCGTAAGAACAATGATGTCGCTCGTGACGCGCTGCAACGCCAGGCTTACGGCAGTTGCTTTACCGCCCGGAGGTAACACCAGAAGACGAACTCGTGGATCTCCGAAAGCAGCAACGATATCGTCCGTGCCGTCGTTCGAGCCGTCGGACACCACCAGGATGTCAATGAAGCCGGACGGGTACTCCGACGCCAGTAAAGACTCCAGTTTAGGCCGCACCCAAGCAGCGCCGTTACGAACAGGAATAATGATGGAGAGGCAGACCCTTGTATCAGTTTGCTTGTCAATGGATTGAGGAAAAACTTTGGCGTACCCGGCTAACAGCGTCGGATAGCCAACCAGAACATATGCTATGAAAGCAATGCTCAGGATAAAGATGATGGCCGCTACGTTCATGCCCTGAGATGTTCCGCTTTGGGCGAAAGAAGCGCGCGCTCAAAACCTTTTGTCACTTGTTCCCAGGAGTAATTTTCGACGACCAGTTCCATGGCCTGCCGTGCCATTCGCCGGCAATCCTGCGGAACGGCAAGCAATTGCAGACATTCCGCCGCAAACTGCCGCGCCGTATCGCCAATTCGAATTGTTTCCCCATGATGGACGGGGAGACCTTCCGCGCCAATCGTTGTTGAAACCACCGGCGTGCCGGCCGCCATGGCTTCAAAGATCTTCAGGCGTGTTCCACCGCCGATGCGTAAAGGCACGATGGAGAGCGCCGACTGCCACAGAAAAGGGCGCACATCCGGCACGGTGCCGGTCACGGTGACATGGTGATCTTTTGCCGCATCCAATAATGTTTGCGGCGGATTGCGTCCTACGATGGCCAACCGGCAATCCGGCTTTTCCTTGAGGATCAACGGAAAAACGTCAGACAAAAACCAGCGCATTCCATCGACGTTCGGCATCCAGTCCATGGAACCGACAAAAACCAAGTCGTAGAGAATTGAGGATGACTTTGGCCTTTCAAAGTACTCCACATCCACGCCTGTCGGCACGGAGGAGACCTGCTCGATTCCAAAACGGGAGCGCATTACCTGCTCATCCGTTTGGGAAACGGCAACGACTTGAGAGACAGCCCGGCAAACGTCTTGTTCCCACTGGAACATACGTTTTGCCTGTAGCTTGAAATAGGCGCGATGCGCCGCCGTCCTTCCGCTTTGGGCATGCCGCTCCCAGATGACTGATTCAACGTTGTGCTGAAACAATGTCCAGGTGCGTAAATCAGCAATGTTGATACTTGGGAACAAAAAGTCGCAGACTTTGGCGTCAAAATCGTTGGCGGACACCACTCTCGCGATGGTTTCGCGCATGGCTGCCGAACGGTAACGCATGCCCGCCACCGGAATGGGAGATTGCAGACCCCTTGCCAGTTGCAGCGCGAAAGCGGGAGAATTCTTGGGTACAACTTTGTGCGGAACAGGATAGGCGTAAGAAGAATACTCGGAACTGCGCTTGAGACCTTCCGAGTTTTGCGGATCGTCAAAAGCGATGTAATGCACCTCGTGCCGCTTATGCAATTCCCGCAGCATCTCCAAAGTGCGGATCTGGCCTCCGCGCGTGGTGGGATGCAGGAAATCAGTTTTTACCCAGAGAATCTTCACGCCAGCGCCTTTGCGAGACGCGACTCCACAAGTCCATCCCAGTGTCGGTCACGTTTACCTGTCAAAAACAGATCTCCCCAAACATGGAGATTGAGAAGTCTCCAGAGACGATCCGTGGCATCGTCGGCCCCGCTGCGCTGGCGTCTAACTAAGTCTTGCACGTAATCGAGATTCAGATACTCGGCCAGAAAACCTTTACGGTCGAGTAATTGCGCGAACAACGGTTCACATGTAGCCTCGCGGAACCACTGCCGGAGTGGAGTGGGGAAACCCATCTTTTTGCGATAGATGATGTCGTGCGGCAAAAGATCTTCGACGGCTTTCTTGATGATGAACTTGCCGGTTTTACCCTGAATTTTTAAATGGTCGGGCACTTGCGAAGCGAATTCGACAAACGTGTGATCGAGAAACGGTACCCGGCTCTCGATTGAACAGGCCATACTCATCTGATCCTGTTTCATGAGGAGTTCAACCAAGTACGTTTTCTGATCCGCGTAGAGCATCTGCGACAGAACAGAACCTTTTCTCGACTTCCAATAGTTCAGATAAGTTTCATAAGGGTCTTGACCATCTCCTGAATGACCGGAAAGCATTGTCCTGCGTTCCGCTGCCGAGAAAGCGCCGTAAAAGTTATCAAGCTGAAGAGATTCCACATTCAGGTCTCGACCGACAAAGGTGTGCTGCAGCTTGCGCCGCAGATCGGCGGAAAACAGAGAAGAATGGTCAACTTGATGGCGCAGGCCCGTTCGCAAAAACGGCGGAACAAATTGGTAAAAGTCAGCCCAACGCCGGTTAAACAAATAGTGCTGATAACGATAGTAGCCAGCAAACAGTTCATCACTGCCTTCGCCGGTCAGAACGACTTTGACGTGTTCCGAGGCAAGGCGCGAAACAAAGTACAGCGAGACGCTGGAAGGCCAGGAAATGGGCTCATCCTCGTGCCAAATCAAGCGGGGAAGCGCGTTGAAGAAATCATCAGACCCGATGACAATTTCATGATGGTCGGTTCCGATAGCCTGCGATACCTGCCGGGCATACGATAGTTCGCTGTAAGCAGCCTCTTCGTAACCAACAGCGAATGTTTTCACCGGTTCGGTTCGCATGCGCTTCATTAAAGCGGCAATGGCGCTTGAATCAACCCCGCCGCTCAGAAACATCCCGAGCGGAACATCGCTCATCAAACGCATCTCAACAGTCTGTTCCAGGCGCTCCCGGCACTCGCGTATCCAAGCCTCGTCTGATCTGCCGCTCACTGGAGAAAACTCCGGCACATCCCAATAGCGTTGAACCTGTATGGTGCCGGTCGCGGCGTTTACCATCAGTGTATGACCGGGCATCAGCTTCCGAATGCCTTTAAACAAAGTGGCGTCGCTGCTGACATAGCCGAACGTCAGGTACTCCGGAAGAAGAGTGTCTTCAAATTGGGTCGAGATCTCAGGATGCTCTAATAAAGCCTTGATCTCGGAGGCAAAGGCGAAAAGCTTGTCGCTGGCGTAATAATACAGCGGCTTGATGCCTAGCCGATCCCGAGCGCAGAAGAGAGTCTGACGCTGAGCGTCCCAAATGGCGAACGCGAACATGCCGCGAAACTTTTCAACGCAGTTCGGTCCGTACTCCTCAAATGCATGTACGATTGTTTCGGTATCGCAACGTGATACGTACCGATGGCCCGCTCTTTCCAGTTCAGGACGAATGGCTGAATGATTAAAAATTTCGCCGTTAAAGGTAATCCAGACGGAACCTGACTCGTTCGACATGGGCTGGTGTCCGCCAGCCACATCAATGATGCTTAACCGGCGATGGCCGAGAAACGCGATTCCGTCCTCATGCACTCCGTGTCCGTCGGGCCCACGATGCCGGATGACATCCAACATGCGGCGTAGATCCGCCGCTGATCCAGCAGCAGCTTGCCGCAGTTTTACAAACCCGCTAATTCCACACATGTTATTGAGAGGTCTCCGGCCAAGCTCGTTTGCGGCGCGCCAACTGGTTAACGCGCCGGGGTCGCTGTCCCAAGTTGGAAGCAGCGGCAGGCTGATGAGAAACAGCTTCGGCAACTCCCCTGTTCCCCTGTTGCGACGGCTGCAAGCGCCCGAGTGTCTTGGCCTGTTGCCAACCGGTAGCCGGTGAACTTGAAACCGGGAAATCCGCGCACTCTTTCAGCGAGCTTTCCACGATGTTGTGAAGGGCAACAGCGAAGGCAAATATCGTCGCAGTCATGTGCGTATATCCGACACTTAGAAAAAAGATGCCGATGGCCAGAGCGCCCATGCAAGAGAACAAATAACGGGCGTATTGAGCGAATTCCATATCAATCGGCGTTAACCGGCGGTAATCGATGAGAACAGACCGAACGCAAAAGAAAACAACGGCGAAGAATAAAGCAAAGCCTGGAAGTCCAGTCTCGCTGGATATCTGGGTGTAAGTGTTATGGGAAACCAGATTCTCTCCGCCCTTTCCCGTAGCGGCCTTCCGCTCGTCCCAGGCCACAAAAGAAAAGCAGCCAGGCCCCACACCGACGATAGGATGCCGAAATGTCATATCGATACTCTGCATGAGAAGAGCTTTCCGCTCTTCGCTTGAAGCAATATCAGACCCTATTCGCGCCTGAGTATACGCATCCCCGCCGCTGTCTGAGGAGGAAAAAAACGTCATAAAGCGCGTCTGAATATAACCAGGCAAGAAAAAAGTCGAGGCAATGACGGCTACCACGGCGGTCATAGGAATCACAATTTTCTGCACCCCTCGCGCGAACACAAAAGAGAGAAGAAGCAGTACAGCCATGGCGAGCAAGCCGGCCCGTGATCCTGCGCGGGCAAACGCCAGAAAAATGGGAAGGGTACAACACAGGAAGAAAACCTTCCGAAATCCTTCCGCGCGACTTGCTTTAAACCACCAGAAAGGAAGGCCGACTACCATGAGTAAAGCAAACTCATTCGGATCGCCGAGTGTTCCTCCGGGGAGAGAAAGTCTACCCTCCACCGTATGACCAAAACGAAAAGCGAGCAGAGCGGCAATGAGAGTAGCGTAGGCAAATCCGCCCACAACCTTCTGCCAATCTCGTTTTGTCCTTACAATCTGAATAATAATCAGGAAAATGACAAACGACTGTATTTGCCACTGAATCGACGCCATACTGCCGGCGCGCCATTTGCTAAACGGGAAGCAGACTAATACCCAGACCGTAAAAACCGCAAAGTACTTAGTGATTTTCGATGAGAATGCATATTGCAGCTTGCCCCGAGCAATCGTCGTAAAGGTGAGCACTACCAGGAGAATAAGAGGAATATGGAGCCACCAGATGGGGGAAACATCCAAAACGCGACCGGCCAACAGGAAAATATAAATAGCAAGCAGGGTGGAACCGACTTTCGCCGGTCTGGCGCTTTGCCCATCTATATTACTGGGAGCAGGGTAACTCGAATAGATCGGGTTCGTTGCTAATCGTGAGGTGATTCCGGAGCCAGTCATGGATTCAAAGCGCAAAAATGCCGTTTTGCGCGGTGATGTAGATAAAATCTAGATTCAACAAGGGTGCAAGAGTGCTGGATTTCTTGAACTGCCGCAAACAGATCTGTTCCTTAATTGTTGCATGATTTGGGCCATTCTGGAATATGTGATTCGTGTCGATCCAGTGCCGAGGGTTGGCATGCACAGTACTGATATCGGCTGTAAGGCGGAAAAACTTTTGCCAAAGTTGCTTTTCCTTCATGAGATGGATCGATCCATAGGTTTGCCCTCTTAACTCAGTTATGCGAAGTTTTGCCGAGATAGCGTTTAGGGCGCGGCAGGAAGCCGCCAATGCCTACCTTTTTGCTTCACAGCCGCAGTTTCGCGGTGTGGTCTCGCATGAACTGGCTTTACCGAATCCGCATGCTGTCGTCCATGCGCTGCGCGGTTCCGAGTATGCCCACTCGATTGAAGAAATAGCAAACAACTTACTTGCACATCGCTTTCCCATCCTTGGGTTAACAATTCAGACTGGACCTGAAGTTCGATGGCGTCGCGACTACTTACATAATCAGGAAACGGGTCTGCCCTACTTTCGCCGCATTCCTTATCTTGATTTTTCAGCTGTCGGCGACCACAAACTGGTTTGGGAACTGAACCGTCACCAACATTTGGTTCTGCTGGCCCAAGCATTTCTTTTTACCGGAAATCGAAGTTACTTAGGGGAGATCTTTCAACAACTTGAGACTTGGTTTGAGCAAAATCCTTTTCAGCGCGGCATCAATTGGACGAGTGCGCTGGAAGTGGCATTTCGAACACTTTCCTTTATCTGGCTTTATCATCTGATCGGCTCTGAAATGCCTGAGCTCTCGCGTCGGAAATTTCTGACCAGCTTATATCAGCATGGCAGGCATTTAGCGGAAAATTTGTCCGTCTACTTTTCTCCCAACACCCATCTACTGGGAGAAGCAGTGGCACTCTATGCGTTAGCCACTCTCTTCCCGAAGTTTCCGGGCGCGACTCGTTGGCGTAAGCATAGCGAGGACGTCGTAATGGCGCAACTGGATTTTCAGGTCCACTCGGACGGCTCGCATTTTGAGCAATCCAGTTATTACCATGTTTACGCCCTTGATTTTTTTGTCTTTTTTTATCTTCTGGCAGGCCGGCCATCTCTTGTCAAGCCGACCTTAGAGCGGATGGCGGAATATCTTCAATGGCTGCTCGGGCCCGGCCGCCGTATTGACTTTTGGGGCGATGATGACGGAGGACGTTTATTCCATCCCTACGGAGATCGTGATCAGTTTGGAAGGGCGACTCTGGCTACTTGCGGCGTTCTTCTTGGACGTGATGAATGGATCGGAACGCAAGGCGAGCTGGCGGAGCAGGCGGCTTGGTGGCTGGGCGCTGACGTTCTTCGTTCGGGAAAGCCATTGCCTTCCATAGTCAACGGAAGCCGGTACTTTGCCGAAAGTGGTTTGGTTTTTGTTACTTGCAACGATTTCTATCTGCAAATGGATTGCGGACCGTTCGGCTATGGAGGGGCCGGACACAGCCACTCCGACACGCTCAGTCTAACCTTGCAGCATGGCGGTCAACCCGTTTTCATCGATCCGGGAACGTATACATACCTCAGCGATATTGAAGAGCGAAACTGGTTTCGCGGCTCAGTTGCTCATAATACAGTTTGTATTGATGAGCAGAATCAGGGAACACCCGCAGGGCCATTTCGATGGGCATCAAAGCCGGAAGTTGCGATAAGAGCGTGGTCCGCATCCGGCAGCGCGGCAGGTAGCGGCTATATCGATGCGCTCTGCCGTTATGCGGGTTACAGCCATCGGCGGCGCGTTCTTCTGCAAAGGGACCGGCTGCTGGTGCTGGACGACATAGATGGTCCGGCGGGGATGCATGCTTGCGAGCAGAACTGGCAGCTTGGTCCGGCAGCCTCTCGCATGCATTTTGCTTTTTCAGCGGAAGCCGAGCAGCGTCCGTCACAAGTCTCACCGGCTTACGGGATCAAACTTCCTGGGCACCGCTTTGTTGCCAAGCAAAAGGGAAAATCTCCTTTACAGATTGCCATGCTGCTTACCGCAAGCGGAGATAGTCAGATCACCACGGAAGAGGCCGCAACTATCTTGGCCG
>JAABUZ0100005166.1_pt1 | contig 17363 bp, 15 predicted proteins | sample 5562091 | NCBI WGS metagenome assembly JAABUZ01 (sample SAMN12813069, study PRJNA571459) | rock metagenome | isolation source: Antarctica rocks | place: Antarctica: Victoria Land, Linnaeus Terrace sud | collected 2015-12-21
GTTCGATCCGATACGGGCTATGCCTTGGCATCAGCGTCCCTTCACGAGAGGACAGGATGCCACGCACGCTACGACCGTGGTCTCGGACGCTAATACGTCGCCTTATTTCCGAAAATGAGCACTTAGCGGCCGTGGCGGTGTGGAGAGCACTCCTCGGCGACAGTTTGCGGGACACGCGAGCAGCCCGGCCTGATCTTCCAGCGCCCGCGGAGCGTTTAGTGCCGCGGGGCTGCTCGCAGCGGTCCCACGTCCGCATCGGCCTGGCACACGCGCAGGGTGATCTTTATCCGCAGCGAGCGCTTCCGGTGGGGTGGCGCGATCTGTACCGCCATGGCGCGTGGGCAGTCCCGGCTGTTCCCGGTGCGGGAACTGATGCTGGTGCGGAGCGCGGCCTGCGCCACGCGGCCCGGGTCCAGGAGCACGGCGTGTGCGACGGTGCCGCGTTCTCTCGGGACCTTTCGGACGATCACGTGACCATGTCGAGTGAGCAGTGTGACCCGGGGATAGCCTTTCAGCGAGCACGTCCCGCGGCTGACGTTTCGCAGTCGCAGCGGCGTGACGAGGCTGCCGACCGCTCCGCTGGAGAAGCCATGTCCCGCCTTGAGCTGCGCGGTCTGGCAGGAGGGAATCGTGGCCGCGGTCTCCCCCTCCACGCTTGCGGCCACCGCGAGCAAGCTGGTGGCTACTGCAGTCAATCCGATCGCGGCCTTCGTTGCTTGTCTGCCGGTGCGCATCGAGTTCCTTCGACTTGTTCGACCTCAGGGTACCCAACTTGTTCGACCGCAGGGTACCCAGTCATCTAGTCCCGTCCGCGCATCAGCGGTTGCTCCGAGATGCGCCCCCCACACGGCGCGATCCCGTGGCCGCGGAGCCGCACGAGCCGGTAGGCCGTCTCGTCCGGCGGGATGATCTCGACCGATCGCGCGACTGGCGCGTGACACCGCACGCCGCCGCGGTGAAGGTCGGTGTCCTGGTACTGGATCAGGAAATGCGCTGCGCCGGCAACGGCTTCATCGACCGTGACCCGGGTACTGGCCTTCGCCCCAGTCCCCGGCCCAAACCCTCAACCAGCCTCAGGTTTTGGACCTGAAAAGGACTCCGCGCGCAAATCGGCCCCTGCAGCGCCGCGTCAGCCGGCCCGACGCGCCGCTCAAATACCGTCCATATGCAGGATCTTCACCGATGGCGAGACCGGGACTCGAACCCGGGACACCACGATTTTCAGTCGTGTGCTCTACCAGCTGAGCTATCTCGCCGCGCCGCGCGATGCTAGCGACTGAGTCTCGCCGCTGGCCGCTACGAACGGAACCTCACCGGCGCGGATTCTCCCCGAATTAACGGTTGCCGCTTGCCTTCTGGGCTCTCGGAGCGCAGACTTCTCGATTCCGGTCAATCGTGGGGTGTCTGAGGAGGACTTGTGCGTCTGCGAATCACCATTGGCGTTGTCGGTGTGCTGGCAACACTGGCGCTGGCCCCGGCCGCGGGCGCGGCCTCGTTCTCCACACCGTTGAAGCTCACGGGCGCGTCGGGCGGCGAACCGAGCATCATCACGACGCCGATGGGCGATGTCTTCGTGGCCGGCCCGCAGGGAATCCCCAGCGGCGTCAAGGGCACGGGCGGAGTTGGTTTCTGGACCTCCCACGACAACGGGGCATCCTTCGGTCCCGCCAAGCTGCTCGGCTCTGATCTCGGCGGCGGCGACAGCGACCTCGTCTACTCCAAAGGCGCCGAGTATCTGGTCGACCTCGAAGCTACCGCGGCGCAGGTCTGCAAGAGCACCGATCGCGGCGCGACCTTCTCGGGAATCGGCCCGACTCCGGATCCGAACGGATGCACGACGACCAACGGCGGGCAGGCCGGGCCCTCGAATGATCGTCAGTGGCTGACCGCGGCGCCCGACGGGACGCTGTATCTGACCTACCACGAGTTCGTCAGCGCCCAGCCGGTGTCCTTCCGCAGCGACAACGCCGGAGGCGACACGTTTGCCAACTCCTGTGGCTCGCTGGTCACCGATCCAACGATCGAGGCCAACGTCCCGACCGACATCACCGGCGGCACCCTGGTCTCCAAGCCGGTGACCGACTCCAAGGGCAACCTCTACATCCTGTTCTCGACCACCACCCAGCCGCAGAACGCGCTCGCACTGAGCCAGGGCCAGGCAAGCGGGACGTTCAGCCAGCTCTACCTCGCCGTCTCGCACGACAAGTGCAAGACGTTCACGGACTACACCGTGTTCGACGGCGTGAAGCAGCACCGCGAGAACACCGTGCAGTTCGGGGACGTCTTCAATGACCTGGCCATCGACGGCGCGGACAACCTCTACGTGGTCGGCGCCGGCTACATCGGCCAAACCCCGTTTGCCACGACAACCAACGTCTATCTCTTCCACTCCACCGATCACGGCCAGCACTGGTCGGCGCCGAGTCAGGTCGGCGGCTCTGACAGCGCGCACATGCTGCCGGCCGCGGCCGGCGGGCCCCGGGCCGGACAGCTGAGCATCGGCTACTTCAAGACCGTCAACGGAATCACCGATCCGAACAACACGGCGGGCAAGTGGACGTACTCGACCGCCCAGTCGACCAACGCCGACGCGAGCTCTCCGAGCTTTGACTTCAGTGACGTCAACCCCGGGTTCATCTACCACAACGGTGACATCTGCAACGCGGGCATCCTCTGCGGCACGATCCCCAACGGGCCGAGCGATCGCTCTCTGGCGGACTTCACCTCGGCGGCGATCGACGCGCAGGGGTGCCCCCTGTACACGTTCGCCGGCAATCCGACCGGCTCGCCCGGCATGAACAGCAGGAAGATCACGTTCAACTACGTGACCCGCCAGATGAGTGACTGCTTCAGCCCGAGCACCACCGGCTCCGGCGGCGGCTCGGGCTCCGGGTCGGGGTCGGGTTCGGGTTCGGGCGGCAACGGGTCCTCGCTGGGCGCCAAGGGTGGACCGAGTTGCCCGAAGCCGACCGGCACGCTGCACGGCCTGCGTCTCGGCGAGCTGGCGCTCGGGATGACCCGGACCCACGCCCGCCATGTGATGCCGCGTTTCGCGCGGACCCACAACGGCTTTGACAACTTCTGTCTGCGCCGTGGCTACGGCATCCGGGTCGGCTACCCGTCGGCCAAGCTGCTGCGCTCGCTGCCCGGGGGGGTGCGCAGCCAGAGCCGATCGCGTATCCTCATCGCCCTGACGGCCAACCCCTACTACGCGCTCAACGGCATCCGGCCCGGGGCGAACGCAGGCCGCGCGGTGCAGCGTTTGCACGCACGCCGACCGGCACTCCACGTCGGCCTCAACTATTGGTACGTGGTCCCCGGCCGGACGGCCTACGGCGTGCTCAAGGTTCGCCACGGCCGGGTGCTGGAGGTCGGGATCGTGTCCAAGTCCGTGACGCGGGGGCGGGCGGCGCAGCGGCGGCTGTTTCGCGCCATGGACGCGGTGTGAGCAGAGCAGTCAGCGGATCGATCGCGGCGACGCCCTCGGCACTGACCGGTCACGCAACGCTCGCGCTGCGCTGAGCGTCGTGACGGTCACCGAGTCAAACGTCACCGGCCGGCGGCGGACCACGAGGTTGTAGTCCAGCCGCGCCCGCCCGTAGTCCGCGGTGACGGTGAGAAAGCCGAACGCCCGATGCTGGAAGGCGTCGAGGCTGAGCCCCGGCAGGCCCGTGAACGCGGCCGGAGGTTCAGGGATCCCGCGCCCCAGCCGGTGCAGCTCGGGAAAGCCGCCGCTGCCGGCCACCAGGTAGGGCACGCAGCGGCCGTTCAGGCTCCGGCTGAATCGCTGGTAGTTGTGAGCGTGAGCTGAGAGCACCGCATCCGGCGCCCGGCCCGAGGCCGCAAAGCAGTCATCGAGGACGCCGCCGAGCGAGAGGTTGGAACCATGCTCGACGTCGGCGGAGTACACGGGGTGGTGCATGGCCAGCAGCAGCACGGCATCCGCCCGTGCGGCTCGCAGCTCGCCGATCAGCCAGTCGCGCTGCGGGGGATCGAGCTGTCCTCCGTCGCGCACGCCCGTGTAGAGACCGATGATCGTCACCAGGTCATGCCGCAGCGTCCAGTGCACGTAGGGCTGGTGCCCAGCCGCACGCCGGCCGGGCTCGCCCTGCCCAGGGCCCGGGACTGGATGGAGCGCCGGACCGGGGGCACAGAAGTGCGCTGTGAACGCCGACAGTGGGAGGCCCGCATCATCCAGCGGGCATTCCCCGTCGTGGTTTCCCGGGACGCCGACGACCGGCGCCCGGTAGTCCCGATAGCCGTCGTGGAACTGCGCGGGGTAACCGGAGGGCTCGCCGTGGGGATAGACGACGTCGCCGAGGTGATAGAGCAGGCGCGCCGGGTGTGCTCCCGCCAGCTCGGTCGCCATCGCCGCCGCCACCGCGTGCTGGGGGCCCGGATTGCCGTGCCCGCCGGTGTCGCCGATGGCGTGAAAGCGCAGCCGGCCAGCCCGGGAGATCGCGGCCGCGGTGTCGGGGCCGACGATCGACTCCAGGCCGAGGCGGTACGGGGCCGCACCGGCGGGCGGCGGCAGCGGCACCGGCTCGGCCGGTCGCGGGTAGCGGCGGCGCAGCAGCTCGTGGGCGGTGGGGCCGGGCTCGGGAGCCGGCGCCGGCTCGAGCACACTGCGGGGGGCCGGCAGGGCGTGGGCATGAGAGGAGTGCGACGGGGCGATGACTCATTCTGGTGCGGTCATCGGACCAGCACGTTGAAAAGCTGTGACCGTCTCCGCTGCCACCGACCGGCGTCGCTGCGTTCAGCTCTGCGGTCTGGCCATCCGCCGCAGCAGCTCGAGCGCGCCCCGCTTGGAGAGGGGCTCGTTGAGGTTGCCGCACTTGGGCGACTGCACGCAGGACGGGCAGCCGTCCCGGCAGGCGCACTCGGCGATCAATCGGCGGGCATCGCGCACCAGCCGCTCGAACTGGTCGTAGCCGCGCCGGGTGATCCCGACCCCGCCGGGATGTCCCTCGTGGATGAAGATCGTCGGCCCACCGGTCTGGGGGTGGGCGTTGGTCGACAGGCCCCCGATGTCCCAGCGGTCGCACATCGCGATCAGCGGCAGGACCGCGATCTGGCCGTGCTCGAGGGCGTGCAGGGCCCCGAGAAGGTGTTCGCGCGGGAAGGCGAGGGCCGAGGATCCCGGGTCACCGTCGATCAGCTGATCGAGCTCGTACCAGAGCGCCCGGGTCGGGAACTCGACCGTGGGCAGATCGAGCGAGACGAAATCGAGCACCTCGTGGTCAGAGAGCCGTTTGCGCTGATAGCCCAGCACGACCTCGGAATAGACGACCGATCCATAGGACAGCGTCACCCCCGCAGTCTCGCGGCGCTCGATCAGCCGCTCGATGTAGGTCATGGACTCGCGCTTGGTCTGAGTAAAGTAGTCACCGTCGAACGGCTCAAGCAGCGCCCGCCGCGCGTCGAGATCGAGCTCGAGCACGGCGTAGGAGCGGCCCATGTGGAGGTAGATGGCGCCCTCGTGGATGGTCGAGAAGGCACGGCTGGCCTCGACCTGGCCCAGGACCTCGCCCGAGCTGGAGTCGATCAGGATGAAGCTGTCGGCCGAGGCCGAGCGCAGCGCGACCCGCGCTGCTGGGTAGTCATCGGCGCGGCGGGGGACAAAGCCGGTCGCCCGCTCACGCAGGAAGCCGGCCTGGGCCAGGGCACTGGCGTGCTCGTGCCATTGCGGTCCGAGGATCGCGGTGTCAGCGGAGCTCAGCGGAGCCTCGTGCGCGGCGCAGAGCAGATGCTCGGCATAGATCTCGCTGTTGGACGGATCGAGGATGGCGGCCTCCACGGGACGGCCCAGGAAGTCCTCGGGATGGCGGCAGAAGAATTGATCCAGCGCGTCCTCACCGGCGATGTAGACCGCCAGGCCCCGGCCCCGGCGCCCGGCCCGTCCCCACATCTGCCGCAGACTGGCCACGGTGCCCGGAAAGGTGACACAGACCGCGGCGTCGAGCTCGCCGATGTCGATGCCGAGCTCGAGCGCGTCGGTGGCCACGACGCCGAGCAGCTCGCCCTCGGTCAGCCGCCGCTCGATCTCGTGGCGCTGGGCCGCGGTGTACCCGGCGCGGTAGGGCGCGATCCGGTCGGCGAGATCGGCGTCGAGGCGGTCCTGGGCGTGGCGCAGGATGAGCTCCACGCCCTTGCGCGACTTCATGAAGCAGATCGTCCGCGCGCCGCCGGCGACCAGCGCGGAGAACACCTCAGCGGCCTCATACAGCGCCGAGGCCCGGACGCCCAGCTGCTCGTCGAGCAGCGGCGGGTTCCAGATCGCGATCCGGCGCCTGGCCTTAGGCGCGGTGTCCTGATCGACGAGCGTGAAATCCTCCAGCCCGGTGAGCCGCTGCGCCAGCTCGACCGGATTGGCGATCGTCGCGCTGGTGAGCAGCAAGCGTGGCTCGCTGCCGTGGATCGCCGCCGCCCGCCGTAGCCGCCGCACGACGTTGCCGACGTGGGAGCCGAACACCCCGCGGTAGACATGGGCCTCATCGATGACCACGAAGGCGAGATTGGCGAACAGATCCCCCCACGCCTGATGGTGGGGCAGGATGCCGACGTGCAGCATGTCGGGGTTGGTCAGGATCAGGTTGCTGCGCTTGCGGATCGCCCGGCGCTCGTTGCGCGGCGTGTCCCCGTCATAGATCGCGGGGCGGACATGCTTGGTGAGCCCGAAGCGGTGCAGGGACCGGGCTTGGTCCTGCGCGAGCGCCTTGGTCGGGTAGAGATACAGCGCGCGGGCCGCCGGATCCGAAGTGAGCACCTCGAGCGTCGGCAGCTGAAAGCAGAGCGACTTTCCCGACGCTGTCCCGGTGGTGACGATCGTCGGCCCGGCGAACGCGCTCTGCAGCGCCTGTACCTGGTGCTCGTAGAGCTCGTCGATGCCGGCCGCGGCGAGCGCTCCGACGACGCGCCAGTTGAGGTCCGGCGGCACCGGCACGGTCCGTGACGTCTGCGCGGGCGAGACGCTGTTATGGACCAGGCGCTCGTCCTGGCGCCCGGTGGCGAGCAGGCCATCCCAGGGTTCGGTCTCACGGATGGCGGCCACTGACTCTGAGTATGGCGGGGTGTTTTCGACGCCGCTGCTACGGTCGCGGCCGCCGATGCGCTGCCTCTACGTAGATCTCGATGGGACCCTGCTCGGGCCCGACGCCTCGCTGCTCACCGGCGCCGACGGTCACTTCAGCCTGCTCGGCGTGCGAGCGCTCGAGGCCTGCGCCCGGGCCGGAGCCGAGGTCGTGATCTACTCCGGGCGCCGGCAGTCGAGCGTCTTTGCCGCGGCGCGTCTGATCGGCTGCTCGGCGTTCATCTTCGAGATCGGCTGCGGCCTGGTGATCGATGGGGAGCTCGAGTGGCTGACCGATGGCGTCGAGCCCTCCCAGTCCGCCGGATCGATCTTCGCCCAGATCGAAGCCTGTGGTGCGCCGGCGATGCTGCTTGACACCTTCGCCGGGCGTCTGGAGTACCACACCCCCTGGGCGGCGGGGCGGGACGTGTCACATCTGTTCCGCGGCGAGATCGACCTCGCCGCGGCCACGGCCGCGCTGCAGGCCGCCGGGTTCGGTTGGTTGCGCATGGTCGACAACGGGGTCATCCACGCCACGAGCGAGCGGCTTTCGGGGCTCTCGACGATCCACGCCTACCACCTCGTCCCGGCGGCCTCGTCCAAGGCGCGCGCGGTGGCCCGCCACCAGCAGGTGCGTGGCTACGCGCGGCAGCAGTGCATCGCCGTTGGTGACTCGCGCGAGGACATGGGTGCGGCTGCCGTGGTCGGAACCTTCTGGCTGGTCGCCAACGCGCTGGATCACGACGCATCACTGTCGGCGGACGCCGCTACTCAAGCCGGCGTGCGGGTCGCCGAGGAGGCCTTCGGAGCGGGCGTCTACGAAGCCGTCGTCACCACGCTCGCGTCCGGCGGCTGACCGCCAGGCGCCGGCAGCCCGGTCCGCCGCCGGCCTCTCGTGCTGCGGTGAGCATCTCGTGTCATTCGAACTCCGGCCTGGCCAACCATCCCCGGATCCGCTCGCGCAACCGTCGCCAGAAGGCGGGGCGCACCGCCGGCCGCCAGCGGGCGGCGGGGGGAACGGTCGTGCGCACGACGGCCAGCCACTCCTCCAGCGGCAGCTCGCCCGCGATCAGGCGCCCGAGGGCATTGGTCACCGGCGCCTCGACCCCGGCGGCGGCAAGCGCGCGGGCGAGCAGCGGGACGGATTGAAGCGCTTCGATGGCCTGACCGACCCGGGCTGGAATCTCGGCCGCGCTCACGCCCTGGGCCAGCAGCTCGCCGGCCCGTCGGTTGCGGCTCTGCCGCGCCAGCGCGGTGGCCACCAGATCGCCTGTGCCGGCCAGTCCGATCATCGATTCCGGCCGTGCCCCCTCGGCCTCGGCCCACCGCCAGACCTCGGCGAAGATATGCCCGGCGGCGGCTCCGGCGGCGTTTAGCCCTTGGGCCTCGGTGGCCCCGGAGGCCAGCGCGGCGGCGTTCTTGGCCGCACCCGCGAGCTCGACGCCGACGGGATCGTTGGATTGCTCGCAGACCACACCGGCCCGGATGAACACCCCGGCCAGTGCCGTGGCCAGTGACTCCTCGGTCGAGGCGGCGACGAGCCCAGCGCCTTCGCTGACCATCTCCTGGGCATGCGCGGGGCCACCAATACACGCGGTTCGCGCGTCACCGAAGCGCTCGCGCAGCAGCCGCGTGGGCGGACTGCCGCCCGGCGGGACCAGGCCCTTGGCCAGCGACACGACCGCCGCCTTGTCCGGCAGGCCGCGGTACTCGAGCTCACGGATCACCTCCGCCAGTCCCATGGAGGGAATCCCGAGAAATACGTAGTCCGCGCGCGTCAGGCCGGCCCCGATCGCCTCGACGCGCAGCTCACGGGGAAACTCCACGCCGGGGAGATAGGGCACGTTCTCACGGACCTCCTGCAGCTCGGCTGCCTGGGTGTCGGTGCGCGCCTGCAGCGTCGTCCGCATGCCGCCGCGTGCCAGCAGGACCGCGACGGCGGTCCCGAACGAGCCCGCCCCGATCACGACGGCGCGCTTGGACCCAGGGGCGGGCAGGTGGATGGACGGACGGGGAATCGGGGGCACGGCAAGAAGGGCTGGAGAAGGCCGAGAGCCTAGAGGCGGGACACGCGTGTCGCGGCGGCTCGACTACGCGGCGCCGCGCGCGCGGCCCGGCTCGCCGCGATCTTCCTGGCCGATCGCGGCGGCCAGCGCCGCGGCCGCCTCCGCCATCTCGCCGAACGCATCGGCGACGACCGCGGCGTCTGAGCCGGTGATCGCGCCGTTGAGGCCCGCGACCGCGCGATCGAAGCGCTCCCACAATTCGATCGGTCCCCGGCGCCCGGTGCCGGCCCGCAGCTCATACGGCGGCGCGGCGTTCTCTGATCCGGGCACGGGCCGCCACCGCAGGCCGGCAGCGTGCGCATGCTCCCAGGCGACCTGTTCGGCGAACGCCGCATCGGCGAGCCGCTGCAGACGCCCGGAAAAGCCGGCATCCGGCGGAGCGAGCTTGTGCGCCCGCATCGCTCCCGCCCAGCCGTCGGCCGCGCGACGCACGGCACGCATAATCTGCGCGCGCTCGCGATCGAGTTCGTCCGAGAAGCTCATACCGGGATCCCGGTCCGGTCGGCGCGGATCCTCGCCCGGGTTGCGGTCGTGTCGCGCGTCATCGGCCGGGCTCCGCGCGACCGACCGGCTCGCCACCCCAGAAGTCATCCGCGCTCGGACCCGGGTCCGGCGTCGCGGCCTGCGCCGGAGCCGTTCCGCCGTAGTTTGCGTCGACGATCCGCTCGAAGTCCGAGCGCTTGATGCGCACCCGCCGTCCGATCCTCAGCGCGGGCAGCCGTCCCTGATCGATCCAGTTGCGCACGGTCTGCTGGTTGAGCCGCAGCGTCTGCGCAACCTCGGCGACGGTGAGGTACACCTCGTCAGGATCAGGGCTCGATGGGCTCATTGTTTGCTAATTGAGACAAAGTGGAGCTAATTCAGAGTTATACTACCGCTCACGGAAGACGCGAACGCGTCGAGTCACGAGAAAAGGTCTGCAAACCGCGTGGAAGCAAACGATCGTCATGCAGGACCGGGCGGCAGGACGAGCGCCGGCGAGGACAACGTCGTACGGCTGCCGCGCGAGTGGCTTGGACCGCGGGAGGAACTCGTGCCCATCGCCGTCGACGAGGAGCCGGTCGACTCCCTCGCCACGCCGCCCTCCACGCATGATTTCTGGGGCGACGGGCTCTCCGACAGCTGGGCGCCGCCGGCGACATCGGCCCCGCTCGGGCCAGGGGGTCATCGGCGCCCTCGGCGTGATCCGCACCTGTCAGACCGCATCTCGCGTGCGCGCGCAAGCACGGTCCGGCGATTCTTCCGGCGATCGTCGGGAGGCACCCCGTCGATCGCGCTGCCGGCTCGAGCCCAGCGCGCTGCGCGAGCGGCGCCGCGCCACCTGCGGCCGTCAGCGGGGTTGATCGTCGCGGTGGTGCTGATGTTGCTGGGGCTCGCGATCAGCGCCGGAGGTCAGGCCGGCCACGTGACCCGATCGGTGCTGGCAACCCATGCCGTCACGCCCGAGAGCCCGGCGGCCATCGGCGGGATCGGGTCGCTGGCCGCCGACACGCTGGCTCGGCTGCGCTCGCACCCGTACGCCGGCGCGACCCGGCGGTCGCCACGCCGCGCCAGCGCGCCACGCCGGGTGCATCAGGCGGCACTCCGGCGCGCCGGGCACCGCCTGGCGCCCCGCACCCGAGTGGTCACGGTCGTGCAGGTGCGCTACTCCGCGCCCGCGGCCGCGACGAGTGCCTCCCCGTCCACGGCTTCCACCTCCAGCTCCCCCGCGCCGGTGACCACACCCGTAGCTCCGGCCGTTCCGGTCGCGACCGGAACGTCGGCCGGATCCCATCAACCCGCCACCGGAGCGCAGGGAGCTCTGGGTCCTGGCCGCTCGCCTGACGGCTGAGCAAAGGAGAACCGCCCATGACCAAATTCATCGTTCACCTCAGGCAGAACCTCGTCGCCTACCTCGCCCTGTTCGTCGCCCTCGGTGGCACCAGCTACGCCGCGATCACGCTCCCTCAGAACTCGGTCGGCAACCGTCAGCTGAAGAACCATTCGGTGACGCCGGTCAAGCTGGACGGAGGGAAGACCGCTGGGTATGTGGCTGATTGGGCGCAGATCACCGGAGGTGGCCTGCTTGGCGAGTCGCGACCGCGTGGAGCGCGGATCCTGGGGTGGAACGGTATGCCAAACACCCCGGGCATTGGGGGGTCGATCCAGTGGAGTAACAGGATCTCGGAATCTTGCATCCCGATGGTGTCCGACGACGGCGCAAGCCCGGATCCCGTTCCGGTCAGCGCGAATCTCAACGGTCCATCTAACCGGCCTTACGTTTCCATTCACGAGTCCACTCCGACTCTGGTTAACGTCGTGGTCATCTGCCCCATCCCTTAGCCGTGCCAACAGTGCTCGAATCATCTTCCGTCCACGGTCGCTGGGGACGCTTGGTCCAGCGGCTCGCGATCGTGGTCTCCGTCGCGCTGTTCGGTTTCGCGGCGGCAGCCGCGCCGGCGCCCGCCAACGAAACAGTTTCCAGCTGCGAACTGAACAGCCGCAACGAAATCTTCGGACATGCCGCGGTGTTCGGGATCAGCACGCTTGAGAAATGCGATCTCAGCACGAGCACCTACCTGCAACTGCAGAGCGCTGGGAACACGATTGCGGCTGGCCAGCGCGCGACCTGGCAGACGATCGCGCCGGCTGGCCTGGTAATCAACAACGCGAACCTGCTCGGAGCAAGCGTCTCTGGCGTCAACGACGGCCTTCAGTACGGCGGCGGTTTCTACTGGCAAGGCGGCGGCCAGCAAGCCCAAGATACTCCGGGTGGCCCGAGCCCATTGCTCTTCGGAGTCGCACAAGGCACCGCCGGGTTCCCCACCTCCTACTTCGGCTTCCAACTGGTTTGTGGGGCCAACCCGTGCACGCACCGCGGCAACGGCATCATCGTGTTTGGCGTCAACCTCGACGTGGCCGAGACCGCCGGCCCAACCCTCTTCAACGGCAAGCTGTGGGCCCAACACGGTTGGGTGCGCGGCGACTGGCCGCTGTCGGTCAATGGTGATTCGCCCTCGGGTGTCTGCTCGCTGTCGGCGGCGGTCGATGGCCAGCTGGTGGCCAGCCAGAGCTTCCCGGCCGACACCTCGGCCTGGCATCAATGCGACGCGGCGGGTGCGGGGGGACTGAACACGACCGTGCACACCACGCAGTTCTCAAACGCGAGCCACACGCTGACAGCGTCCGGCGGGGATGCCGCCGGGTTGAGCGCGACGCCGGCGACGACGATCAACATCGATAACCAGGCACCCACCGTTACCCTCGCCGGCCCGACCGACGCGCCCTCCACGGCCGGGACGCAGTACATCACCGCTACCGCGACAGCCGGTCCCTCGGGGGTCAACTCGATCGCGTGCTCGGTCGACGGCGCGCCGGCTCAGTCCTACCCCGGAGCGAGCGCCCGCGTCCCGGTCAGCGGCCTCGGCCAGCATTCGGTGAGCTGCACGGCGTCCAACAACGCGGTCGACGCGGCGGGCGGGCACGGACTCTCGGCGCCCGCCACCGCCTCGATCCGGATCGGCGTGCCGACGATCACCGCCGTCGGCTTCACCCGGATCGTCAATGGCCTGCGCTGCCACCGGGCCGTGGTCCGGCGAACCCTGCCGGCGCATTGGGCAACCCGCGTGCGCCACCGCCACCGCGTCCGCATCCCGGCGCGTACGCGCTCGGTCCGCGCCGTGCGCTGTCACCCGCGCGTGGTCATCCGCCGCCGGCTCGTCACCGTGGTCATCCGCCGTCACGGCCACCGGGTCCGCGTCAAGCGCCTGCGATCGGTGCGCGTCGTCCTGCTTCCCCATGCGGACCGCCGCATCGTCAAAGTCGTCAGGCACGGACACGGAGCCGTGGTCAGCGGGTGGCTCGGCACCGCGGACGGGGTTGCGCTGGCAGGCCAGACCGTCACCGTGCTGACCTCCCCCGACGACGGCCGCAATGCGTTCGCCCCGGTGGTCGTGGCGGTCACCGCCGCGGACGGGAGTTGGAGCGCCGCTCTCCCCGCGGGGCCGGGCCGGCTGATCGAGGCCAGCTATGCAGGCGCGCCAACCGCCGAGCCTTCGGTCTCCGGACTGGCCAAGCTCGTCGTTCCGGCCAAGGTGCAGCTGCTCGGGGTCACGCCGCGCCGGGTCGCATGGGGCGGGACGGTGAGGCTCACCGGCCGGCTGGCCGGCGGCTACCTGCCACCCGGCGGGGCTCTCGTACGGCTGCGGATCGGCCTCGGGAGGACGTTCACCACCTACGGAGTCCACGAGCACGTGTCCGGCTCGGGGCGGTTCACCACCAGCTACACCTTCGGCGCCGGCCAACCATCGACGTACCGCACGTTCTGGTTTCAGATCGCCTCGCTGCCGACCGGTGACTATCCCTACGCACCCGCTGACAGCCGCCGGATCGACGTCATCGTCGGCGGCGATCCCCCCGCCGCACACCCGTCTCCCCGGCGCGGTTAGCGGCGCCAGCACGACATGACGCTGTACCGACCTCAGTCCAGCTACCCTCAAGGGTCATGGTCGGAGACATCCTTCAGCCCACGCACCTCCTGTTCGTGCTCGTCGTCGCCCTGCTGGTCCTGGGCCCGAAACGCCTGCCCGAGGTGGCCAAGACGCTCGGCAAGGGCATTCGTGACTTCCGCGGCGCGATCAGCGGCGACAGTGACCCCACAGATCACACGGCCTACCTGTCAGGCGACAACGGTGACCACCACGAGGCGCCCGCCGCGACTCAGGCGACGGCAGCCCCCCCGGCCCAGACCGCTGCGGCCACACCCCAGCCCGTCCAGCCCGCCGGCGAGCCCGTTCAGCCCATCAGCGAGCCCGTCCAGCCCATCAGCGAGCCCGTTCAGCCCGTCGCCACTCCAGCGACCACGGCCGCACCGGCCCAGACGTCTCCCCCGCAGCCCCCGCCCGCTGACGACGGCGACGCGCAGACACGCCCGGCCGCGGTCAAGCGGCAGGAGTAGCCCCCCACCGCCGGCGGGAACCGCCCGCATTATGAGTGACGACACCCTGGTCGCCGTGGTGGCCCTGGTACGTGCCGAATCCCGGCCCGGCTCTCGCATCGCCGAGGATCTCGAGACTGGCACCGCGCCCACGAAACTTCTCGAGCGGGCGCTCTCCGGGACTACGGACGCCGGACAGCAGAGCCTGCTGACCGCGCCGATCGATCCGGATCAAGCGCTCGCCCGGGCCGCCGCCGACCTCAACGCGTGGCGCGCGGAGGGCATCGCCGTGAGCTGCGTGCTCGATCCCCACTACCCGCTCAACCTGCGCGCCGTCCACGACCGACCCCCGCTTCTGTTCACCGCCGGCCACTCGGCCGCCGGCCGCGACCGGACGATCGCGGTGATCGGATCCCGGCGCCCGTCGGCCGCAGGCCTCAGACGCGCCCGGGCGGTGGCCGAGCACCTGGTTGACCAGGACTTCACCGTCGCCTCGGGGCTGGCCGCGGGCATCGACCGCAGCGCACACGCCGCTGCGCTTGAGCGCGGCGGCCACACCATCGCGGTGATCGGCACCGGGCTGCGTCACAGCTACCCGCCGGAGAACGCCGAGCTGCAACGAGCGATCGCTGCCCGTGACGTGGTCATATCCCCGTTCTGGCCCGACACGCGCGCGAGCCGCGAGACCTTCCCGATCCGCAACGGCGTCATGTCGGGGCTCAGCCTGGCCAGCGTGATCGTGGAGGCCGGGATCGCGAGCGGCGCCCGCATCCAGGCCCGGCTCTGCCTCGCCCACGGCCGGCTGCTGTTTCTCGCCGATGCGCTGCTGACCCAGGCGTGGGTCCGCTCGCTGGTCGCCAGGCCCGCCGTGCACGTCTACCGCGAACCCTCGGAGATCACCGATGTGGTCAAGCGGCGGATCGACACCGGCGCGCTGATCTCCTGACGGACAGGGTCCGGGGGGCATGCCGACCGTCACCGCGCTGAGCGCTCCGTACGGCAACTTCCTGCTCGGCCCGCAACCCGGTCCCGGGGTGTGCGAGGTGTGCTTTGACCTCACCGGCGGCCCGCCTCGTTGTCATCACTGTGCGCGGCCCGATCGCGTGATCGCTGCCGTCGCACCGATCTCCTACAGCGTCGCTCATGAACAGCTGCACCACGCCCTGGCCGGATACAAGCGCCCGCCCGCCGAGGTCGCACGGCGCTTTGAGCTCGAGCTCGCCGCTGTCCTGTGGCGCTACCTGCAACGCCACGAGCAATGCCTGGCGCGCGCCGCCGAGGCGAGCCAGTTCCAGCTCGTCACGACGGTGCCGTCGAGCCATTCCGAGCGCGACCGGACGCACCCGCTGCACCGGATCGCCGGCAAGTTGTGCGGCGCGACGCGCGAACGGCATCGCCGCCTGCTGACGCGAACCGACATGCCGGTGACGCCCCGCACCGAACGCGCGGACAAGTTCCGCTCCGAAGGGCTCGACGGCGAGTCGGTCCTGCTCCTCGACGACACGTGGACGACTGGGGCCAACGCCCGCAGCGCCGCCGCCGCTCTGACGCAAGCCGGGGCCGGAACGATCGCCGTGCTCGTCATCGGCCGCCACCTGCGCCGCGACTACCGCGACAACCATCGCCGGCTCGACGCGCTCGCCAGCCCGTTTGACTGGGAGACGTGCCCGCACCACTCCACCCGCGAGCACCGTCCGGTGCGGACGCCGACCCACGCCGCTCACTAGGGTCACCGGGTCATGTGGTGGGATAACGCCGTCATCTACCAGGTCTACCTGCGTTCGTTTCAGGACTCCGACGGCGACGGTGTGGGTGATCTGCCGGGCGTGCTCGCGCGTCTCGAGCACATCGCCAAGCTCGGCGCCGGCGCGGTGTGGCTGTCGCCGGTCTATCCCTCCCCCAACTACGACTTCGGTTACGACGTCAGCGATTTCAGCGCGGTCCATCCGGACTTCGGAACCCTCGACGATCTCGATGCGCTGATCACCCGTGCCCACGAGCTCGGGCTGCGGGTCATGCTCGACTTCGTGCCCTGCCACACGTCGATCGAGCACCCATGGTTTCGCGAGCACCCCGAGTACTACGTCTGGGCCAAGGAGATCCCCAACAACTGGCGCGCCGCCTTCGGCGGGCCGGCGTGGGAGCTCGATCCGCAGTCAAACCGTTACTACCTGAGCTCGTTCTTCCCCGAGCAGGCCGACCTCGACTGGCACAACCCGCAGCTGCGCGCCGCGATGGCCGGCGCATTGCGTTTCTGGGCGCAGCGGGGCATCGATGGATTCCGGCTTGACGCGCTGGACCGGATCTCCAAGGACGCCGAGCTGCGCGACGAGCCGCCCGCCGCCGGGCCGCCGCCGCTCCCGCTGGATCCGGCTGACGCCGAGCTCGAGCACCCGTTTTCGCGCAACGCGCCGGGCCTCGAGGTCCCGCTGAAGACGATTCGCGAGGCGGTCGGCGACGCGCTACTGGTCGGTGAGGTGTTCCTACCGACCACCGAGCTCGGCCCCTACCTCGAGTGGCTGGACATCTGCTTCAGCTTCGAGACGATGTTCGCCGCCGGAGATGGCGAAGCCCTGACCGAGGCCATCACCGCTGCCCTGCAGAACAGCCGTCCCGGCTGGGTCCTGTCCAATCACGACTTCGACCGGCTGGCCACGCGCGCCGGCCCCGGCAACGGCCGCGCCGCCACGTTACTGCTGCTCTGCCTCCCCGGGCCGGCCTTCATCTACCAGGGGGACGAGCTCGGGATGGGCAACGGCGTTCCGGCCACCCCCGTCCAGGATCGCCATGGGCGCGATCAGCTGCGCATGCCGATGCGCTGGGACGAGAGCGAGAGCGCGGGCTTCACCACCGGCACCCCCTGGCTGTCCACCGGCGAGGCCGAGGTGCCGAGCGTATCCGCACAGGAGCGCGATCCCCACTCGACGCTCACGCTCGTACGGGCTGCGGTCACCTTGCGAGCCGAGCTCGACGGCCCCGTGGCGGTCGAGTCACCCGCGCCGGGCACCGTCGTAGTCACGCGTGGCGATCATGTGATTGCCGTCAACCTCTCTGCCGAGCCTCAGCCCGGACCACCGGCCGACGGCCTCGAGCTCGAGGCCAATCCCGGGGATGGACGTGACCTCAGCGTGATTCCGCCGCACGGCGGATGGATCGCCCGCCGGCCGCGGTGACAGTCGCGACTAGCTAGAAGACCACTGAAAAAGTCTGGGTCTGTCCGACCGGTTTAAGACCATTTAGGGCATGCTCAAGTCTCGGTCGGCTCAGGTGGGGTTGTTTGATGCGGCGGTGGTGATGGGTCCGTTGCCGGAGG
>JAABUZ0100005167.1_pt1 | contig 17360 bp, 20 predicted proteins | sample 5562091 | NCBI WGS metagenome assembly JAABUZ01 (sample SAMN12813069, study PRJNA571459) | rock metagenome | isolation source: Antarctica rocks | place: Antarctica: Victoria Land, Linnaeus Terrace sud | collected 2015-12-21
GCTCAAGCACCCTGGCGGCCTTGGCCTGGAAGTTTGGGTCGCGGACCGAGATCCAGGACCGGTACTGCCACGGCTTGATGGCGTCCTTGGTCAGAATCCGGCGCACCGTCGAGACTGACATCGACTCCGCGATGCCGGCGGGCGCCAGATCTGCGCTGGTCCACCGCGACAACGGCCACCCGCGGGTCGCCGGGAGCGCGCAGGCCAGCGCCTTGACCTCGGCGCGCTGCAGCGCGGTGAACGTGCGGGACGGCCGCTGCGTGACAGGCCGTCCAGGCCGTCCAACCGGCAAGCGACGAACCGGCGCCGCCACTTGCCGACCGTGTCGACCTTGAGACGCAACGTTCGCGATCGCGGCGTTGGACCTGCCGCAGCCCGCAAGACCCACGATCTGGGCTCGCAGCACCCGCTGATGCAGCAGCGTCCGGCTGCGCGCGGGGTGCTTGATCCGATGGCGTTCGGAGGCCGGTCAGCACAAGGGCAGCGGCGGCAGGCATGGCAGGCTCCCGGGCCGAAGTTCCGGCGGACCCGAACACGATCAAGCCCGCAGCCACCACCTTGGAGAAGGCTCGCCGATGCGCCACGATCACCTCATGGCTGGCGTCCCGGAACTGACGAAGATCGCCGTGAGCGACAAGCTTGTCGATCACGCCGCGCAGCACTGGCCGCAACTGTCCCAGCTGACGGTCCGGTTCCGCGGGAACCTCGCCTACGTCACCGCGACGCTGCCCGACAACAGCGAGCCGAGCCCGCTGTGCCGACTGCGCTGGACCGGCCAACCCGACCAGTGGGGCTTCGGGCTGTACTTGTACAGCAGCGAGAAGTACGAGGACCAGATCCTGCCCAGCGCCAACTTCACCGGCACCCCAGAACAAGCCCTGGACTGCGCCTGCACGTTCCACCTGTCAGGCCCCGCCGGCTGATCCCCCACGAACTTACGGGCCAGACCACTAAGCCTGACAGCCGGCGGTCACGGTCACGGATGTGGCCTAAATGCAACCGTTGCGTTAACGCAATCCCAGTGCAAGACTAGGACGGTAGGCGCGCAGCGGGGCGGCTGTTGCCCAGACGGCTCCGCCCGACAGCTCGGCAGCAAGAGGAGGGGCATGGTGCAGACTGGCACGGCGGTGGCAACCATTGACCAGCGCTTGACGTGCCTACGGAAGAAGTACGTCAGCGACCGCTACGACGTCGGCACCTCCCGCCGGTCGTCGACTGCGTGCAACTGGACGCGACCGCGCGGCTGCCCTTATACCGGCTGGTTCGCCGCCGTGGCGCTGGCCGTGGGTCCCGACGTGCGACATCCGCCTCGACCCGATACTGTTGGACGGCGTCCCCGCCGCCACGGCGGCGAGCTCGCACGGAACACACGCTGCCGTGACACGGCCTTACTATTCGCCGACTCCGTCACGCCGCCTATCCCTGCCGCGCAACCACACTCTCCGCGCCCTACCGGTCACCCCAGCGTCCGAGGGCTTCATGAGAATAATCCCGGCAGTCAGGCGCAACGATGACCACGAACCGCTTCGAGCTCGATGTAACCGCCATCCGCGAGGACGCCCGAGCGCGGTGGCGGCCACTGTGATGAGCCGAGCCCTAGGTGCGGTGCGGGATCCAGTCGCGGCGCTTGCCTCCGCAGCGCAGGGCAACACCTGGTCGGTCCGTCACGGCGAGTGGATCGTCGGGGTGATAGGAGCGGTGTTGATCATCGTCGGGCTGGTCACCCTGGTCAGGCGTGCCCACCCGTTTCTCGGCGAGCACGGGGCGCACGGCGCGATCCGCTGGCGGCGACAATTCGCCGTTGCTGAGATCGTCGTCGGGATGGTGATGCTCGTCGGCGCGGTGCTGTCTCGAGGGGGGGATCAGCCACATGCGGCGCGCGCGCCTCGAACCAGCCCAGTGGCCCAACGCCAGCCGACCGTCTCACTCGGCGCCTTTTCACCTTCTGACGACCCTACCCACCCCGCACCGCCGGTCGGCCGTTACGGCTCCAGCGCAGGACCGAGCTGATACCTGGCCTCACCTGCCTGCAGCGCGACAACCCGGGCACGGGCCCTATCGGCGAAGTCGGTCGAGCTGTCGAACTCGGTGCGGGCGGCCTGGTAAAAGCCGTTGGGATCGGTCTCCAGGAGCGCGGCCTCCCGCCGTGCCCTCACCAACCCCGAGCAGGTGCTCGATGAGCATGCCGAACGGGGTGCCCGAGTCACCGATGTCGTTCTGCCGGATCACGTGATGGCCGAGCGCCTGGAGAGGGCGGGCGAGCGTGTCACCCATGACGGTCATGCGCAGGTGCCGACGTGCACCCCTTGGCTGCGCTGGGCCGCGGGCAACCGCGAGCGCGTCGATGGGTATCTGCTGTGCCTGCCGCAGCGGTACGCCCAGCCGGTCGTCGGCAAGATGGTGTTGCACCTCGGCCGCGATCCAACTGTCGATCAGCGTCACGTTGACGAAGTCGGCACCGCTGATTTCCAGCCCTCCGACGACATCGTCAGCGTCTAAATGGGCGAGGATCTCGGCTGCGGTCTCACGGGGCCTCCGGCCGAGGCGCCGGGCCAGTTGCAGCCCGGCGTTGAGCTGAACGTCAGCGAACTGGGACGCGGCCGCACCACCGGATCAGCGTCGGCGAACTCAGACCCGAACGCGCTCACGAGGGCGGCGGATGGCCGAGGGGTCATGACATCGGATACGCGGCTCCCGGCCCCGGACTAATGAGGCAGTCTCCACGCGGTTCCCCTGCCTACCGTCCGGCGGATAGTCGCGGTCGCATGGTCGCACACCTAGATGAGACGCCCGGGTGTCGTGGTGCTCGCCTCGCCAGGCGGTCTCACGTCCGGCGTCGTCGGATGGCACGGCGAGCACCTTCGGCGCGGGGACCATTGCGTGGCACCACCGTTTGCGGACAATTTCGCCGGATCCTTTCTGGATGACTGTGGGCGGTAACTGGCGCTGACTTCGCAGCGATATGTGGCATGGGCGAGATGGTCCCCTGGCCGGAACTGGGCGAACAGGCCCCCATTACTGTGTTGTCGACCCGCCCGGCCAGCCCGCCACCACGGATCCTTCAACCAGGGGTGGCAATCCACGATGACAGCAACTTCCTGCGCCGTCGAGGCCGACGTCATCATCGGCTCGACACTCAAAGGACATCCGCGCAGCCGTCGCGATCGACCGGCTCGAGCACTGATTGGTGCCCACGACAAAGGGGGGTCTGATCGAGTTGCTGCACTGGGCTCAGCAGCTTGGTCGGGAGCGGATGTGGGTGTCGAGGGCACCGGCAGCTACGGCGCGGGCCTGACCCGTCATCCGCTCGCTGCCGGGTGGGACGGTGCATGAAGTGTCACGCCCGGCAGCGAGGAGTGCGACGCGATCACGGCAAGTCTGATCCGCTCGACGCCGAGATCGCTGCCCGCAGCGTCCTGGCCCGACAAGACCTCGGGAGACCTAAAAGCGCAGGCAGTTCGGAGGCTCTGCGCCAGCGCCCTGCGACCCGCCGAGCAGCGATGAAGGCCCGAACCCAAGCGGCGAACCAACTCCACGCCTTGCTGCTCACCAGCCCGCAGGACCTGCGAGCCGAGTTCGAGAAACTCACGCTCGCGGCCAAGGTCCAGCGGTGCGCCAAGCTGCGTCCCGCCGCGGGAATACCCGATGCCCGCGAGGCCTGCAAGCTGTCGCTGCGGTCGGTGGCACGCCGATGGCAACACCTCACCGCAGAGATCACCGAACTGGACACCGCTATCGCCGCTATCACAACCGATGTGGCGCTCGTCCTGCTCGAACAGTTCGGGATCGGCCCCGATGTCGCCGCCGCGCTGCTGATCACCGCGGGCGGCAACAAAGACAGAATGCACCTGCACACCGTCTCTCTCACCCGGATGCGCAGCGACCCCCGACCCGTGAATACGTCGCCAAGCCCACCGCCCAAGGACTCAGCAAGCGCGAGATCATGCGATGCCCGAAGCGCTACATCGCCCGAGACCTCTACCCACTGATCCTGCTCAGCCAGACAGGTTGACGTCATAGAAACATGGGCGCTGAACAGTCCCTAACGGCCCGCCGAGGGGGTAGCGTGAAGATATATCAGGGCTGGAAGGAGCTGGCAATGCAGTGTGGTCACGAAGGTTGCACATGTTCAGTCGAGGGCACCGCATACTGCAGCGAGCACTGCGAGGCGCATGGCGGCGCGGACCATGGAGATCATCAGTGCGAATGCGGACACGCGGAGTGCGCGTAGCGGTTGCTCGTTAGCGGGCTCCCGCTAGTGTCGCGCTAGGGAAGTAACGTTACTTCGTGGGATCATGATGTATGCCGTTGACTGTGGGTGTGCAGGTTTCCGAACGTGACCGTGAGGTGCTGGCGTCGTGGACGCGGTCACCGTCGCTGCGTGCCGGGCTCGCGCAGCGGGCCCGGGTGGTGTTGCTGGCTGCAGACGGTGTCGGGACGGCCGAGATCGTGCGGCGGGTCACGTTGAGCAAGCCGGCGGTGATCGGCTGGAAACGGCGTTACGCCGCTGAGGGGCTCGCCGGGTTGGACGATCGGCCGAAGTCGGGTCGTCCGGTGGTGATCGACCCGGTGCAGATCGTGCTCGCGACGCTGGAGTCGCCGCCCGAACAGTTGGGCGTGACGCATTGGTCCAGCCGGCTGCTTGCCGCTCATTTGGGGATCAGCGACTTCACCGTGTCTAGGACGTGGAAGAAGTGGGGGCTGCAGCCGTGGCGGGTGCAGACGTTCAAGTTCTCCACCGATCCGGAGTTGGAAGCCAAGATCCGCGACGTAGTCGGCCTCTATCTGAACCCGCCGGACAAGGCGATCGTGCTGTGCGTGGACGAGAAGTCCCAGGTGCAGGCACTCGACCGGACCGCACCGGTGCTGCCGCTGCGGCTGGGGATGCCGGAGAAGCAGACTCACGACTACGTCGGCCACGGCACCACGACCCTGTTCGCGGCGCTGGAGGTCGCGACCGGCAGGGTCACCGACGCCTGCTACCCGCGCCACCGCCACGAGGAGTTCCTGCGCTTCCTCAAGCAGATCGCCAAGGCCTACCCACGAGTGAAGCTGCACATCGTGGCCGACAACTACGCCACCCACAAACACCCCGCCGTGCAGGCCTGGCTGGCCCGCAACCCGCGGATCACCATGCACTTCACCCCGACCTCCGGGTCGTGGCTGAACATGGTCGAGATCTTCTTCGGCATCATCACCCGCCAGGCGATCCGCCGTGGCACCTTCACCAGCGTCAAAGACCTCATCGGGGCCATCGGCATCTTCATCGACGCGTGGAACGAACGCTGCGAACCGTTCATCTGGCCAAGACCGCCGACCAGATCATCCCGCGTACCACCCGCAGTAAAGTCACTTCAATAGCGGGACACTAGGCGCGTATTGGCGAGGTGGACGAGCCGGTCGTTCGAGGCAGAATGGTCGCTGATGTACCTCATGCACTGCGTCCGCATTTCGCTGGCGGTATGCAGGACTGATCGGCCCACATTTGGTGCGCGTCGGGTGCTGCGGGTGGCGGTCCTGCGGTGAGTTGGTCAGCAGGCGGCCGGCTGCTGGCTGACCTGTCGATGGCTGGCTCCGATCCTCGCCACACCACCGACACCCCGCCCACTTGATGAACGGCGTCACCCAGACACGCCGCTCTGCGCCGAGCCGTGGCCGCCGCCGCCGGCATCAATGCACGGCGCCGCGTCCCACCCTTCGCCGAGGACGCTGCAGGGCTGGTACCGGGACCGCGGTCCTCGAGGCCTCCGGGTACCGCGGGTCGGTGCTGCTGTGGCCCGACACGTTCACCAACTGCCTGAACCCGGCCGTCGCGCAGGCGGCGATCGAGCTGCTCGAAGACGCCGATGGCGAGTCCTGCTACCCCCCGCGGTGGAGCTGTGTTGCCGGCTGACCTGGATCAGCACCGGTCAACTGAACCACCGCAAACGGGTCCTACGGCGAACAGTGACGGCACTGGCCGCGCACGTGCGGGTCAGCGGCCTCGTTGTCGGATTGGAACCCAGCTGTGCCACCGTCTTTCGCTCCGACGCCGACACCTCGCTCAGTGCAACGCGCCGTCATCGACGCCGACGTGCTCGACTCCGACTGCTGCGGACGCGCCGGAAACTTCGGCTTCACCGCAGGCCACTACATCAGCCAAGCCTGCGCCGAACGTGTCCTGTTCCGGCCCTTCGTCGCAGCGAACCCGGCACCCTCGTTCTGACCGACGGGTTCAGCTGCCGCACCCAAATCATCCAAATCCGACACCCAGGCGACACCGCTGCACCTCGGCCAGGTTTTTGCACACCGCGCTCACGTCCACCGCACCGCACCTCCACCCGCACACGGAAGGCAATAACGGCAACCGTCACAGTCGCGGCGCTGGTCATCCCGACGGCCCGTTCCAGGTCCTGATCGCCCTCAGCCCGGACGATGGGGACCGCGCTCGCGCTCAGGAATCGATCGTCGTCAACGTCGCGGACATGGGTTACGACGATGGCCCGCAGGTCCGCACCGTCCTCGTCCAGGTCGGCGACCGTCCCTAGGCCAGTGATCAGCCGCCCAAAGCGACAGCCAACGCCAGTACCCCGAATCCGGAGCCGCGCTGGCAGGACCCACCGCCGCCTTGCGACGCAGTCCGATCATCCAGGCGCTCCCGAACATCAACGAGGAGCAACCAATGACATCCTTCATCACCGACATGCGCCGCAGCGGCAACGGGCTACTCGTGCGCATCTGCGTCATCGTCGCTATCGGCGGGTTGCTCTTCGGCTATGACACTGGAGTCATCTCCGGCGCCCTGCTCTACATCAAAGGCGACCTGCACGCCGGCAAATCCGCGCAACAGGCCATCGTCTCCACCCTGTTATTGGGGTGCAGTGATTGGAGCTGTGTTACCCGGGTACCTCGCCGACGCGATCAGCCGCAAATAGACGAAGGTGCTCTCCGGCGCCGTGTACGTCATCGGCGCCCTCGGCTGCGCGTTCGCCGTGAACGTGCCCATGCTGATCGGGTTCCGGCTCCTGCTCGGAGTCTCCGTCGGCACCGGCTCCTTCGTCGCTCCGCTCTACATAGCCGAAGTTGCACCGCCGAAAGTGCCCGGCGAACTGGTCTCGTTCAATCACCTCGCCGTCACCACCGGCATCCTGATCGCCTACATCGTGGACTTCCTGTTCAAAGGCTTCACCGACAACTTGCGATGGATGCTCGGACTCGCCGTCATCCCCGGCGCCGCTCTCGCCATCGGCATGCTCACCGTCCCGCACACACCTCGCTGGCTCGCCGAGCACGGCCACGAAGAGGAGGCGGGTCACGTGCTGCAAGGCTGCGCTCACATGACCCCGACGGCGACGCTGAGCTCGAGGACATCCAACACGCCAGCCAGCAGGAACGTGGAACGTACACCAAGGGCCTACTCACCCCTCAGATCCGGCCCTTGCTGCTGGTGGGCATCGGCCTGGCCGTGTTCCAGCAATTCGTCGGTATCAACACCGTCATCCACTACGCCCCCACCATCCTGTCCGACACCGGTCCACGTCCGGCTCGACATCCACTGACACGCTCCGGGTCCGTGCGCCTGTGGCTGCAACACGTCGACGCCGGGCATCCATTGGTTTAACGACCCGACGACCGATATCGGTGCGTCGTGACGGTCATCGGCGAGGACAAAAGTCAGGGTTCCACGTCCCGTCGCAGTGTCGACTTCGGTGTGCACTGGCATCGGTTGCCTCCCATTGGTAGTGAGTCCATTGCGTGTCTCCGGCGTGATACTGCGGAACGTCGCCGGCGGCGTCGGCGAAGGATTCCAAGGACGGTCGCCCGAACGACGTTCGGTCAAGCAAGCACGCACGCCTGCCGTGAGCCCCTACGGAGCTAAGCGGACCCCCCAGGCGGTCACCTTCGATTCGCCTGGCTTCAGGCGGGCGACGCCCCGCCCGGACTGAAACGCGTTCGGGGGACACGTCATCGGTTCGGTGCCCAACCCTCGACGGCGGCGGTGCACCGCGAGCGTGTCAGCGGTGTACAGCTCGACAATGGGATAGGAGCGGTCTACCCACAGCTCAACGCTGTCGCCATCGGGTGCAGTCAGACTCACCCACGCTCGGCCCTCGTGATCGCGCTCGAGGTCAGTAAACGCATAGTCCACCTGCAAATCACCGATTCGTCGGCCGGCGCGAAAGTCGAACGGCGTACCCTGGACCGCCTCGGCCCCGGTGGGTAGTTCCCGCGCAGGATCGGTGACGATGCGGGTTTCCGCGGCCAGGCGAACGGTGCAGTCGTCGATTAATCCGGAGCCGGGCGACAGGTAGGGGTGTTGCCCGCAGCCGTACGGGCACGGGCGGTCACCTGCGTTGGTGGCCGTCGTGGTCACGGTCAGGCCGGCGGTGTCGAGAAGGTACTGGATCTCCACATCGAGGAGGAACGGATAGCCTTCGAGCGGGTGCAGCCGGGCAGCCATGACGATGCGGTCCTCGGACTGGTGGACCGGGCGCCACGAGCGCCAACGCAGCAGTCCATGGATCGCGTTGTGTTTGTCAGGCTCGGTGAGCGCAACCTGGTAGTCGGTCTCGTCGAAGCGGTATCGGCCGTCGGCCAGCCGATTGGGCCAGGGAATCAGCGGCGCCCCGTGCGCTCCGTCGCACATGGCATCGACAGGGTAGGGCTGGAGGACGTCGCGGTCTCCGACGCGGTATGCCCGGACACCGCCGCCGACCTCGACGATGGTGGCGTGCTGTTCGCCGCAGCGGAGCTCGAACTGCTGACCGGATGGCGGAATCACCGTAGCTACCTTTCCCCGAGTGCGGCTAACGGATGCCTCTTGGATCGCGATGGGTGGCAAGCCGCTTAACCACCGCGAGTGCGGCGTCGGCGACGCGCTCGAGCGGACAGGATCGAGCTGACGACCAGCGCAGCTACGGCGCCGAGCACGATCGGTCTGAACGCGGTGGCATCGGCCGGAGCGGGCCGGCGTCCGGGTGCCGGGTCACCGACACGCTCGCGTTGAGTCTGCTGGTGCACGGACTCCAGCTCGGCCGGTGTGCGAACGCCGCCGAGCTGCCGGCGGTTGCGAGTATGGCGAGAGACCTCGGCCGTCGTCGCTCCCGGGCCGCGTCCGCCCAGCAGGTCATGCCGCAGGCACGCGAGCCGCTGCTGCACGCCTGCCGCCGACCCGCTGCTGCTCTGCATCCCTACACCCTTCCGGAGGCCGACCGTTGTTGCGGTCTCCAGACAGCCAGTCTGTCACCAGTCGTTTCGAATATGCAACGGTTGCGCCTACGCTGACAACAGCTGCGCATCGGACACGGTCCCTCCCCGTTGCCGTTGGCGGCGGAAGGCTGAAGGAGTGATCTGACGATGCCTGCGTGGTTCCCCATGTGGATGGTCGTGACCCACTTTCTCAACATCTTCTTCATGCTGCTGCTGTTCCGCTCCGGTATCGAAGTGCTGTCGGCGTTTCCGAAGCTCTACTGGCGCGACGACTGCCCGCCCGGGCGCGAGTGGCTGCGCCTGACGAAGAAGACCTTCTCCGCTGACTCCCGAAAACCATGGTCCTCACTGGAGGAGGAGGAGTCCTGGTCACCGGTTGTCGCTCTGCCCGGTCGCAAGAACTTAGGCCTCGGGCGGCACTGGCATTTCATGACGATCCAGTTCTGGATCGCGACAGGAGCTGTCTACATCAGCCTGGTGTTCGCCACTGGCTACTGGCACTACCTGGTGCCAACCCACTGGTCGATCGTGCCCAACTCAATCAAAGCCATCGGCACATACCTACATTTCCAGATACCCGCCAAGATCCCCGGTCAGCCGTTCGAACCGGCCCAGAAGTTGGCCTACTTCATGGTCATCTTCCTGCTCGCCCCGTTCCAAATCGCCACCGGCGCTGCGATGTCACCTTCACTGCTGGCCCGCTTCCCGGGCTACGGCAAGCTGTTCGGCGGCAAACAAGGCGCCCGCACCCTCCACTTCCTCGGCATGTGCGCATTCGGCGCGTTCATCGTCGTGCACGTCTTCCTGGTGATCGTCCACGGCCTGCCGAAGGAGTTCGCCGCGATCGTCCTCGGTAACCCCAACGGCAACCGCCGCCTGGCCCTGGGCCTCGGCCTGAGCGGACTGTTCGCGATCCTGCTGTTCCACGTGATCATCACCTGGTTCTCGCTGCGTTATCGACGCCGCACGCAACGCCTGCTTGGGTTCATGGTCGATCCCTTCGAACGGGTCCTGTCCCGCGTCTTCACCTCCCGGCAACACTTCAGCCGCAGCGACATCTCCGCCTACCACCGAGTCAACGGCTACCCTCCGGCGGGCGAGGAGTACGAGCGGATGGCACGCGACGGCTTTCGGGACTACCGGCTCAGCGTCGGCGGCCTCGTTGCGAACCCGATGACTCTGTCACTGGACCAGCTGCGCGCACTGGGGGAACGGCGCCAAATCACCAAGCACAACTGCATCCAAGGTTGGACAGCCGTGGCGGAATGGGCCGGGATCCCGCTCGAACGGCTGATGGCCGAAGTACGCCCTGCCCGCGCGGCACGATACATCGTGTTTTACGCCATGGACGACAAAGGCCTGACCGAAGGCGAAGGCCGCTACGGCTACTTCTACGGCACCATCCCGCTCCACCTAGCGGCCAACCCGCAATGCATCCTCGCGCTGGACATGAACGGGGCACCACTCCCAGTCGAGCACGGCGCCCCACTCCGATTGCGCGTCGAGACCCAACTCGGATTCAAGATGGTGAAATGGATCACCGGCATCGAGCTCGTCGCCGACATCGCAGATATCGGACTGGGCATGGGCGGTTGGCGCGAAGACCAGCAGTATTACGCCAACGGCGCCGGAATATAGCCACGACAGAGCCAGGTCCATGAGGGCTCCCAGATCGCCAGGCCCACCGGGTGGGTGTCACTGGTAGTTGCGTATGTGCAAGTACTGCGCGCACACTAGGCCGGAACGGTCTGGTGCGGGCATGAAGGACGTCGGGTGGTAAGAACGTCGAAATCGGTGCCTTCGAGTCGCTGTAGGAGGGGTAAATGACACAGCCGAATCAGCATGGGCCCATGCCGACGGACTTCGACGTGATGGGTGGACCGGAACCGGCACCGACGGACTTCGACGTGATGGGTGGACCGGAACCGGCACCGACGGACTCCGGCTTGATGGGTGGACCGGAACCGGCACCGACGGACTCCGACTTGATGGGTGGACCGGAACCGACACCGACGGACTCCGACCTGATGGATCCGTGACCTGGACCCCGTCGGCGTTGTCGGTTCAGGTCGCCAGCATTTGTAGGTTCTCGGGTTCTGGGTCTTGCCGCCAGGTGGCGGCGACTTCTCGGGGGTGTGCGGTAGCCGATCCCGTAGTGGGGCCGGTGGTGGTAGGTGTCGATGTAGTCGGCGATCTCCTTCCTCACCTGCTCGATGGTCTCCCATTCGGCGCGCCAGGCGCAGCGCTTCTTGAACTGGCCGAACCACGATTCGATGAACGCCTGCGATTCGGGTCGCGGTAGCCGCCGCGGCGGTGGCTGATCCCGCGGGCGGAGTGGCTGATCCCGCGGGCGGACAGGTGTTCGCGGAAGTCACGGCTGGTGAACTGGGACTCGTTGTCGCTGCCGAGTGTCAGCCGTCCGGGTCGGACGGCGCGGTCGAGGATGCCTCTCTCGACGCAGGCTATTGCTTCCCGCGATCGGGTGCGTAGGTCGACCCGCCAGCAGGCGACCTCGTGGGTGCAGCAGTCCACCGCGACGTGCAGATAGACCCAGCCGTGTGCGGCGGTCCAGACCTTGGTCATATCCAGATGCCACAGCTCGTCCGGGCGGGTGACCCGGAAGAAGCCGGGCCGGCGACGACGATCGGTGTTGCGACTGCGCTGCAGCAACTGTGAGAGCGCATGACCCGTTGCACCCGTTTGCGGTTCACCGGCTCGCCCAACTCGCGGGAGGCGGGGGCGGCGACCATGCGGGTGCCGTCGGTCGGGTTCGCTTTCGCGACCTCAACGATCTCGGCATCACCGGGTCGTCCGCGGCCCGGGCCAGCGGCGACCGGTCGCCGGCTGATCGGGCGATAGACCGATTGCCGCGACACCTGCAGGACGCGCGTCACCACCGCCGGCCGATGACCGGCGCCGATCAGGGCGCGGGACGCAGGCGACGCGCTCGCTCACTCCCAACCCCGCAATGCCTCCCCCGCCACGTCGAGCTCATAGGTCTTGCGCCCAAGCGCTCGCTCGAGCTGACTGATCTTCTTCCTCGCCTCGGCCAACTCAGTGGCCTCGGGCGGTTTCCTGTCCCGGGCGGTGCCCAGCGCAGCCTTGCCGCCTTCCAGCAGCCGCTCCCGCCACTGGTAATACAAGGCCTCGCTGATCTCATAGAACCGGCAGACATCACGCACCGGCCGGTCACCTCGCAGACCAGTCAACACGATCTCGATCTTCTGCTCCGGAGTGAATGACCGGTGCTTCCTCGTCTCGCTCATCGACCCTCCTCAGGGCGACCAGAGCGACCATCCTCCCAAAGAACTACCGGAAGGAAACCGTCAACGGCCTGCCTGGGGTCCGCGTCAATCCGAACGGCGATTGATCCAGTCTGCGTGGTGGGCTGGCGTGTTGAACGCGGTGCCCCCGGGTTAGGAGAGATTGGTAAACGGTTTCGCGCCGGTCAGCCGTGAACTCCACCGCCCTGCCCAGCACGCCGGTGTGAATCGCACCGGAGGGTCCGGGGGGTTATTGGTTTGAGAACTCGGCGGGTTGCTGGGTTTTATGGTGACGGTCGTAGGCGGCTTCCAGCCGCGTCGAGCTCCGGCTGCAACCACATGTCGACGTTGAGATCGGTCGCCGCGGCCACGTCCCCGCTGTGCAACAGTGCGGTCTCCCGCTGCGCGAAGGCACGCAGGTCAGCGGTTGGCTCCACACCCTCGGCCGCGGCACACAGCAGCACCAGGGCGCTCACCCGCTCCGGGACCGTGGACGCGACCTGCAGCGCCACGGCGCCACCTCCGGAGGAGCCCACCACTGCGCAACGGTCCAGTCCCAGCTCATCCATCAACCCCACCACGTCGCCAGCGTGGGAGAACGGTTCTGAGCCCAGCGGCGACCGGCCGTACCCGCGAAGGTCCGGCGCCACGACGGTGGCCTCGCCGCGAAGCTCGCGGATCTGAGGTCGCCACTGCCGGGCGTCTGCCGCCGTTGAGTGCAGCAGCAGCACCGCCGGACCCGTGCCCTCCAGGATGTGATGCAGGATCATGACTGCCAGTCCTACCAGCGCTGCGGTCTGCCAGACAACACGGCCACCGGCGGCGGCGCTGCCTCCAGTCCAAAACACCTGGACGCGCGTCCCGGTGTCCGATCCCTTCACGGGCGCTCGGGCGGCTCTTCGTGCGCGGTATCTCGGAGGGTTTAGCTCAGAAAGCGGACGTGGCAGTCGACTGGGTTACCAATGAGGTATCGAGCGTGGCAGGGAGTCCTGGTCGTCGGCGCATTCGCGGTGGCGGGTTATTTCGTTGTGCCGTCGGGTGCGCCGCAGGGTCTCGTGTATTCCGGGATCGGTATTGCCTCCACTCTGTGCCTGCTGTGGGCCGTTCGGCTGAACCGTCCGGTTGAGCGGTGGGGTTGGTACCTGATCGCGATCGCAAATGCCCTTTTCGTCGCCGCGGACGGGGTTCTCGACTTCTATGACATAGTCCTGCGTGCGGTGGCGCCGTTTCCGTCGGTGGCGGATGCGCTTTATCTGGCGGGGTATCCGTTCCTGTTCGCGGGTGTCTTCTGGGTTCGTCGTTTACGCGGTGCGGCCGGCTCGCGCGAGGCCAAGGCCGATGCGGCGATGGTGTGCATCGGGGCGCTCGCGCTGTCTTGGCAGTTTCTGATGGGTTCCTACGCCCACGACACCAACCTGAGCGCGTTCGGGAAGTTCGTGACCATGGCCTATCCGGTTATGGACCTTGGGGTTCTGTTCATCATCGTCTGCTCGGTGACCACCGGGTCGACCCGCCGGACCTCGGACACGCTGCTCAGCATTGCCGTGGTGCTGATGCTCGCCGCGGACTTCATCTATGACCTGCTGGTGCTGCATTCGGGCTACACCGCTGGTAACCCGGTCGATGCGCTGTTTCTTGCCAACTATGTCGTTCTCGCGGCGGCGGCCTTGCATCCGAGCATGGCCAACACGCTCTCGTCCTCGGGAGTTCGCACGGCCCCTCGCTTCTGGTGGGCGCTGGTGGCGACGGCCGGGTTCGCCTCTCCGGTGGTCCTGCTGGTCGGTGGACTGATCGGCGCACGGGTTGATGTCGAGGTGCTCGCTTCGACGTCGATTGCCCTGTTCGCGCTGGCGGTTGTCCGCACGGGTTGGCTGTTCGCGCGGTTGCGCGTTCAGACGACCGAGCTGAGGCAGCGTAGCGAGGCGCTGCACCAAGCGCTCGATGTGCAGCAGGACCTGGAGCGCGACCTGCGTCACCAAGCCTTCCATGACAGCCTCACCGGTTTGGCCAATCGCGCGCTGTTGCACGACCGGGTCGAGCACGCCCTCGCAGCGTCCCCACGCTTGGGCGGCACGGTAGCCGTGTGTTTCTGCGATCTGGACGGGTTCAAGGAGGTCAACGACAGCCTCGGGCACCGGCTCGGTGATGAGCTGCTGATCCTGGTCAGCAAGCGGTTGTCGGCCATCGTGCGCCCCGGCGACACGGTTGCGCGCCTGGGCGGGGACGAGTACGCGATCCTCATCGATAACATCACCGACGTCGACGATGTCACGGTCCTCGCTGAGCGGATCGTGTCCGTGCTGCGTCAGCCGGCCGAGATCGACGGGCAGCAAATCCACCTGTCCGTGAGCGTGGGAATCGCCTTCGCCGGCCTCGGCACGACGCCGGAGACGCTGTTGAGCGAGGCAGATGCTGCCATGTACGAGTCCAAGGCACTCGGTAAGGGGCGCTTCACCCTGTTCGAGAACTTCATGCGCTCGCGCATCATGGACCGGATGACGCTGATGAACGCCTTCGAAGGAGCACTTGAGCGGGCCGAGTTCTTTCTGCAGTACCAGCCGCAACTCCGCCTGGCCGATAGCAGCCTCGAGGGTTTCGAGGCACTTGTGCGCTGGCAGCACCCGAGCCTGGGCCTGATCAGCCCGGACCGGTTCATCCCACTCGCCGAGGAAACCGGCTTCATCGTCCCCCTCGGCCGCTGGATCCTCGAACGCGCCTGTCTGGAGGCCGCGGCCTGGGCGGCACCGGCAGGCACACCGGTGAGCGTGTCGGTCAATCTGTCGGTCCGGCAACTGCAGGCGGCAGGACTGGTCCAGGACGTGCAGAACGCGCTGTCGTTCAGCGGGCTGCCGCCCGAGTGTCTCGTCCTGGAGATCACCGAAAGTGTCCTGATGCTCCACCCAGAGCAGACCGCGCTGGTCCTGCGTGAATTCAAGAACCTAGGAATCAGCATCGCCATCGACGACTTCGGTACCGGCTACTCCTCATTGAGCTACCTGAGACAGTTCCCGGTCGACATCATCAAGATCGACAAGTCCTTCATCGACCCGCTGCAGGACCGGACGAGCGAGGGCGCCGCGTTCGTCGAAACCATCCTGCAGCTGGCCCGAGTCCTGCACCTACGCACGACCGCCGAGGGCATCGAACACCAAATCCAGCGTGACATCCTGACAAGACTGTCGTGCGACAGCGCGCAGGGATACCTGATGTCACGTCCGCTGAACCCCGACGCGGCACACGCCTACATCGCCGGTCGAGACCGGACCGGCTCGTGCAACAGCGATCCTCAATCGGATGGTCACCGTCGCTTACTCATGTGAACGAGGCAGTAGCCGGCCGGCGTCGGTCGGCGGCTGGCTTCGGTGTAGGCGAGTCAGGCGTACAACCGCAGGTTGCCCAGGCTGTTCTCCCCGGTGAACAACCGCAGCTCCCTCACACCACTCGGCAACAATCCACTGGGGTGTACCAAGAATCTTGGACAGTTTCTCTCTCCTGAGAGGATCTGTTCATGGTCGAGCAGCGTCGAAGGTTCAGTCCGCAGTTCAATGGGCTGGCGGTCCTAAGTGCCCACGATTAGCACGAGCCTGGTCTCTGTCTCCCGTGGCAGCCCCTGCCCAGGAGTAGGGCAGGGGCTTCTGTTTCTGCCCTCGGGCCTAAGGCGACTCGCGGCCCTGCCAGGTGGTCAGGCACGCGCGGTTGCCCTGCGGGTCGGCGAGCACCCAGAACGCCGGTGCGGCGGTGTCGTCGACCAGCTCGCCGCCGGCCTCGATCGCGACGGCGATGCGGTCCTTGACCACCTCGGGCGGGATGCGCAGGTCGAGGTGCCAGCGCTGCCGCGGAACGTCGTGGGCTTCGGTGGGCTGGAACCAGATCGTCGCCCGACGCCCTGTGGCGTCGCGGATCTGGATCTCCCCCCAAGCCTCGACCGTGTCGTAGTCGAGCAGGGCCGCCCAGAACGGCCTGATCTCTGCCTCGTCGGCCGAATCGAGGCCGAGTTCGAGCACACTGGTGCGCTCCGGGTGCGGCGTAGCCGCGGCGGCCAGGGCCAGCTCACTGATGGCCTGGGCCAGCACCACGTCGCGCGAGGTCACCCCACCGACGTCGTGACTGCTCAGCCGGACGTCGAGCCGCCCGTAGGCAAGGTCGAGGTCGGGATGGTGGTCCATCTCCTCGGCGACCAGCGTGATCGCGTCGACGAGCTTGACCGCGGTGACGAAGTCGCCGGTGTCGAAGCTGGCGTGCAGCCGGTCGATCAGCATCCGCCAGTCGGGCAGCTGTTCGTTGACCAACTCCAGCTCCGTCAGCGTGCTCTTTGGGTCGGGCGGGGTCTCGGTCTGGTCGCTCACTCACGTCACCTTCTGTCCATCGGCTGGGGGTTGTAGGCGACTCTGACACAGGCCACCGACACGTGTTCTCGCTGTGGAGCGACCCCGGCTGCTCGAGCGTCTCCCCCGCCAACCTCGATGTCACGGTGGTTCGCCGAGGACATCGAAGCCGTCGCCGCAGCCCTCAACGCCAGGCCCCGAAAGTCACTGGGATGGAGGAGACGGCAGGCATGGAGGTGCCTATCGGGAGGGTTCGCGGTGTTGGGGCATGGGCCCCGCGCGGAGGAGGCGCACAGGCGTCCCCTGGTCGTGATCAGCACTGTGGACCCGGCGGTCGTGGTCTCGAGTCCGGCGGGTTCAGACCGCAACTACACCCTCGTCTGTGAAGAGCCGCGTTGGCTCTTCAGATTTAAGGGCGTAGTTCTCGGCGCGTCGGTGCTGGGGTGAGGGTCGAGGTCTTTCGATGATGGAGGTTCTGACGCCGCCCATCGGGAAGACCTCGACGTGCCTGACGTTACCTTCGTGCGCCCTGATCTCGGCGTGTTCTGTCGCCTGGACGAGCTCGGGTTGGAGGTGGTTGGTC
>JAABUZ0100005168.1_pt1 | contig 17358 bp, 14 predicted proteins | sample 5562091 | NCBI WGS metagenome assembly JAABUZ01 (sample SAMN12813069, study PRJNA571459) | rock metagenome | isolation source: Antarctica rocks | place: Antarctica: Victoria Land, Linnaeus Terrace sud | collected 2015-12-21
CCACGACGACCCGGCCCACGTGTGATACTAGGCGCTACACGCCTTCAGCGACCCACGGACCCCGAAGACACCGGCATTTCGGCCTCACAGCCCGCCCTGTATGCCCATGAACTGTCGAAGTCCGGCTGAGGAGCGGGAGGGAATGAGCCGGACAAAGGCCGAGCGTCGCGCGATCACCGCCTTTGGCTCACCCCAGCAGGTGGCCGAGGACTTTGGTATCGAAGCTAGGAGCGTGCTTGGCAGGACCGCCGCGGCCGTGAGCGACTTCTCCTACCGCGTGGCCCGGAACCCGCAAGCCCTGACGGGGTTCGCAGGCGCGGTCGTGATTGGCGCTCTCTCCTGCTTGATCCAGTTATAGACCGTCGCTTCGCTGATCGCGAAGGTCAGGGCGAGCTGCTTGACACGCGTCCCGGATCGAGCCAGCTCGATCACCTGACGACGCATATCCGGCGGGTACCTGCGGGGCATCTGAATCTCCGTATCTGCCGGACGACTCTAGAAACCCGACTCCATCACTCCCGGGGTAGATCACCGTGTCCGCCAAAGCGGGGGACTCCAGCCTGCCCCAACGCCCCAGACATCCAGACAGGCCAACAACCCAGCCGCACCACCCGCCGCCACCTGCGCAGCTGCTCCACCTGCCGCCGACGCCACCCTCCCAGGCTTTGGATACGCGATCGGCTGAGGCTAACGATTGCCCCGGCGGCACCCGGCGGCGGCGTCAGCTGGTGTGTCGGTCGAGGTGGCGGTAGATCGTCGGGCGGGTGACGCCGAACTCGTCCGCGATGCGCTGGACGGTGTGGGCTCGCTTTCCGTCGGGCCCAAGCTCGTCGTACATGTCCCGCGCGATCTTCGCCTGCCGCGGGGTCAACTTCGGCTTCTGGCCGCCGGTGCGTCCCCGCGCCCGCGCCGCATCGAGGCCGTCGCGGGTGCGCTCGGACATCAGCGTGTGTTCGAACTCGGCGATCGCGCCGAGGATCTGGAAGAACATCCAGCCGACCGGGGTCGAGGTGTCGATGCCCTGGTCCAAGACGACGAGGTCGACGCCGCGCGCCTGCAGCGCTGCGGACAGCGCGATCAAGTGCTCGAGCGAGCGGCCGAGGCGGTCGAGCTTGGTGATCACGAGCTGGTCGCCGGCGCGCGCGGCGACCAGCAACGCCTTGTCGAGCTCGGGGCGTCGGGCGAGCTTGCTGCTGGCCTTGTCGACGAAGACCTCGTCGCAGCCGGCGGCGTCGAGCGCGTCGCGTTGGCCGTCGGGGTTTTGATCGCGCGTGGAAACGCGTCCGTAGCCAACTCGCATCCGGGGAGCGTATCGCAGACGGGGCCGAGCGTTACATAGACGAATACACGGCGCGCTTTACAAATCGGGGCCCGGGGAACGCTGAGCGGCCGTCGAACTGGGTGGGGTGTCCGTAAACGATCGTCTGCGGACGTTCAGGGACGACGCAGGCTCGTCGTGATCAGAGGCAGAGAATGGCTCCGCTGTGAACGTCACGCGTCAGCTTGTCGAGGAAGCTGGCCCCGTTGAAGCTCCATGTGTTGCCAAGGGTCATCTTGGCGCTAAACGTGACCCCGCCCCGTTCGTATGTCGCGAGCTCAGCGCTGACGCTAACCGCGCTCGGGTCGAGCCTCGTCGCGAGCGTCGTGGATTTGAGGCTCAGGCCGCCGCGCTTGAACGCGAGCGCTTCTTGGCTCGCGAAGAGGAGGTGTTCCCGAGCCTCTCGGCCAGCCAGCCGTGCGGGGCACCGGGGCCCGGTGGTCCATGTCGTTCCGACACATGGGCTGTATGAACTGGTCAGGCCGGCGACTATCGTGGCTGGGGCGAGCCCGCCCGCGGATAACCTGCGGCGCGCTGACTAGCGATGATGCCGACACTGGGAACACCAGCGCCACATGTCGCCAGCGGGAGCGGCGCTGGGGATGATGTGGCGCGGCCGGCTGAGCGCGGCCCTGGGGGGGATCTGCGCGTCGGCGTGCGACGAGTCCCGACGCATTGCCCGTATTGCTCGCTGCAATGCGGGATGGACTTGGTGCAGTCTCCGGGATTGCCTGTTTCTGTGGCTGGGCGTGATTTCCCGACGAACCGCGGGGCGATGTGCCGCAAGGGGTGGTCGGCCGCGTCGCTGCTCGAGCGCCCGGACCGGCTCACCGGTCCGCTGGTGCGTGATCGTAGGGGTGGGGAGCTGCGGTCGGCGAGCTGGGATGTCGCCCTCGATCGCGTCGCCGCTGAGCTACGTCGCTGCCAGGGGCGCTACGGCCGCGACGCGGTGGGTGTGTATGGCGGTGGGGGCCTGACGAACGAGAAGGCTTACATGCTCGGCAAGTTCGCGCGAGTCGCGTTGCGGACGTCGTCGATCGACTACAACGGGCGGTTCTGCATGTCGTCGGCGGCGACGGCTTCCCAGCGGGCGTTTGGGCTGGATCGGGGGATGCCGTTTCCGCTTGAGGACGTCGCGGCGACCGACGCGATCCTTCTCGTCGGGAGCAACCTAGCGGAGACGATGCCACCGGCGGTGGCGTACATCGACGAGCAGCGGCTGCGCGGCGGTCGGCTGATCGTGATCGATCCCAGGGCGACCGTCACCGCGCGACGCGCGACTCTGCATCTGCAGAACGTGCCGGGGAGCGATCTGGCCCTGGCGAACGGCTTGCTTCACATCGCGATCAAGGACGGCTTCGTGGATGCCGCGTTCGTCGAGCGCCGCACAACAGACTTTCACCTGGCTGCGCAGCGTGTCGGCGCGTACTGGCCGGACCGGCGTCGAGCGCCTGACTGGCGTGTCGGTCGCCGATATGCGGCGCGCGGTCGCGCTGCTCGGGGAAGCGGAGACGGCGATCGTCCTCACGGGCCGCGGGCCTGAGCAGCAGAGCAAGGGCACCGACACCGTCCTCGCGTTCATCAACCTGACACTCGCGCTGGGGCATGCCGGGCGTCCGCTCTGCGGCTATGGTTGCCTGACTGGTCAGGGCAACGGGCAGGGTGGGCGCGAGCACGGCCAGAAGGCCGACCAGCTTCCCGGTTACCGGCGGATCGACGATCCGGTCGCGCGTGCCCACGTCGCCGGCGTGTGGGGCATCGAGCCCGACGATCTCCCGGGCGTCGGTCGCTCGGCATTCGAGATGATGGATGCGATGGGTCGTGACGGCGGTGTGCGGGCACTGCTCGTGATGGGCTCCAATCCGCTGGTCTCGGCTCCTGACAGCGCCCGGGTCGAGCAGCGCGTCGCCGACCTCGACTTTCTCGTCGTTTGCGACTTTTTCCTCTCGGAGACCGCCGAGCACGCTGACGTCGTGCTGCCGACGACGCAGTGGGCCGAGGAGGACGGGACGATGACGAACTTCGAGGGCCGCGTCGTACTCCGGCAGGCAGCCGTCGCAGCGCCGCCCGAGGTCCGCAGCGACCTCGCCGTCCTCTCGGCTCTCGCGTCGCGTCTCGGCTACACCGCGGGATTTCCGCAGGAACCGCAGGCCGTGTTCGACGAGTTACGCCGGGCGAGCGCGGGCGGCCGCGCGGACTACGCCGGCATCACCTGGGAGCGCATTATCGCCGAAGACGGCGTGTTCTGGCCGTGCCCCGACGAGACGCATCCCGGCACACCCCGGTTGTTTCTGGATGCGTTCGCGACGCCGGATGGCCGCGCGCGCTTTCATGCCGTCAGTCACCGGGCCGCCGCCGAGGAGCCAGACGAGGAGTTCCCGCTCTATCTGACTACGGGCCGCGCGCTGGCGCATTACCAGTCGGGGACCCAGACGCGGCGCGTGGAGGAGCTGAACGCGTCCGAACCCGACGCGTTCGTCGAGCTTCACCCGGCGCTCGCGCGGCAACTCGCGATCGCGGCTGACGATCTCCTCCGGTTGCGAAGCCGGCGCGGGGCTGCCTGCGCGCGGGCGCGTCTGACGCCGGACATCCGCCCCGACACGCTGTTCATGGCGTTTCATTGGGGCGGGGGCGGGCGGGCGAACCTGTTGACCAATCCGGCGCTCGACGCGGATTCGAAGATGCCGGAGTTCAAGGTCTGCGCGGTCCGGATCGATCATGTCGAGACCGCGGATGGCCAAGTGGGGCAGCTGGCCGCGCCCCGCAAGAGAGGAGATACGAGATGAGCTCGACCCCGCGCTTCCTGCAGGGTGTCTACGATTTCGAGGGGCTCGGGTTGCACAAGCCGTTCCTGCTCGATCCGGCGCTGACGTACACGGTGCCGGTCGGCAACGAGGCGCAGTTCGTGTACTTCCGCGGCGGGAACTCAAGCGGCGAGCTGGTCTGCGCGGCCGTGATGCGTGACGGCGAGGCGATGCGGTACTTCCCAATCGGCGCGCGTTCGGGCACCCACGTCGCGCTGCGCGTTGTCGAGGACCTGCTCGCCGAGACCCGCGTCGAGCTGCATCTCATCGCGCCGCTGGGCGCCACCGGACAGGTCGTCGTCGACGTCGGCCTAATGGAAATCTAGGAGGGATCACCATGAGCGCGAAGAGCAGACTGATTGTCGTTGGTAACGGGATGGCCGGGGCGCGCGCCGTAGAGGAGATCCTCGAGCGCGGCGGCGCCGACCTGTTCGAGATCACGATGTTCGGCGACGAGCCGCACGGCAACTACAACCGCATCTCGCTGTCGAACGTTCTCGCGGGCCTGGAGGATCCTGGCGAGATCTTCCTCAACCCGCTGAGCTGGTATGAGGAGAACGCAATCACGCTTCACGCGGGCGTGCGCGTGACGCGCATCGATCAGTTCGCGCGCGAGGTGACGGCCGACGACGGGACGGTGCATCCGTACGACAAGCTGATGATCGCGACGGGGAGCAGTTCGTTCTTCCCGTCGATTCGGGGGCTGCGCGACTACTTCGGGCGGATCCGCGGCGGGGTGTTCGGATTCCGCAATATCGCCGACACCGATGGGATGCTCGAGTGGGTCGGGAACGCCACATGCGTGGCGGTTATCGGCGGCGGGCTGCTTGGGCTTGAGGCCGCGCGCGGTCTGCTTGAGCGCGGCCTTGAGGTTCACGTCGTTCATCGGGCGTCGCGCCTGATGAACATGCAGCTCGATGGCCAGGCCGGTGGGATCCTCCGTCGGGGCGTCGAGGAGCTCGGTGTTCACGTCCACCTCGAGACGAGCACGACGGAGATCCTCGCCGGCGAAGACGGCGGCCTCGCCGGGCTGCGGTTCGGCGACGGGACGGAGCTCGCGTGCGACATGCTCGTCGTGACCGCCGGGATCCGCCCCAACGTCGAGCTCGCCGCGTCCGCCGGGCTGACCGTCGAGCGCGCGATCGTCGTCGACGACACGATGCGCGCCCTCGACGAGCCCGACATCTACGTCGTTGGCGAGTGCGCCCAGCACCGCGGGCAGGTCTACGGTCTCGTCGCGCCGCTCTGGGAGCAGGCCGTGGTACTCGCCGAGCACATCACCGCGACGAACGCCAAGGCCGCGTACCACGGCTCGAAGGTGGCGACGAAGCTGAAGGTGTCGGGCATCGACCTGGCGACGATGGGCCTCGTGGAGCCGGAGCACGAGGACGACGAGTTCGTCCAGTACAGCGAGTCCAAGCGGCGCGTTTACACGGCGGTGATCGTGCGCGACGGCAAGCTGCTCGGCGCAACGCTGCTCGGCGATGTGAGCAAGGTCTCTTTCCTGATGCAGGCGTTCGACCGCGGCATGGTGCTCCCCGAGGAGCGGCGATCACTGCTCTTCGATCTCGGCGCCCCAGCGGCGGCCGCCAGCGTCGCCGAGCTCGGCGACGAAGCGCAAATCTGCAACTGCAACGGCGTGACGAAGGGCGCGATCCGCGCGTGCGTGGCCGATGGCGCGCGGACGCTGCGTGCCGTGATGTCAACGACCCGGGCGGGCAGCGGCTGCGGCTCGTGCAAGGGCCAGGTACTCGAGGTCGTCGAGTGGGCCGCGGGCGGCCTCCTCGACGACGACCCGACCGCCGACTACTACGTCCCGTCGGTCCCGCTCTCCAAGCCGGCGCTGATGGACGCCGTCCGCGCGCAGGGACTTCGCTCGGTCTCGTCGGTGATCGCGACGCTCGGCAGCGAGGTCGCCGACGCGAAGGTCAAGCCGGCGCTGGTCTCGCTGCTGAAGATGGTCTGGGGGGCCGAGTATGAGGACGAACGCGGCGCCCGGTTCGTCAACGACCGCGTCCACGCCAACATCCAGAAGGACGGCACGTTCTCGGTCATACCGCGGATCGCCGGCGGCGTGACGACGTCCGACCAGCTGCGGCGCCTCGCGGACGTCGCTGATCGCTACGAGGTGCCGATGATCAAGATCACCGGCGGCCAGCGAATCGACCTCCTCGGGGTACGCAAGCAGGACCTGCCCGCCGTCTGGCGCGACCTCGACATGCCCTCCGGTCACGCCTACGGCAAGAGCTTCCGCACCGTCAAGACGTGCGTCGGCTCAGAGTTCTGCCGCTTCGGCCTCGGCGACAGCACGACGCTCGGGATCCGCATCGAAGAGCGCTTCGCGGGCCTCGACAGCCCAGCGAAGCTCAAGTTCGGCGTCGCCGGCTGCCCGCGCAACTGCTCGGAGGCGATGGTCAAGGACGTCGGACTCGTCGCCGTCGAGGGCGCCCGCTGGGAGATCTACGTCGGCGGTGCCGCCGGCGCGCACGTCCGCAAGGGCGACCTGCTGTGCACAGTCGACACGCCTGACGAGGCGATGCTGCGCGTCGGGCGATTTATCCAGTACTACCGCGAGAACGCGCGCTGGCTCGAGCGGACCTACAGCTTCATGGACCGCCTCGGCCTCGACACGGTCCGCGCGGTCGTCGTCGACGATCGCGACAACGACGGCGAGCGCCTCGACGCCGCCCTCGAGCGTTCGCTTTCGGCCTACACCGATCCGTGGCTCGAGGGCCGCGAGCCCGTCACCGCCAACCAGTTCCAGACGGTTCTCGGAACCTAGCGGGCCGTGGCGTCCGCTGGCGAGTTCGACGGTCGCTACCGCCCGATTGCCGAGCACGGGCTGGTCGGGGACCTGCACACCGTCGCGCTTGTCGGTACCGACGGAACGATCGACTGGTACTGCTGCCCGGCGTTTGACGCGCCAAGCGTGTTCGGCGCGATCCTCGACCGCGAGCAGGGCGGCTTCTACGCGCTGCACCCGGCTGCCACTGACTGGACCTCCAAGCAGCTCTACTTCCCGGACACCAACGTGCTCATCACGCGCTTCTTCACGACTGACGGAGTTGCCGAGATCGAGGACTTCATGCCGATCGAAACCGCCGGCGTGGCGCATCACCGTCACCGCCTCGTTCGCCGCGTCGTCGTCGTGCGCGGCGAGATGCCGTTCCAACTGGAGGTCCAGCCCCGCTTTGACTACGGCCGCGAGCGCCACGAAGTCGAGGTTCAGGAGCACGGCGTTGTCTTCCGCGCGCAGTCGCTGACGCTCGCGCTCGAGGGATCCTTCGCAACCGGCAGTTCTCGCGGTGACGGGACCGGCGACCCACTCGAGCTCAGCGACAGCGGGGTGCGCGCGCGGTTCGATCTGCGCGCGGGGCAATCGCAGACGTTCGTACTCGAGCGGGTCAGCAGCGACCACGTCTGCCGACCCCACTCCGAGCGCGAGACCGCCGACGCGTTCGACGCAACCGTCGACTACTGGCGCACGTGGCTCGGTCGCTCACGCTACCGCGGGCGCTGGCGCGAGATGGTCGGGCGTTCCGCCCTCACGCTCAAGCTGCTGACGTACGCGCCGACCGGAGCGATCGTCGCCGCACCAACGACGTCGCTGCCCGAGCGCATCGGCGGAGCCCGCAACTGGGACTACCGCTACACCTGGATCCGCGATGCGGCGTTCTCGCTGTATGCCCTGCTGCGCCTCGGCTTCACCGAGGAGGCCGCTGCCTTCATGGACTGGCTGACCGCGCGCGCCCGCGAATCCCAAGAGGGCGCCCCCGGCTCGCGCGGCCCGCTGCAGATCATGTACGGCATCGACGGCCGGCGCGAACTGCCGGAAATTGAGCTTGCGCACTGGTCAGGCTACATGAACTCTGCCCCGGTGCGGATCGGCAACGGCGCCGCCGACCAGCTCCAGCTGGACATCTACGGCGAGCTGATCGACTCGATCTATCTCTACAACAAGTACGGCTCGCCGATCTTCCATGAAACCTGGAGCAACGTGCAGCGGATCGTCGACTGGCTTTGCGAGAACTGGGACCAGGCCGACGAGGGGATCTGGGAGACACGCGGAGGGCAGAAGCACTTCACGTACTCGCGGCTGATGACGTGGGTGGCCCTGGAGCGAGCGATCCGGATGCACCGCACGCGTGGGCTGCCGGGCAACATCGTTCGCTGGATCGGCGAGCGCGACCGCGTCTACCACCAGATCATGGAGCGCGGCTACAGCAAAGAGCGCCGCGCGTTCGTCCAGCACTACGACTCCGACGTCCTCGACGCATCGCTACTGCTGATGCCGCTCGTGCTCTTCATCGCCGGCAAGGACCCGCACTGGTTGTCGACGCTCGACGCGATCGGCGACGAGCTCGTCTCGGACTCCCTCGTCTACCGCTACGACATCCAGGCTTCACCCGACGGAGTGCGCGGACACGAGGGCACGTTCTCGATGTGCTCGTTCTGGTACGTCGAGGCGCTCACCCGCGCCGCCCGCCTCGACGACGCGCGCCTCGCATTCGAGAAGATGCTCACCTACGCCAACCACGTCGGACTGTACTCCGAAGAGATCGGTCCGACCGGCGAATTGCTCGGCAACTTCCCGCAGGCATTCACGCACATCGCGCTAATCAGCGCCGCCTTCAACCTCGACCGGGCACTCGGCTAACCCCAGGTCGACTGGACGAGCGGGTCAAAAAACACCGACAGGTCCCGGCCCGCCGGTCCTAGCGCTCACGACGAGACGGCGTCTAGCTTGGAGGGATGACACCGACCACCCCCTCACGATCCCCCGAACCGTCTTGACCGTTGCCGCGCCGGCCAACGAGCGGATGACCGCGCTGACGGCGGCCGGAACCTCGGTATGGCTGGATCAGATTGGACGCTCGCTGACTCGAGGCGGCGAGCTGCAGCGGCTCATCGACGAGGATTGCCTCCGGGGCGAGACGTCGAACCCCGCGATCTTCGAGAAGGCGATCCTCGGCTCAGCCGACTACGACGAGCAAATCCGCCAACTCGCCAGAACGGGTCTCCGGGCGCACGCGATCTACCAGCAGATCGCGATCGAGGACGTGCAGGACGCCGCAGATCTGCTGCGCCCAGTGTACGTCGAGCTCGACGGCGCCGACGGCTACGTCTCGCTCGAGGTCGATCCCGACCGCGCGTTCGACGCCGATCGCACCCTTGACCAAGCGCGAGAGTACCGGGATCGCGTCGCGCGACCGAACAGCATGATCAAAATCCCGGGCACGACAGCGTGCCTACCGGCGATCGAACAGGCGACCTACGAGGGCATCAACGTCAACGTCACGCTCCTGTTCGCCGTCGAGGCGTACGCCGAGGTCGCCGCGGCCTACATCCGCGGCTTGGAGCGCCGTCACGCGGACGGCCTCGACCTCGACGTGCGGTCGGTCGCGTCGTTCTTCGTATCGCGCGTAGATAGCGAGATCGACAAGCGGCTAACGACTCTCGGGCGCACCGACCTGCTTGGCCAGGCGGCAATCGCCAATGCGCGCGCCGCCTATCGGCGATTCGAGCAGATCTTTCACGGCGAGCGGTTCGCGGCGCTGCGCGCCGCCGGTGCAAAGGTTCAGCGGCCGCTGTGGGCCTCCACCGGCGTCAAACAGCCTGGCTACCCAGCCACGCTCTACGTGGCGGAGCTCATCGGCGCCGACACCGTCAACACGATGCCGCTGGCAACGCTGCAGGCCTGTACCGAGAGCCTCCAGGTGCGGGGGGAGACCGTCCGCGAGGACCCAACGCCGGTGCTCGATGCGCTGCGCGACGCCGGAATCGACCTCGACGACGTCACCGAGACGCTCCTACGCGCCGGCATCGACGCGTTCGTCACGCCGATGCGCATCCTGCTGACCGGGATCCAGCTCGCCGTCGACGCGGTCACGCAACCGCTGAACGCCCGCGCGGCGACCACCAATCAGCAGCAGCCATGAGCACAACGACCACACCGTCCACTGAGCATCCCGCTCCGGATCGGCTACTTGACCCCGTCGTGCCAATCGGCTGGCGTCCCGCCAAGAGGTTGGCCGAGGCGGCAATTTGAGCGACCTGACTCCCGTGTCTTCGGCGGCCCCGTCCCTGACCCAAGCGCATCGCGTCGACAGCGCGATGACTCTTGTCGGCCGCGTCGATGACGTTCCTCTCGGTGAGGGCCGCGAGGTCATCGTTGACGGTCGCCGCATCGCACTCTTCCACACCCCAACAGCTTGGTATGCGATCGACGCTATCTGCCCGCACCGCGGCGGGCCGCTCGCTGACGGGATCGTCTGCGACCACACCGTGATCTGCCCGCTTCACGACCGCCACTTCGACCTCGCAACAGGCGCCGCAAGCGGTGGCGAGCCCGTCATGATTCACCCCGTCGCGATCCGCGACGGCGACCACATCTACGTATCGCCACCCGCCAACACTCCCGGTTCGCGGGATGCGCACTCTTGATGAGTCTGGATCCACGCGGATGAGAGTTGCAACTCGCGAACGAGTCCTGCGCGCCGCGTCCGCCGAACGCCGCCCAAAGCTCACCAGCACCACGGGAGGCTGCGTCTCGGTCGCGTTCGACACAGCTACCTCGCAGTCGGCGACACAAATCCGAACACTAGACCGTGACGCGCGCCGTGCGCCCGGCGGTCACGTCGCTCGCCAGCCCGAACGGCGTCTAGTCGGTGCACACGCTGCCAAGCCCTCACCTGGAGCCCGGCCCTCTCCAGGCAGCCAATGCAGTCGAAAGGATCCGGATGGGCACTGACACAAACGTCGCAGAGGCACCGCCCTACACGCAGGCGCAGGCACCCGGAAAGTCGATCCAACGCGGTCGCTGGATCGATGACTGGGAGCCCGAGAACGCGGCCTTCTGGGCGGGAGGCGGGCAAGCGATCGCCCGCAAGAACCTAGCCTTCTCGATCGCCGCGGAGCACCTCGGGTTCTGCATCTGGGTGCTGTGGACGATCATCGTGCTGAACCTAGCGGACATCGGCATCACGTTGTCCATCTCCGAGCTGTTCTGGCTGACCGCGGTCCCGAACCTCATCGGCTCGGCGCTGCGGGTCCCATATACTTTTGCGATTCCTCGCTTCGGCGGACGCCTGTGGACGTCGATTAGCGCCGCGCTGCTGCTGATCCCGATATCCCTGTTGGCGATCGTGCTGCCTAGTGCCTGGCTGCATCAGCAGGGACACAGCGCCCAGTTCTGGATCCTGTTTGCCTGCGCCGCGACCGCCGGCTTGGGCGGGGGCAACTTCTCCTCCTCGATGGCAAACATCTCCTTCTTCTACCCGGAGCGCAAGAAGGGGTTCGCGTTGGGACTGAACGCAGCCGGCGGGAACCTCGGCGTCGCGGTCACCCAACTTCTGGTGCCGCTTGTGATCATCATCGGCGTGCCGGCGGCGGCTGTGACGCTGCCGATCCACCCGGTGCACCTGGCCTACGCGGGCCTCGTATGGATGCCGTTCGTCGTGGCCACCGCACTCGGCGCCTACCTCTACATGGACAGCCTCACCCAGGCCCGAACCGATACGCAGGCATACAAGCATGCGCTGCGCAACCCGCAGACATGGATCATGTCGGTGCTCTACATCGGCACCTTCGGCTCATTCATCGGATACTCGTTCGCGCTGCCACTGGTCATCAAGAACACCTTCCCCGAGTTCCTCGCCCACCACGTCTTCATCGCGACCTACCTCGCGGGCCTCGGCTTCATGGGGGCACTGCTCGGCTCGCTCGCGCGGCCGCTCGGCGGCTGGACGGCGGACCGCCTCGGCGGCGCTCGCGTCACGCTCGCGTCCTTCGTCGGGATGGGCGTCTTCACCGTAACCGCGATAGCCGCCGTCAACTCGCATAGCTTCACCTGGTTCTTCGCCTCCTTCATGGTGATCTTCATCCTGGCCGGCCTCGGCAACGGCTCGGCTTACCGGATGATCCCGGCCATCTTCGCCACGCTGGCCAAGCGCCACGCCGCGGAACGCGGCACCGACGAACGCGAGACACGGCTCTCCTACAAGCGCCAGACAGCCGCGGTGATCGGAATCGCCGGAGCGATCGGCGCGTTCGGGGGCTTCCTAATCCAAGTCGCGTTCCGCCAAGCGAGCCTCCATGTCTCAGGCCTGCTCACGGCTGCGACGGCGACGGGCGCGAAGGTCACAGCGCCTCTGATGAAGGTGATCGCAACCAGCCACGACAAGGCTCTCGTAGCGCACGACAGGCTCCTGCTCGCTCACGACAAAGCCGCCGGGCTCCGCGCCAAGGTGGCGATCGCCCACGCCAACTCGCACTGGTCGATCGGCGCGCTCCAAGTATTCCTCGCCGCCTACATCTTTTTTGCCGCTATCACGTGGTTCTGCTACCTACGGCGCTCGTCCGCGACGAGCCGGGTGCCGAGCCTCGCGGCAGAGTCGATCTGAGCGTCTGTTCGGGGGTCGGCGTGGCCGGCGAGCTTCCGGATGACGTCGATTCCGGGGACCAGCGCGAGGCTTAGCGCCGGATCCTGTCCATTGTTCCTCGCGGGCCCACCCGGGCGGCGACCCGAGCGCCTGGTCCAACGGGACGTCGCCCAGGACAACACCTGCGATAAAGGCAATCATCACGGGCGTTGTCCGTCCTGTGGAGGTCCTCGCCGAGGCGGCGGCTGCCCGCTCGGCAAGGAAGTGAGAACGCACGGTCGCTGCCGCACCAGAACCCCAGATCCCCGATCGCAGGCGACCGGGGACCGTGTGGCCGGGACGCCGCGCTTTGGGGCGGCCCGGTTAGGGTCGCGCAATGACACGACGCCGCCCGAACCGTGCATTGGGCGGCGCAGCGATCGCCGGCGAGCGGCTGCGCGTGACGCAGACGTTCTTCGCCGTTGCGCTGGTGCTGGGGTTCTTCGCGGGGCGCGGTGTCGCCAGCACGACGCTCGTGACCGTGCCGAGGTTCCGCAGCCTCAACGATGCGCTCCACGCGTTCGATCCTGGCAGCCCGCTGTATACCGTCACCCGCCCGTCGACGGGCTGGGTCGTGGTCGCCGGAGTGGGCGTGGCGCTCGTCTACGGCCTGTCGGTCTTGGCCCACGAGCTGGGACATCTCGCGGCGGCCCGGCTCGTCGGCGTGGAGGTCGCGGCGATCGAGCTGCACGCCGCTGGCGGCTTCGTCGAGATGAATGACGACGACGCGCTGACGGCCGGAAAGCTCGCGACGATCGCGGGTGCCGGGCCGCTCGTGACGGCCGCCCTGACGCTGGTCTCAGGCGTCGCGCTGACGGCGCTGGGGTGGCCGCTGACGGGCACGCCCGTCGATACCGGCGCAGACGCCGCGCTCGGGCGCACGCTCTCGGCGGCGTTCTTGATCAACGCCCTGGGATTGGCGACCAACCTGCTCCCCGTCCGCCCCCTCGACGGCGGGCACCTGCTGGTGGCGGCGCGACTATGGCGCCTAAGGCGAGGCTAACTCTGTCGGAGCACCGGTGTCGCCCATCATCGGAACCGGGTAACCTCGTGCTCACCCGGACGGTTGACGCCGCTGGCGCTGCCGCACGCTGCGAGGAGCAGCGCGCATCCCAGATACGCCGAGTTTCGTGAGGTGTTCGTCATGTCGTATCGCTCCTCCGCGTCGCGGGAGTCTCGTGGACTGCGGAAGCCGGTGGTCGGCGCGCAGATCGCCGTCCGGGTTCGCGCTACCGTGGTCGGGTCAGCGCGCCCAGCGGCCGATCTGCCCGTTGGCGTCGGCGAGCGCGATTCGTGCGACCCCGTCGCCGTCGACGCGCACGGGCGCCGCACGGGACCGTAGGGACCCCGGCGCACCATCCACATGGACGACAGGATCCGGAATGCGCTTGTCGCGGTACGTGCTCTGGCTGATGAGCGACTCGGCGATCTGGCGGCGCGGCGCCGGGCGGACGTGGCCGTCTGGCGGCAACCCGCCGACGGCAGCGAACCCCACCATCCGCAGCCGTGGGCGAGCGAGCGTGGCGGCTGCGATCCGCGCTGCCTTGCGGAGGGAGCGCACGACGAGGGCCGCTGGGTAGGTTTGGACGCTTCGGGGCGGCCGGTGCTCGCCGAGCTGCGCCGGGATGACTTTGATGGAGCCCGAGCCCGCCGAGGCGCCCGAGGCGCTCGAGGTCTGGTTTCACGGGGAGGGCTGGAGCGACGTTCTCACGCGGTACGGCGCCCGGCGGATCCTGTTCGACCAGGGCCGCGCCGCGGCGATCATGGAGCTCGAGCGCGGCGTGCTCACGGTTGAGCGCTGGACGTGGAAGGGAGGCGTGCCCGTGCGAGGCGACATCGCCAACGTCGCGCCCGACTGGCGCTCCGCCGAGGCGTACCTCGCCACCGCCGACGATCAAGGCCGGCTCATGATGCTGACGCGCGGCTATCGACAGGCCGAGCTGCGGGAGGACGAGGAGGCTGCCCTTGAAGTCTCGCTCGTCGCTCCCGGCCTGCCCGCCGAGCCCGCCAAGCTCGCCTCAACGCACCTGCGAATCGCCGGCGAGCTGATCGCCCGCCGGGCGTGGGCCTCCTCGGCGCGGCAGTACGCGATGACCTACGCGACATTCTGCGACTGGCTCGGTGCGCAGCTGAGCCGCCCTCCACTGGTGGGTGATCTGACCGCCGACACGGTGGCGGCCTACGCCCGGCATCTCGAGCTCGCCGGTGGCCGCGGCGGCGGACCGGCGTCGCCGGCGACCCGGCGCCAGCGGCTGGTGCTCATCCGTGCGCTGGCGCGTAAGCTCGGCCTCGAGGCAGCGGCGGCACAGATCCTGCCGCTCTCGCACCGGCAAGGGCCACCGGAGACCCTCATCGACACCGAGTACGCAAACCTCATCCGCGCTCCCGACGGGCGCACCCGTGGCGGCCGCCGCGACCGGGCCATCCTTCGCGTGCTGGGCGACTGCGGGCTGCGCAACGCCGAACTGCGAGCGCGGAGTGCCCGCTGCCTGCGCCGACCACGGTCAAACAGCCGCCACCACAGCCTCTCTACGTGCTTGGCAAGGGCGATGTCGAGCGCGAGGTCCCCTTGCCCACCGAGACCCATGATGCCCTACGCCGCTGGCTGGACGCCCACCCACATGCCGGCGCCCGCGGCACCCTCGCCGACCACGAGCTGCTCTTCTGCCGCCTGGTCGACGGCGGAGCGCGAACCGCCCGCCCCGACCGCGGGCTCTCAGACAGCGCCCTGGCCGCGATCGTTGCGCGCCACGCACAGAGCGCCGGGATCCCCGCCCGCCTCGCTCACCCCCACGCGCTGCGCTCCTACTACGCCACCACCCTGGCCACCGAAGGCGTCGCCGTCCACCGCATCGCCGGACGCCTTGGGCATGCCTCCATCCAAACCACCAGCCGCTACCTGGCCGAAACCGAGCGCGGCATCGCCTCCGTGGGCGAGATCCTCGACCGCCACCATCAGCACGCAGCGCGCGGAGGGCTACGGTGATGCGAGTCTTGCTGCGGGGGCCGCGGCGTCGGCCACGCTCCGGTGTCTACCCCACGTCTTTGGTCTTGGCCCAGTGCTCGGGTCCGTGTCAGGAGCCGCAAAGTAGCGTCGTCTAATTCTGTTAGACGCTGGTTTGCGTCGGAGGACGGTGGTGGGCCATCTCAGGCAATTCCGACGAGTAGGCAGCGGGTGGGGCTCGAACAACCCACTGCGGGGTTCCAACTCGTCGTGTGCAACCAGAACCTGCTCAGCCAAGCATTCGCCGGGGGAACCGACCGCGCCACCGAACCACGCCGAGATCATGGGCTCCGACAGTCCGACCGCCAAGGATGTGCCCGCCTACACCACCGAACCCGATGCCCACGCGCTCCGGTCGGACTCGATCGTCGCTCCGCCCGCCGGTTCCAACAACCCGTCGCCGCCGCATGACATTTACCTCGCGCAGAGCAGGCCCTGGCGCCACCTCGCTGCAAGCGCTATTCAGGGCCGGGTCCGTGCCGACTGGAGGGCTGCGGGTAGAGGCGAGCGGCGGCACGTGGAAGCTGACCGACGCCCATGGACAGGTACTCGCAACACGTGCTCCGCAGGCGATCCCGACGCCGCGCCACCCAGGTTGAGCTTCATTTCACCACGGCGGTCACGCATCGTACAGTCGGGCACAGAGCGAGCTTGCTGACCATCCGCACCATGAGTCAAGCAAGCGGCAAGACGCACGGACGACTGTCGATCAAGGCGGAGATCGGCTTGGTCTTCCTGTGCGGCGCAGCCGCGGTCATGGCTGCGATCGCGACCATCCCTACCTGCTTCGGACAGACCGGAGATTCGTCGCCGCCGGGAACCAAGGTATCGGCGGTCTGCTCATCGCCCACTGCACAGACCGCGTACTACGGCGTTATCGGCGTCGCCGCCGCCATCGCTTTCATCGGCGTGGCGACAGGGCACATCAGGAATAGCCGCAGGGCCGCGACGATCAGTACGTGGGTCAGCCTCGGTCTCATCGCGGTCTGCGTGATCTCAGGCTTCGCGATCAAGATGACCCACCGGACTAGCTACCGGGCTCACTCGATGGAGGCCGACCCGACCGCCCAAGCTGCGCGTGTACTGCGGTGCCAAACCAGGCTGTGTGACGGCGACCCGCGGCGCGCGGTCCTGAAGCCAGCCTATAGGCTCAGCCTGAACACTGTGTCGGCTAGTGAGGATTAGTAGACGGAGAGCCGTGTGCGACCGTGTGCCGGATTATGACCCGACGAGATTCCGGCCGCATCGACTGCGCGACCAATGTGGTTGGCTTAGGTCGCCCGCCCACCGAGTTGAGCAAGCGCACGCAGCTCGCCGTAGACGCCGAGGTCGGATCAGCCAAGGGAAGCTGCGCAGGCAAGGTCGGCCAGGCCCATGGCGGGCTGTGAGAGCTCCTGGCCGCGCGCGCCGGCGGCGCTTCACTGGCGTCGACGCGCTGGCCGGCCCGGCCGCGCAGTACCGGGCGCGCCCTGTGCGCTCCCCTGCGCTCTCCGGGCGCGCGGTAGCGGTCGTGGTCCCCAGGATCCTGCGCCGATTGGCTTCGCTAGCGACCGTGCGCTGGTCACCCGTGGCCGGCCGGACCTCACCCTTGAGAACTCCCTTTCTCCAGGGTCACCGCGCTCCGCCGCTCGACTCCCGCGCCGGGAGATGCGCCCGATGTCGCGGTTCTCTAGGACTGAAGTGAGCCCGAGTTCCGAAGTAGGTAGGCACGTTAGAAACCCTGAATCCCGCTCTGGGAGCGGGATCCGGGGGGTTTGTGCGCGTGTGCGGCGTGTGCCTACGCGGCTTGGCGTGGCGCGGCGGCGGGGGTGA
>JAABUZ0100005170.1_pt1 | contig 17358 bp, 19 predicted proteins | sample 5562091 | NCBI WGS metagenome assembly JAABUZ01 (sample SAMN12813069, study PRJNA571459) | rock metagenome | isolation source: Antarctica rocks | place: Antarctica: Victoria Land, Linnaeus Terrace sud | collected 2015-12-21
GTTGACACCACGTCCGGGGAAGTCGTCACCAACGACTACCCGCAGATGAGCCTTGATTTGTCCACCCAATGGACGAGGTTCCACCGGCTCGGCGCGCCCGAGCTCTACCCCGAACCGCTGCGCGGGGAGATCGATCAAGTGATCAAGTCAACGAGGTCGTGTTCACAGACGTGAACAACGGTGTCTACCGATGTGGTCGTGCCAGCACGCAGAGCGCGTACGAACAGGCCTACCAGGCCCTGTTCGACCGTCTCGACTGGCTCACCGAACGGCTCACCGTACAGCGTTACCTCGTTGGGGACACCATCACCGAGGCCGACGTGCGGCTGTTCACCACGTTGGCGCGGTTCGACGCGGTCTACCACAGTCATTTCAAATGCAACCGGCAGAAACTCACCGAGATGCCAGTGCTCTGGGCCTACGCTCGCGACCTGTTCCAGACCCCCGGGTTCGGCGACACCATCGACTTCGTGCAGATCAAGCAGCACTACTACCAGACACAGCCCGAACTGAACCCGTCCGGCATCGTCCCAGCCGGGCCCGACACCTCGGGATGGCTCATACCCCACCAGCGAGAAATACTCGGCGGCCGGCCTTTCGGCGATGGCACGCCACCTCCGCCGCCCATCGACGGCGAGCACGTCCCCGCCGGGCACGGCGCCGCCGACGGCACGAGCGCAGGCTGAACGGTGCTCTACCTCCAATCCCTGTTGGCCGGGCTGGTCGTCGGGGGGATGTACGCCGTCCTACGAGTCCGCTCGCCCGCCCCGCCGCTGACCGGGCTGACCGGGCTAGCGGGCATGCTGATCGGCTTCGCCGCGGCCGGAGCGCTGCTGTGAGCAAAACCGTTCCCGCTTTCGCCGCCGCGCTCGGGGTTGGCCTACTGGCAGGTCTGCTCTATCGGGTTACCGGCGTGCCCACGCCGGCCCCGCCGTGGTGGGCGCTGTGCGGGCTGCTTGGTATCATCGGCGGGGAGATCGGCGTTGCTGCCCTCCGCCGCCGGCTGGGCCACCGTCGTCGCCGTGGTAACACGACGCGGGCCAGCGCCACCGCAGAGAAGGGCACGGCCCCGTGATGCTGTCGGGATCCATCCCCGCGCTGGTCACACCTTTCGAAGCTGATGGCAGCGTCGCCGAGGACACCTTCCGCGAGCACGTCGAGCGGATGATTGAGCACGGCTCCACGGCGGTGGTGGCGTGCGGCACCACGGGCGAGGCGTCCACCCTCACCCCGCAGGAGCACACCCAGGTGGTACGCGCCTGCGTCGAGCAGAGCGCCGGCCGCGTGCCCGTCGTCGCCGGCGCCGGATCAAACGACACCCGCGTAGCAGCCGAGAAACTGCGTGCGGTCGCCGAGGCCGGGGCCGACGCCGCGCTGGTGGCGGCCCCGGCCTACAACCGACCCAGCCAAGAGGGCATCTACCAGCACTTCGCCACCCTGGCGCGGGGAGCCGCCTTGCCATTGGTGGTGTACAACGTGCCCTCACGCACCGGGACCGACGTCGAGCCGGCGACGCTCGCCCGCATCGTGGCCGACTTCTCGAATGTCGTCATCGGGCTCAAGGACTCCAGCGGTGTGCTCACCCGGGTCAGCGAACACCGGGCCAGCTTGGGCCCTGACTTCCTCCAACTCACCGGCAACGACGAGCTCGCCGCCGCGTTCAACGCCGTGGGCGGGGTCGGCTGCATCTCGGTGACGGCCAATGTCGCGCCCCGACTGTGTGCCGACCTGCAGGCAGCCTGCCGATCAGGCGATCAGGCCACGGCCCTCGTCCTGCAGGACCTGCTGGCCCCGTTGCACGCCGCACTGTTCAGCGACGCCTCACCCGGCCCGGTCAAGTACGCCCTCACCCGCCTCGTACCCGGGTTCCATTCAGCGCTGCGGCTACCCATGACATGGCCCAACCCGACGAGCCGGGGCGCGGTCGACGCAGCACTGTCGCACGCGGGACTGCTCTGATGTGATCTGATCACGTGCTCAGGGTTGACGAGCCGGCGTGTCACGAACATTTCACGACAATGGCTGATCGAACAGGAGGAAGCTGCGCATGACTGAACCGTTCCGGGTTCGCATCGAGGTCCGAGGTTACGAGCTCGACACTCAAGGACACCTGCGCAACGCCGTTTACCACGAGTACGGCGACCACGCCCGATGGGAGTGCCTGCGTTCCGCCGGTGTGTCCATCGATGCTCTTCTCGCCACCGGCGTGGGACCCGTAACCCTCCAAGACACCATCCGGTTCCACCGAGAGCTACGTGGAGGCGATCACGTTCACGTCTCTTGCATGTTCGTTTGGGGGGCCGGCAAGACGTTCCAGGTCGAACAAGAGTTCCGCAGCGACGACGGTACGCCATTGGCCACCTTGACCAGCGTCGGCGGTCTGCTCGACCTTCACCGGCGGCGTCTCGTCACCGATCCCGCGAGTCACTGGCGATCGCTTGCCTCATCCCCCGAGATCCTTGCCCTGTGAGGCGACTACCGCCCCCAACGGCCTCTGGCCACCTCGCCCCCGACGTCCGCGACCGTCGCCGCTGAGGGATCGACTTGCCGGCAACTTGCTCACTTCGGCATTGGTGGGTGGGTGCACTGCCCGGCCGCAGGAGCGTGTTGGCGAAGTCATGGACGCCGGATCGGTAGAACCGGGGTCTGAGTAGTAATCGAGCAGGAGCGTCCGTAAGCCTGGGGGTGGGTTGGGTCTCGAAGTGGTCTTAGTTGATCTCGGGTTAAATCAGTGACCCGGCCCTCAGCGCGGGCCGCCCCGAACAGAACGTCCGGGAATTCCCACCGCGTCCCAACCGGCCCGCGGACCAGCGCCTCAACCCCGACCGGCGCCAGCCGGTCCAGGCAGACAATCGGCTGATACACCGACCGCAACGGGTTCTCCGACATGAGTGACGCCAGATTGTCAGTGGCGCCGTCTGTCCGCGCGACCATCGTCATCGGGCCTCCCTGGGCGTGGCGGCCACCGCAGGTGATACTCGTGACGTCACGGACGTAGGTCCTTCCTCGGGAGCTTGGCGGCTATCGAGGGAAACCTACGTCCGTGTCATTTACACCGCGGCTGGGACGCGACCGAAGGGTGATGGCGTCTGCGGCAGCGAGGTCGCGTTCCTCGAGGCGTGCAGTTGCGCGCCGGGGTGCGGGTGCTCGCGGCGCACGATCAGCCGCAACCCGGCCGGCCAGCCCGCGAGGTGCTTCGGGCCGAGCACGCCGGCGAGCTCGGCGACGTCGGCGCCGTCACGGGGCTCGTTGCCGGTAGTGATCGCCGGGGTCCACGCGACTGTGACTACGACGAAGCCGACGCCCGGGTCGCCCTGGTCGACGCGTTGGCCACCGACGGCAGGGCGCTGCTGGCGGTCCTGCACGGCCGCGAGCTCGACGAGGGGGTGGAGCAGGCCGGGGTGTTGCTGGCCACCGTGCTCGGCCAGGACCTCGACCAGGACGCCGAGGGGGTGTTCCGGATCGCACGCCGGGTCGCGGAAGACCGGGTGATCTCCACCGTGGATCCGCAGGCGCGGCACGGGCACAAGACCGCGGCCCGCGGGTTCGACGGCTACAAGGGCCACGTCGGCATCGACCCCGACTCCGAGATCATCTCCGCGACCACGGTCAGTCCCGGCAACGCCGGGGACGCCAGCGTCGCCGAGGAGCTGATCCCCGACCTGCTCCTCGGCGAGCGCACTGGCGGCACTGGCGGCACTGGCACCGAGACCACCGCCGAGAGCGACCCGGATCAGGCGATGGCGATGGCGGGGACAGCGGTGCCGGTGACGCGACCGTCTACGGCGACAACGCCTACGGCACCGGGGAGTTCCATGACCGGCTGGGGCGGGCCGGGATCGAGTCCAGGTGCAAGACCCAGCAGCCGGTCGCGGCCGGCGGACTGTTCACCAAGGACCGCTTCGGCATCGACCTGGAACACGACACGGTGACCTGCCCCGCCGGTCGCACCGCGCCGATCCGGCGCGGCACCGAGGGAACCGGCACCGCCCGCTTCGGGCCTGCCTGCACCGGCTGCCCGCTGCGCGAGCAGTGCACCAAGGCCACCGCCGAGCGCAGCATCAGCGTCGGGACCCACGAACGGCAGCTCGCCGCGGCCCGGGCCCGGCAACGCGACCCGGACTGGGCCGCGGACTACCGCGCCACCCGACCCAAGGTGGAACGCAAGATCGGGCACCTGATGCGTCGCCAGCACGGCGGGCGCCGCGCCAGGGTCCGCGGCAAAACCAAGGTCGCAGCTGACTTCGCGCTACTCGCCGCCGCCGTCAACCTCGCACGCCTGGCCGTGCTCGCCGTGGCCAGTGCCCCCGGCCCAGGATGGACAACAGCGGCCGGCTGAGCCACACAGGGGCCGTGCAACCCATGCACGGCAACGGATCCGGTTGCGACGACGCCAGCACCGCACGACCAGCCGCGGGTCACTTCTCCACGGTCCGCCGCGGCTCGAACTGTTCCACAGCCGGCCCCAGGTCCCCCCAGCGCGGGCCGGCCGCGGGCACCCCAGAAACAGCCGTTCGACACCAGCCACCTAGGGGCACTCGGCGCCCTGGTGCCCCTAGAACACCACCAAGGTGACCTTGCTACGCGGCCACGCGACCAACACCACGGAGTCCGGGCTCACCCTCCACGAAGACGCGAAGGCCCCGCGCACGGCCCTGCGTCGATGCAGGGAGCCAGGCGACGGTCCCCCACCGAGGAAGAGGTCCTGCAACCTGGCTGCCTAGCGGGGCATGCGTCCACTAATTCACCGCACCCTCCGTGACTTCCCATGGCTGGTGCGCGGTCTCCTGCCGGAAGAGTTTCGAGCGCTCGGCCACCGCGTGCTCTGAGGTGAAGGCGCTGTAGCGCGGTGCCCCCGGCCATTCCTGGTGGGTGCCGGTGTTCTGGCAGGTGCTCGTGCCGAGCCGGTCGTTCACGCGGTTCAGGAACCCGGTGAGGACGTCGTGGTGCCACAAGTACACCTTGATGACGTCCTTTGCCTGCTCCGCCTGGTAGCGCAGGATCGCCAGCAGGGCGAGCTCGCGCACGAGGTGCGGGTGTTGCGGCCAGCAGGCCGGGATCATCTGCTGGGGCCGCCACACGCACTCGCGGTTGATCCACGCCGCGACCGCGTCACACCAGACCAGCAGCTCGACCAGCAGCTCGTTGCCGCAGTCCGACGGCAGCCACGGGCAGGGCACCTGGCTGAGGTCGAAGCCGGCCTGGTCCTCCCCCGTCCCGCGGGCTTTCCGGTCCAGCCTCTCCAGCTGCAGGGTGACGACATCGGGGGCCTTGGGGAAGCGCTCGGTCAACATCAGATCCACCCGTCGCCGTCACTGGCGCCGGCGTCCGCGCCGTCGTTGCTGTCCGCGGCGATCGGCGCGGCGGGCGAGAGCGCGTGCTGGCGGGCGTAGCGCACGGCGGCGGCGGTGCGCTCCTGGATCGGCGCGACCTGCAGGCGTGCCGCCCCCACCTTGCTGCGCGCGACCGTGAGCTCGCCGGCGAGGACGCGGCCGTCGGGGCCTTCCAGGCAGCGCCGCAGGCGGGCGATGATGGGTGGGGCGGCCCCGGCGATGACCAGGGCGTGCTTCTCCCGGATGCGGCGGATGTCGCCGGGGGGCAGGATCTTGACGTCCTCGCCGGAGCGGCTGGTGCCCGCGCCTGCTGGCCCGGTGCTGAACGTGTCCCGGGTGATCCGCACCTCGTCGACCAGGTCGGAGATCTCCCGGTAGAAGTGGATGTCCTTGCCGGCGCCGAAGACCACCAGGTTGTTGGTGAGCCCGAACAGCGACCGTGCCTCGTCCTCGCCGTAGCTGACGACGAGCTGCTTCCACGTCTGCGTCGCGTAGATGAACGAGATCCCCAGCGCCCGCTCGTTGGCCATCCGCACGCGCAGCGACGGCAGCGGTGCCGTGGACGGCAACTCGTCCAGGCACGCGAGGAAACTGGGTGTCAGGCGCCCGTGCGGGCTGGTGGTCGCCAGCCAGAGCGCGGTATCGAGCACGTGCTCGGCGACCGCGGTCATCAGCGGTGCCGCGGAGGTGAACGGGTCCTCCCGGCCCAGCAGGTAGATCGTCCCCCGGTCCGCGATGAGCGCGGCGATGTCGGTGCCGGGGCGCTCGGGCGTGGGCACGCACCGCGCGCGGATCTCGGGTTGGAAGAACAGGGCCATGGCCTGTTGCACGGTGGTCACGGTGTTGCCGACGGTCTGCGGGGCGCCGTGCAGCGCCCCTGCCAGCAGCCCGGCCCAGAACTTGGCGGCGTGCGGGTGGCTGCGCAGGATCTCCGCGGGCTGCTCGGCGGACGCCGGGTCGGCCACCCATTCCAGGACGTGCTCGATGGACCGGTCGGTGAGCGCGGCGGCGTGCAGGAAGCCCTGCAGCACTTTCGCGCTCTCGTTGGCGTAGAAGTGGGCGGCGCCGTCCTGCTTGCCGCCGGCGACCGCGCCGGTCACCGTGCCGGCGGCGAAGGCCTTGGCCCGCTTCTCCGCGACCTTGGGGTCGACGCACCCGGCGACCGGGTCCCACACGAACTCGGGCAGGCCGGGGGCCGCGCCGAACGGGTCGAGCACGGCGATCGGCCGCCCACCGGCGGCCCGCCGCCCGGCGGTCAGCAGCAGATCGTCGAGCTTGGTCAGCGTCACCAGCGCGGCACCGGTATGGGCGAGCAGCGCCGGGGCGAGCAGGTCCAGGGTCTTGCCCGAGCCCTGCTCACCGAATACCCCGGTCGTCCGGTCGTAGCGCACGTACAGCTCGACCCCGCGGGGGGTCTGCGACCGGCCCAGCCGCCAGCCGACGTCACCAGGCTGGAAGCGGTTGCGGCCCCGACCTGACGCGGTGCTGCCAGCCGTTGCGGCTGCCGGTCCGACCGTCGGGGTCGCACCGGCGAGGGCCTGCACGCGGTCCCGGGCGGCGATGTCGGCGGCGGTGGCCGACCGGCGACCGGGGCCGGCGAGGTCCGGGCGGATGATGGCGCGGGCCGCCCGGAGCTGGCTCACCCCCAGGGCCTGTTCCGCCTCCCCGCGGGTCGCCATCCCGCTGCGCGCATCCTGGGGGCGCCGGTGCCGCGCGAACAGCACCGCACCCGCCACCCCGCAGGCGAGCACGACGGCCTCGACGACCCCGACCACGGCGTAGGTCTGGGCCGGGGCGGGAAGCCGCCGGGCCTGCGCCGGGGGCAGGCCCTGCCCGGGGTGCCCCGACAGCAGCCCGCCCAGCGCGCGACCCAGCACCGGGGTCCCGCCGTTGGGCCAGAACCACCCCCGCCCGAGGACCGCGGCGGACCCGCCCATCCCCGCGACCGCGGCGAGCGACAGGAGCAGCAGGGCGCCGGCCAGGCAAATCAGCGCGACCTCCGCCCCGCTGCCCAGTGGCTGCGGGTCGCGCCGCCGCGACGGCGACGTCACCTGCGCCCCCCACTGAGATCGCGGGAGCCGACGAGGCGGCCCTGGGGGCCCGGTCGGGCGGGCCCGCGGCGGGCGATCTCGTACCGCGTCGTGCACGTCATAGCGATGTCCTTCCTGAGGGTGCGGGTGCGTGGGAGTGGACTGGCTGGAGGGGTCACATCCGGCGGTTCCGGCTGCGGGGCTGGGTCGCGGTGTTGGGTGCAGGGTGGCGTCAGGCGATGTGGCGGACGCCGACGATCTGGCCGGCCCACTCGGTGGCGTCGGTGAGCTCGACGGGGATCCCGGTCATGGCGGCCTGCACGATCCAGGTCTCGGTGCGCCCCCCGGGCCCGGGTGAGGTCCCGGCGATCATCCCGACGTGCCCGGGGACGGCGGCGGTCCCGTCGCTGCCGGCGATCAGGACCAGGTCCCCGCCGGCCGCGGTCGCGGGGTCCAGTGGCCGCGGGGTGCCCTGCTGGGCCTGGGTGCCGGTGAAGTGCGCGAGCACGACGCCTTGGGTGGCCCAGGCGGCCATGGTCAGCCCGGAGCAGTCCCAGCTGTCCGGGCCCGCGGCGCCGTAGACGTAGGGCTTACCGAGCTGTCCGAGGGCGAAGCGCACCGCGGCCTGACCGTGTTCGGTGCCGGTGACCACGAACCCGGTGGGCAGCGTGGTCCGACCGGCCACGTTGTTGCCGGTGCCCCCGACCGGACCGGGGCTCCCGCCGCCGGTGCACGCCACCATCACCGCCGGCGCCCGGTTGGCCGTGGCGCTCGAGGTGGCGCTCGAGGTGGCGCTCGAGGTGGCGCTCGAGGTGGGGTCGGGGGTGTGCGCGGTCCCGCGCAGGGCGACGTCGACGGCGGGCGCCGGTCCGGTCGGCGTCGACCTGGTGCTGGCCCGGACTTCAATGGCCGCGGCGGCTGCGGCGGTGGGCCAGAGCTGGCCGACGAGCTGCTCGGCGAGTCCCACGTTGGGGTGGTAGCGCTGCGGGTACTGGCTGGCCTGCACGGTCTGGGCGTCGACCCCGGGGTCGGTGCTCTGCCAGTCGGGGACCCCGACGAGGCGGTCGAGGAAGGCGTCGGTGGCCATGACGGGGTCGTCGGCGACGGGCCTGGTGTAGACGCTGATCCGCTGCTGGAACAGGCCCTCGCTGTCGTGGTCGGTCGCCACGGTGCTGTTGCGCAGCGTGGACTCGGTGTAGGCGGTGGTGATCGCCACGATCGCCGCGAACACCGGCAGCCCCCGGCCGGCCGTGGTCGCCACGATCGTGCGGGCGTTGACCAGCTGCTCGCCGTCCAACGACACCGGGCCGACGGTGCTGCCACCGCACCCCTGGGTGGGGTCGGCGGCCGCGCCCCCTCCGGTCACCACCAGCACGAGCACCCCGACGATGCCCAGCACCGGGAACGTCAGCAGCGCCACCACCAGGGTGATGGCCTTCCGTGCCCGGTCCGCTCCCCCGCCGGACCGTCCCCCGCCGGACCGTCCCCCGCCGGATCCACGGTTGGCGTGCGCTGCTGCGATCACCTCGGGGGCCATCGCCGCCATCTCAGGCCGCCGGCCCGGTGTCGGTGATCGCCCTGTTGGTGTCGGTGAGTGCCATGTCGATGGGGGTCCGGACGGTCTGGACCTTGGCGTAGTGGTTGCCCACCACCCACAGCGCGCGGCCCTTGGCCGCGGTGGCCCAGCCGGTGACGATCTGCGCGGCCATCGGGGCCAGCCCCACCAGGTCCGCCAGCTCGGCGCCGACCTTGGTGTCCTGGCCGAGCAGGACCTTGGTGGAGCACAGGTGCAGCAGGTCCCTGGCGATGGACACGGCCTGGCTGCCCTCGTCGCCGACCGACAGCATGTCCGACGGCTTGTGCGCGATCAGCACCTGGATGCACCCGTCGCTGCGGCTCAGCCGCAGGTCGGCGTCCAGGCTCTTCACCGCGTCCAGGCCCAGGCGCATCTGCTTCCACGACTCGTCCCGGATCACGATGCGCCGGTCCCCCGGCTCCCCGACCTGGGTCATCGCCCGCCCCCAGGAGTTCAGGCAGGTCAGCGCCACCCCCACCGCCTCATCGCCGAGCCCGGACACCCGGGACAGCGACAGCGACTGGATCGGCGCCCGCCAGTCCACCCGCACGGTGGTGACGTCGTCGAACAGCCCGGCCAGCGGGCCCAGCACCAGGCTGCCCAGGGCATCCCGCAGCGGACGGGTCTGGTCCAGGCAGTGCTGCCGGTCGGCAAACCGGCACTCGGCCACCAGCGCCGGCGACGGGTTCTGCAGACAGCCCCAGACCTGCGGGATCGTGATCGCCCTCATCCGGCTGGCACCGGTGGTGTAACCGGTGAGCTCGCGGAGCACCTGACCGATCACCGCGGCCTCCGACGGGCCGAAGGCGACGTGCTGGGACCCCACCAGGCCCTGGATCAGGGTCAGCCAGCGGGGGAACACCATCGCCGCCCGGGCCTGTGCCTGCTCCCGGGACAGCGCGGACCAGTCGTTGCCCAACGGGCCGAAGTCCAGCGGGTTCACCCGCGCGGACAGTCCCGGGCCGATGACGTGCGGCTCGACGCCCAGCGCCCGGCACAAGACCTCGTACTCGTCCTTGACGTCACCGAGGATCAGCGTGCGGTAGCCGTAACCCATCATCCGCAGCACGATCATCTTCACGGTCCCCGACTTGCCGCGACCGGGCGCGCCGAAGATCACCACGTTGGGGTTGGTGACACCGGTGCTGCTGTCCAGCGCCCAGCCCATCGGGTCGAAGTAGAAGCCCCCGCCGGACAGGAAGTCCACGCCCAGCTGCCCGCCGGTGCAGGGCAGCCCCTGCCCGGCGATCAGCGGCCACGTCCCGCCGGCCTGCTCACTGGTCATCCGGTAGGGCACCAGGGGCGCCGGCACCGGGGCCCAGCCGCTCGCGCGTCCGGCCCGGCCGTGCCTGCCGACCGTGACCGTGAACGGGTCGGTCTCGCGCACCGGCGCCGGCAGCGGCACCGCCGAGGGCAGCTGGTGCCCGAAGTCGGCGACCAGCTCGGCGACACCGCGCCCGCCGCTGCTGCCGCCGTGCCTGCTTCGCCGGCTCACCGGGTCACCCGCGGGGCAGCGCCCCGTGTCGGGCGGATGCCCGCTGCCGGGCGGCCTGCCGTCGCCCACACCGGGCGGGACCCGATGTGGCGCGCCAGCCAGGCCCGGGCCGCGCCAGCCGTGCTCTGCCCGGGCTGCCCGAGGATCAGGGCCCGCACCCTGCGGGGCGCGTCCACGGCCGCTGCGTCGCGGACCTGACCGGAGTCGGCGGGGCGGCGCACGTTGCGGCGGTCGCGCCGGTTCATCGCCCGCTCCGGCGGCCGGGCAGCCCGATCCCGAGCGGGATGCACGCGGCGGCCATCCCGGAGTCCTGGGCGAGGTCCAGGCGCAGCGGCTTGAACCCCGACGAGGTGATGTTCGCCTCCAGGCGGCGCCCGTAGTCGATGATCGACCAGGTGTTGGGCACGGTGACCGCCGCGGCGATCGCCACCCGGACCAGGGCGTTGCCGTCGGCCAGGCGCAGGTCCTGCCCGGCGACCCGGTCGGCGTCGCGCCGGTGCGAGGCGCGCTGCACGAAGCCGCCCTTGCGGCGCATCTCAGCGGCGAGCCCGGAGCTCATCGCGTCGTTGCCAATCATCCGCTCGGCCGCATCGTGGCCGATCGGCTCGTAGAACACCGTCACGCAGCGCCGCTCCCCCGGCACGGTGGGCGTGAGCACCGGAGCGAGCGCACCCATCACTGCCCCCTTGTCCGGCAGCAGCACCGTGCAGGTGACGGTGTCCCACGCGTCGTGGGAGTAGTGCCGGGCCGGCGCCGTGGGCGCCGATGTCGGCCCCGCGGCCCCCATCGGCAGCGACGAGGCGACCGTCGGGTCACCGGCGGCGGCGAGCTCCGCGGCGACCAGAGCGCCCCGGTCGCCAGGGGCGAACCCGGTCCGCACCGCGGCCGCCAACGCCGCGGTGTCCAGCCAGTCCACCGCGGTAGCCCCGATCGCGCCGCGCAGCCCGGCCTCGACCTCGTTCATCACCCCGTAGAGGACCCGGGCCCGGCCATCGACGCCACCGCCGGCCTCCTTGGCCTGCCCGGCGATCCGGGACTCCGGCACCACGAGCGTCACGAACGTCTCGTGCCGCACCCCCGACTGCGCCATCATCACGCCGAGCTGGGCGTTGACCGCCAGCGCCAGCGGCGGGGCGTCGGCGCGCAGGTGCCGCTGCTGCCAGGCCGCCCGCTCCGCCCCGTCGTCGGGGACCGTCCGGACCTGCAGCACCAGCGCCGAGACCAGCTCCCCGGTCGCCGCGCCCTCCAGCAGCTGCGCCAGCCCGGCACCCATCCGGTTGCGGTCCCGCCCCTCGGCCAGCCCGATCCCCGGGTGCTGCACCCGGGCCACCACGGCCCACGTGCGCTCCCGGTTGTCCACCACGATCGCCGGCCGCTGCAGCAGCAGCCCCGTGGGCGGGCCGTCGTGGGTGCGCACCCCGGACAGCACGCCCGGCAGGTCCGCCTCCGCCAGGTCGTTCGAACGGCCCGTGACCGCCCGGGACTGCCAGTCCGACCAGCCCGTTACCACCCCGAACGCCCGGTGCAGGCTGTCCAGCGCCCAGCGGAACGCCGGGCGACCACGCACCGGGACCACCGTCAACACGATGATCACCGACCACACTGGCAGCCACGCCAGCGCCACCAGCCAGACGTGCGCGGTGACCGCCGCGAGCAGCGGTGCGCCACCGACCCCCGCGGTGATGAGCTGACCGCCGCCCAGCCCCAGGAACCAGCCTTGCCGGTCCCGGGACCACGCCCCGTACCGCACCGGGCCCGCGCCGGCGTCAGCGCCCCCGGCGCTCATACCGGCACCACTGCTGCGCCGGCCCCGCCAGCCCCGCCGGCCCCGCCGACCCCGGCGCTGGCGGCGCTACCGCCCGGACGGGGGCCCCCGTCGCCCGGCGACGGACGCCCGCCGGCACCCAGCCCGGGGATCTCGGGCTGCCCACCGGTGGGCCCATCGGCAGGTCCGCCGGCAGCATCGTCGGGCACCTGGCCTACGCCGGCCAGGCCGGCTCCCTGCGCACCGGTGGTGCTCTGCGCACCGGTGGTGCTCTGCGCCTCGGTGGTGCTCTGCGCAGCCTCCTGCGATGGAGCCGATGCCGGGCCGGCCCCGCCGCCCGCTGCCCCGCCGCCGTTCCCGCCTGCGCTCGCGGGCTGTTGCGTCCTGCCTTGCCCACCTTGGATGCCCTGACCGGCGCGACCGCCCTGGCCGCGCCGCTTGCTGCGCTCGTCGGTGGGTGTCTGGGAGTACCCGGGGGCGCCGACCCCGGCCTGGCCGAGGACGTCGCTGCCGATGTCCACGGCACGCTGCGCCGCCGACACCAGTGGCCCCGCAGCCCGGGTGACCGCGCCGAACCCGCCTGAGGCCTTCCCGGCGCCGCCGCCGATGCCGGCGGCGACCTTGCCCGGCGCCCCGCCGCCGAACATCCCGGCCATCCGGGACTGCGTCTGGGCCTCCGCGGCGGACTCCCCGCCCGACCTGCCGTCGGACCCCGAACTGGACGCTGCCGCGCTGCCTGTACCTTGATGGCCGCCGCTGCTGCTGCCCTTCCCGCCCGCGGCACCCGACATCACCCCGGAGATGCCGCCCGCGTCGGACCACGACTGACGCAGGGCCGCCCCCGACGCGGCGCCCGGTTCCACGAACGCCAGCAGCCGGAACAGCACCAGCGGCGACGTCGCCCCGATAGCGATGATCAGCGCCCCGATCACGGCGGTGCCGACCGCGGCCGCGGTCTTGTCGCCCCTGCCGGCGATTACCCCGTTGCTGACCTGCACGCCGATGCCCAGCATCAGCGCCGAGGTCGGTGCGATCAACAGGCTGGAGATGAACCAGCGCAGCGACTTCCAGAACCATGCCTTCGTCGAATCCGCGAGCAGGCCCGCCGCGGTGATCGGCGAGGTCGCCACCAGGATGAGCAGCGCTGCCTCCCGGACCAGCATCAGCAGCACGTAGGCGAACGCCGCGGGGATCACCAGCAGCACCGCTGACAGCCCGAGGACCGTGGCCACCGTGAGGTCGCTGACCTTGCGCGGCCAGCTCTTGAGCAGGTCGTAGGAGGACAGCGTGTCCACGTGCAGCATCTGGCGCAGGATCGTGTGCTCCAGACCCGAGGCCGCGGTCACGAACACCGTGGCCACCACCAGGTAGCCGGCCCACACCATCGCGAACTGCCCGAGACCGATCACCACCCGGCCGAGGGACTGGCCGTCCCGGCGCACCATCGCGGTGGCCAGCTGCACCGACATCATCAGCACCGCGACCGTGGCGCCGATACCCGCAGTGGTGGGTAGCACCGAGCCGATCGGGCCGTTGCCGGACACGTCGGGGGTGGTGAACGCGTCGATGACCTGGAACGCCAGACCCAGCACCCACAGCCCCGCTGACCACAGCCCCGTCATCGCTGTCTTGAACACGTCGCCGGCGGCGGCGGCGGCCCCGTCACCCAGCCAGCTGATCGGGTTGACCGAGAACGCCAGGTCGCCAGGACCCGGCAGCACCGGCCCCGCGGCGCCCGGCGCGCGCGCAGCGACGTGCCCGGTCTCGCCGAGCTGACCAACCTGAGCGGCCAGGGCCGCCGTGAGGGCGCTAGCCACGGCGCAGGTCCCGGTAGCCGACCTCGATCGAGGTGTCGGTGTCGGGCCACACCGCCGGCGCCGGCGCCGGCTCCGCACCCGCCCCGATCATCCAACGGTCGCCGGTCCAGACCATCCGCTGACAGTCCGCCACCGCGCCCCGGGTCGAGCTCGCCAGCGTCACGTCGATCTCGAAGTCCAGACACGGCACCACGTAGGACGTCCCGACGCTGCCCTTGACCTGGCCCATCAGCGGCGTCAACGTCACCGCCAGCCGGGGGGACCCGCCCCCCGACAGCCCCGTCGCGGTGAACAGCTGGGCCAGCGCCTGCATCGTCGACCAGGTCGTCGGCGTCGGCCCGCCCGGTGCGATCCACGACACGGCCACCGCGCGGGCCGCGTCGAGCGACCCCGCCTGCAGCACCGCGGTGTCGATCGCCGCCAGCTGCGCCATGGCCCCCGCCGGGGTCTGCGGGAACCCGGTGGCCACCCCGGCCGGACCTGTCGTCGCAGGCGCCGGCAGCAGGATCGGCGCGCCCGGGTCGCTCAGCGACACCGGCGCGGGGTGCGCCAACTCGTCTCCCACGTCCGGCATCACCGCCTGCGCCACCGCGTCCTGCTCCGCGACCTCCTGCAGCGCGCCGGCCGCGGGCAGCGCCGCGGCGCTCGCGGCGGTCGCGCCGGTCCTGACCGGAGTCGGTGCGGCCGGGCTCGAGCCAGCACCGGGGGCGGCCACCCCTCCCGTCACCGACGGCCGGACCGACGGCCGGTCAGAGCTGCCGCGCAGGCCCGGCAGCACGGCCGCGACCAGGCCCGCGGCCAGCAGCGCCACCACCGCGACGGCCCCGGCCAGCAGCGCGAGCATCTTGGGGCGTTCCCACTCCGGGGGGTGCGCCGGCTCCGGGTTCCGCCGCCGCCGGGGCATCAGCAGGACCCCGTGATCCCGGTCAGGATCGCGTAGCCGCCGGCGTAGAGGATCGCCCCGCCGACGCAGACCATGATCCCGTTCAGGCCGAGTCGGGCGCCCTGCGGGTGGTGCGTGACGCGGCCCCAGACAAGTGAGCCCACCGAGGCGAAGAAGCCGATGGCCAGCAGCGACAGCACCGCCCACTTGGCCCAGCTGATCATCAGGTCGACGTCGCCGGACAGCCCGGCCGGTGCGGCCGCGCACACCGCCCCGCCGGTCTTGCCGCCGGCCGCGGGCAGCCGGCCGGCGCCGAGCAGCTCCGGGACCGCGGTCACCATCCGGGCGGTCCCGCGGACGATCATCAGTGCGAACATCAGGTGTTCCCCTCGGTGGGGGCGCCGGTGGCGCCGGTGGCGGACGGGCCCGGGCGGGCCTGGTCCAGGTGGGCGAGCAGGCCACGGCCGGCTCCGATCAGGGGCCGCGGCAGCGGCCGCGACGTGAGGCCGGTGGCTTCGAGGCGCCGGTCGACCGGCACGGCCACGACCCGCCCGCGCCCGCGCAGACCCCGCAGCACCGGGCCCGCGCTCGCCGCGACCGGTCCCGGCCACCTGCCGGGCCCGAGCAACGCGACCACCGTCCGGCCGTCACCGGGCAGCCGGCCGTCGCTGAGCACGCTCAGCTGCCGCTCGACCGCGCGGACCCCGGGCACGGTGCACCGCGCCACCAGCACGGTGCGGCACCGCGCCGCCGCCAGCCGGGACAACGGGCCGGCCTCGGCCAACCCCAGGTCCAGCACGGTCACCCCCCCGGTCCCCGACGCGGTGCCGGTCGAGAGTTCCGGCCAGCCGGTCGGCGGGGCGTCGCTGGTCGGCCGGTCGACCGTGACCCCGTCGCGGGTCCCGCGCTGCCACCGCCCGCCCTCGAGCTGGCCGAGCTCGCGCGACGCCACCCCCACCAGACCCGATCGGCTCGGCCGGGACGTGTCGATCAGGTGCGCGGCCCGGCCCGCCGCCGCGACGGCGTCGGCGACCATCACCGCCACCGACGTCGCGCCCGCACCCGCGTGCGCGGCCACCACGACCACCCACGCCGGGTCCATCAGGAGCCGACGCGGACCCCCCGTCGACGGCGCTTGGCGGGCGACCTGAGGCACCTCCAGGCCAGCGCGTGGGTCCGGCGCCGGGTCCGGCGCTGCCGCCCCCCGGGGCTCCTCGATGGGGGTACCCCCTGCCCCGGCGACGACCTCCGGCATGCGGGGATCCCCCGGAATCCCGGGGCTCGCGAGGGAGGTATCCCCCCCTGTCCTCCCGTCCGCGACCCTGCTGCGGGCCTCGGCGCTGCCCGCGAGGGTGGTGGTACCGCCGTCTCGTTGCCCACCAGCAGGGCTGCTGTGCTGCTCTCGTTCGGGGGTATCGCTGTCGGCGGGTGCCCCCGCCGAGGTGACCTCGGCGGGGGCGCCCAGCGGGGGGACGGTGCTCGGGAACAGCGTCCGCTGCACCGGGCCCGAAGGGCCCTTCCACGACGGGCCGCGGTGGCTGTAGGCGATCCGGAGCCGGGTGCGGTCGAGGTCGGCTGCCCGCTCACCAGCGGGAAGGCCCCCCAGCTTCGCCAGCTCCGCGGCGATCTCCGCAATCGTCAACAGGCGGCCGTCCGGGTGCACGTCCCCCCCGTGCAGGACGTCGACCTGCTGCCCGGTCAGCCCGAGCTGGGACAGGATCACAGCCGGCACCCCGTCACGCTCAGCTCGACGGGGTGACCCTCGGACAGCTGGGCTGAACATCCCCGGCAGACGACCTGCACCGCCTCGAGCAAGACGGTGGGATCCACCCGCTCCAACTGCAGCCGTGCGTCGACGGCCGGCCGCAGCTCCTCGACCAGTCGGGAGAAGTAGGCCAGCGAGGTGTAGCCGCTGTCGGGCTCCCCCGCGGTTCGGCCTGCCTCGCGCAGGTGCCGCACGCCCGCGGCCGCAACCTCGACAAACGCGACGGCCGCATCGCGGGCAGATCCCTCCACGACCTCCCGGACAGGCCGCAGCCCGATCCCGCCGACACCAGCTCGCAGCGGGTGTCCCACCCCGGCGGTGCCCTGAGCCATGCCCGTGTCCCTCCGCTCCCGCTGCTCGCTCTCACCCAGGAAGGCGGGTCGGGAGGGGGGGTTGCTGCCACGCTCAGGCCACGTTCTTTCGCCACCGAGCCGACTGGCGTCTCCCGGGCCGGAGGTCATGCCGCAGCCAGGTAGCCGCCGTCGACCGCGGCGCCCCGCACGAGGGCGAGCGCCTTGTCGCGTCGCCGGTACAGGGTGCGCACCGAGATGCTGTGGTCGGCGGCCACCCGGCGGTCCGCGCCCTGCCACTCGAAGCGGTCCCGGCCGACCTCCATCGCGACCAGCAGCGCCACGTCGCTGCCAGGTACGCCCGCCTCCAGGACCCACAGCAGCACGTCGACGGCCTCGACGTC
>JAABUZ0100005172.1_pt1 | contig 17349 bp, 11 predicted proteins | sample 5562091 | NCBI WGS metagenome assembly JAABUZ01 (sample SAMN12813069, study PRJNA571459) | rock metagenome | isolation source: Antarctica rocks | place: Antarctica: Victoria Land, Linnaeus Terrace sud | collected 2015-12-21
CCGCACCCCAGGCCAGGGGCGCGCGGTGTGTCGCGGCGTCAATCCGCAACCCTGGCCCCAGCGGCGCAAACGGGCCCACCTTCATCGCGTGCCAGCCCGCCCGCTGGGGGCCTGCACGCCGTCCACCGCGATAGCCAGCCCGCTCGTGTTGCTCGGCGCCGTCGCCGCGCACGGTCGGCCCAGCCGCGCGGCGTCCACGTCGGAGGGTACCGCTTTTTCCGCTTGCTCACTTTTTTGGGGTACACCCGGCGACGTTTGGTACATACCTTTGTCCACATTTCCCTGTTACCCGCTGCCCCAAGCGAACGTTATACATTATGTACACCGAACTCACGCGATCTGCTCCACTGAAGCACCGTCGACGGCGCGGCAGCGGTAGATGGTGGGGGTGCGCCCCGTCAGGCGCGGGTAGTCGGTCATGACGCCGCGCGTGAAAGCGTCCCAGCGCTCGTCGGGCACGAGGTTGACGGTGCAGCCGCCGAAGCCGCCGCCGGTCATGCGCGATGCCACGGACCCGTGCGCGAGGGCCACCGCCACCAGCGTGTCGATCTCCGGCACGCTGATGGCGTAGTCGTCGCGCATGCTCGCCTGCGACCGCGCGAACAAGTCGCCCAGCCGCGCCACGTCGCCCCCCCGCAGCGCCTCCGCCGCCTCGCCCACCCGCGCGTCCTCCATGATCACATGCCGGCAGCGCCGCCGGATCGTCTCGGGCAGCCGCTCCTCGACCAGCGCGAACTCCGCCGGTTGCACGTCGCGCAGCGCGCGGATGGCGGGTAGGGACTCCTGGAGCAGGCGCACGCCCGCGGCGCACTCCGCCCGCCGCGCGTTGTACTTCGAGCCGGCGAGTCCGCGCGGCACGCCGCTGTGGACCACGCCCAGCGCGATGCCCGGCAGGTCCAGGGGGATCGGCGCGTAGGCCAGCGAGCGGCAGTCCAGCAAGAGGGCGTGGCCGGCCACGCCCAAGCGTGAGGCGAATTGGTCCATGATGCCTGTCTGCACGCCCACAAAGTCGTTCTCGGCGTGTCGGGCCAAGCGCACCTCATCGCGGGGATCAAGCTCCAGGCCGGCCAGCCGCGTGAGTACGAGCAGGCAGGCTATTTCGACGGCGGCGGAACTGCTCATGCCGGCGCCAAGGGGGACGTTGCCCCACATCACCAGGTTGGCGCCGGTCAGGTGATGCCCCGCCCGCTGCAGCGCGTCGGCCACGCCCTGGGGTAGATTGAGCCAGGCGTCGTCGCCCTTTCTGAGCGCGAGCGCGTCGAGGTCGAAGGACGCGCCGCGCTCGAAGTTGGCCGAATACATCTCGACGCGGCGGTCGGGCCGGCGTCCGCCAAGCACGCGCACCTCGCGATCGACGGCCACGGGCAGCACGAAGCCCTCGTTGTAGTCGGTGTGCTCGCCGATCAAGTTCACGCGACCTGGCGCACGGGCTGCCATCAGCCCCTCACCGCTCCCCTGAAATTCCCTATGGTACAGGGCCGCCAGATCGGGTGCCTGCCCCGCGCCATCCTCGACCGATGGGCCGTCCGTCATTGTGCCTCCTCATTGATAGTCGATAGTCGATGGTCGATGGTCGATGGTCAATGGTGGGCTAGCGCCACCGAGCGAACTGCTCGACGCCTACCGCGCCAATCCACCGATGGTTACTATCGACTATCGCCTATCGCCTATCGACTATCGACTATCGACTATCGACTATCGACTAACCGTGGCCGGTATACCACACGCCGGTAAATGCGGCTGGACCGCGCGCGGCGAGGCCGGGTGTGTCGGCGCCCTCGGGTAGCGCGATCTCCAGCCGTGTGGGACCGTCGACGCACACAGTTAAGCCTTCGTCGCGGCGCACTACCATCAGTGTATGCCACTCGCTCACATCGAACGCGCCAAGGTCACAGGAGGCATCGAACGCGCCAAGGTCACAGGAGGTAGAGATAGCGGCGAGCGCGCCGTCCCCTGTGGCGGTTAGGCAGCCTCGCGCCCCGTTCCTAGATAATGTCACTAGCAGCATCCCGTCATCGCGCCACAGCGCGAGGCCACCCATAGACACGACATCGTCGTCTACTCCATGCGTCGATGGGTGGGGCATGCGTAGCGTCGCACCGTACTCGTACCGCCTGCGCGGTGTCCCTTTGAGTATGACCGTGAGGCCGGCTGTGGCTGATTCAGGTGGGGTGTGCGTGAGCGTGCCGTCCCGCACTTGCCACGCGGACTCGTCGATGGCGCGGCCCGCCCGCGTGCCGTCCAGCGGTGGGCGCCAACCGAGCAGCGCGGCGCCGTGGCGCTCGTCCAGGAACTCGTCGCGGAAGTGGTCGGTCAAGCTGACGCCATCGAACGCGGCGGCGCACTCTTCGGCGCGTAGTGCGAAATCGCCCGTTAACCCCGGCGCGACCGCCTCCAGTAGGGGTAGCCCGTCGAGGTGGACGGTGAGGATCGCGCCGGCGTAGGCCAGCAAGAGCTGATGCCACGCGCCGGGAACGAAACCCTCGGACAACAGTGCGACGCGTTCAGCGGCTACCTCCTCCGTCTGGTCGCGCGGATATGTGCGCAGGCACAGACGCCGCGCCGATGGCTCGATCAGGATATCGCAGAGAGTATCGGCGCCGTCAACGGCGCCGCGGAGCCGGATGCCGTAACTGCCCGGTCCGGCGTGGCGCCGCGCGTTGACTTCAAGCAGCCATGTCACCCCCAGCGGCTCACGCCGCCACAACAGCGCGGACGATACGGTCGCGTCCCCCTGCGTCACGCCACCGGCGCCCGTAGCCCAGTCCCCGCCGTCCGCGCGCCACCCATCATCATGCCTGCAATCGCCGTCGAACAGGACGCGCAGGCGGGGCCGCGCGGGGACGGGTTGCGGCGTGTGCGTCGGACCGGGTGTCCACAGGGCGTCACCGTGTCAATAGAGGCGGTCGAGGCAGGGCCACCGCGCCGTCATAGCGGGCGGCCACGCGTGATAGGCGATATACAGATCGGCGTTGTTGGGGCCGCGCACGAGCGAGTTGTGACCCGGCCCGATGACCTGGTTGGGCGTCCCATGCATCAGGCGGCCGTCGCCTGTCGTATCCTCCCAGTCGCGCCACGACGCGTCGCGCATCCCGCCCGGCCCCATCGGCGTGGGCGAGGTAGCGTAGCTCACGGCGTAGTTGTCGCGGTAGTAGCAGCCGCCCGAAAACATCTCATAGTAGCGGCCGCGATGCCGCAGCACGGCCGGCCCCTCCACGGTATACCAATCCACGCCGCCCTTCTCGGGCCGGCGCGCCTCGAAAAGTTCCCAGGGATGGCGCGGCGACGTCACGCGCGCGGGCGCGCCCGCGACGGTGAAGGGGTCGCGCAGGCGCACGACGGCGTTCCCGCTCCCCACGTAGCCGTCGGGATCGTCCCAGTACTCGATAGTTATGTAGAGATACCACTGTCCATCGTAGTCGCGGAAGACATGTGGGTCGATCGCCCACGGGAACAGAGCGCCGGTCAGGTCATGCCCGCTATCGACGAACGGGCCGTCGGGCCGCTCGGCCACGGCCACGCGGATGGAGGCGACAAATTCGTCGGTATGCACGGCATAGTACAGCAGGAAGCGGCCATTGTCTTCCGTCACCTCAGGCGCCCAGTAGCGATAGTACGGCGCGCCGAGGGCCGGCATCGCCAGGCCAACCTCGCGCCACTCTACCAGATCGCCACTGGTCAGGATGCGGAACACCGACGAGCCGTCAGGGGGGCGGTCGACGTCGGCCGTAGCGTAAGCATAGTACCGGCCGAGAGACTTGAGGACGAATGGATCGGCGAATCCACCGGGCCAGATTGGGTTGTGGTATCGCTTATTATGTGCAGCCATGCCCCCGCTCATCTCCCCTTTCCGGCACAGCTACGCCTCCTTCTCTCTCTTCGCCGCACGCGGTTTGTCCCAGTGCGCCGCCTGTCGCCCCTCGCCTGTCGCCCCTCGCCTGTCGCCCCTCGCCTGTCGCCCCTCGCCTGTCGCCCCTCGCCTGTCGCCCCTCGCCTACGGCAGCGGCTCCGTCACGGTCGTCGGACCCCGCACGCTGACCGTGTCGCCCGTCCACTTGATCGGATCGATGCGCATGTTGCGCACCGCCCCCGGCTCGCCACCCACGCCACCACTCCAGGCGTGATAGACAAGCCACCAGCCGCCGTGTGGTCCCTGGATCACCGACCCGCCGCCCGGCCCCGTCACGCCCTTGACGTCGTGCAGAATCGGGTTGCACGTACACTTCGTGAATGGGCCCAGCGGCGACGAGGACATCGCATAACCCATACCGTAATCGCGCGCGTAGTCGTTGCCCGAGTAGAACAGGTCATACATCCGCCCATGTTTGACCACGAACGGCCCTTCGATCGTTGTATAGGCGGCGCCGTGCTCCCATAACTGGCTGATGTGAAGTATATCTATGGGCGCGCCCATGGTGTGCAGCATATCAGGGCGCAGCCGAATGACCGAGATGATGTGGACAGGATTGTCCTGCTTGTAGTAGAGATACGCTTTGCCGTCGCTGTCCACGAACGGCTGAGGATCGATGAGGCCCGCGGTCTCGGGCTGGCCGCAGCCGATGACGGCGCGGTGCTTGAACGGCCCCGTCGGGCGCGCCGCCGTCGCGACGGCGATGCAGTGCCGGTGCAGGCCGGGGTCGGTATTCATCAGCGTCGTGTCCTGGCCCGAGTAGAACATGTAGTACGTGCCCTTCACCGCGATCACACCCGGCGCCCACCAGTCGCCGCTGCCCCACGCGGGGCTACTCGTCATCGCGTCCGCGACGTAACTCCAATGTGCTAGGTCGCGTGAGCGCAGAATCGGGAACAGATGATCCAGCGGCTCCCAATCCGTCGTCGTGGCGTAGGCGTAGTAGTCGGCCCCGACCTTGAGCACGCTGGGGTCGGGGAAATCCCGCGCGAACACGGGGTTGCGATACGTCCCTACCGTCGTCACGGCGCCCGGCTGCGCCCCAGCCTTCGTAGCGCCCGTAGCGCCGAACATGGCGGCCGCGACGCCAACAAGCACGACGAGTAGGAGCGCCACTAACCAACGCGGCATACGGTGGTGTTCGCGTGACATCGTGATTACATGCTCCTTATTCGTTAGCTCACGGCGAGCGACGGTAAATGCCGCGCCTGGTCTTGAAAAACGGCGTTTCATGATTGGGACAATACTGTCGTCTCCGGTATCAGCTGCCGGCGGGCAAGCTAGACACATGGACGTAGTCGAAGAAGGCCGGCGCCCGGCCGGGGCCGCCGGAGAAGGCGAACAGGCCGATCTTGACCGGGTGTTTCGCATCGACGGCTTGGAGGCTCCAGGCCGCGCCCTTAACCCAGTTGACGCCGTCGACGCTGGTGTACGGCTGGTACACGTCGCCATGCCGGTAGATGCGCAGGTAGTCGGTCACGGTCGGCGCCTGGACCGAGGCCCCATTGGGGCTAGGCTGGGCGTTCGTCAGGTAGTCCCAACTCTCGCCCTCGTTGGGGCACAGGTCGCGCGTGTAGGTGGTCACGGCCACATTGCTCGTCGCCGACGGCTGCACGTCGCACTGCGCCTGACCGCCCGGCGTCGGCTCCAGGCTCTCGTGGCCGGAGAGCATCTTGTTGAGCGAGTAGCTGTGGAACGGGCCGACTTTGATGTAGTGGTCGTCGTCGCTGTAGACCAGCAGTCCGGCCTGCTCGTAGTTGGTGTCGGGGTCGAAGGTGATCTTCGTTTCCAGGGCATAGTCGCCGCTTGGGGCGCTCTCCAGCAGCAGATTATGCGCGTTGTTCGAGTCGCGGTAGAGGTCGCCGTCGCCGGTGATCTCGAACTGCCCCGTCGAACTGATGAGCGAGGTCTCCGTGACGACCGGCCGCACCAACGACCACTGTGTGGCGAGTGAGCCGTTGAACTCGTCGGAGTAGGCCGATTGCAAGGCGCCCACCGGCGGTGTCATCTCAGCAGGGACCGTCGTGGTCGCGAGCGCTGCCGCGGTCACATTGTCGAAATCGGCGCGCGCGTCTTGCGTCACCAGGCCCACGCCGCCGTCGCGGAACAGCACGCCCAGCGGGAACGTGCGCGTCTGCACAGCGAGCGGATCGCGGTTACGATCGGAGACCACGACGCGGAAGGTGACACCATGCCCGACCGGCCCATGACCCAACTGGAAGGCCTGCTGGTCGATCGTTAGGTGATGCCAGTCCGTGTGGTCGAAGCCCACCGGCAACGGTGTCACCATCTCGTGCAAGAAGGGATGGTAGCCGATGTAAGCCTGCGTCACCAGCGCGTTGCGCGTCGGGTCGAGGTAGGCCACGATGAAGCGGCCGCCACGGTACGACACCAGGCAGCCATAGCGCGGGTTCGCGCCCGCTGTTTCGAGGCGCACGTCGCACTCGGCGCGGTAGCCGCTAGGAACCGGCGTGTGACTCACCAAAACAGCCAGCCCGCTCGTCGCGCCCTGCACGGCGTAGCCGCCGTTCACACAGGCCGCACCCGCGTCGCCGCCGAGGCTCCAACTGCCGCGCGCGTACCAGTTCGCGCTCAACGGCGCGCCGCTACCCGGCGCCGCGCACCCACTCGTCGTGTTGAAGTTGTCGCCGAAGATCGGCGCGGTCGACGGCGCGGCCGTCGGGCCGTCGGAGGGACCCGCCCCCCCGTTTGTGACCGGCCAGCCATCGGCGGTCCAGTCGATGCGGTCGATCAGCAACTGGCGATAGGTGATCTGCGGCGGGGTCGGGCCGGGGAAGCTATTGATCCAACCGTTGGACAGACCGCCGCTGCTCGTCTTGTCGACGCCGTGGTAGACGATCCAGTCGCGCCCGGAGAGGTCGGTGATGAGCGCGTTGTGGCCCACGCCCTGCCACTTGTTGCCATTCTGCTTGAGCGTGGGGTAGCCGCCGCCCTGGCCGCCGATGTTGGCGCTGGCGGGATCTGGCGCGCGGCGTGGCGCGGGTACTTGCGCGGTGGTCCCGTCGGCCGCCGGCAGTTCCATCGGGATACCGTTCTGATCGATGAACGGTCCCAGCGGCGACGTGGCGCGGCTGACCTCGACGCTGTAGCCGGTGTTGGGACCACGACAGCAGTCGGCGGCCGACGAGAAGTTGTAGTAGTAGGCCTTGCCATTCACATCGTGGCGCACCACATAGGTGCCCTCGTAGCGGTCCCAGTGCCCGATCTGGTAGGCCGGGCCGGTCACCTGCAGCCCATCCGTCGTGAGCCGCTGCACCACGGTCCCGCCGAAGAACGTGCCGTAGTACAGATACTTCTGGCCGTCCTGGTCGGTGAACTCGACCGGGTCGATCGTCGGGAAATGGCAACTGGGGTCCGGGTTATCTGTACACTGACGCGGCGCGACGATGGGACCGCCCGCGTCCGTCCACGGGCCGGTCATACTCGGCGCGGTGTACAGGCCGATGGCGCTGCCACCGGCCACAGTGTCCGACGCCGTGTAGTACATGTAGTACTGGTGCTTGAAGTACTGCAGGTCGGGGGCCCAGAGGCCAGCCGTCGGCGCGACCCAGGCCGGCCGGGACGGGACGGCGTCGCCCACGAAGGTCCAGTTGACCAGGTCGGTCGAGCGCCAGGTCGGCAGCAGGTGAGACGAGCCATCCTGCCAGGTATCGGACGTGGCGATGACGTAGTAGTAGCCGTCGAGCGCCTTGATGATCGCCGGGTCGGGCGCGGTCCGTGGGATAACGGGGTTCGTATAGGTCGCGGGGACTGTCGCCGCCGTGCGCGTCAGAGGCGAGGCCGAGCGCGCCACGCCTGGGGCCACGGCGACCGATACCAGCAAGAGCGCCGCCAGCAAACCATACCAGCGCGTGAAGACTCGTCGTCGGGACATGTTGCAAGGCTGTGATGACATCGCCGACTCCTTCGTCGTTACCTGCTTGTCGACAGGGGCTTTCCTCGTTCAGCCGGTACGGACGTTTCTTTTTATCGCCAGGGGTGGCGTAAAGTTCACGTAAAATCGTGCTCTTATCAGCCCCCCTCGGCGCCGGCCGCGTCCATGGCCGCGCCGGCGAAGGGCGATACCCCGCGCGATTCCTGTATCTGCCTGATCACGTCCCCCGGCATCGCGGCGGCCGGTTGGCGTGTGATCGCACGGATAGCGGCGGGGTCGAGCTTCGGCTCACGGTCCGCCGTCAGCAGACCGTTCGTTTCCTGCTGCGTGTCGGTTAGCTGGGTATAGCAGAAACCGGCGATGGCCGGGCTGTCCAGGATGGCCTCGACGAGTTCGCGGTACTTCGCCAGGAACTGTTCGCGGCTCGTGACGGTGGCGTAGCCGAACCATGGCTCGTCCTCGCCCGGCCGCAGGCTGATGCCCCCGAACTCAGTGATCATGATCGGCTCGCCGGCGCGGCGATAGCCGGGCAGCGTCACGGCGTGCTGTTGCGGCTGCACCTCGCGCAGCGTCCGCTCCACGGCCTCGACGCTGCCGTAGCGCTCACGCAGCGCCTGCCCCTCGAAGGTGTAGTCGTGGACGCCGTAAATATCCCCGACGAGGTGCTCCCAGCCGTCGTTGCCGATAGCTGGGCGCGTGGGGTCGAGCGTCTTGGTCAGGTAATAGAGGCCCTGCACGTAGGTGCGCTGCGCGGGGTCGCCCGCCAGGTTGGGCACACCCCAACTCTCGTTGAGCGGAACCCAGGCCACGATGCAGGGGTGGTTGTAGTCGCGATCCAACACCTCCAGCCACTCGCGCGTCAGACGCTCGACGGCCGCCCGCGAGAACACGTAGGCGTTGGCCATCTCACCCCACACCACCAGGCCCAGGCGGTCGCACCAATAGAGGAAACGCGGATCCTCGACCTTCTGGTGGATGCGCACGCCATTGAACCCCAACCCTTTGGCTAATTCGACCTCGCGGCGCAAGGCATCGTCACTCGGCGCGGCCAGGTGCGACTGCGGCCAGTAGCCCTGCTCCAGGGCCAGGCGCAGGTAGTAGGGGCGCCCGTTGAGCAGGAAGCGGCCGTTGGCGACGCCCACGGAGCGCAGCCCCACGTAGCTGCGCGCCTCATCCACGGTCCCCTCGTCGTCGAGGACGGTGATCGTCGCGTCGGCGAGATTAGGGGTTTCCGGCGTCCACAGCACACGCTCGCCGCTCATGCGCATCGCGCCGGGGTCGAGCGCGATATCGCGCTGCAGGCCCGCGCCCTGCACCAGATACGTGTCGTCGGCCAGCACTTGCTCGTGGAGACGCAACCGCACGCGCACATGTAGCGGCGCGTCTCCCGGCCGCGAGAGGGTCACAGCCAGCCCGAGCAGGCCGCGGTCGAGGTCGGGCGTCCAGCGCAGCGTGGCGATGTGAACAGGGGCGACGGGCTCCAGCCAGACGGGCTGCCAGATGCCGGTGGTGCGGTCGTACCAAATCCTGTGCGGGCGTTCCTCCCAGTCCTGCTTACCGCGCGGCTGGGCCAGATCCTCGGGCGCGTCCTCAGCGCGGATCACCACGACCTGCTCGCCGTTGGAGCGCAATGCCGGCGTGATGTCCGCGCTAAACGGGGTGTGGCCGCCTTCGTGGGTGGCGACGAGGCGCCCATTGACCCAGACGTGCGCGCGGTAGTCGACGGCGCCGCAGTGCAGCAGCAGACGCTCGTCGCCGTTGGAGCGCGGGTCGTCAAAGGCGCGGCGGTACCACACGACCGGGTGGAAAGAGGTATCGCCGACGCCGCTGGCGGGCGACTCAGGCGGGAAGGGTACTTGGATGGTACGGGTAAAAGGGGCGGCGCGCTCCAGCCAGCCCTCGTCGATACCCCGACCCGCGTCATCGTAGGCGAAGCCCCATTCACCGCCAAGGTCGGTCCAGCGCTCACGGGTCAACTGTGGACGCGGATGGGTCGCTATCGTATCGGCGGACTCTAGCACGATATTCTCCATACTCTTAAATACTCTAGCGCGACCCGCAGCGCTATCATTACGTGTACCTCGCGATGGCGATGTAGGCGTCGTGAGCCTGGCCTTAAAAGACCATGGCAGGGACCCGACCTTGAAAGGTCACGCCGACGCCAACCGTACTGGACGGGGCTGGCGCGGCAAGCGCCCCGATAGACCTTTTAAGGTCCGTCGTCTGCCATGACCTTTTAAGGTCAGGCCGTGTCTACCCTTTGAGCCCGCTCATCGTGAGACCTTCCACGATGCGGCGCTGGAAAATGAAATAGAAAATAAGGATGGGGACCGAGCCCAATACGCCCGCGGCCATGCCGGCGCCGGGTCCGGGCGTCCCGTAGTACTCCTGGTTAAGGAGCGAGAGACCGACGGGCAGCGTATACGTCTGCGGGTCGGAGAGGGCGATGAGCGGCCAGAATATGTCGTTCCAGACGCTCAGGAAGGTGACGACGGCGACAGCCACAAGCGCCGAGGTCGAGTTCGGTAGGACAATGCGCCACAACACGCCAAACTTGCTGCAGCCGTCGACGATGGCCGCCTCCTCCAACTCACGCGGGAAAGATTGAAAGAATTGGCGCAGCAAGAAGGTGCCGAAGACGCTAGCCAGTGGAGGCAGGATGATGGCCCAGTATGTGTTCAGCAGGTGAAAGTCGCGCATCAGCAGGTAGATCGGCAGCAACGTCGCCTGGAAGGGAATCATCAGCGTCGAGAGACAGATATAGAACAGCACGTTGCGGCCGGGAAAACGCAGCCGCGCGAAGCCATAGGCCGTGATCGTGGAAAGCGCCAACACCAACAGGGTTGAAACGCCAGTAATAACGATCGAGTTGAGATACCAGCGCCCGATGAACACGTCCTGCGCGTTAAAGATGTATTTATAGTTGTCGAGCGTCCAGGAGCGTCCCCACGGCAGCAGCGGCCACTGATCGATCAACCCCTCAGGCGTAAATGACATCGAGATCATATACGCGAGCGGCAAGAGCACCAACACACAGAACACGGCCGTGAGCAGCCATATCACCAGCCGCCCCCGCTGCGGGACCCGCCGGGCGCGCGTGCGGACACGAGTCGTCTCTGTCGCCGTCGTTATTGTTCGTTGCATGCTAATACGTCTCCGATCCGCGGCCCAGCGCTCCGAACTGGATGGCCGTGATAAGCGCCATAATCAGCGCCAGCGTTATCGCGATCGCGGCGCCGTAGCCGTACTGGAAGTGGCGCCACACCGTGTCATAGAGGAACATCAGGATCGTGCGCGACGAATCGCCGGGTCCCCCTCCGGTGATGAAGGCCGGTTGCCCAAAGACCTGGAACTGCGCGATGATCTGCGTAACCAGCACGAAGAGCAGCGTGGGACGCAGCAAGGGCAGCGTGATCGAGCGGAAACGGCGCCACGCGTCCGCGCCGTCGATCTGAGCCGCCTCGTACAAGGTGGCGTCGATATTGAGTAGGCCGGCCAGGAGGATAATCATGGGAACGCCAAAGTTCCACCACACCGTCGCCAGCGAGAGCGAGGGAATAGCCCACCCGGCGTCCGACGTCCACGGAATTTTGCCGATGCCGACGAGACTCAGCAGGAAATTGAGGGCGCCCGCGTCGGGCGCCAGCAACCATTGCCAGATGATAGCCGTGATCGCGACCGAGAGGATGGCCGGCGCGAAGAGAACGGTCCTCAGGATTGTCTGCCCGTGTATAAGTGAGCGCAGCAGCAAGGCCGCGCCCAACGCCACCAGAGTGACGCCGATAACGGTCAGGACGACAAACTCGACCGTATTGAACAACACGGTGAGCCACAGGGGGTCCGACCAAAGATCCGTGTAGTTTTTCAGCCCGATGAATGGAGGATTCGTGTCGAAGATCTTGCGATCAAAGAAACTCATGTACAGCGTGTAGACCAGCGGACCACCGGCAAGGACGAGGAACACAATAAAGTAGGGCGCTATAAACAGGTAGTTGGGCAAGACTCGCAACCAAGCCCCTTGTCTCCGCCGGCCCGAGGCGCCGGGTCGCGCCATGGGCGCCGCTTTCACGGACATCGTGATTCTCCCTTCTCCCGCTACGTCGACCTGTTGCGGCGCCGCGCGTATCGCGCGTCAGTTATTAACTATAGATGTGATGATAGGAGGATGTGAGACCTCGTGCGGTATGACGCGCCTCCCACCACTAACGACGGCCGGGGTGGCTCAGGTCGCGGTCAAGCGCCCGTGAAAAAGGCGGGCTCCCGCACCCTTGCGCAGGCGAGAGGGGCATGTACGGCTGGGAAGCGCGGACGCTCCCCAGCCGTACATGCCACGCGACACGGCGATCGCAGTACCGCAGGCATTAAGCGCGGGACAGCGCCCGCGACACGACAGACTGCGCGGCGCTGATGGCGCCGGAGACGGACTTGGTGCCGTTCAAGAGCGCCGTGAACTGCGGGTCGTACCCGTCCTGCACGTCGAAGAACACCTTGCTCGGCTGCTCGATGCGGCCAATCTCGGCGAGCTCGGGCGCGTAGGTGCTCTGCGGGAACAATTTGGTCACGGCCAGGCTCTCGCGCTGGGACGTACGCGCGGGGATATGCCCCGCGCCCGTGGTCCACTCCACACCCCTGCTGGAGAGGAAGCGCATGAAGGTATAGACAGCGTCCTTCTTCTCGCTGGGCAGGCTGGCCGGCGCGGCGATGACGTGCCCCGACATCCAGGCCACCTGGTCGGCGCCGAACTTGGGCATGAAGACCGACTTGACGCTCACGTTCTTGTGCGCCGGGAACCAATTGCGCTGCCAGTCGCCGTCCGGGACCATCGCCACCTGGTTCTTGGCGTAGGCGCTGTCCCACACGCCGATGGTGCCGTACGCCGCCGGCTTGGACACGGCATGGTACTTGAAGATGAGGTCGCTCCAGTACTGGAAGGCGCTGCGCACCATTGGCGTGTTGAACGTGGCCGTCTTGCCGTCGGCGCTCAAGGTGTTGCCGCCGAAGCTCCAGATGGTCTGGAGGAGCGTGGGGAGTTCCCAACTCGTAGCCAGGCCGTAGACCTTCACCTTGCTGCTGTTGAAGTTTTTGCTCAGACCGTTGTTGCCATTGCTGTCGATGGTCAACTTGCGCGCCCACTGCGTCAACTCCGCACCGCTGCTCGGCGTGCGCAGCGGCAGGCCGGCCGCTTGGAGCAGCTTGGGGTTCAGGTAGAAGCCCCAACCGTGCATGTCGAGCGGCATGCCGTAGATCGAGCCCTGATACTTGACGTATTTCATCGGCTGCGCCGCGAAGTCGCTCTCAGGCAAGCTCGGGCCGAAGAGGTCGTCGATCTTGGCGAAGAGGCCGTTGGCCTGGAAATAGAGCATCTCCTGAACGTGCGTCGTGAACACCTCGGGCGCGGTCCCGCCCGTCAGGGCCGGCAGCAGTTTGCTGTAGAACTGCGGCCAGGTGCCGATGATCTGCATCTTGACCTAGATGCTGGGGTGCGCCTTGTTGAATTCGTTGACGATCGCCTGCATCGTCTGGCCGTCGGGGCCGGCGAGGCCGGTCAGAAAGTTGAGGGTGGTGGCGCTACGCGCGCTGCTCGCCAGCACCGCCGGAGCGCCGGGAACCTGCGCGAGGGCGCCGGCCGCGGCGACACCGGCCGCTACTTTACCACCAGTTTTGAGCAGGTCGCGCCGTGAGATAGGAGTAACCGTCTTCTCGTCGTCCACAAAACACCTCCAAGAGGTAATAAAAAATGACCCGGCCGTTTCTTACAACGTTGGAAAGGCCGTATGATCAGCGTAGCATGCTGATCAAAACTTTGTCAAATCGTGAAGGACTCACCCTTTGACGCCGGAGAGCTTGACGCCCTCGACGATGTAGCGCTGCAAGATCAGGAAAATGACCACCACGGGTAGGATAGCCACCAGCGCGCCCATGAAGACCTCGTGTAGGATGATCGTTTGCGAGGCGATGAAGGACGAGACATCGACCTGCACGGCCCACATGCTGGTGCTCTGCCCGACCACCAGGGGCCAGGTGAAGCTGTTCCAGCTGTTGATGAAAGCGAGCACACCCAGCGCCATGATCATGCCGAGCGAGTTGGGGATGGCGATGCGACGGTAGATGCCGAAATAGCCCAGGCCGTCGACGCGCCCAGCTTCCTCGACCTCGGCCGGGAAATCGAGGTAGAACTGGCGGAACATGAAGGCGGCAAACGCGCTGAAGAGCCCCGGCGCGATCAGCCCCTGCAGCGTGTTGACCCAACCCAGACTGGAGACCACCAGATAGAGAGGGATGAAGGTGACGGCGCTGGGGATCATCAAGGTGCCCAGCACGAGCAGGAACACCACGTTGCTATAGCGGAACGGGATGCGCGCCAGCGCGTAGCCGGCCATCGACGCGAAGACCATCTGGCAGATAACCTGCGTGACGGCCATGATCGCGGAGATGCGCAGGCCGCTCAGGATCGGCACATCGGGATTACTGAAGAGCTCTGGGATGTTGCCAAACTGCGGCGAGGTTGGCAGGATCTGATAGTTCGGCGACGTGATAGCCATATCCGTCATAAAGGCGTTGCGCACCATGACGTAGAAGGGTATCAAGAAGATAATCGACAGCACGATAAGGAAACCGTACAACAGGACGCCGCGCCTGGTGATGCGCGGACGCCGCCCCCGCCGTCGTTCCCGTCTCCTCACCCCGATCGGGGCGGCGCTTACGGCCATGGCGAAACCTCCTTGGATAGAGCGTCGATACGGTAGAGACTATGCCCCTGAGCGGCCAAGGCCGAACAAACGGAGTTGCACGAAGGTGAAGGCGATGATGAGGAAAGCGACGATAAACGCGCCCGCGCTGCCGACGCCGTAGTTCTGTCCCCCGATCGCGACGTTATAGAGGTACAGCAGGGGCGGCCGGACATTCGGATCGGGGCTGGAGATACTGCCGCTGAGATTGTAGAATTCGTCGAAGGCCTGGAACGCGTTCAGGATCAACAGCACCCCGACGAAGATGGACGTGTTGCGCAGCAGCGGGAACGTAATGTGGCGAAAGGTCGTCCAGCCAGCTTCGGCCCCGTCGACGCGCGCCGCTTCGTATAGGTGACGCGGGATCTCTTGTAGGCCGGCCAGGAAAATAATCATGTAGAACCCGATCTGCAGCCACAGACGCACCGTGATCAGCACGACCCAGAGCCAGGGCGCGCCGAAGGTGAAGGGGATCGGGTCGACCGGGTGGATCGGCCCCCAGTTGGGGAGATTGACCAGGACTGTGTTGATGATGCCGTAGCGCACCCCGCTGAAAAGGCTTAGTTTCCAGATCAACGACGCCACCACGTACGAGCACGCGGTGGGCAGGAAGAAAACGGAGCGAAAAAATGCCTTGCCGTGGGCGACGCTGTCGACGAGGAGCGCCACCCCCAGGGACGCGATGAACGTCACCGGCACGATAAAAATCGCGAATATCACGCCGGTTTTGAGCGACAGCAGGAAGGCGCTGTCGGAGAGGACCGTGGCGTAGTTGGCCAGCCCGACCCAATGACCCACGCTCACCGTCCCGTGCGCGTCGCTGAGGCTGACCAGGAAGCCCCAGACGATCGGCACGACCGTGAAGACCAGCAGCCCGATGAGGAGCGGCGCCATGAAGGCGAAAAAGGTCAGGGTGGTGGCCCACTCGCGGCGGCGCCGCGCCCGTGTCTTGGTCGCGGGTACGGCTCGCGCCATCCCGCCTCGTGTGCTCATATTGTCCTCTCTAACCCGTTAGATGATAACCCTTTTGCGAGAGAAGAGAGGGGAAGGGCGTCGCCGCCCCTCCCCCGATGAATGCGACGGGGCATCCCCCATCGCGCGTCCTACTTGAGCTCGGAGTTGAGCGCGGTCTGCGCCTTCTGTGCGGCCTGGTGTACGATGGACGACACCGAGGCGCTGGACTTAACCACCGTGGTCGCCGCGTCGATAAGCGGCTGGTTGACGCTGGGGTCGTTGTAGAGGACGGGGCCGTAGTGCGCGTACTTATTTAGCGCCTGCACCGCCGCCGCCGCCTGGCCGCTCTTCAACTTGGGCGCGTCGGAAACGGCCGAGGTGCGCGGCGGGATGTGGAAGCCGTAGCTCGTGTTGAAGTCGATCTGGTCCTTGGTGTTCTGGAGCCACACCCACTTCACGTAGTCCAGGGCCTGCGTGAGGTGCGCGCTCTTGCCGTTGACATACTCGTTCCAGCCGCCGAGGAAGGTGGCGGGCTTGCCCGCGGCATCGAGCGCCGGCCACGCCATGTAGCCGAAGTCGTCGCCAACGGCCTTGCGAATCAGCGGCATAGCCCAGAGGCCGGTGTACTGCATGGCCGCGAGGCCCTGCGTGAAGGCCGAGGGATCCCACCAATCGACCGGCGCGCCGAGCAGCAGCACGCCAGACTTGTTGAGCGTACGCAGATCCTGCAACGCCGCGACCGTACGCGCGTTGTCGTAGCCGATCTTGTTGCCGCTCATGTAGTCGGATCCGGCCGACCACTCCAGGATGCCGGCGCCGACCGCGGTGGCGCCGCCGTCGTTGCCGATGAAGAGGCCTTTGACGCCGCCGGTGTTGAGCTTCTTGGCGTCGGTCAGCAACTCACTAAAGGTCTTGGGCTCACTGGTGATGCCCGCCTTCTTGAACAAGCTCTTGCGGTAGTAGACGCCGCCGGTGTCGATGACCATACTCACGCAGTAGGTGTGGCCCTGGTACGTGCATTGGCCGATCGCGTTCTGGTTGAAGTCCTTACGCACCGAGGTCGTGTAGAGGCTGTCCAGCGGGTAGACCTGCTTGGTCTTGATCGCGGTCAGCGATACACCGCCGTTCTCGTACACATCGGGGCCGTTGTTGCTCAACAGGGCCGGATTGAGCTTGAGCGGATACGCGCCTTGGCCCACCACCCAGGTGAGGTTGATATGGACGCCGGGGTGACTCTGCTCATATTGACTGGCGTAATTCTCCACCGCCTGGTGGGTGCCCGCCTCACCGTAGGCATGGTACCACACGTTCAGGGTAACATCGGTCGCATGGACCTTGGCCGCGGCGTGCCCGCTTTGGCTCTGCGGCAGGACTAAAAGCCCGCCCAGACCGAGCGCCAACGTCGCGCGCTTGATCGAACTCCGCATGATAGACCTCTCATCCCTTTCGACCGACCGTCGGCGCCTCTCCGGCTCTCATCGCATGGGCGCGGCGCCGTCTCGTCGTGTCGTCACGATACTGCTAAAAATACGTTCGTGCTATGAAAAAGACCGCGTTGTCCTACTATATCCCACCGCGTTGTCCTACTATATCCCACCGCGACGCCCTGTGTCGTGTGTCACACGCGGCGCCATGACCGCCATTCCATCCTCGCGCTATCAACCACCCCCTTCCGGGTGTCATATCACATGCTCCGTGGTCGAGAGGAGATCCCCTCGCGACGGGCGGCGCCTCATTAGTACTACAACGTTAGGTGGTCAGGATGAATCGAGGAGGCGACGGAGGATACGCTTGCGATGGGAGCGGTAGGCGTTGTGGTTCTGGCGCTGGGTGGCGCGCAGCAGGGCGAGCGCGCGCTGCGG
>JAABUZ0100005173.1_pt1 | contig 17348 bp, 14 predicted proteins | sample 5562091 | NCBI WGS metagenome assembly JAABUZ01 (sample SAMN12813069, study PRJNA571459) | rock metagenome | isolation source: Antarctica rocks | place: Antarctica: Victoria Land, Linnaeus Terrace sud | collected 2015-12-21
AGTGGGCGAAGCGACGCTATGTCGTGCCCGCCTCGCCCACCGTCAACGTCCAGAACGTCACGCGGCAACGCGCCGCCTAACTGCATCAGCCCGGAACCGATCTACACACTTCCGCGCACTTGACCGCCCCCGCACCGGTTGCTGAGGACGTTCACCCTTCAGCCGTCAAAGTAGATATGCGTAAGCTCACTGGAAGCGCAGTAATTGCGGCAACTCTGGCAGGGTTGGCGTGCTCCGACCCAGTAACCGGACCGGGTTCAGCATTCAAACCGGCCAGCGTGCCAAGACGATCACTCGCCTCGGATCCGAAGGTCAGCTTCGAGATGACAGGGTTCACCTACGGCCCAACTTGGCAGGAGATCACGCCTCCTTCGTGCGCAAAGAGATACGCCGTGCAAGGCGAGGCTGTAGACTGGTACGTGGACGGTGGAGGCTACATTACTCTCCAGTTCACGCTGAACTACAACCAATCCTGCGGTATCGATTCCGATCCCGGAGGTGCGACCTACGTAGGTGGTCGCATAAACGCGACTGGCTTCGGCGAAGGTAGCAGCATCGCACTCGGCGGGGTCGACGCGGATTGGTCGACGAGCAAGACTGTTTCAGACTATCCCGCGAGTGCAATGGTCCAATTCGAGGCGATTCCAGCTGCGAGTGCGAGTTGCTCGGCGCCCGTGTTTCTCGACTGGATCATCAACAACGATTGGGGACATCCTCGTTACGAGAATCCTCTCGTTCTAACCGGCTCGCAGCTTGGTGTCGTTTCTGGTGAGTTCAAGTGCAGCTCGCGTACTGGAACAAACCCAAGCCCACCCCCACCACCACCGCCACCCTGCGACGAGCCATCCGACCCGTCCTGCAATCCACCACATCAGTAGGCGTTCGAGTAGCTCGTGTGATCACGGGGCGGCCGGAGTCATCCGGCCGCCCCGCTAATACTTGTAATACCTGCGTTGACTCGCGCACTCGCACGCCGGCGCGACGCACTACAGGTGTTCGGCGAGGCGGGGGCGATCAAAGATCTCGGCACCTACCCGACGGCCTACCCGCTGTTCGGGCACGCCCCGGCCGGTTCGACCGCGTCGTGCGCGACCACCGCGCTGACGCAGGTCTCGGCGGGGCGCTGCATCGCGGACAGCCTGTCGTCGTTCAACCTCTTTACGAACCCGACGACCACCCCGCTCACCACGGGCGCGCGCCGCAACGCGGGGGCGCAGGTTTCGGGCGGCAGCACCACGCTGCGCTTCTACGCAAGCGGCGGGTACGAGGACGAGTCGGGGGTGCTGACGATCCCCACCTTCGACGTCCAGCGCCTCGACACGACCGGCGTCAACATCCGGCCCGAGTGGCGGACGCCGAACGAGCTCAAGCGCGGCAACTTCCGCACGAACTTGAACGCGACGCTGTCGCCCAAGCTCGAGGCGATCTTCTCGGGCGAGTTCATCTCGCTCCAGAGCCGTTTGCCGCAGAACGACAATAATTCACTCGGCCTGCTCTCCAACGCGTTCGGCGGCCCGGGCTACGCGACCGGCCGCACGAGCACGCTCGGCTTCGACCTGCACGGCTACCGACAGAGCACCCCGGCCGAGAGCTTCCAGGACGTCGCGACGCAGTACATCAACCGCTTCATCGGCAGTTCGAGTTTCAACTTCACGCCGACGAGCTGGCTGACCGCGCACGCGGACCTCGGCCTCGACAACGCCGCGCGCACCGACCACCAGTTCTGCGCGCGCGGCACCTGCGCGGACGTCGGCACCACGCGCCTCGGCTTCGTGCAGGAGGACCGCGCGTCGCTCAACACGGGCACCGTCAACGCGACGACCTCGGCCAACACGCAGGTGCGCCCCGGGCTGACCTCGCGGACGACGGCGGGCGTGCAGTACGTCATCCAGTCGCTCGACCGCAACGGCGCGGGCGCGCTCAACCTCGCGGCCGGCGGCTCGACGCTCAACGCGGGTGCGACGCAGGTGACCAACGCCGCGAACATCATGAGCAAGACGTTAGGCCTGTTCGTCGAGGAGCAGGTCGGCGTGAACGATCGCCTCTTCCTGACGGGCGCGGTGCGCACCGACCAGAACAGCGCGTTCGGCACCAACTTTCAACGCGTCGTCTACCCCAAGGGGAGCGTCTCGTGGGTGGTCTCCGACGAGCCGTTCTTCCCGAAGCCGCGCTTCCTCGACCAGCTGCGCCTCCGCGCCGCCTACGGCGCCTCGGGCGTGCAGCCGGGCCCACTCGACGCGCTCAACTACTACAACCCGCGCGTGGTCAGCGTCGCGAACACCGACCAGCCGGCTATCGCCTACTTCTCGCTCGGCAACGCGCAGCTGCGCCCGGAGCGGGCCACGGAGTTCGAGGGCGGCTTCGACACCCGCTTCTTCGGCAGCCGCGCGACGCTCGAGGTCACGTACTACAGCAAACTGACCAAGGACGCGCTCGTCGGCGCCGTCGTGCCGCCGTCGCTCGGCACTGGCAGCGAGACGCAGCGCAGCAACCTCGGCTCGGTCAAGAACGCCGGGCTCGAGGTCGGCGTCACCGGCCAGCTCGCGAGCACCCCCGCGTTCGGCTGGAACGTGAACGTCAACGGCTCGACCAACGCCAACAAGCTGCTCACGCTCGGCAGGGACGCGCTCGGCAACCCGCTGCCGCCGCAGGTCGGGGCCACCACGCGCAACCAGCCGGGCTACCCGCTGTTCGGCTACTGGGAGCGGCCGATCACGGGCTACGCAGACAAGAACGGAGATGGCATCCTCACCGTCGACGAGGTCACGGTCGGCGATTCCGCGGTGTTCATGGGCTACTCGTTCCCGCGCTACGCGGCGGCGCTGACCAACGGCTTCGACCTCTTCCGCAACCAGCTCCACCTCAGCGCCCTGTTCGACTACAAGGGCGGCAACAAGCTGCTGAACGGCACGGAGCGCATCCGCTGCCAGAGCCGCAACAGCTGCTACGGCGCGTTCGACAAGACGGCGCCGCTCTGGCAGCAGGCGCGCGCGGTAGCCGTGCGCGAGAACGCGTACCACACGCAGGCCGGCTACATGGAGGACGCCTCGTTCGTGCGCTTCCGCGAGCTGAGCGTCGGCTACACGCTGCCGCCGTCGGCGCTCGCCCGCAGCCGCGTGGCGAAGACGGCGACGCTGACCTTCGCCGCCCGCAACCTCCACGTCTGGACCAAGTACTCGGGGCTCGACCCGGAGAGCAACGCGGACGCAGGCTCGACGTTCAACCTGCCGAGCGACTTCCAGACGCTGCCGCCGCCGACGTACTTCATCTTCCGCCTCAACCTCGGGTTCTGACCGTGACGCTGCCTAACAGAATCCTCCCCGCGGCCGCGGCCTGCGTCCTCTTCGCGGCCGCCGGCTGCAGCCGCGACACCGTGCTCGGGGTGCAGAACCCGGACATCGTCGACCCGGCGAGCCTCAACTCGCCCGACGGGGCCGACGGCGTCCGCCTCGGCGCGATCCGGTACTTCAAGTTCATGACGGCCGGGGACGAGAGCAGCTGGTTCTACGGCGGGATGCTCGTCGACGAGTGGAAGTCGTCCGACACATTCACGCAGCGCGACGAGACCGACCAGCGCACGGTGACCGAGCAGAACGCCCTCGTCACGGTCGCCTACCGCGACATCCACCGCGCGCGCATCCAGGCCTACCAGGCGATCGGACTGCTCCAGAAGTGGCAGCCGACGGCGAAGGCCAAGGTCGGCGAGATGTTCTTCGTGAAGGGGTACGCCGAGCTGCAGTCGTCGCTCGACTTCTGCAACGGCCAGCCCTTCGCCGACCTGTCGTCGGGGAGCCCAGACCTCGGCGTGCCGGTGTCGGGCGCGGACGCGGCGAAGCTCGCCCTCACCTCGTTCGACTCGGCGGTCGTCTACGCCACCCCCGGCGCGGCGGCCACCCCCGCCGACAGCATCAGCCAGCGCGTGCTGTACGCGGCGCAGGTCGGGCGCGGCCGCGCGCTGCTTGCCCTCGGACGCGTCGACGAGGCGGGCGCGGCGGTGGCCGGCGTGCCGAAGACGTTCTCCTTCAACCTCACGTGGCCCACCACGCAGGGGAAGGAAGACAACCTCATCTGGACGCTCGCCAACAGCGCCAAACGCTACACCGTGCAGGACTCGCTCGACACGCAGGGCGGCGTGATCCCGAACTCGATGCCGTTCATCTCGGCCAAGGACCCGCGCGTCCCGGTCGTTCGCACCATCGTCGCCAAGACCGGGAAGCAGGTGACCGGCTTCGACGGCGTCACGCCGTGGGACGCGCAGCAGGTGTTCCCGGCGTTCAACTCGGTGGTGCCGGTGGCCAATTACGTGGACGCGCAGCTGATCCTCGCCGAGTCGCAACTCAAGGCGGGCGGGGCGTGGCTCGCCACGCTCAACGCGCTGCGCGCGGGGCCGACCAACATCGGCACGATCACCGTGACGGCCATGCCGCCGCTCGTCGACCCGGGCACGGCGGACGCGCGGCTCGCGCTGCTCTTCCGCGAGCGCGCGTTCTGGACGTTCGGCCGCGGCCAGCGGCTCGGCGATCTGCGCCGCGAGATCCGCGTCTACAAGCGGCCGGTCGAGCAGGTGTTCCCCGGCCAGGGGGCGATCTACCCGCGCAAGAACTCGCCGTTCGGCGCGGACGTGAACCTGCCGGTCCCGCAGGCGGAGCGTAACAACGCGAAGTTCGGGGGGTGCACGGACCGGAGCGCCTGAGGGCGTGCCCAACAGCCGCGCCTAACGACGACGCCGGGGGCGGGCCGAGGTGGCCCGCCCCCGGCGTCGCGTCGTGCTAGCGGCCCCTCGCCGCCGCCTTCTTCGCCGCACCCTTTTTCGCGGCGCCCTTCTTGGCGGCGCCCTTCTTCGCCGCGCGCCCCGCCCCGCGCTCGCCGGACGAGCCGCCTTCCGACGCGCCGCCCTCTTCCTCGCCGTCCTCGGCCTGGGCTGCTTCGACGTTGATGACGCGTTCCGCCAACGCCGTCAGCTGCTCGTCGGTCGCCCGCTCCTCGTCGAGCGTCTGCTGCAGGAGCCCCGCGTCTTCGTCGCGGCCGAGCAGGCGGGCGTAGGCGCGCACGCACCCGTAGCCGGCCATCTCGTAGTGCTCGACGTGCTGCTGCGCCGCGATCAGTCCGGCGTCGAGGACCTCGCGCGCGGGCTTCTCGCCGACGAGTTCCTTCGCCTCTTCCAGGAGGCCCTGCATGCCGACGCACTTCTTCCCCGTCGGCTTCTCGTCCAGCCCCTCGCAGATACGCACGAGGCGCTCGGCCTGCCGCTCGGTCTGCTCGAGGTGGGTGGACAGGAGCTGCTTCAGCTCGGGGTGCGTGGCCGCCTTGATGAGGCGGGGGAGGCCCTTCTGGATCTGCGTCTCGGCGCTGTAGAGGTCTTTCAGCTCGTCGACGTAGAGTGCGTGTAGCGAGTCCATCTCCATGCGAGGCTCCGGGTAGCGATGTGGGGTGGCGTCGTGGGCGGCGGGTGCACGCGTCCGCGAGAACCGCGCCGGGGCGGAGTGCGGCGTCGGTTGGAGCAGCGCCACGACCCCGTTAGCTTCGTCAAAGCCGCCAGGGGTATCCCGCTCGACGTTCGGGCCGGGATTGAGACAGTCCCTTGGAACCTGATCCGGATCATACCGGCGTAGGGAGCGCGGCGCGTCGTGGCACCGGACCTCGCCCTTGCAAGACGGCAGTCCCATGTGCGCGTCAGCCGCCCCTGGGGATTATCTCCCCGGGCCCGTCCGGATCTCGACTGCGCCGCTCGGCACGCCCGGCCGGCAGGAGAGACCACATGGCCACGACCGACTACGGCGACGCCTTCCCCAACTCGCGCAAGGTGTTCGTGGAGGGCCCCGACGGCATCCGCGTGCCGTGCCGCGAGATCGCCCTCTCGGGCGGCGAGCCTCCGCTCCACGTGTACGACACCAGCGGCCCGCGCGGACACGACGTCCGCGACGGGTTGCCGCCGCTGCGCGCCGAGTGGATCGCGGCGCGCGGCGGGATCGAGGCGGTCGACCGCAGCTACCGCCCGGTGCCCGGCACGCGCCCCGCCGAGCTTCCCGCGGGGCTTGCGCGCCGCGCCGTGCGCGGCACGGGCGCCGGCGGCGTGACGCAGATGCACTACGCCCGCCGCGGCGAGATCACCCCCGAGATGGACTTCGTCGCGCTGCGCGAGGGACTACCGGCGACGCTGGTGCGCGACGAAGTCGCGCGCGGCCGCGCGATCATCCCCGCCAACGTCAACCACCCCGAACTCGAGCCGATGATCATCGGCCGCGCGTTCAAGGTGAAGGTGAACGCCAACATCGGGAACTCGGCCGTCTCCTCCTCCATCGAGGAAGAGGTCGAGAAGCTGCGTTGGGCGACGCTCTGGGGCGCGGACACCGTGATGGACCTCTCCACGGGCCGGCACATCCACGAGACCCGCGAGTGGATCGTCCGCAATTCGGCCGTGCCGATCGGCACGGTGCCGATCTACCAAGCGTTGGAGAAGGTGGGCGGGGTGGCCGAGGACCTGACGTGGGAGGTCTACCGCGACACGCTCGTCGAGCAGGCGGAGCAGGGCGTCGACTACTTCACCGTGCACGCGGCGGTGCTCCTGCGCTACGTCCCGATGACGGCCAAGCGCCTCACGGGGATCGTCTCGCGTGGCGGGTCGATCATCGCGAAGTGGTGCCTGGCGCACCACCGGGAGAGCTTCCTCTACACGCACTTCCGCGAGGTCTGCGAGATCATGCGCGCGTACGACGTGTCGTTCTCGTTAGGCGACGGGCTCCGGCCGGGCTCGATCCACGACGCGAACGACGCGGCGCAGTTCGCCGAGCTCAGGACGCAGGGCGAGCTGAACCGGATCGCCTGGGACTTCGACGTCCAGACGATGAACGAGGGGCCGGGGCACGTGCCCATGCACCTCATCAAGGACAACATGGACAAGCAACTCGAGTGGTGCCAGGAGGCGCCGTTCTACACGCTCGGGCCGCTCACCACCGACATCGCGCCGGGCTACGACCACATCACGAGCGCCATCGGCGCGGCGCAGATCGGCTGGTACGGCACGGCCATGCTCTGCTACGTCACGCCGAAGGAGCACCTCGGCCTGCCGAACCGCGACGACGTCAAGGCCGGCGTGATCACGTACAAGATCGCGGCGCACGCCGCCGACCTCGCGAAGGGGCACCCGCGCGCCCAGGAATGGGACGACGCGCTCTCGAAGGCGCGCTTCGACTTCCGCTGGCGCGACCAGTTCCACCTCGCGCTCGACCCCGTCACGGCGCTCGCCTACCACGACGAGACGCTGCCGGCCGAGGGCGCGAAGGTCGCGCACTTCTGCTCGATGTGCGGTCCGAAGTTCTGCTCGATGAGCATCACGCAGGACGTGCGCGAGTACGCGGCGCGCCTCGACGCGGCGGCCGCCGCGGATGCGCTCGACGCCGGCATGGCGGCCAAGGCCGAGGAGTTCCGCGCGGGCGGCGGCGCGCTCTACGTGGCGGCCGGGGCCGGCGCGGGGGCCGCGTCGTGAGCGCCGCGCCGCGGATCTCGGGGCGCCTTTACCTCGTGGCCACGCCGCGTGCCGCGATGCCCGAGGCGGAGTTCCTCGCGCGCGTGCAGGACGCGCTCGCCGGCGGGGTGGACGTGCTGCAGCTGCGCTGTAAGGACACCGAGGCGCTGCCGTATCTGCAACTGGCGGAGCGCGTCGGCGCGCTCACGCGCACCGCGGGCGTGCCGTTCTTCGTCAACGACCGCCCCGACGTGGCGCTCGCCGCCGGCGCGGACGGCGTGCACCTCGGGCAGCGCGACCTGCCAGTCGCGTGGGCGCGGCGCGTGTTCCCTGGCGCGTTAGTCGGGCGCTCCAGCCACGCCGTCGCGCACGCGGACCAGGCGGTCGCGGACGACGCCGCGTACTTCGCGGTCGGCCCGGTGTGGGCGACGCCGACGAAACCGGGCCGCCCGGCCGCGGGCCTCACGTACGTGCGCGAGATCGCCGCGCGCGGGCTTCCGCTGCCGTGGTTCGCCATCGGCGGGATCACCCCCGACAACGTCGGCGAGGTGCTCGCCGCGGGTGCCACGCGCGTGGCGGTGGTGCGCGCCATCCTCGACGCCCCCGACTGCGCCGCGGCCGCACGGCGCTTCTCCGTCGCGCTGCAGGACGCCGCGCGGGGTACGCAGGAGGCGCTCGCATGCGCGTGAACGGCGACGCGTACCCGTACCGCGCCGGGCTCACGCTCCGCGCGCTGCTCGACGAGCTGCGCGTGGACCCGCGCCGCGTGGTCGTGATGCAGGGCGACGCGGTGCACCGCGCCGGGGAAATCCCCGACGCGCCCGTGGGCGAGACCGACGTCATCGAGATCGTCACCATGATGCAGGGAGGATGAGCGACGTGCAGACAACGATGCAAGACACGGGGGCCACACGCCCCTACACGGCAGTCCCGTCCACCGACGCGGAGGGGCTCGTCGTCGGCGGGCGGACGTTCGGCTCGCGGTTGATGGTCGGGACGGGGAAGTACCGCGACTTCGGCGTGATGCGCGAGGCGATCGCCGCGAGCGGCGCGGAGATCGTCACGGTGAGCATCCGGCGTGTGGAGTTGGGCGCGGCGGGGCATGCGGGGCTCCTCGACCAGTTCGACTTTTCCGCGCTGCAACTCCTGCCTAACACGGCCGGCTGCCGCACCGCCGACGAGGCGGTGCGCGTGGCCCGGCTGGCGCGCGCGATGAGCGGGACGCCGTGGGTCAAGCTCGAGGTGATCCCGGATGCGAAGTACCTCCTCCCCGATCCGGTCGAGACGCTGCACGCCGCGGAGCGGCTCGTGGGCGAGGGGTTCACGGTACTCCCTTACATGCCGGCCGACCCGGTGCTCGCGCGGCGACTTGAGGCGGCGGGGTGCGCGACGGTGATGCCGCTCGCCTCGCCGATCGGCTCCGGGCGCGGCGTGCTCACGAGGGCGAGCCTCGAGATCATCATCGAGCAGGCGACGGTCCCGGTCGTCGTCGACGCGGGGCTCGGCGTGCCGAGCGAGGCGGCGGAGGTGATGGAGCTGGGCGCGCACGCGGTGCTCGTCAACACCGCGATCGCCGAGGCGCGCGACCCGGTGCGCATGGCGGCCGCGTTCCGGCTGGGGGTGGAGGCGGGGCGCCTGGCGTATCTCGCGGGCCGCATGGGGGTGCGCGCGCACGCGAGTCCGTCGAGCCCCACCGCGGGCGTGGTGCGCCTGCCCGACCCCGAGGTCCCGGCATGACCGAGCGCGCCGTCCGCGACCTGCCCGCGCTCGACGGGCAGGAGCTGGAGCGGTACGGCCGGCACCTCGTCATCCCGCAGGTCGGGCCCGACGGACAGCGGCGCCTCAAGGCGGCGCGCGTGCTGCTCGTCGGCGCGGGCGGGCTCGGCTCGCCGGCGGCGCTCTACCTGGCCGCCGCGGGCGTCGGGCGGCTGACGATCGTCGACCACGACACGGTGGACCGCTCGAACCTGCAGCGCCAGCTGTTGCACGGCGAGGCGGACGTCGGCCGCCTCAAGGTGGAGAGCGCGCGCGACCGGCTCCGCGACGTGAACCCGCACGTCGCCGTCGACGTCCACGCGACCCGCCTCACGGCGGCCAACGCGCTCGACGTCGTGCGCGGCCACGACCTCGTGCTCGACGGCAGCGATAATTTCGCGACGCGCTACTTAGTCAACGATGCGTGCGTGCTCGCCGGCGTGCCGAACGTCTACGCGAGCGTGCAGCGGTTCGAGGGGCAGGCGTCGGTGTTCGCCGCGCCCGGCGGGCCGTGCTACCGCTGCCTCTTCCCCGAGCCGCCGCCGCCCGACCTCGTCCCGAACTGCGCGGAGGCGGGCGTGCTCGGCGTGCTCCCGGGGTTGCTCGGGACGATCCAGGCGACCGAGGCGCTCAAGCTCCTGCTCGGCGTCGGCGAGCCGCTGGTGGGGCGGCTGCTGCTCGTCGACGCGCTCGCGATGCGCCTGCGCACGATCGCCATCCCGCGCGACCCGAACTGCCCGGCGTGCGGGACGCGCGAGCTGCGCGCGCTCGTGGACTACGACGCGTGGTGCGCCGGCCCGGGACGCGCCGCCGCCACGGGCGCCCCAGCGGAGGCGGCCCCCGCGGAAGCACCCGTCGAGGAGATCGCGCCCGCGAAGCTCGCCGCCGGGCTGGCGGCGGGCGCGCCCCTCGTGCTGCTCGACGTGCGCGAGCCGAACGAGTGGGCGGCCGCACGCATCCCCGGCGCGCGCCTCGTGCCGTTAGGCACGCTCGACGCGGCGCTCGCGACGCTCGACCCGCGGGCGGACGTCGTCGTGCACTGCCAGAGCGGGGTGCGCAGCGCGCTGGCCGCGCGCCGGCTGCGCGCCGCGGGCTTCACCCGGGTCCGCAGTCTGACCGGGGGCATCGCGCGGTGGCACGCGGAGGTCGGCCGCACGGATCGTCCGGCGGTCAACGAGGCAGTGCCGGCGTGCTGACCGCGGCCGCCGGCGCGCTCCGCACGTCGCACGGCACGCCGTCGTGATGGCCACCGCCGTGATGGCCACCTCCGCGGCCGGCCATCGCGTGCAGCGTCGCGATCACGGCGGCGGCGAATGCGGGCGCCGAGCTGTAGGGCATGCCGTGCGGCGCGCCTGGCAGGGTGATCGGCGCCCGGTCCGTGAGCGCCGCCAACCGCGCCGCCCACGCGGCCGAGACGAGCGGGTCGCGCGTCCCGTGGATCACCTGCACCGGCATCGCGAGCGCGGGCACCGTGTCTTCGAGCCGGTGGGCGATCGCGTAGCGCAGCGTGGCCAGGGCGCGCCGGGGGCCACTGCGCGCGTACGCGGCCGCCGCGAGGGCGAGCAACGCGGGGCGCTCGCGCGGCGCGTCGCGGAGCAGGCGGGCGATCTCGGCCCCGGCCGCGCGATGGGCCGGGTCGACAGTCGGCGCGGCGAGGACGACGCCCACGACGCGCGCCGGCGCGCGCCGCGCGAGTTCGGCCACGACCTGCGCCCCAAGGGAGTGGCCGACCAGCAGTACCGGGCGCCCGACCGCCACGTCGAGCCACGCCCCGAGCACAGCCGCGAGCCCCGGGACGTCGAGCGCCGCCGGCGGCGTCCCACTCCGGCCGTGGCCCGGCAGGTCCGGCGCATACACGTCCGCGTAGACGTGAAGGTCCCGCTCGGCCGCGGCCAGTCGCTCGGCGGTGGGCCGCAGGTACCGCCCCGAGAGGGCGAGCCCGTGCACGAGGATCACGGCCGGACCGGACACGCGGGCGCCCGGCGCCCGCCAGCAACGCGCGAACATCGACGGATGGGACGTGGCGAACGACTCGGCGCGGCACATGGCAGACCCGACCGTGTGCAAGAGCGACACCGGGCGTCGCGCTCCGGGTCGTGTAGCTCTCGACGCCGGCCCGCGCGGGTCGGCGTCGGGAGCCCGCCAAGCGGCCGCGCGTGAGCGGCCCCGTGCCGAGCGTACTGAGCATCGCCGGCTCCGACCCGAGCGGCGGCGCTGGTATCCAGGGGGACCTCAAGACCTTCGCGGCCCTCGGCGTCTACGGATGCGCCGTCCCGACCGCGCTCACGGCGCAGAGCACGCGAGGGGTGCGCGAGGTGCTGCCAGTCCCGGCGCCCTTCGTGACCCGCCAACTCGAGACGCTGCTCGACGACGTCGAGGTGGCCGCCGTGAAGATCGGCATGCTCGGCGACGCGGCCGTGGTGCGCGCCGTGGCGGCGGCGCTCCGGCGCTACGCCCCGCCGCACGTGGTGCTCGACCCGGTGCTGCGCGCGAGCGCGGGCGGGGTGCTGCTCGACGACGACGGCCTCGCGGCGCTGCGCGACGAGCTGCTGCCGCTCGTGGACCTGGTCACGCCGAACGCGGTCGAGGCGGGCGCGCTGCTCGGCGCGGCGCCGCCGCGGACCGGGGAGGACGCGGGGCACGCCGCGTTAGGCATTGTCGCCCTCGGGACCGGGGCCGCGCTCGTGACCGGCGGGCACCTGCACGACCCGACGACGTGCGTGGACGTCCTCGCGACGCGCGCGGGGCTGCACGCGTTCCGCACGGCCCGCGTCGAGGGGGGCGGCGCGCACGGGACGGGGTGCGCCCTCTCGTCCGCGATCGCGGCCCTGCTCGCGCGCGGCCGGGAGCTGCCGGACGCGTGCGCCGAGGCGCAGGAGATCGTGGCGCAGGCCGTCCGCGACGGCCGCCAGCTGTCGGTGGGCCACGGCACCCGTCCGGTGCACGTGCAGTCACGCGCGAGGCAGTGACCGGACGGGTCGCGGCGACCGGCGCGCGGCGGCATAGCCCGCGTCTACTCCTCCAGGAATACGGCCACCGGCGCGAGCGCGTCGACGTGCGTGGCGAGCACGCGCGCGGCGGCGAGGATCGGCACCGCGAGCAGCGCGCCGGCCACGCCCCAGAGCCCGTACCAGAACATCACCCCGATGAGGATCGCCGACGGGTTGAGGCGCAGGCCGCGCCCGTAGAGGGCCGGGCTCACGAGGTTGTTCTGCAGCGTGCTGATCGTGAGGTACGCGACGGGGGGCAGCAGCGCGTGCCCGATCGAGCCGCCGGCGGAGAGCCCCGTGAGCAAGAGGAGCCCGACCATCACGAACCCGCCGAGGTAGGGGACGAGCTCGAACACCGCGGTCAGCACACCCCAGAGCGCGGGCGACGGGAGCCCGAGCGCCCACATCGTGAGCGCGACGACGACGCCCTGGCCGATGTTGATGCCGACCGTGACGCCCACGTACCGCGCGACGACCGCGCGCATCTCGCCCGCGGCCGTCTCCGCCGACTGCCGCGTGTCGGGGGAGCGCACGGCGTGGTGCAGCTTCTCGAGCCACGCCGTGCCCGCGGCGAGCAGGAAGAAGGCGAGCAGCAGCACCTCGACGAACTCGCCGATGAACGCCGTCGTCCCGCCGAAGATGCGGCCGACTGCGGAGAGCAGTCCCGCCGGCGCGCCGCCCTCTGATCCTCCGCTCGACGCGCTCGCGCCCGGGGCGGCGGGCACGGGCGCCGGCACCGACGGGGCGGCCGTGGCCCCGGGCGTCGGCGGCGTGGGGACCGCCGCCGGCGACGGCGTGGACGGCGCCTGCAGGTGGACGCCGATCCGGGCGAGCGGCGCGCGCAGTTGGTCCAGCTTCGCCCGCGCGGCGTTCAGCCCCTTGGGCACCTCGGCGGCGAACCCACGCAGCGGCGGCTCGAGCGCGACCGCGCCGCCGACGATCACGGCGAGGGTGGCGAGTACGGTGAGGGCGGCGCCCGCGGCGGCCGGGACGCCATGCCGGCGGAGCCACGCGACCACGGGCGCGAGCAGCGCGGCGAGCACCACGCCGAGCGTGAGCGGGACGAAGAACTCGCGTCCAGCGTAGAGCGTCGCGATCACGGCGACGACGGCGAGCACGGTCACGGCGCGCGTCGTCCCGCGCGCGGCGCGCGGCGCGGCGATTTGTTCACGCATGTCGGGCATGGCCGGCGCCCTTGCGCGGATCGTGCCCGCGCCCACGACCCGCGCCCGCGTGGGGCCGGGGTTCACTCCGCACCGCGTGGGGCCCAGTTTTGCGGACCGTGCCCGTGCCTGCACGCGTCACCCCTGGCCCGCCCCGCCCGATGGCCGTCCCGACCACGCCCGCGCCCGTCACCCCCGCGAAAGCGGCGGCCACGTCCTCCACGACGCCCACGCCGCGCGTCGTCGCGACGACGCCGTTCCCCGACCAGAAGCCCGGCACGTCCGGGCTGCGCAAGCGGGTCCCCGTCTTTCAGCAGCCGCACTACCTCGAGAACTTCGTCCAGGCGACACTCGACGTGGCGGCGCTCCCGGCCGACACAACCCTCGTCCTGGGTGGCGACGGGCGCTACGGCAACCGCGAGGCGGTGCAGACGATCCTGCGCCTGGCCGCGGCGAACGGCGTCGGTCGGGTGATCGTCGGGCGCGGCGGGATCCTCTCCACCCCGGCCACGTCGTGCGTCATCCGCGAGCGCGGCGCGGCGGGCGGCTTCATCCTCTCCGCGAGCCACAACCCCGGCGGCCCGGACGGCGACTTCGGCGTCAAGTACAACCTCGCCAACGGCGGCCCCGCCCCGGAGTCGTTCACCGACGCGGTCGCGGCGCGCACGCGCGTGATCACCGAGTACCGCACGCTGGACGCGGCCGCCGTCGACGTCGACACGTTAGGCGAGCACGCGTTGGGCGGCCTCGCGGTCGAGGTCGTCGACCCCGTGGCGGACTACGCCGCGCTCATGGAGCGGCTGTTCGACTTCGGGGCGATCCGCGCGATGTTCGCGGGCGGCTTCCGCATGCGCTTCGACGCGATGCACGCGGTGACGGGCCCGTACGCGGCCGAGATCCTCGAGCGGCGGCTCGGCGCGGGGGCGGGGACGGTCGTCAACGGCACGCCGCTCCCCGACTTCGGCGGCGGCCACCCCGACCCCAACCTCACCTACGCGCACGACCTCGTCGAGGCGCTCGCGGCAGACGACGCGCCCGACTTCGGCGCCGCGTCCGACGGGGACGGCGACCGCAACATGATCCTCGGCCGGCGCTGGTTCGTCTCGCCGTCCGACTCGCTCGCCGTGCTCGCGGCCAACGCCACGCTCGCGCCGGGCTACGCGCGCGGGCTGGCCGGCGTCGCGCGCTCGATGCCCACCAGCCAGGCGGCCGACGTGGTCGCCGAAGCGTTAGGCATTCCGCACTACGAGACGCCGACGGGGTGGAAGTTCTTCGGGTCGCTGCTCGACGCGGGGCGCATCACGCTCTGCGGCGAGGAGAGCTTCGGCACGGGGAGCGACCACGTGCGCGAGAAGGACGGGCTGTGGGCGGTGCTCTTCTGGCTCAACGTGCTCGCGCGGCGGCCGGGCGAGTCGGTGGAGCGGATCACGCGCGCGCACTGGGCGCGCTTCGGCCGCCACTACTACACGCGTCGCGACTACGAGGCCCTGCCCGTCGACGCGGCGCGGGGGGTGATGGACGCGGTGCGCGGGCGCTTCGCGACCCTCCCGGGCACCACGTTAGGCGGGCGCACGGTCGCGTCGGCGGACGACTTCGCCTACGCCGACCCGGTCGACGGGAGCGTGACCGAGCACCAGGGGCTGCGCGTGCGCTTCGCGGACGGCTCGCGCGTGGTCTTCCGCCTGTCGGGGACGGGCACGGAGGGCGCGACGCTCCGGATCTACGTCGAAGGGTTCGAGCCGGACCCGGCGCGGCAGGGCGAGGACGCGCAGGTCGCGCTCGGGCCGCTCGTCGAGGTGGCGCTCGCGCTCGGCCAGGTGCGCGAGCGGACGGGGCGGGAGGAGTCGACGGTGATTACCTGATGCGCGGGCCGCGGGCGGGACCACCCCAGCGACCCCGTCCCACCGCACCCGCCTCACCGTTAGGCCGCCGGCAGCCGCAGCGTGAACGTCGACCCCGCCCCCGGCGCGCTCTCCGCCGTGAGATCCCCGCCCATCCCGCGCGCCAGGTCCCGGCTGATCGCCAGCCCCAGCCCCGTGCCCTCCTGCGTGCGCGTGAACCGCTGGTCCACCTGCACGAACGGCTCGAACACGCGCGCCAGTTGGTCCGCCGCGATGCCGATCCCGGTGTCGGCGACTTGCACCCGGACCCACCCGGGCTCCGCCGCGCAGCGCAGCGTCACGCACCCGCCCGGCTCGGTGAACTTGACCGCGTTGGAGAGCAGGCTGAGCACGGCCTGCTGCACCTTCTCCCGGTCGGCCCGCACGCGCAGCGGCCGCCCGTCGGTCGCCGGGCCCGCAGCGTAGGTGAGGGCGAGCCCCTTCGCGCGCACCTGCGGGGCGATGAGCGCCTCGCTCGTCGCCAGCACCTCGTCGAGCGCGACGTCGGCCACCTCGTACTGCACCGCGCCGGCGTCGACGCGCGCGTAGTTCAGCACGCCGTTGATGAGGCCTAACAGATGCCGCTGCGCGCGCTGGATGCGCGCCAGGTCGGCGCGCTGCTCGGGCGTGACCGGGCCGCGCACGCCCAGCTCCAGCAGCTCGGCGTAGCCGCCGATCGCGTTGAGCGGCGTGCGCAGCTCGTGCGACATCACGGCGAGGAACTCGCCCTTCGACCGGTTGGCCGCCTCCGCCTCCGCGCGCGCCGAGCGCTCGGACGCGAGCAGCCGCTCGACCTCGCGCCGCGCGAGTACCTGGTTGGTGACGTCCGACCCGTGCGCGACGACGCCCGTCGTGTGGGTGCCCGACGCGCCGTCCGCCTCGACCAGCGCCTGGAGCACCGTGTCGAGGTAGCGCGTCTCGAGCGGTGCGCCTGGGGTGCGCTGAAGGAGGACCGGCACCTCACGCCCGACCCACGGCTCGCCGGTGTCGCGCACGTGATCGAGCAGCTCTTTGAATCCCTGCTCTGCGAGTTCGGGCAGGACGTCGAGCAACGGCCGTCCCACCACGTCCCGGTGGCCGATGAGCTGCAGGTAGGTGTCGTTGACGCTCGGGGCCGCGCAGCACGGCGAGGAACGTCGGCGCGAGGCGGAATAGCTGGGCCAGCCGCGCGCGCTCGACGTCGAGTTTGGCCGCGGACGCCTGCAGGGTCTCGGCCTGCACCTCGAGTTCGACCGCGTTCTCTTGCAGCTGCTGGTTCGCCAACTCCAGCTCGAGCGCCTGGTCCTGGAGCTGCGCGTTCGCGGCCTCGAGCTCGACCCGCCGCGCCGCGTCGTTCTCGGCCAGCAGCCGCTCGACCTCGCGCCGCGCCTGGACGTACTCCGTCACGTCCGCCCCATGCGCGATCACGCCCGTGCGCGTCCCGTCGGCCGCGACGAGCGGCAGGTACGTGAGCGCGACCACGCGGTCCTCGGGCGGGGCGCCGGGCGTGCGCTCCAGGCGCACCGGGATCTCGCGCGCGACGAACGGCTCGCCCGTCCGCAGCACGCCGTCGAGCAGCACGTCGAACCCCTGCCCGCGCACCTCGGGGAGTGCCTCGAGGTGCGGCTTGCCGAGGATCTCGCGCCCGTGCCCGATGAGCTGGTAGTAGGCGTCGTTGGCGAGCGTGTAGACGTGGTCGGGCCCCCGATACACGGCGAGGAACGACGGCGCCTGGCGGAACACGTTTTCGAGCAGCCCGGTCCGCTCGGCCTCGAGCGCCGCGGCGAGGCGCGCGCGCTCGGCCTCCACCGCGCGTCCCCGCACCTCGGCGGTCGTCTCGATCACGAGGACGAGAATGCCCCCGACCGCGGCGCCCGCCTCCGCGCCGGCCGGCACGGGGCTGTAGGTGAGCGTGAAGAACGTCTCCTCGGGCACCCCGCCGCGCTCCAGCACGAGACGTTGGTCCTCGAAGCGGAACGCCTCGCGGCGCTGGCGGACGGCGTCGTAGATCGGGCCCGTGAAGTCCCACACCTCGGGCCAGCACTCTCGGTTGCGCTGCCCGAGCCCCCGGGGGTGTTTGGCCCCCATGATGGCCGCGTACCCGTCGTTGTAGAGC
>JAABUZ0100005174.1_pt1 | contig 17347 bp, 15 predicted proteins | sample 5562091 | NCBI WGS metagenome assembly JAABUZ01 (sample SAMN12813069, study PRJNA571459) | rock metagenome | isolation source: Antarctica rocks | place: Antarctica: Victoria Land, Linnaeus Terrace sud | collected 2015-12-21
TGTACGTTTCCATGAAGAATCTTACTAACGCAGCCGGCGAGGTCATCTTTTCCGACATCATTCTCCTCCCCAACGGACTCTCCAAGGTGGGTGTGGTGAGGCTGGAACTGACGTTAGGGATGCGGCCTGGTGGAGTATGCCACTGTGGATCAGGCCCAAGAGGCCATTCGGGCGCTCACGGGCCAGACATTTATGGGCCGGACGGTCTTTATTCGAGAGGTGCGTACAGGCAGGGTGGGCGCTGACGGTAGGATCGTGAAATCCAGCCACGCTATACGGGAATGGACCCCATGCGACCCGGCCGCGGACGACCAGAGGGCCGCTATGGACGGTTTGACGGCCCCCCTCCCAGCCGCTACGACGACCGCCGTCCGCCGCCCCCGCCCATGGGCCAAGGACGGCAGATCTTTGTCAACCAGGTGGGTAATGACGACCGCATGACTAACGCAGCTCCCCTACTCCGTTAGCTGGCAGGACCTCAAGGACTACTTTCGTGCGGCGGGCACGGTGCTGCGTGCAGACGTGCATCAGAACTACGAGGGCCGCTCCAAGGGAACCGGCGTGGTGCTCTTCGACACGGTGGAGGAGGCGCAGAACGCCATTGTGCAGTTCAACGGACAGGACTGGGACGGGCGCATCTTGGAGGTACGGGAGGACCGGTATGCCAATTCAGGGCCGTTTGCCGGTCGCGGTGGCTTCCGAGGCGGCCGCGGCGACTTTGGCGGGCGTGGAGGCGGACGTCCGCCTTATGGCCGCGACGCCCCGCCCGAGCAGCCGCCCAACGACTTTACAGACGGCGCGAGCGGCGGCGGCCAGCCCAGCAAGACCATCTACGTGCGCAACCTGCCGTGGTCGACCTCCAACGAAGACCTTGTGGAGCTCTTCCAGACCATTGGCAATGTGGAGCGCGCCGAGATCCAGTACGAGCGGAACGGACGGTCCTCCGGAAGCGGCGTGTGCGACTTCGACACGCCAGAGGCCTCCGAGCTGGCCATTGGTAGGATTTATGTGAATGCGAGCTAACGGTAGCGAAATTTACAGGATATCAGTATGGCGGCCGCCCGCTTGGGCTGTCGTATGTGCAGTACGGCGAGGGCGACGCGCCGCATGCGCCTGATGCAACGCAGACGAATGGCGAGGAGAAGCCGGAGCCGATGGACCAAGAGATGGAAGGTCAGTAGCTTTGTATTCTAGAAAAAGTTCCCAACTCCTTGATGCTCATGCTATGAAAATATCATGGTATGCATGCCCTCTGTGCCACATGCTACGATCTGAGTGCCGTGGAAGTCATGCTTCGGTATCACTGTGGACCATACGCTTCTGCTAGGAGATGATCTCGTGGTAGATCATCCGCTTCAACTGCTCCGTCGACAGCTGGTCCTTGTGCCTATCAAAGTCGAAGAAGCTCTCCGGGATCGGCGCCGCGCCCGGCTCGTCGTCGGGGTCGTGGTATGGTTCGAGGTAGGGGTGCTGCAGCGCCTGCTCGACCGTGATGCGCTTGGTCGGATTGAACGCCAGCAGCCGCTCCAGCAAATCCAGGGCCAAGGGATTCGCGCGCGTAAACAACGACGCGAATGGGATTTTCTTCTTGAAGGGCAGATTGCGGATGTATTCGCGCGCGCGCCGGCTCTTGATGGCGTAATAATCCTCCATGCTCGGCGTCCCCAGCACCTCCAGGATGAGCGAGAGTTGGTTGTGATAATCCTTGCCTGGGAAGAGCGGCTTCCCGCTCAGCATCTCAGCCAGGATGCATCCCACGCTCCAGACGTCGATGGCTTTGGTGTATTCTTTGAAGGTGAGCATGATTTCCGGGGCGCGGTACCATCGCGTAGCCACGTACTCGGTCATGAACCCGCTATTATCCTCTGACGACGCCGCCGACCGGGCGAGTCCAAAGTCGCATACTTTCAAGTCGCAATTCGCATTCAGGAGCAGATTGGAGGGCTTTAAATCCCGGTGCAGGACATTGGCTGAGTGTAGGGCTTTCAAGGCGCGCAGGGACTGGTAGATAAAGTACTGACAGTGGTCGTCTGAGAGCTCCTGCGTGCGAATCACGCGATGCATATCCGTCTCCATGAGCTCTTGAATGAGATAGACCTCGCGAAAGGAGTCGTAGTCCACTGGCTTTTGAATATCCAACACAGATATGATCTTTGTTAGCCCGGCATGAGGATGGGGGACTTACATTCTCGTGCGAAAAGTACTTGAGCAGCTTCATCTCTCGTAGCGTCCGCAAGCAAAACATGGAATGATCAAACGGCGTGATCTTCTTGATGGCTACTTTCTGCCCGCTGGGGCGGTGCAGTGCGGCGCAGACAATCCCGTAGGCTCCCTCTCCGATGAGTTCCAGCACCTCGTACTGCTCCGAGACATTGAAGTTGATTTTCTTGGGGGCTGGACGGGCCATGAGAACAAAGGATGTCTATCCCTCCTTTGGCTCAAGTTCGCCCTCCTTCGTCCAGACCGCTCGTCCTGCCTTTGACTGTCCTACCCTGCCAGTCACAGGTTCCTCCTGACTCCTGCTTGTGATCCCTGTTCAGATTCAGATTCTATCCCTGATCAGTCGCGTTACTGGACAAAGGCTACACGACGGCTAGCAGACTATATACAAAGGACCGCACGTCGTAGAAGGACGGACTCACCAAGCCCTCCACCAGGATCTTGCCGTGCACGTCCTTGTGCACCAGCACATTGCCATCGCACAGCAGCATGCCCTCGCCGCGGAACTCAGCCGAGTGGCCGGCGCTCCCAATGAGCCGCTTCAGCTCCGCCAGCCGCATGTCGCCCACAAACAGCGACCCGGGACGCAGCATCTCCGTCTGCTCCAGCACGTAGGCCCCCATTCCCCCCTCACCGGGCACCAGCCGCCCAGACACGTGCGCCACTGCATGCTCCGACGAGAGCTTCTGCCAGACCAGATTCTTGGCCAGCGTTGTGTCGAGGCGGATGTCGTAGGATTGGGTGTCGACGCTTGCATTCACAGCGCTGTCGAGGCCCGGGTGGTAGATCTCGCTCGTGACATTCGGCGTCGCATCCAGCATCTCAGCCAGCGTCGTCGTCTCCTCTTCGCTCCCGTGCACGAGAATGATCTTCCTCGCCTGCAGCTGCGGCACAATCATCTGCAATGAGCGGGCATCGTGCAGGCCCTCAAAGTCGAGCCAGCGAACACGACACGCGATGCGCACGTCACGCATCTCGGCCACGATCTTGGTCGGCTCCTCGTCGTCCTCACCCCCGCCACCCTCCTCCCGTCGCCCGCCGCGGAAGGACTCGTCCCACTTGCGCTTCTCCCCAGTCGAGAGGGTGATTTGGGATTCGGGAGCGTGCCGCATCTCCTCCTGCTCCTCTGCGCGCATGTAGTCCTCTGGGTGGATGATCTCCCCGTACGCATCCACTCGCCGTCGCTGCGCAATTTGGGGAAACATGCGATTGCGCCCTTTGGCGTGGCGCACGTCGTAGTCAAAGACGTCGCCGGTGAGGAGCACGGCAACGCCGACATCCACCTGCCCGTCTGCCCCCGCAAACAGGCCTTGCGCATCGCCCTCGTCGTCTGAACTCTCGCTCTCGCTCTCCTCCTCGAGGATGGTCCGAGACTTGATCTCCATGGCAAGGCGCTCATCCTCGCGTTGCTTCTCCGTGCGACGCTCCTGCAGATAGTCGTGCAGCTCGCCGCCTTCCATAGGGATGCTCTTCATGACCCGCAGGACCTTTGACACAGAGACCTCCACTTCGCCGCGCATGCCTTCATCATCCTCCACTGCATGCAGGGCCCATATATCGAGCAGCTCCCGAGCAAGCGACGACTCCTCTGGGGTCTGCGAAAACACCACCAGATTGAGCGGCGAGGAGCATATGCTGGCAAAGATCTGTTGCGAGAAGCCGGTCTCAAGGTCGATGCCAGAGGCAAGGATCACCTTTGCAGCAGACGGGTGGGCCCCAATCTTCTGCAGCGAATGGCAGAGCTTCAAGTGCTTGAACTCAAAGGGGCTGGCACCGCCTTCGAATTCCGAGACAATGGATGCAGACATCCATTCAATCATGGACCGTGCATAGCCGAGTGTGCGATTGACGGATCGAGTGAGTAGAAAGAGCGGGTAGGGTGGACTCTCGCGCTGCCAATGCTGTTCCAAGAGATGTGCCAGCTCCAGGACTCGTGCCGAGGCATCACATGGCAGCAAGACAGTCCCTCCTTCCTCCAGCGTCCTATGGATGGATTCCAGCAAGGCTTCGTCACGCTTCCTGCTGACTGGGAGCGTGGTGCTTGCATTCCGGGCCGAGCAAATCAGCGCCGTCGGGCGGAGGAGCGCTTCATTTGCATTCCCGTCGGGTCGGAGTAGGGCAGCACCAGATAGATGACGATCCCGTGAATGGTTCCAGTCAATGGCCACGACAATGTTTTCATTGTCCCTCTGCACCTTCCATATCGTGCCGCCGATGGTATGGCCGGCGTTGTAGGCTGTGATGATGATCCCGTCCAGCCTGCCAGCCAGCGCAGTAGTCTGCAAGTACTTGAGCGCGTTGATGCGGTCAAAGGCAGCCTCAATCTCGACCTCGCTGACGCGGTCAGAGGTCTGGGAGGAGCGGTAGAGGTCCAAGAGGGCGCTCTTGCCCATGTTAATCACCGGCAGCGTGGCGTAGACAGGGATGGCATCAAAGCCTGGGATGTACTTGCTGGCGTGTGCAAATGCACCCAGGTGGGCCAGGGTGGGATGGGTGAGCAGGATCATGTCGATGGCCGCAGCATGCTTCCTCAGCAGATCCAGCTTCCCTGGCGTGCACGATTCGTCCCATCCGCAACCCACCAGGCAGCCGACGCCGTTGTCGAGCAGCAGCAGCGACTGCGAGCCTGTTTCCGGAGCGAGCGCCCCGAGGAGACTCTTGTAGATAAACATGCTACCTCTTGCCGGCAATTTGCATCATTCGTCCGTGGTGCTGCATGTCATCCATGGCCCCACCCACAATCCCACCATGGATGGTCTGGTGGTTTGCGCTCTCCTCCATCGTCGTCCTCTGGGATGCCGGGTACGCGTTGCTGCGCCCGTGGTCCATGGAGAATGGGAGCCTGCACGCCTTATGGACACCATACAAGCTCTACGGGGAGATTGACTACCTCTACGGCTGGCCAGCCTTCCTGGCCCACGACGGCTTCTGCAGCGCACAGTCGGCCATGAACCTGGTGGAGACGGCGCTCAACGTTTACTTTCTCCTGCTGCACAGCCGCGGGGACACGCGCAGGGCCATGCTGGTGGGATACACGTCGCAGATCATGACCAGCAGCAAGACGCTGCTCTACTGGCTCAACGAGTACTTTTCGGGTTTTGCACACATCGGGCACAATGGATGGGCGCAGCTGGTGGCGCTGTGGATGGTGCCCAATGGCCTGTGGCTGGTGATTCCGACCATCATTGCGGTTCACTTTGGCCGGGCATTGGACGTGGTGGGGAGCAAACCTGTACGTAAGAGGGCGTAGCCACTACGATATCCCCATCTCGTCGTCGTGTTAGGAACGGGGCAGATGAAGACGGATGCAAATCACGCTCGAGGAGCAGCCGTGCGCACTGCAGTTTGTGGATGACAGCCTCGTAGTCGGCACGTATGCGCTGGAGGAGGCAGACCAGACGCGACGGGGCAGCCTCCTCCTGCTCTCGCCCCGGCTGGAGCTGCTGCATCGCCAGGCCTGTGCCGGCGTGCTGGACGTGAAGGTCGAGGGAGCGCGTGTCTACGTGGGCCTGTCAAGCGGGTGCATTAGCGTGCACGACACATGTCCGCAGCTGCTGCGGCTGGAGGAGCATCGTGTGTCGCAGGCCATTGTGCTCTGTGTGCAGCCGAGAGGAGAGCGCGTCGTCGCATTCTCCTGCTCCGATGGGCGCGTGGGCATCCTGCGTGACGGCGCGGTGGTGTGGGAGGCCCAGGCGCACTCCCTCGAGGCCTGGACGTGTGGCTTTGATGCACACGCTGCGCTCGTGTCTGGCGGCGATGACGGCCTGTTGTGCGTCGACGGTGCCCGCCTGCAGCGCCATGACTGCGGCGTGACCAGCATTCTCAGCGCGGGGGAGGGCGTGCTCCTGGTGGGTTCCTACGACGGCTGGCTGCGTGCCATGCAGGGCAGGAAGGTGGTGGAGCAGGTGCGGCTGCCGGGCGGTGTGTGGCGCCTGGTGCCCATGCCGGATGGCATCCTGGCCTGCTGCATGCAGGGTGGTGCAGCCCTTCTCTCGCCCAACGGCCACATTCGCCAACTCCTCACGGCCACCGAGGTCGGGGAGCTGGTCTACGGCGGCGCCAGCAGACCCGGCGCCTACGCCGTGTGCTCCTTCTACGACCGCCGTCTCACCCTGACACATCACGACTAACTCTATTCTTCGTATCTACACAATGGTCTCTAGCTCCCGGGCGTAGAGGAGCGTGTTTGCAATGGCCCGCTCGTCGTCCCTCTCCTCCAGTGCCTCCTGCGTGCCAAAGAAGACGCGGCCCTCGTCGACCCTCCATCCCCGCGACGCCGCAAACTGCACGGCGGCCGCCTCGTCGTCCAGGAAGAGCAGGTTCTGCGCGTTCCGCAGCGGAATGGACGGTAGGTAGGCCTTCTCTGCATTCTGTGCAATCTCGTTGCGCATGGAGTCCACCAGGATGGGCGAGAAGACGCGGTACTCCTCGGCCGGCACCATGCCCTGCCGCGTCGCCCGCCATACCTTATCGTAGCTCCCCTCCATGAGCCACTCCTGCAGGCGCAGGGGATAGGCCAGGAATTGGTCCTCGCGCACCACCTCCTCGTCGCCCAGCCGCTCATACTCGGTGTGGAACTCTGCAATCTTGCTCTCCGCCAGCAGGAGCAGCAGCTGCAGGCCCATCAGCTTGGACCAGTTCGCACTGTGCCCGAGCACCCGATAGAATGGGCCCAGTTGCTTCCAGTAGCGCTGGAAGGAGGTCGAGTCGAGCAGGTGGATGGACACGACAGCGCCCATCTCCAGCACCTCTTTCACGGGTGCGTCGCTCTCTCCACCGCGGGGCAGCAGCAAGCCCGTGGTGGAGAGGTGGTGCTTGAGCTTGTCGAGCACTCCGCGGCAGCCCTCGTAGTTTTGTGCATCCAGCGCGCGCTGCAGCTGGTGTTGCAGTGTCCTCAGCTGGTCCATGGAGACTATGAGGATGACCTTTCAGAGAATATCTCATCGTCTACGTAATATATCTATAGAGGAGGACGGGGAGATATAGTCTTGTTCGTCCTGGTCTTCGTCATGCTCGTCTTTTCGTCATATCACCGGGGAAGGGTCGAGGGAGGCTTGCGTATGGGGACAGGAGGCAGCCGGATGTCAAGATGCGCACACAGGCGCTGCAGCGTCGGCGTGATGGGGTGCTGCAGCAGGATGTCGCCGGCCATCTCCGCCCGGGCTCGTGAGGCGCCCAGGTTGAGGATGCCCAGCGGCCGGCCGAGCTCACGGGCCAGCTTCACCAGGCGAAACGCAGAGTAGGTGGCCAGGGAGGATCCAACGACCAACAGCCGTCCGCACGCCCGCACCGCCTCCTCCGCCTGCACCCGCGTCTCCTCCCGCACGCTCTCGCCAAAGAAGGTGACGGAGGGCTTCAGGATGCCAAACATACTGCCCACTGCCGCGCCGTCCGGGTCTGCCTCCCCGCGCCCAGCCCGCAGACATCTTTGGCAGGCGGGGTAGCGAAAGGTCTCGTACGGCGCGTCGGTCAGCTCCACGTCGCCGTCCGCATTCGTCTTCATCTCGGCGCCGCCCGCTTCCATACGCGCGAGCAGGTCTGCCCACAGCGGGTTCAGCTGCGCCAACGTGTGCTGGAAGTCGCGGCGCAGCATGGTGGTGCGGCAGGTGAGGCACTCCACCGTGCGCAGCGTGCCGTGCAGCTCCGTCACCGCCAATTCGGGGTCACTATGGCTGTGCAGGCTGTCCACGTTCTGCGTGACGATGGCGGTGGCCGTGCTGGTGCGGAGCAGGGCGGCGCAGGCTTCATGGCCGGGGTTGGGGCGCGCGCGCAAGACGGGGGGGAAGCCGACAAAGGAGCGCGCAAAGTAGCGCTGGCGGGCGGCGTGGCGCCCGACAAACTCGCTGTAGAAGATGGGGCGGTAGCGCGTGTTGGTCGTGTAGGTGCCCTCCTTGCCTCTGTAGTCTGGGATGCCCGAGTCCGTCGAGAGCCCGGCGCCCGTGAGCACGCAGACCCGGCCGGCGCCCACAAACTGCTTCAGCGCAGCGGCGGCGCCCTCCACGCTGTCGGCCCACGCAGGCACATTGGCGCGCGCAACCGGCTGCTCCAGGCTGAAGGGGACGCGCAGCCTGGCCATCATGCATCCTCCTCGTCATTCGTCACCATCTATCCACCACGACGACGACATGCAGAGACTCGTTCCATCACCCGTACACGCCGTATCAAGTCCAATTGGACCTGATGCAGGCCATCTACGACGCGTTGGAGTCGCGCAAGGTGCTCATCTGCGAGTCGCCCACCGGCACCGGCAAGTCGCTGAGCCTCATCTGCGCTGCAGTGACCTGGCTGCGTGAGAACAAGGCGCGTGTGGATGGGGGAGAGGGAGATGGAGAGGACGAGCCGGAGTGGGTGGTGGCGCACGCCGTGGAGGAGAAGAGGGCGCGAATGATTGCAGAGATACGCGCCATGGAAGAGCGGTTGGCCTCTGCGCGCTCACGGGCACAAGCACCCCGCCCGGCAAAGAAGCGAAAGGACGCAGGGCTGGAGGACGAGGAGGAGGACTTCTTGGTGGATGAGTATGAGGACGGATACCATCGAGATACAAAGGCCCTTATGGACTCTCTCCTGGCAAAGACGGACGACTCCCTCCCGGATGAACAGAAAATCTTCATCTCCTCACGCACACACTCCCAGCTCTCACAGATGGTGGGAGAACTCGCGCGGCCCAGCTTCCCGCCCGTCTTCCCCGAACTCGAGGAGGCCGGGGTGAGGCAGGTCCCGCTGGGGTCGAGGAAGACCCTTTGCATCAACTCAAAAATCAACAAGCCACAGACACCAGTGGGAACCATCAACGAGCGCTGCTTGGACCTACAACGGTCCGAGGCCCATCGTTGTGCCTACCTGCACACGCCGACGGATGCACAGACGATTGCATTCCGTGACACGGTCCTGGCCTCCATGCATGACATCGAGGACCTGGCTCGCCTGGGGAAAGAGACTGGAGTCTGCCCATTCTACGCTTCTAGGAGCGCCGTGCATCCAGCCGAGGTCGTCACCCTACCCTACCCTCTCCTGCTGCAAAAGTCGGCCCGTGAAGCGCTTGGACTGGAGGTGCGTGGGTCGGTTGTTATCATTGATGAAGCGCACAACCTGGTCGATGCGGTGGCAGGCTTGCATGCCTTGACCCTCACGGAAGCGAGTCTGACGTCTGGCAAAGCGCAAGTCGGCACCTATCTGGCAAAATTCTCTCGGCGACTAGGTGGAGAGAACAAGATGTACATCCAACAGCTGCTCAAGCTGATTGACGGGCTTCTGGTCTCGCTGCAAGCTCTGACCCTTGGAGTGGTTACACCGTCGCAGGTCCTTGCGGTACGCGGTGTGGATCAGGTGAATATCTACAAAATTGAGCGCTACCTCTTCACGTCCAAGCTCGCGTGGAAGGTTGCTGCTTACGCGGCGCATATTGCGCAGGGGTCAGCTGGAAGCACGCCTGTGCTCTTGTCGATCGCCCAGTTCTTGCTCTGCCTCACGAATCCGTCCAAAGAAGGGCGCATCTTCTTAGAGGATGGCACGAGCAGGCAATTTCGATATCTTCTCTTGGACCCCAGCTTCCACTTCCAGGAGATTGCGGACAGCGCCCACGCTGTTGTTCTCGCGGGGGGAACGATGTCACCCATGTCTGATTTGGTGCAGCAGCTCCTCCCTCGTGTACCGAAGCACAGACTGGCTTTCTTCTCATGTGGGCATGTCGTTCCTGCAAGCCACTTGCTCTGCACCACCATCGAGAGTGGTCCCTTGGGCCGTCGTCTTGAATTCACCTTCTCCGCGCGAAAGGATATCCAACTTATGGACGATGCTGGTCGAGCCCTGTTGAATCTCATTACCGTTATTCCAGACGGTGTTGTGGCCTTCTTTCCAAGTTACACTCTTTTGGACACTCTGCTCGATCGCTGGAGATCCACCGGCCTGTTGGCAAGTCTTGAGGGGCGAAAGACAGTATGCATTGAACCCAAGAGTGCACAGGAGGTCGATGCTGTGCTCACGCATTATGCGAACTGTATCCACCATGCCAAAGGTGCCGTGCTCTTCGCCGTGGTCGGCGCCAAGTTATCGGAGGGAATCAACTTTGCAGACAAGCTGGGCCGAGGTGTTATAATGGTCGGTCTACCCTTCCCAAACATACATTCCACTGAATGGCAGACCAAAATGGAATACCGCGAGCAGATCTCATTTGAAGCAACCGGGACGCGTGACGAGGCGAAAGCTGATGCAGCTGCGTTCTATGAGAATGCAGCAATGCGAGCTGTCAATCAGTCCATTGGACGCGCCATTCGCCATAAAGACGATTACGCCGTCATTGTCCTTCTCGACTGTCGTTTCGCCACTGCCCGGATTCGAGAGAAACTGCCGGCGTGGATCCGGGCAGGGACGCAAAGCACACATCCGACATTCCCCCCAGCTCTGCGCACGATTGCCAATTTTTTCAAAAGTATAAAGAAAGATGTAGGATAGCATATGTATCATTACTGAGAATTGATCACGAGGTGTTTGATAACAAGTGTATGATTAAAATGAATGAATGAGCTGTATGAATCAGATCCGGAAGCTGCCATTGAAGCCTGCAAGAAGGAAGGCGGGAGCGCATTGGGCAGGCTCTGTCGCTCTGTGCAGTCTCCATACCCACAGCTCCTCTCCAGCTGCATTCGCTATCGTCATTCGGACGCAACGGAAATAGACGCCGCGCTCACGGGCGCAATCTACATCGCAAAGAAGACTCGCGCGAATGAACAAGACTATGAAGAGCTGCTCTACAAACTCGACGTCTCACGTAGTGTGGAGATAAAGTGCGTTCTGTTGTTTACCGTATTTTGGGAGTCGGATCGAGCAGGCGTGCAGACTTGCTTGACTTCCTTCACCAACAATTGGACCAACCCGCACCGCGCCTTTTCTGCTCTTCGTGTGCTGCTCGAGATTGCGCTCGCGGAAGGATGCGCTTTATTCACAGAGGAGTATGCTCAACGGACAATCACGGTATGTATGCACGCCCATCGCGGTCTTTGTGGGGCTGGTCTACGCATGCTGCTTGCTGCATGCGGCGATGCAAAGTGCAGAGGAAGGATTGCACTGCACCTGAATCTCATAAAAGAAGCTGCGCGGAGTGCGCTGGGGGATATTGCAATTATGGCCACTGCTGTGCTCGTCAAGATTAAGGCCAGTAGGAAGCAGGAGGTCTCGCATGAATTGGTGCAGAACTTGAAGAGATGTATCATTGATGAAACAGACACGATCGGATATGCGCTTGAAGCACTAGCCTACGCTACCCTCCTTCCGAGCGTGAAGCGAGATGTTGGATCAGACGTGCCGTGTCTGCAGCGAATCCTTGCACTTCTTATCCACGAGGATGTTTTTCCCGTTCTCTCCATATTGGCAAATCTGACTGCCTTCCCGTCCAATGACCCAGATGTGGAGAAGCTAAAGAGGATGGCAGAGGGCACGAGGGATACAGGCGAGTCGCTGGAAGAGATATCGGCCCGATGCCAAATTCTTTTAGCCAAAGGCGCGGTCTCTAGCATGGTCGGTGCGCAAAACATGCTGTCCGCAGCGGCAGAGAAAGTAGTCGCGGGGATCATGCTCTCTTTGTGCAAGGAATCGACTACGCGTGGTCAGATAGTTCGACAAGGCGGAGCGCGCTTGCTCTTGCGGCTGGACAATGCTCGATTCACTGCGGGTTTTGCGCTTGCTCGCATCCTCATCTCGCTCAATCCCGCCGTCGTCATGAAAGGCAACGATATCAGATCTGCAATACACCTAGTCCACGAGCTCTTGTTGTGCGAAGATACACTTGCACGCTTCGAGAGCCTGCTCGCACTGACCAACCTCGCTTCCATAAATGACGAAGCAGCCAATGATATCGCTCGACTCGGTCTACAGCAGGTCCACGAGGACATGCTGGATAAGAACCCGCTACTGCAGCGCGCTGCGACCGAGCTGATATGCAACCTAGCCGCGTCGCCAATCTGCGCAGCCATGTTTCTGGATCCCGCATCCACCCAGCGCCTACAGATCCTGTTTGCGCTCACGGATGCGCCAGATACAGCGACGCGGAGAGCAGCGACAGGTGCAGTGGCCATACTATCGGAATACCCGCCCCCGGCAAACCATGCTCTCATCCAGCAGGAGAAGGGGATAGACATGCTTGGACGAGCGCTGGAGGATGATAGCGACTGTGCACTCCGCGCTCTGGTCTGCTTGGGGAATCTTGTGCGGACGCAACATCCACTCCTGGCACGCAAACTTCAATATGCAAATATCAGAGCACGGGTGCAGCAGTGCTTAGAGAATAAGGCGATCAGAGAGCCGGCAATGCAGCTCTTGCCTTTGCTTGAGTAATCCTTGACGTTAACCTTCATCTTCATGACAAGTTCAGCCCACCCCTTTAACCCTAAGTGGACCTACGAATCGAACTTCACATTTGGCAGCTGCTGGTTCCAATAATAATAGAATTTACGGCAACGTCACCAAAAATTTAGTCCCGAATAATAGATCAATAATTCAACAAAGTGCCTTGGTACTACAATACATCACGCAACGTTCTCTACGCCATTGCCATATTCCTTTTGTGCACCAGCAGTGGTACTTTCGTCACGACCGTACCCATCAACTTTGCTATTATCCATCAGCAACTGTCCATGTTTGCCATGTCTCTTGGGCATTGTATTGGCAATCCGCACAACATCGAATGGGCTCTTCGACTCTGCAAAGATGTCGTCCATCTCTTCCAAGGATCTGCCGGCCGTTTCTGGGTAGAAAATGTAAACGCATGGAATAATGAAAGCGTTGATGACTGCAAAGATAATGTAGGTCTTGTACTGTATGCTGCTAAATGCAATTGGCGTGATCATGACAACCATGAAGTTAAACACCCAGTTTCCTGCCGTTGAGATTCCAGTGGCCGGAGCTCGGATTTGCAGTCCTACAATCTCGGCGGGATAGAGCCAAGTCATGCCTATTGGAGTGTTAGCCAGAGTGAGGGTAGAGCCATGGTATACCTAGCCATCCAACGGCAAAAAATGTATTGAAGACAAAGAGCATGATAGCCGCAACGATCTGAGCCCCTTTGCTTTTGGGATAGGCTGTTGTAGCAGCCAGGATGACCATGGAAAGCGATTGTCCGATAGCACCAAAAATCATGAGCTTCCTTCGTCCAAACTTCTCAATCGTAAAAACGGCAATCCACGAGGCAGCGAAGTACTCTGTTCCATTTGCCGCAGCCACAATTCGGGATACGAACGGACTCAGACCAATGTTGCTTTGGAGAATAGTCGCTGCATAGTAGGTGATCTATAATTAGCGCCTATTCACCGCGCTTGACCTACCAAATTGATACCAGAAATCTGCTGAAACACCTGATTGACAAAAGCCAGGATAGTACGGTGTAGATGCTTGTCCTTACCCATTGTAATGAGCGCACGAAGTGAGTGTCCTTCCTCGCGCAGACTCGCCGTGATCTCTGCTAAGTCACTCTTGACGAGTTCTGTATTGCCGGTTCCTTCAAGAGCAGCAAGCACCCGTTCCGCCTCCGCCCTTCGTCCTTTTTTCATCAGCCATCGAGGCGACTCGGGGAGGACGAGCACAAAGCTGCATAGAATGATGCCAAAGATGATTTGAAGTCCGATAGGGAAGCGCCAGACAACAGAGCTCGAGTCGCCGCCTTTGCTGGCATTTGATCCAGCGTAGAATCCGAAATCGACCCAGTAACTAATCATGATTCCAAAGGTAATCATAGCACCCTCAATCATCACCAATTTGCCTCGCATGTGTGGTTTTGAACATTCGCTCTGCCAGATGGGTACGGTACTCGTAAGCAACCCATTTCCTCCTCCCGTCACTAATCTGCCCACAATCAGCTGGGCGAGGCTGAAGGAAGAACACTGAATCACTGCACCAACAATCATGATGGCTCCGCCACAAAAAATAGTCCAGCGTCTACCCAATTTGTCACCGACATAGAGCACACTGAGAGCGCCACTCATGCATCCAATCTCATAGAGCCCAACAGTCGCTCCCTGCAACGTGGACTTGTGGTTGAGGACGGCCGGATCCTCACCCGGGTAAGAGACTGCGTTGATGGCAGGAAACTGCTTCACGAAAGACGGAAGGGTCAGGAGAGCGCCCATGACACCCTGATCATACCCGAAGAGGAGGAAGCCGATCGAGGCAATAAACCCGACGGCGATATTGAGCTGAGTACCTCTGAGTCCTAGGTAAGGCATAATGCTTGATGCTTTATTCCTCCGATGCGGAGTAATGTCGGGGGGGATTTCTCCTTTTAAGACAGCATAAACGAGGTGTTGAACTACCTCCACAAAACAGGGTCGCTGATCAACCCGCATCTGGTAATCCTTCCCGCGGCAGTATATGGGGAAATCCAAAAGAGGAAGTCGTCCTCGCGAGAGTTGTTTCGGGTATGAATTGGTGACATCACAACAGGAAAGAACTCGGAGTGGATCATCGGCAGATTTTTACTCCTCGAGAGACATATGTAGAAATATCGTGGCACATACGTTCCGTTCCTTCTCCTAATGAGCTACTCCAAGTGCCATGAATTTCGATACCTATACAACAGCGTATCAAAGCATAATCCATACAGCCTCAAAAAAGCGAAAACGCTGCGACAACAAGTGAACGTCTGCCAGCTTCCAATGTACATGGCTTTGCTCCACCGTACATGATGGACGGTTTTGTGTGGCGCGTCATCCGTGCCTGAGTCGTGCCTGAGTCGTGCCTGAATCCACCAAACGGTATCCCAAACGGTCGGACTGGATGAAGCGACTGTCGACAGCGCAATACTTTCGCCGACACCTCCTCCTCGCTACACTCACCGGGGAGAGTGTGAGGATCGAAGACATCCGGCCGAATGAGATAAATCCCGGTCTACGCGACTATGAAGTCTCCTTCCTACGGCTCCTCGAAAATCTCACGAATGGCTCCAACATCGAGATCTCATATACTGGTACGACAGTCGTTTATCGCCCGGGACTCCTCTTTGGTGGAGAAGTGGAGGCCTCTTTCCCCGCCAGCCGCGGCATCGGATACTTTCTCGAACCTGTTTTGCTACTCGCTCCCTTTTGCAAGCAGAAACTGACACTGACGTGCCACGGCACGACTTCGCATCCACTCGACCCGTCCGTGGACGTCCTGAGAACCGTGCATATGCCCGTCCTGGCGAACTTTGGCATCGATTATGGATTAGAGTTGAGGGTATTCAAGCGGGCATTCCCTCCTGCGAGTGACGGTGAAGTGGTGCTCACCTTTCCCCATCAAATCAAGACCCCAAAGACACTGCACGCACTGAAGCCTGCCAGGATACGAAAGATACGCGGGGTCGCTTCTAGTACACGCATATCTGCCTCCACGGTCAACCGGGCAATCGAAGCAGCTAGAGGGGTATTGAACCCGCTCGTCTCGGATGTCTACATCTACTCGGATGTCTCGAAAGGCTCCAAAGGGGGCTATGCCTTGAGCCTTGTGGCGGAAAGCACAAACGGCACGCTGTACACATGTGAGCTGGTTGCTGAGCCGGAGCAGACTCCAGAAGACCTTGGGCGCAACTGTGCTTTTGGACTGCTTGACGAAACGAGAATAGGGGGATGTGTTGGACGACATGCATTAGAACTGGCGCTGATCATGATGGTTCTGGGAAGCACGGACGTTGGACGTCTGCGAATTGGAAAAGAGGCAATGGATACGAACACGATCAGCCTGCTGAGGGACTTGAAGGTCTTCACCGGTGTCCAGGCTCGAGTGGTTCCGTTTGATGACAACGATTTGGTGGTCAGCATGTTGGGATGTGGGTTTGTCAACGCAAACAAGAAAATTCAGTAGAATGGCGAATATCTTACCAACGCATACACCTCGCTTCATTCCGCAGAATACGTGCCTCATGAAAAGCCTTGTTGTCTCCTACTAGCTCGGTTTGAAGAGCATTTGTAGACTTTGAAAGTGGCCTTCATAGTGATGTGCGTATTGAGTCCCCATCACCTGGTTTTTATTAAATCGACCCCCCCTGACTTTAGCGAGGTAGGTTGAATCGAGTCACCGACGCTACCATGCAAGCGCAATGTCGCTTTTTTCCAAGACACAAGAGGCCACAGACTTCATTCGCTCCAAGCTCCCCGCACTGCTCCAATCACCCGGAATCGCTATCATCTGCGGGTCTGGACTCGGTGGTCTAGCAGATACGCTGGAGAAGGAATCACGAGTTGATATTGCGTATGATGCGATACCGCACTTTGTGCCATCGACGGTGCTCGGGCATGCGGGACATCTGGCCTTTGGCTTGCTCGGGCCCAAAGACGTCCCGACGGCATGCATGATTGGCCGTGTCCATTTCTACGAAGGCTACGATATGCAGCAGGTCACATTCCCAATACGAGTATTTTCCATGCTCGGGATACAGACGCTCATTGTGACGAATGCCGCTGGAGGATTGAATGAAGGGTATGGAGTGGGTGATATCATGCTCCTCTCAGATCACATCAACATCGCAGGCCTGGCCGGGATGCATCCTCTTCGGGGCCCCAATTCCGATGAGTTTGGATTGAGGTTCCTGGCCCTATCCGACGCATACGACGAGGGATTGCGCCAGGCCGTCTATCGAGCAGCTGAGCAGACGAAGATAAAAAGGAAGATTCACGAAGGGACATACGCTTTTGTTGCTGGTCCGTCGTATGAGACGAAAGCGGAAGCAAGGCTACTCAAGACCGTTGGAGCCGACATCGTTGGAATGTCGACCGTCCCTGAAATCATCGTCGCTAGGCATTGTGGCATGCGAATCCTGGCCATGAGCCTGGTGACGAATATGGTGGTGCTTGGAGACGCCTCGCTAGGGAAGGCAGATCACGAAGATGTGCTCAGAATAGGGAGACTGGCTGCTCTCGACATGCAGCTTCTTGTAGATACTGTCGTCGTCAACATGTAAGAGCACGTGCACAGTCGCCGCATGTAGAGTGATGTTCACCCCAGAATCAGTCTTTCGGGGCGCCCAATTGACGCTTGTGGGTGCCTACCGAGCACTGCTGAACCCAGATCTGTTCAAGTCCAAGCATTACAAGGTCGCAGTTCAGGCGGTCTTGGCTGGAATTGTAATACACATTGTCGTGCAAGCACCCATCTACGCGACCAAAGG
>JAABUZ0100005175.1_pt1 | contig 17344 bp, 17 predicted proteins | sample 5562091 | NCBI WGS metagenome assembly JAABUZ01 (sample SAMN12813069, study PRJNA571459) | rock metagenome | isolation source: Antarctica rocks | place: Antarctica: Victoria Land, Linnaeus Terrace sud | collected 2015-12-21
TAGCAAACGGGAGCCTGCTACATCATGAATGATACCAACTCAACGGATGAGATCACTGAGCGCTTGCTCACCATAATAGGTGGCCTTGGTCCACGGTTACATCAACCCGGCCTTGATGCGTCCACGCTACGCGCCCTGGCCGAGGGGGCAAGCAAGGAGTTGCACGAGGTTGCCAACCCACCAACCGATGGGCCGCTCTTCGCCCAGGCCGATAGCCTCATCGACGATCTGTTATCCGACTACGCCAAGCGCCAGGGGGCTGCGATGGCTAATGGTGGTATCGTTGGCGTGCGGACCGGCCTCGATCACCTTGATGAGACGCTTAACGGATTAGAGCCGGGCAAACTTTACATGCTGGCGGCTATGCCTGGTACGGGCAAGACAACGCTGGCGCTCCAATGGGCCGCAACGGTCGCACAGGCCGGCCAGGGCGCGCTCTATATCAGCCTGGAAAACGACGCGACGGACCTCGCGCGCAAGACAGCATGCCGGCTTGGTGATGTTAGTTATGCAGCCGCTCTAAAGGGCAAGTTAAGCCGTCAGGAATGGGCAGCTGCCGTCGATAAACTGCGGAAGCTGCAAGGCCGCCTGTACCTCTCAACGCCGCGTACAACCATGCCGACCTTAACGTCGCTCGTCGAAGGCATCATGACACGTACAGGAGCCGCGCCAGCGTTGATCGTGGTCGATTACCTGCAAGCGATGGTAAAGAGGCAAGCTACCGGCGCCCAGGCGTCCGACGTGCGCGAGCGTATCGACCGCTTTACACCGGAATTGCGCGCGATCGGCGAGCAGTATGAGTGTGCGGTTCTCGCCATTAGTAGTCAGAATCGTGCTGGGTACGTCGGCGGTGGCATGGCGGCGATGAAAGAGTCGGGCGACATTGAGTACAACTCCGATGCTGTATTGACGCTTTCCAAGCTCGATGATAAAGAGATCAAGGAGCGGGCATATGACATTACGCAGGACCCCCGCACAATCCCTCTAAAGCTGGTGGTTGAGAAAAATCGCCAGGGCATGACGGGACGGCCCATAGCCCTGCTGTTGGATGGCGATCACTGCATGGTCGAGGAGGACCGATGATCCGTCGTGGACCTGGTATTCCCCTTGCCTTACCTAAAGGCAAGGACGGTCGACCCATCCTCACGCGCGTTGAGCTGGAAGCGTACGACCCCTCGCCACGGCGAACTGGTGGCCACGAGCGCTACTTCTGCCCGATCCATGGTGGCGATCATCAGCCGTCGTTCTCCGTCAATCCAGCGACCGGTGGATACGTATGTTTTACCTGTGGCGCGAAAGGGACGTTGCGCGAGCACTGGGCCAATGGGGGTGGTGTGTTAAAGAGGACAACCGCGCCCTCGATCTTCGATAGTGGCCGGCGTGAGCGCGAGGCGCGGGCCAAGATTGATGCCGATCGCGTCGAGCGCCTCGCGGCCGAGATCCCTGCTGTAGCCTCGTCATTCCTAGCGGCCTTCGACGCGATGGTAGTCGCGCTACGTGATCCGGGGTGCCCGGGCGCGTCGTACCTCCGTGGCCGGGGTCTCGACCCGGACATAGCGGCGTCGTTAGGCGTGGGTTACGCTACTCCTAACGCATGGCCTGGCGACCGTGGCCGTACCGTGGGCCGGATCGTCTATCCGCTTGCTGACCCACTCTCCGGCCGCGTGGTGAGCGCTTTAGGCCGTCTGTGTACCGATCTACAGCCGACGTGGTCTGAGGAGAAACAGAAGGACTTTAAGGGGCTCAAGCAACGCAAGCTCACAGGCTGTCCCGCCGGCGTGTGGCCCTATGCCAGCCTCGCCGCAGCGCGCGAGCAAGGGGCGCCTCTGGTGCTCGTCGAGGGGCCGGCCGATGCATTATCCCTCATGCGCTACGGAACGCTGCCCTATCCGGTCCTGGCGCTCATTGGCACGGCCGACGTGCTGCCACATGCGAGCCTGCGCGGCGTCGCCGGTGTTGTGGCCGCCCTCGACGCCGACGACGCCGGCGTAATCGCGACGCGTAAGCTGCGGGTAGACTTGCCGATCTGGGCCGGCGTGCCTGTCGAAGTCCCAGATGCCGGTTGGCTCGATGGTGCGAAGGATGCCGGCGAACTGGCCGCGCGTCGTGTCGTGCCCGGCCATGATGATGCGGAGAACCTGGATGTAACGCTTGCCCTGGCCAACGCTATCGACACCCTGACACGCGCTGGCGAGCGCCTCATCACACCAATGGGGCCAAATCCAACCCTAATTGAGACGTGTATATGGTGTGGGACCTCGACCCCTGGGGGCGTTTGCTGCGAAGACTGCGTGCGGCGTAACGCGTGAGCGGTCTAACACGTCGCCGCCGTACTGCACATACAGATGAGTTATGTATGACTAGCGTTGAAGATACTAAGTGCGAGTACCTTCGGCTAGGGCTCCAGTCGCGCAACGTAGCTTCTTCGACGAGGAGTAGAGATGAGCCAACTACGGGTAACTGACGCCGGCGGCGATCTTTCTTTTCGCTGGAGATGCGCGGACTACGAGCGCTTCTGCGCCATCCGTGACGCGCTCCGAGCGACGTTCGACGATGAGGATGGCCTCCATTGGGTCGCCTCGGCACGCTCCTGGCGGCTACCCTCGTATCACCTGCCGCTCTTCCGCGCCTTTGCCGATGTCTGGTTTCCTGACCCACCTGGCGGCTACCCTCGTATCACCTGCCGCTCTTCCGCGCCTTTGCCGATGTCTGGTTTCCTGACCCAGACGAGCAGGTCTGGACGGAAGTGCGTGAGCGGACTCGCACCGCCGGCGCGCGGGGCGGTCGAAGGGGGAGCAAAAAGCGCTCGACGCGGACGGAGAGCCGCGCCGGGACGCCCCTGGACGACGCCAAAGCTTCCCTCTACCTGCGCGCTGATGCTCCGCTCTGGGCCTGCGAGGCGGTCTACCGGGCCGCGCAAAAGAGGATGCACCCCGATGTTGCCGGCAGTGATGGCCACGCGGCCGCCGTTGCCCTCAACGACGCTATCGCGGTGATCCGTGCGGCGCACCAGGCGCGCGCAACGGGCGCTGCTTAGACCGTCGGCGCTGGCGCGCTGGCGCCAGAGGCCGCAGCGGATGGTGCAAAATGGTGCATCTTCTCGCGTGCGCGCGCGCGGGCCGACAACAGACCCCAGTCATCATCGGTCAGGAAAGGCAGACCGTTCACGTCACCGCCGCCCTGTGTGTGGTGGAGCCACGCCTGAACCTTGAGCGCGATGTATCCCAGTTCATGCGGCGCCACCAGCAGCATGAGGTGCGCCGTCGCCCGATCGTGCCGGAGGGCGTCGAGGACATCGTATGATGGCAGGGGGGAAACGTGTGGCTCCAGGTCGAGCAGCGAGGGGACGTCAGTCTCAGGCTGAGCAGTGCCCCTGTAGTGGTCGAGCATGGTCCTGAGCGCCCAGGAGAGCGTCGTGCAGATCCCATCAACACGCTCCATGTGTTTGTTCCATGCCCAGAACTGCGCATGGTGTACCTTTCGGACGATCTCGTCATCCGACCCATCAAACCACCATCTCCCATCCTCAATGTCTTTCTCACTTGGCGGTCCGGGTGGTGGAAGAGGGGCCAGATCCTGGGCGCTGACGTCAGCGGCGCCCCCCCCAAACATCCGTTCGTTATCGACGGTAAAGGTATGAGCCCGGACGTCCACGGGCGCTGTCGGCCGGGCGGCCCATAGATGCGATAACGTGAACGGCTGCCGATGTGCGCCGACCGGCGCGTCGACGGGGAGCGTGTAGGGCGGATCGAGGTACGCGTCGAGGGCGTCACGGGTCGAGGGCATGGTGATAAGCCATGCGATATCCGGGGGGACATCGGGTAACCTAGGGGTAGACATCGAGCCGCCTCCGATCGGTTGCGATGGATAGAGAGGCCGGGCTGCGTCGAACAGCCCTGGCCTCTTGTCATGTGCTAGTACAAGCGTACTACGGCGACGACACCACACCCATCGGTTGTGCGCACAGAAGCGTTCAGGCGACTACTACATATAACGACTGCCGCAGTCCACGCTATCCCTTCTAACGATTGTCGCGTGCTACACGCCCGTCCTATTGACACGGCCCCCTGGTCGTGTGCTACTGTTGTGGCGCCTACATCGTTGGTAGTATGGGGAGTGAAGATGATGACGTGGCGCGTTCGCGTGACCGCTCTAACCCTCGCCGCGGCGCTCATATGCATGTCGCTCGCTGCGCCGGTCCATGCCGTGTCGCCGCCGGCGACCGAGACGCCGATCGCACCGCCGGCCGCCGTCTTCGTGTTGCCGGCGTCCATGGTGGGTGGCCGCGTCCAGGTCTACCAATCCCCGACGCCGCCGCCTGTCTGGGTGGCCGATGCCCAATACTTCGCGCCAGGTGGCGTCGGATATGAGGTGCGTACGTTCACCACGTCGGCCGAGGCCGTGTCTAACAACGCGACGATGGAGCAGTCCTTCGGGAATGATCGCCGCCTGGCGGTGCTCCGACCTACGGAGCCCGGCGAGTGGGAACGCCTGGGTCACGGTGGCTATGTCGGTAGTACGTGGGACGCGCATCTCATCAGTGTTCAGGTCGGCCTCTCCTACCGCAACGTCCTCATCCTGCTGGGCGTGACGGCCAAGGGATCGCCGCGTGTGGCGACCGCGACGGGGATCGAGGCCGCGGCGTCCGCGCGGGCACTGCGGCTCGCCGCGCGCTTATGGGATCAGGCCCGTACCTTTGCCCAGGGCGTCCGTGCGCCATCGATGGCGGGGGCCGCCTTCTTCCCATCGGGGGATGCGCTCACCTTACCGGCGTATCTTATCGGCGGTCAGGCGCGCCTGGAGAAACAGTTCCCTGACGCCCACGCCGCGCCGCGTTTCGTCGTCGCGTACTCATTCACCATGCCTGCGCAGGGCGATGTCCAGGCCATCGGCGTCAACGTCACTGAATACATGGATGGCGCGACCACCATGCCTGCGCAGGGCGATGTCCAGGCCATCGGCGTCAACGTCACTGAATACATGGATGGCGCGACGGCGCGCCGTGGGAGCCTGGCGCTCGAGCGGTATGTGGCCGCTGGCGCGCGCCCCACACCGGTGCTACACCCTCTCATTGCCGGTGAGTGGTATCTTCCGATGCGGCGCATCGTCATCGACAAGACGAGCCTGACGGAAGGAGACTTGGGGTTTACCTACCACAACATCGTCGTGTACACAGTCGTCGTCGCGACGCAACCTTCGACCGCGCGCGCGACGCGGAGCTTGAACGCACACGCGGCCTCGATCATTGACGGCCTGAGCACGATGTTTTTCCAGCGACTGCAGATGATCGAGGCCCGCTCACCGCGGACGCCACCCGCGATCGCGCGCCCGCGTCCGGTTCCCGTTGCCCCTCAACTGACCGTATCTGTGTCCGTGAGCCCGAATCCGACGAGCGATGGCACGCCGACATCGGTGGACGCGACGACGAGCGCCGGCGCGGCGTGTGTGGTGTCGGTACGCTATGCGTCCGGCTACACGGCGAAGAGCTATAGCCTGCGCGGCGCGCAGACGGCCGACGCGTCGGGGGCCGTCTCGTGGACATGGACACCAGATACCAAGTATCCTGGTCCCGCGCGCGCGACGGTCTCCTGCACAAAGGGCAGCCAGGGTAACACAGGCGTGGGGAGCTTCACCGTACAGTAGCGTGTCTCATCTGTGGTCGGGGGTAGAGGTGTTTTTGTGCGGTTAGGGACGTCATGGGTGGTGGTCCCAGGACACGCGGCCGCTGGGCGGCGTGATCGCACGCTGGCGTCGACGTGTGGCGTGTCGTTCCTTGTCGTGACGAGATGCTGCCTGGCGCGCCGGCCCCACCGGCCTGGCGACGAACGCCTGTTCCAGGTTGATGCGTACGATAACGCCTGTTTTCATACACATCGCGCGCGTAAGCGACCGAGCGGCCGTGCGCGCCACGGCGGGCGCTCGTAACCATCCGGGGCGCCTCAGGACGGCCGCGGGTCGTGCGGCGTGCGCAGGAGGCCCAGGAGCGCCTCTAGCCCCACCTCCATGTCGTCTTTCGCCAGCACCGCCTCGATCGTGCCCCCTTTGAGCTCGTCGGCGAGCGTGAGGATGGCGGCGACGACGGCGTGCAGCGCCTCCATCCGCCCCTGCAGGCGCTCAACTTCACGGCGACGCTGGGCGTTGAGGGGCTCACCGGCCCAGCGGCGGAGCTGCTCGTCCCACAGCCACAGGTCGTCGCGCTGCTTTGTGTACACCTCGATCAGCCGGCCGACGGTATAATCGCCGAGATACGCGCCGCAGAGGGCCGCGCGACCGGCGCTGCCTAGATCCTCGGCGCGGCGCCGCGCCGAGGATCTCTATCCACACCAGCGGTATATAGACGTGCCTCCTCCTCGACGCGTATGCTTGATGGGGCGCGGCGCTACATTGTCGTCTGTCGCTCGAACGCAGCAACAGGAGGAACACCCCATGGCCTCAACGGCATCCAAGCGCTATCGACGCGCATTAGAGTCCACCACCCCGCCAGCAGCGCGCCGCCGCCGCGCCACGGAGGACGCCGACACTGAGCACAGTCGGCCCAACGGCGTGATCCTGGTCGACGGGTCAGACGACACGCCTGAGCAGGTCGTGGCAGCGCCACCACGGGTCACAGCACACCAGGCCCCAGGGACGCAGGTAACTCCCAGGGCCGGCAAGGTGGGATTGAGGTCGTCTGCCGTCGTCGATCACATTGGCCGCTTGCTGGCAACGTCCGAAGATCCACGCGTGGACTACTACCGATTGCACGAGAAGCCGACCGGCGACACGAGCATTGTGGACCGTGAGCGTTGGGTCGGCGGCACGCTTTATCCGTTGTCGGAGAGGTTCGCTCGCCATCTTGACGATATGCTTGAAGCGCACGAGTGTACGCCGGCGGCAGGGGATGGCTGGGAAGGTTTAGTTGCCCGTCTGGCCGACCTGCGCGCCAAGGACCGCACCCGTTTTGACGACGTGCGCGATCGCCTCATTAGAGAGCAGCGCCCGCTCGCCGAATGTGTCGAAAGATGCTTGTTTGGGCGTGAAACTTTGCGCGCCGTCGGGAGGCTGCTGCATACGAGCCACTCAACCGTGGGACGCAGAACCGAACGTGGAGCTATGCTCCTCGTGGCCTGGTGTAGCGACGAGAAGCCGCAGGGCGAGTCAACTGCAGAAGACGTGGCCTAACGGCTATGTTCCATGAGGATCGCGGCGCGTCGCAGGCGTAGGGTATACAGTTAACTTGTGTAATGATCCACTATCGGTTACTATGGGTATACATCAAACTATCGCTACACATCAGGGGCGGTCCTTCCGGTACGTACCGGAAGGACCGCCCTTTTTGTTGGGCGAAAATAGAGGAGGTGGTTATGGAAACTGCAGAGATCAAGGATCAAGGCACACGCCGAGCGGGCATGACCCCCCTCGCTCCCCGGCGCCCGACGAAGATACAGATTTGTTTGAGCTTTCAGGAGCGCGACGAACTGGACGCGCGCGCGCGGGCTCATGGGTTCGAATCCGTGGCGGCATTTGTTCGGGCCGCCGCCTTGAACAGGATGCCACCGCCGGCCCGATAAGCCCCGACGTGGGATCGGGGCTTTCCTCTCGCTTTTCCCCACACAGCGCCACGTTGGGCGCTGTTTTTTGTCGCCTCGCGCGGCGTTCATCGCGTTCGACACTATCACAGGAGATTCCATGAACAATCCGACTCCCCCGCGCCGCGAGGCGCAGACCGACATCGACCTGACGACCTTAGTCCCGCCACGTCTCTCGGACCTGGCGGGGACAGCACAGCCGCCCGCCACGCCACCAGCAACCGCCGACGGCGTGAAGGACATCGACGCGCTCCTGGCCGAGATGGGCGTCGTGCTCCCCCCGACCACGGACCCTCTCGGCGTCGTCACCACCAAGAAGTCGCTCGACCCCAAACGTACGGGCGGCGACACGCTCACGTTGCGTGAACTGGATGGGGAAGACGAGACGATGGTCGACGTCTTCCTGGAGAAACGCGGTCTGACGGCCAGCGGCGGGGGCCAGGCCAGCAACCTGCGTTTCCGCGCGCTGCTGTCCGTCGATCGCATCAACGACGAGGAGCAGGCGCCCGTCACACACGACGCGCAACTGTCCCGCCTCCTGAAATACAAAGCCTCCGATCAAAGCCGCATCGTCGGAGCTTTCATGCGCTTCAACCTCTCGCTCAACGACGGCGGTGGCCCTTTTCGACGCGAGAGTTAACCTCCTCGTCGAGAGCATCGCCTTCCAGGACGCCGTCGCCATCAGCAGCGTCAGCAACAATGACCTCGATACCGTGATGCGCTGGCCGCAGTCGCGGCGCGTTGCGTTCATCGAGGTCTACAAGCGCCAGAACCCGCCCCCCGATGGCGCCGGGCGCCCTTCGTCGGGGTCGCCTCCAACGCCGGGCGCGTCATATACAGTCACCGTCCCCGACGACGATTAGCGGCCCGGCCGCGCGGCTCACCTGGCGCGCCGTTGCAGCACGGGTGTCACGATGCGGCCCAGCCAGAGCGCGCGCGTCGCGCCGGGCACGACCTGCCATCCATCCGCGATGAGGGCGGCGGTCAGGTCGTTGAGGGCCGCCATCAGCGCGGTGTTGCGTGTCAGATCGCCCGGCATCTTCGTCCGCACCTTCCGGCTCGTCGCCGCGACGTAGCGTCCCTGTGACCCCATGGCGATAGCCTCGAACCACCACTCCGGGCCGCGCCACAAGTCGCCCTTACGCTGAACCTCAATCTGACACTGCTCTATCGCGTGCATCGTGTCCGTCATATCCGCACCTGTTCTTTCACTTTACGGTGAAGGGTAACACAGCCCGCATACGCCCCGTGTGGCAAGGAGAGAGTTATGTCTGTGACAACCTACGACATCGGCGTCCGCCTGTCCATGTCCACGGCGGGCTTCGGCGCGGGCGCGGGCATCGCCATGAAGCTCCTGGGCGACCTTGACGGCAAGTCGACCCAGGCCGAGGCCGCGATCTCCAAGCTCGCCGGGAGCATGGGCCTCACCAACAACGCGTTCGTGCGGAACGCCAACACGATGGGTATGTATCAGACCCAGATCGGGGCCATGACGACGGCGCACAACAACCTGGCGACGGCGATGGGCGGCGTGACCAAGATGGCTATCGGCGCCGGCCTGCTGGGCGTAAGCGCCGTCGGTGTTAGTGCTATCACAGGATGGGTGAGCGCGGCGGGCACGATGCAGGACGCGCTCACCCAGGTCGGCATCGCCGCTCAGGGCACGAAAGGACAACTCCAGGACCTTTTCACGCAGAGCTTCAACGTCGCCAACGCCACGCAGTATTCGGCGGGCCAGGTGCTGGCCATGGACCAGATCATGGGTCGTATGAACTTCAACGACCCGACCAATAAGCTGAGTCAGCGTCAGGTCATCCACGCGGCCATCCCGCAGTTCGCGCGGGCGGCCGAGATCGCGCAGCACTTCCAGGGCACGGGCTACGAGGAGACGATCACCGGCCTGGCCCAACAAGCGCACATGCTCGGGTCGTACAGCGGGACCGCGCTCGCGCGCAACGTCGGCTACTCGACCGAGCTGGGTATTGTCTCGCACATGACGGCACAGGAGCAGGCGCGCGCGCTGAGTTATCTCACGCCGTCCCTGAAGACGGGACAACTCGACCCGCTCGATGCCATGGCGCTGGTGGCGGTCTCCAATCAGACCGGGCTCAATCAGGGGAAGGGCGGGTCCAACCTGGGCGCGCTCTTGCGGGGACTGGCCCCGACCGGCGCGCACAAGCACGACACGGCGCTCCAACGGATTGAGCAATTGGGTGGCGGCAATTTCTACGACGCGACGGGAAACGCCGTCCCCTTGACCACGGCGCTCGGCATCCTCAACCGCTTCTACGACAGCAAGAACGTCACGAACGAGGCGCGGGGCGTGATCGCGCTACACGGCTTGGGTGTGCAGGGCGCCCGCGCGGCCTCCGTCCTGGGCAGCGACCTGTCCATCGGGCAGTTCAAGGGATTGCGCGCGCGGATCGCGGGCGGCACGCCCGCCGCATCGGTGGAGGAACAGCGACAACTCAACGCGACGCTCCCCGGCCAATTACACACGTTGACGGGCAATATGGGATCGCTCGCGGCGATCATGGGCACGGGACTCCTGCCGGTCATCGCGCCCATCGCCCACGGCTTCGTGCTGATGACCGGCGCGTTGGTGGACTTCCTCTCGCACCATCAGGAGGTTGCCCAATTCGTAGGAACGTTCGTCCTGGCGGGCACGATTGTGACAGGACTCGGCGGCGCGTTTCTCCTTGCGTCTGGCGCCGTCGCTGTCCTAACCGCCTCGGGTGTCCTGGCCGAGGGGGCGCTCGCGCCATTCCTGATAACGGCCCTGGGTGTCAGCGTGGCTATCGCCGCCGGCGTGCTCATCTGGCAGCACTGGGGCACGATCATGGACGCCCTCAGCGGCCAATTCGGCGGCGTGTGGCAGGTCCTCACCGTGGGGGTGGCCGCGATTGGCGCGACGATCGCGGTGGGGCAGGTCGCGTCCGCCGTGTTCGGGGCCTTGAGCGCCGCCACGTTCGTCCTCTCGGGCGGGTTCGGCGTGGCCGCGCTGGCAGGCGGCGCGCTCGACCTGCTGCTCGGCGGGGTGTCCGCCGTGGCGGCGGCGGCGGCTTTCGGGTACGGGCTGCTGGACGCGGCCGTGATGGCGCTCTCGGGCGGGTTCGGCATCGCCGCCATCGCGGCTGGCGCGCTCGATCTGCTGCTCTCTCCGTACACGGTCCCAATCATGGCGATCATCGCGGCGGTCGGTGGGGCCATCTACGTTTTCCAGAATTGGTCGAAGGTCAGCACGATCCTGGGCAACGTCTTCGGGTGGCTGGGCGACAAACTGCGCGGCTTCCTGACGTTTCTGGGCATCCTGCACGACGGAGGGCTGCACGTCGGCTCAAGCGGCGTCACGGCGCCCCAGGCGAGCGCCTATAATGCGGCGCATCCCTATGCTCCGCCCATCAACGCGCACACGCACGGGCACTGGCGCGCGTACCGGGGTGGCGCGACATGGGTCCCGGACCCTTCGCCCGCGCCTAGCCACGGCGCCGCGGGTAGTTCGGTGACCACGCATCACCACGGCCCGATCACCGTCGGCCCGATCCATGTGCACGGCGCGGCGCAGCATGACCCGCACGCGCTGGCTAAACTGGTCGCGGCCGAGGTCCAGGCGGCCATCAGTTTAGGCTTGCACAATAGCCTGAACCGCGAAGCCACCTCCGTCACGTCGTTGACCCCCTCGACCCACACGCTGAGGATGAGCTGATGCCACAGCTATCTCTGCCCTTCGTGGGCGATTGGCAGACCCACCCATTGATCCAGGGGTGGGGTCCGTCATCACTTAAGAATGAACCGGGATTGTTTGGCTACGGCCACTTTCATGCCGGACTCGACTTCGGAATGCCTCCCGGCACGACGGTCCTGGCGGCCGCGGCCGGGACCGTCGTCGTGGCGGGATGGGCCGAGAACAACGGGTATACCTTATTCGGCAACATGGTCGCTATCGACCACGGCGACGGCATGACGACCATCTACGGGCACAATCAGAGCGTCCTCGTCGGCGCGGGTCAAACCGTGACGCGCGGCCAGCCCATCGCGCTCTCGGACACGACCGGCAACGCGGGCGGGACACCGCACCTACACTTCCAGGTCGATCAGGGACTGGGCTACCACCCCGTCGACCCCACGCGCTATCTCTCGGGGGTGGCCGCGACGCCCGCCTACGACCCCACGACTAACCCGCTGGGCCTCGCGCCGTCCGGCGCGCCGATTGGAGCATCCGGCGGCGGTATCCTGTCGTACAGCGACGTGATCTACTACGCGCGCGGGGCCGGTATCCCCGAAAACCAGTTGGCGACGTGCGTCGCCATCGCCATGGCCGAGTCCTCGCTCAACCCGCTCGCCGTCAACGACAAGAACAGCGACGGGTCAATAGATAGGGGCCTGTGGCAGATCAACTCCGTCCACTGCCAGCCTAAAGGGCCGTACAACGCGCAGGCCCTCTTCGACCCGGCCTACAACGCGGCCGCCATGGCCGCGATCTACCGCGCCAAGGGCAACTGGTCGGACTGGTCGACGTACACGACGACCGTTGCCAAACTCTCGTACCGTCAGTATGTGTCCGATGCGCGGAAGGCCGTCGCTGCCACGCCGCTCGGCTACACACCATCGGTCGGCGCGACCGTCGCGCCAGTAGACGGATCGACGACGGGCATCCCGGCGACGCCAGCCGACACATCGGCGCAACTCCCCGTCATCAAGATCACGGTCGCGCCCGTAACGCCGCGCTTAGACCTCTTCCGGTCGGTCGCGGACAAGTTCGGTGCCGCGCTCGTGTGGATCGACGGGCACTACATCTTCCCCCAGGCACTGACGTTCACCGTCTCGGAGTTCTACGCGCCGTCCCAGTTCGACGCGACACTTTACGGCGGTCACCTCAGCAAAGAGGTCCGCGCCGCGCTGAAAGCGAAAGACTTCACGCAGATCATCATCTACGGCGGCTTCGTGGACACGCTGCCGGCCGTCGTGGACCAACTGCTGCCGCTGTGGACGGGCGTCGTCGAGGGGCCGACCATCGACATCGAGAAGGCCACGCACGCCCTCTCCGGGCCGGACTACAGCGGCGTGCTCTCCGACAACAACGCCACGTCGAGCGCCCTCTCGCAGTTCGCCAACCAGACGGGCGCTCAGATCGTGACCAGCCTCGTGGCCGCGCACAACAAACCCGGCCAACCGGGCCTCACCGTCAGGGCGGAAAGCAGCGTGCTGCAGGGCCAGGCGTTCGGGTCGGATGTGTTGAAGACGCGCCAGTCGGGCACGACCGAGTGGGACATCGCCACGCAGATCGCGCAGGACGAGACCAAGACGCTGTACTGGGAGGGGACCGAACTCGTCTACATCGACCTGCCGCCGGAGGGCCACCCGCTCTACCTGAACTATCGCGTGGCCGGGGAGCCGTCGCTCATCTCCGGCCCGACGATCACGTATCAGAAGCACGCCAAGCGCGACTATCGCACGGAGGTCGTGAGCTACAACCGCGACACGGGCGACAAGATCGGGCCGGCCATCGGCGGCAACCACGACGCGACGACGGTGGCGAGCGATATCATGCCGCCGGGGTCGAGTTTGGCGGCCTGCCAGCGGCACGCCGACTGGCTCGCCAACGTGCTAGCCGCGACCGAGTACACGCTGACGTTCACGGTCGAGGGCATCGTGCCCCTGGCGCGCGGGCAGGCCGTCGTCATCGTGAGCGACGACGAGGAGATGGCCGTCTACAACGGCCAGAAGTGGTACCCCACGGAAAGAAAGTTTTCCTGGGATGCGGGGTCCATAGGGGCCGCGGGCGGGGGATGGGGGATGTCGTTGACCTGTACAAACCGCCCCTATACCATCGCGCGAACCGTGAGCGCGGCCACGGCCTCGACAGCGGGAGTAGGGCCATGATCGCCGACCTCATCAAGCAGCACATCTGATCGTCCGCGCCGGCCGTCTACGCCGAGGGTCCACGACTGATGAACGCTCCTGAGCCTCGCGCGCGGGCGCGCGCGAGAATCCTGCCCAACTATGCACAATTTTCGGTCTGTCGTTCGGCGGGTAGCCCATGTTGACCGCGACCACGGAGACGCGCGCCAACACCCTCCGCCGGCCTTCGGCGCGGCGCCGCGCCGAGGTTGTCCCGCGTGCCTCTAAAAGTCCTGGCACCTTGACGCACGAACGCATTAGTATAACTAATGCGTTCGTACGTCAAGGTGTTATCTACTCCAAGCGTCGGACGAATGCCTGATTCTTGGTATAACGATGGGACAACAACGGGCTTACTGGTGAATGCAGGACGGTCATGGCAGCAAAGAAGGGTAAAAGCACAATCCGCCGCGGGTCGGGTAATCCCATATCGACCGCCGGGGGAGGGCAGCCGCCACCAGAGTCCGCTGTGACCACGGCGAAGCCCGCACCCACACCCGCGCCGCCATCAAGAGGGACGCGCGAACGCGGGGAGCGCACGCCCGCGCCACCCGCGCGTGAGCGGACGATCATTGAGGCGCGGGCGACGGACCCCTCCGCCGTCCTGCGCGTCAACCAGGGCGTCAAGCTGCGACGCGACTACATGCAGGCCATGAAGATCCTGGCCGCGACGCAGGACCGCCTCATGTATGAACTCATGGAGGAAGCCGTCGGCGACCTGCTGGCGAAGTACGGCGCGCGACCCGGCCGGACCGACGACTAAATGAAGGAGACACGATGAGTGCACAGGATGGGATGCCGGCGGTACGGCCGCTGATCATCGCGATAGCGAGCCGCAAAGGGGGTTGTGGCAAGACGACGACGAGCTTCAATCTGGCAGGGGTCCTGGCCGACAAGGGCCTGCGCGTCCTGCTGATCGACTTGGACCCCCAAGCATCGCTGACGCGCCTTATCCTGGGCAACGCGGCGGACGGCGCGCGCGGCATTGGTGATCGCCTCCTCACGCCGCGCCTCGGCGTCGCGGACCTCACGCGCGTCGTGGCGCCGGGCATCGACCTGGCGCCAGGAGATCGTAGCGTCGAGACCTCGGCCTTCGCCCTCAATGACGATCCGACCGGGCCGTTTCGTCTGCGCAAGCTCCTATCCGGCATCGTAGGCTACGACGTGATTGTGATCGACACGCCGCCGAGCCTGGGCTTCGCCAGCAACTCCGCGATCCTCGCCGCGTCTATCGTCGTCACGCCCACCATGCTCGGGCAGACGGATATCGACGCGCTGGGCGACACGCTCGACATTATCGAGCGCCTGGCCGAGCTGGGCGCGGCCGAGCGTGTTCTGATCCTCCCCAACGCTGTGCGCAACGACGGCAACGATCGGCGCAGCATGGAGGGGCTCACTGCTGCCTATACGGACCTGGTTGCCGACCCGGTTCCGATGGCGGTGGGCGTGAAGTACGGCCTGGCCGCGCGCCGACCCCTCTCCGCGCTCGAGCCAACAGGTGGTGCGACGCTGGCCTACCGCGCGCTCGCCGAGCGGCTGCTGACGAGTATGGAGGTGGCGCATGCCTAAAGCGCCGCCACCCCGCGTGTCCTTTGGGAAGTCCCAGGCCGGTCGCCCCTTCTCAGAGGCGGCGTCGACGCAGGCCCAGGGGCCGCGCGCCCTGCAGGGCGCCATGAGCATCCCTATCGAGCAGATCGTCCCCGATCCAGGACAGCCGCGCCGTGACCTGGGCGACGAGCGCCTCATCGAGCTCGCCGCGTCTCTCAAGGAGTACGGGGTACTGCAACCACTGCTCGCGCGGGAGGATGGGTACCTCGACGATGAGCGCGCGCGCTACCGGATCATCGCCGGCGGTCGCCGCTACGCCGCCGCGCTCCTGGCCGGGCTCGCGCGATTGCCGGTGGTCGTGCGCGCGACTGAGGGGGCGGCCTTGCGCGTGACGCAGCTCATCGAGAACGTGCAGCGCGCGGACCTCGCGCCCTTGGAGGAGGCGCGCGCCTTCCAGGAGTTGATGGACGACGAGGGCATTGTCGCCGAGGAATTGGGCAAGCGCCTGCATGTCTCCGGTCAGCATATCCGCACGCGCCTTCTCTTACTCTCCGATCAGGTCGTCGCCGATGCGGTTGAGCGCGCGCAGATACCACCCACTGTGGCGCGCGAGATCATACGCCTGCCAGACACGGAGGAGAAAGCGGAGGTCCGCGCGCAGGTCCAGGCCGGGCAGCGCGTCACTCATAGCGACCTGCGCGGGATTAAAGATCGCCACGTCGCCGCCGGTGTCACCAACCCACGCGCGAAGGGAGGCGGTCGCCCATCACGCGCGGCGAAAGAGGCGCGTCCAGATGGTCGTAAGGAGCACGCTGGAAGCCCCGCGCGCCGCGCGCAGGATCAACCATTGGTTGATATTCCGTCGTCGTCAGAGGGCGTAACAGGGACTCAGGCAGCCGCTCCTAACCCACTAGCCCTGATGGTAGGGACGCTCGAAACGGCCGCCGTGGATGCGCTGCTCGCGTATGGAGAAGAGCGTGCTTGGTCGTGCGCGGAGCTTGCGCGGGCGGTCCGGGAGCTGCGACGGTGAGGAGGCTGTCTCGCCGCTCCTGGCTGATTATAATCGCCGCCGCCGCCGCCATCGCCTTCTTGTTCCTGATCTGGCCGGCCTGGGGGTATCATCTGGACTGGACCGGCTTCGGCGCATCCAGGAGCCCTGTCAAGAACCCCAAGGCCCCGTTCGACTACTACCCCTCGAAGACGCTGTGGGATTGGATGCAGCTTTTAGGTGTTCCGGTCGTGCTCGCGGTCGCGGCGCTCTGGTTCAACGCGACGGAGAATCGCCGCGACCAACGGATCGCGGACCAGAACCGCGCAACCGACCAGTCCATCGCGGACCAGAACCGCGCAACCGACCAGTCCATCGCGGACCAGAACCGCGCAACCGACCAGTCCATCGCGGAAGACCGCCAACAGGAAGCCGCCCTCGAAACGTACTTCGCTACCATGAGAACGTTGGTACTTGACAAGAAGCTGCGTGAATCCGATGAGGCGGATACGAGTGGGGTTAGGGCTGTTGCACGCGCTCAGACGCTCACGACGCTGCGGCGATTGAATGGAGAGCGTAGAGGAACTGTCGTGCGTTTCTTGCATGAATCCCATCTAATTACCAGAGATAAGCTGATCATGGATCTACGCGGGGCCGACCTACGTGGAACCAATCTACACGAGGCATCTCTGTATAAGATCTCCCTACTCCAGGCTGACCTACGCGGTGCCAACCTACGCGGCGCCAACATGGCCGAGGCCTTCCTGATCAAGGCCGACCTGCGCGAGGCTCTTCTAACTATGTCCATCCTGCCCGAGGCCGACCTGCGCGGAGCCATCCTATGTGGGGCTAACATGCGTCTGGCGTTCTTGCGCGGGGCTAACCTGCCGGGGGCCGACTTATCGGGGGCCGACTTAGCCGGAATCGACTTGTCCGGGGCCGACCTGCGTCTGGCGGACCTGCGCGGGGCCAAAGGTATATCAGTTAAGCAGCTAGAGCAGCAGGCCAAATCGCTAGAGGGCGCGATGATGCCTGACGGATTGCAGCATGCGTAGAAATGCCGTCTATGACTCAGTGTCACGGTAGCAGGTCAATGGGTAATCGACCGCGTTGATAGGACCGGTGTGGAGCGAGATCGGCACGGTGAACTCGTCGCCCGCCTCACGGCCAGAAATTGGCTTTGCCGGAAATGCGGGGCCACGAACGTCACGGTCACGCGTGAGGACGCCCTCCTCGTCGAGTAATCCCACCTCGCCTCTTACAGTAAGCGATGCCTAGATGCCGGCCGCCCCTGCCGTATCCCGTGTGCATGCGCGACGTGACACAATGACAGAGAGGC
>JAABUZ0100005176.1_pt1 | contig 17342 bp, 12 predicted proteins | sample 5562091 | NCBI WGS metagenome assembly JAABUZ01 (sample SAMN12813069, study PRJNA571459) | rock metagenome | isolation source: Antarctica rocks | place: Antarctica: Victoria Land, Linnaeus Terrace sud | collected 2015-12-21
TCCCGCGCCGCAGATGGTCCAGCAGTCGCCCCGGCGTGCCGACGACAATGTGTGCGCCGTCCCGCAGGGCGCGGAACTGACGGTCTAAAGGCTGCCCGCCGTAAACCGGCACGACGCGCAGGCCGGTATGCCTCGCAAGCGCGACGATGCCGCCGGCGACTTGAATGGCAAGCTCGCGGGTCGGCTCCAGCACTAAAGCCTGCACGGCAGAATTCGCGCCGTCGCAGTTTTCAATGATTGGAATGGCAAACGCGGCGGTTTTGCCGGTTCCCGTCTGCGCCTGCCCGATTAAATCGCGGCCTGCCAGAAGCACCGGAATAGAGCGTGCTTGAATGGGGGTCGGCGCTTCAAATCCGAGGTCGTTAATCGCCCGCATGACTGGCCCGCTTAAAGCAAGGTCGGCAAACAGCGGCAGCTCTTCGGCGGCTTCCGGCTCGGCCTGAACGACATCTTGGGGCCCAGCAACTTTCGGCGGCTTTGCCGGATACGTTTTCTTGGCGGCAAACAGCTTAGGCGCGGCGTTTTTGGCGGGCCTCGCCGTGGTCGGTTTGGCAACGGCGGGCTTGCGCGGGAGTTTAGACATGTTTCGTGGCCTCTGTCCTAGTGTACCCGGTATGCAGGACACCGGAGAGGCGAATGTCCCGCGAAGATGCGCCAATGTCCAGCGCATACGCGCCGGGATCGGGCTGCCAGCGGTGCGTTTTGATGTCCCAGTAGGCAAATGCTGAGGGCGCAAGCGTCAGCGTCACGGTCTTCGTTTCGCCCGGCAGCAGCGAAACCCGTGCAAACGACTTTAATTCACGGATTGGCCGGTCTACCTTCGGCGCGAGAGGCCGAACATAAAGCTGAACGATCTCGTCCCCGGCGCGTTTTCCGGTGTTCTGGACAGCGACGTGAACCGTTGCGGGAGCGCCGATCTGCTGGACGCTCGGCATCTGCAAATGGCTGTACGCGAAGGTTGTATAAGACAGGCCGTAGCCGAACGGAAACAGCGGCTTGAGATGGGCCTGATCAAAATGCCGGTAGCCGACATAAACGCCTTCCATGTAGCGGACAAAATGGCCCGCGCCCGGATAGTTGGTCCAATCCGAGTAATCCTCGCGCTCGCTGGCCCAGGTTCCGGCCAGCCTGCCGGATGGGTTTACGTCGCCAAACAAAATATCGGCGGCGGCGCGGCCCGCTTCCTGCCCGGAATACCATGTTTCCAGCAGCCCCGAAACACGCGGCAGCCAGCTTCCCATCAGCAGCGGCGTCCCGCAGTTCAGCACCACAACCGTGTGCGGGTTCGCGGCGGCGACGGCCTGAATGAGCTTTTCCTGGTCGCCCGGCAGGTGTAAATCGGGCGGGTCGAGTTCTTCGCCTTCATAGTTGTTGTCCGTGCCGACAACGACAACCGCGACATTCGCGCCTGCGGCAAGCGCGGCGGCTTTCGCAATCTCGCCCGGCGTGCCGGGGCCGGTGCGCGGACAGCCCTGCGCGAATGAGACCGTGACGCCGGGGCCGACTTTGTTTTTGATGCCGTCCAAAATGCTGATTTGATAGAACGGTCGGACTTCGGCGCTCCATCGCCCGCCAAGCTGCGTGTCCTGGGCATTCGGCCCGATCACGGCAAGGGACTTGAGAGCATGGCGCAGTGGCAGCAGATTGTCCGTATTCTTTAAGAGCGTAATGCCTTCAGCAGCAACGCGCCGGGCCAGCGCTTGATGGGCGGGGCTGTTGACGGCGGCAAGGCTGGGCGCGGCGGGCGGGTTCAGCATCCCCGTTCGCACCATCAGGCGCAGGACACGGCGCACGGCGTCGTCAATCTCGGTCTGAGTGATCTGGCCGCTTTGAAGGGCCTGGGTAAAGGCAGGCGGGTTATAAAAATCCGGCTGGGGCATTTCAACATCCGTGCCGGCATTCATGCTGTCTACCGTGGAATGCACCGAACCCCAATCGGACACCGCCAGACCGTCCCAGCTCCACTGCGTCCTCAGTAAATCCGTCATCAGCGGCTTGCTTTGGGCGCAGAATGCCCCGTTGACCCGGCCCAGCGCCGGCATCAGCGCCCAGACATGGGCCTGATGAACGGCGGCGTCAAACGCCGGCAGGTAAATCTCGTGCAGTGTTCGCTCGTCCACCGCGACATTGAGATTGTGCCGGTCGGTTTCCTGATCGTTGCAGACAAAGTGCTTGATGCAGGCCGCGACGCCCTGGCTCTGCATTCCCTCGACATACGCCGTCGCCATTTGAGCGCTGACGAACGGGTCTTCGCTGAAGTTCTCGAAGTAGCGTCCGTCTTGGGGCGTGCGCGGGATGTTGACGCACGGCCCATAAACAATCTGCCGGTTTTTTGCCCGCGCTTCCTCCCCAAGCGCTTTTCCCACTTGCCGCACCAGCGCCGGGTCCCAGGTCGAGGCCATGACGACTTCCATCGGAAACGCCGTCGCCTGCCCGTCCCGCAGGCCTGCCGGGGAGTCAATGGTTCGCAGCGCGGGAATGCCGAGGCGCGGGATTGCGGGAAGGTCCAGCTTGAACGGGTCCCCGTAGCCGATTAGCGCCAGCAGGCTGAACTTTTCCGGCTGGGTCAGCCGCCCCATCAGATCGCTGACCCGCGTCTCCGTCGGCGCGTTTGGGTTGGCATACACAGCGTTCGGGACAAAGCCGGCGGCAGTCGGAGCGTCCGCCTGGGCGTAAGCCGCGTAGAGAAAAAAGAGAAGGCCGAAAAGAGCCGTCTTCGCGGGCAATAAGCGCATGAAACTTCCTTGCTATGATTACGTTCTGTGATTACGTTGACAAATGGGAACGGCCTTCGGTATAATAAGCCGTCGGCAGAAGACTTGCCTCGCGCCATGCGATATAACAGCGCAGCGGGGTTGTAGCTCAGGGGATAGAGCGAGGGACTCCTAAGCCTTAGGCCGCTGGTTCGATTCCAGTCAACCCCATTTCTTCTAATGACAATTTAAATTGGAGAGGTCGCATAGTTGGTCTAGTGCGCCCGCCTCGAAAGCGGGTGAGGGTTAAACCTCCGTGAGTTCGAATCTCACCCTCTCCGCTGATTACGAATGAAATATGATGAAATCCGAAACGCTCTGCTGTCAATCAGCAGGGCGTTTTTGTTTGCCCCGTTACGAGGAGTTACGAGGGAGTGAATTCCCTCGCTGGAAGGTAATCAGAATTACCGCCTGTCCAGGGGACAGAAGACAAACCAGAGCAATGCGAAGTTTGGCAATCTTATCTTGGCAATCTTATTCCTCTGTCCCCTGGACAGGTGGCGTTTCTGAACGCCTTGTAGCGAGGGAATTCACTCCCTCGTCCTTCTTTTTCCGTCCCTTACAACTCCATCGCTGTCTGCGGCTTTTGCAGGATGACGACGCTCTGGGCTTCGCGGCTGACTTCTTCGCCGTTTAAATAGGTCACGAGGTAAGTTACGCGCTGTGAGCCGGCGACGGAGGCGGGTGCGCCGAGATGAACTTTCTCCGTCGTGGACAGGGTTTTTCGGACACGCACCGTCAGCAGCAGCGGCATTTTCTGGATGTTGATGACATCGCCCGGCTGCAAGCGGTTCAAGTTCTTGCCCGGATTGGCCCGAATGAAATCCGTGAGCGAAAGATGCGACCGGTACGCAATGCGGGAGCCGAGGTCGCCGGGCCGAACCACATAAGTCCGGCTGGGCGGCGGCGTCCAGTAGTAAGGGGCGGCTGCCGCCGGGTCGGAGCGGAGCAAACTTGTATCTACGGTGCGTTTTTCAATCGCGTAAGGCTGCGTAATCTGTGCCTGGCCGATGAGGGGAGCGGCGGGCGGCATCTGCGCCCAGTGGTTCTGAACCAGACGCAGGGTTTGAGTGGCCGCATCCGGGGTCGGGAACGCCAGGCTGGGCCGATTGCCGACCAGAATGACGAACGCCGGAACACGAAGCTTCAGCAGATGCGTCAGCTTTGCCTTCACGGCATCGTCGGGGTCCTGCGGCGCGTTCGGGACCGCGCGAACCAGCGACACTTTTTGCAGCCGGATCGGAGTGGCCTGAGCAAACGCGCGGCCGATTTTCGCTTTCTCCGCCCCGGCAATCAGCGCATTGGCAGCGGCGGCATTGCGGACTGTCGCAACCGGCCTGCCGTCCAGCAAAATCGTGACCGGCTGGCCTTGATGCCGTACATACAGAAACGCCGCGCCGCCGGCAAGAAGCGCCCCGGCTAGGCAGGCCGCAAGCACTTTGAGTACGCGAAGCTGGCGGGCCAGAGAGTCAGCCTGCGGTCCGGTCGGCGGCCCGGTGGGTGTCTGGGGGGCGCTGGGCATAAGAAATTTCTTCCGTGCGTGCTGCTGTTCCCTTGTGTGCTACCAGGGACGGGCGCTGGCGACCTGCATCTTCTGGCGCACCTGGGCCATCGCGGCCTGAAGCTGGGTGTCGTTTACGGTATCTACAATCGCATCGGGGTGAAGCTTGCGAAAGGCGGCATCTTTCCGCAAGTTCGCGTCTGGGATCGTGACATGCACGTCCGGCTCGATGCCCTTGTGATGAATGTCGTTCTTGTGCGCCGTGTAGTAATGCTGGGTCGTAATCAGCACGGCAGACTTATCGGGCAGACCCTGAATGGTCTGGACAATGCCTTTGCCGAACGTCTTTTCGCCGACCAGGACGCCCGCGCCGGTGTCTTTAATCGCGCCGGAAACAACTTCCGAAGCGCTGGCGCTGTTGCCGTTGACCAGCACGGCCAGTGGGTAGTGCAGATTGGCCCGGTGCTGTGCCGTATCGACATCCGTCGGCTCCAGCGTGTCCTGCGTCTCGGTGCGGTCCCGCAGCCAGTAAACAGGTCCGTCGGGAATAAAGCGGCTGGCGACCTCGCGGGCGATGTCGAGCAGGCCGCCGCCGTTCTCGCGCAGGTCGAACACCAGGCCCTTCATGCCCTGCGCCTGCAAGGCTGTGAGCGCTTTGCCGACCTGAACGTCGCTTTCCTCGTTGAACGACGACAGGGAAATGTAGCCGATTTTGCGGACGGGGTCCACCATCGTATACTGCACGACTTCCTGATGCACCGGGGCGCGGACCAGGTGGATCACGACCGGGTGGGGAACGCCGTGCCGCTGCATGGTCAGCGTGACGGGCGTGCTGACGGGGCCACGAATGAGCTTGACGACATCGGTATCTTGCAGCTTCAGCGTAGACGTGTTGTTGACTTTCAGGATAATGTCGCCGGGCATAACATTGGCCTTCATGGCAGGCGAATTGGGCAGCGGCTTGACGACATAGACCTGATGGGCAGGATTGGTTCCGAGAAGAGCGCCGATGCCGACAAACTCATCGTTGTTCTCCTCCTGCATATCATGGTAGCCTTTGGGGTCCAAGAAGCGGGTGTAGCGGTCTTTGGTCGCGGCCATCATGCCCCGAATGGCGTTGTAAGTCATCTGCGTGCTGTCAATGCCCTTGCCATAATAACTGCCCTGCAGCGTTGCCAGAACATCGGCGTAGGTGTCGTAAGGCGTGTCCGTCGCCGCCTGCCCGTGGGCCGCCGTGATGAGTGCGCTCGAAAGCCGCACCGGGACAAGCTCCGCGACTGTCCGCAGCGTGTCCATATTGTGAACCCCGCGAATATCGTTAAATGTCACGCCGCCGACAAAGGCCACACCAAGAAGCGCTGCCGCTCCCGCTGTCCGTCCGAGTATTCGTCCGATTCGCATAAAATAGTCCTAATTCCGTTATGTAACCGATGGTTATGCAGGGGCAGACACGGGGGTCTGCCCCTACAAAGATAATGGCTGCCTAAGCGGGGCTGGTCGGTACACGCGCGACGCGGCCTGACAGAACGCCGACGGCGCGGTCCACCGGCGCATCGCCGCTTGTGCTGGGCAAAACAACGTCGGGCTTGATGCCGCGGCCGCCGAAGTCAGCGTGGGCGGCGGTCATCAGCCTGCCGACCGTCATCGTAAAGCCGGAGCCGTCCCGCAGCGTAACCAGCTTCACGTCGCTTGCGTCGCCGAACGTCTTGCTGCCGACCAGCTTCGCGCCTTTGCTTTGCAGGGTGGACGCCAGCAGCTCGGCGGTGTTCGCCGTGCCGCCGTTCACCAGAACCACAATCGGGCAGACAATCGCGGCGCTTGGCGTCAGAGCAATCGGCTGGACTTTCTTGCCTTTGGTTTCCAGATAGCCCAGCGCTGGAGCCGAAGTCAGCTTGGACGCAATCGCCGCACCGACTTCCAGCAGGCCGCCGGGCGAGTTGCGGAGGTCTAAGACTAACCCTTTCGGCGCATTGCCGAAGCTATTTAAAGCCGTTTCGAAGTCTTTGTCCGCGCCGGGCGTGAACTGCGAGATTTTAATGTATCCAATGCCGCCGGGCAGGCTGCGGGCGGTTATGGGGGAAACGACCGTCGCGGCGGCCGTATCCAAAGAAACGGCCAGCGGCTGCGTCAGGCCCGTTCGGGTGATTGTGAGGGCGATTGTCTTGGCGGCCGGGTCATTGAGCTTGGTCTGCGCCTGGCTGAGAGAAAGCGAGCCGTCAATCTTCTTTTGCAGCGCCGTGAGCATTTTGTTGAATGTTACCGGGTCGTCCTGCACGGCTTTCAGCGCTTTGGTCTGGGCGTAGACATAGCTGTCGTTGTATATCCACTGGCCGTTGATGGTTGTCACTATATCGCCCGCCTGCAAGCCCGCTTTCTCGGCAGGGCTGCCCGGCAGGGGCGCGACCAGCACCAAGCGGTACTCGGTATACGCGGGAACGTCACCGGCTTTCGCATGGGGCAGGCGGCGCACGGCAAGCGCCGCGCCGACGCCTCGGTACTCGCCTTTGGCTTCGGAGTTCAGCTCGGAGACTTCCGGCGCTTCCATAAAGCGCGAGTCCGGGTCCTGAAGCGACGCCAGCATGGCGGAGGCCGCGCCGTGCGCCATTTGCGTGTCGGTCGGAAGCGGGTCCACGAAGTTGCGCTCGATCAGCCGGTAAACATCGTCAAAAGTGGCCGCCGGGCTGGTATCGGAAAGGAAGTCGGGGCCGGACTGTCCCATTCCCGCCGAATCATGGGAGCCCTGGCCATCGGGGCCATCCGCTTCCTGGGCGACCTGACCGGAGGCTGATTGGCCGGAACGAGTCGCGGACGCAAGTATGACTGCCGGCGGGAGCGCAGGCACGAGGGGAGGCCGGTACAGGTTATGTCCGGCGGCCTGGGCCGGGCCGAAATGGGTGCCGACGGCAAATGTGCCGACTGCCAGCACACCGACAAGCAAGGCACCGGCAGCGCCGGCAGGGTTCAGCTTCAATGAAATTCTTCCTTCCAAATGCCCATACATCTTGCGATCTCGAAGTCCCTTATTATACCCTTCGCACCGGGCTGCGTCAATCGGCACCTGTGCGATAATTCAAGCGTGTTTCGGGTATTATATCTGTGGGAATCCAACTGCGTTTACGTTTTTCCAGCGCCGCTGGTTCCCGCACTGAGGCCCGTATTCAGGAAGGATCACTGAACCCAAACTCATGATCGCCCAAACCGTAACACCGACAGAAAATCCAACGGAAAACACCCTAAACTCAACTATGACCTTTGATCCCCGCGAAGATGCCCTAGCCGACCTGCGCGACCGGCTGGCTGCTGATGACGAAGACAACTCCAATCCCGGCGCTGAGGCTTTGCCGCTGTCGGCGAACCAGATGCGCGTGACCGACAATCTTTCCCAGCTTCTGGACATTCTGCCGCCGCCGCTCCGGGCCGCTTTAGAGCAGGATGACCTCTCGGCCGGCCTGATTGAAATTGTGATGGACCTGGGGCGCGATGCCGAGGCGCGCTTCGCCGACGGCCATGCGCTCTGGCTCCAGGAAGGCATTCCGGTCAGCGCCGAGGACATTGAGTATGTCACGTCGCGCGTCGGCATGTTCGGCAAAGACAATCGGGCCGGCATCGAGCGCACCCTGCACCGGATTTCTGCGATCCGTAACCGGCAGGGCAAAGTGGTCGGGCTGACCTGCCGCATCGGGCGGGCGGTCTACGGCACGATTGACATTATCCGAGACGTGGTCGAGTCCGGCAAGTCCATTCTCATGCTGGGCCGGCCGGGGCGCGGCAAGACGACCAAGCTGCGCGAAGTGGCCCGCGTGCTGTCCGACGAGTTCAAGAAGCGCGTTATTATTGTTGATACGTCCAACGAAATCGCCGGTGATGGCGACATCCCGCACCCCGCGATTGGACGCGCCCGGCGGATGCAGGTCATCGAGCCGGACCATCAGCACGCGGTGATGATTGAAGCCGTCGAGAACCACATGCCGGAAGTCGTCGTCATTGACGAAATCGGCGTCGAGCAGGAAGCGTTCGCCGCCCGCACCATCGCCGAGCGCGGCGTTCAGCTTGTCGGCACGGCGCACGGCAATTCCTTAGAGAATTTGCTGATGAACCCGACTTTGTCGGATTTGATCGGCGGCATTCAGGCGGTCACGCTGTCCGACGAAGAAGCCAAAAAGCGCGGGACGCAGAAAACGGTTCTGGAGCGCAAAGCGCCGCCGACATTTGAAGTCATTATCGAAATCATGGAAGTAGACAAGCTGGCGATCCACCATGACGTGACCCGAACCGTAGACCGGATGCTGCGCGGCGGCCAGCCCCGCCCGGAAATTCGGGTCCGCAATGCGTCGGGCCAGGTCGAGATTATCCAGAAGTCGGACCTCGAAGCCCCGCGCCCGCCGGACCGCGACCGGACGCCGTCGCTGTTCGACGACGGCACGCGCGGGCGCGGCAATTTCGGCAGCGGCGCGTCCTACACTGCCGAAGCCGCCCCGGCGCGGCCTGATGTCTCGCGGCCCGTCCCGTCCGAAGCGCCGTCCCGCGTTGCGCCGCCGACCGCCGAAGGGACGCCACTGACGAATGGTGGTCCGCCGACGCTGTCCAACGGCAAGCCGCTTCCGACTACTCTCAGGGTCTTTCCCTACGGCGTCAGCCGCAGCCGCTTGGAGCGGGCCATTCGCACCCTGCGCGTCTCGGCGTTCATCTCGAAAGACGTCAAAGACAGCGACGTGATTATCGCCCTGAAAGCGAATTACCGAAAAGAGCCTGCCAAGCTTCAGGAAGGCATCACGCGCAACGTCCCAACGTATGTGATTAAAAGCAACACGTACATTCAGATTGAAAGCGTCCTGCGCGAAATCTTCAAGATGCCGCAGGAGATTTCGGAAGAAGACATCGCCGTTTCCCATGCCGAAGAAGCCATTGAAGAGATTACGAACGACACGTCCGGCGGTTTAAATTCGCTGGAGCTTGCCCCGCAGAACTCGTTCCTGCGCCGCTTGCAGCATCAGATCGCTGAGAACTACAAGATGGCCTCGGAAAGCATCGGCCAGGAGCCGAACCGGCGCGTCCGCATCAGCAGGCCGTAATGACCAGCAGGGACTCATGTTCATCTCGTTTGAAGGGGGAGAGGGCGCGGGCAAGACCACGCAAATCGCCCGCCTCGCGGCCCGTCTCCGGGAAGCGGGCCGCCAGGATTTGCTGACGACCCGTGAGCCGGGCGACGGTCCACTTGGGTCAGAGCTTCGGCGTCTGGCCCTGCATCCGCCGATGGGCATGGTTGTTGAGCCTCGCGCCGAGCTGCTGATTATGATGGCCGACCGCGCCCAGCATATCGGTCAGGTCATCCGGCCTCACTTAGACGGCGGCGGCATTGTTTTGTGCGACCGCTATGCCGATTCCAGTGTCGCCTATCAAGGCTACGGGCGGGGCCTAGATTTAGCGCAGATTGCCTGGCTCAACGAGTACGCGACCGGCGGCTTGATGCCCAATCTAACGATCCTGCTGGACTTAGACCCTGCCGTCGGCCTCGCCCGGCAGCCGGAGCGCAGCGTCATGGAAGACGAAGCCCTGCCGTTCCATCAGCGCATCCGGGCCGGGTTTCTCGCGCTTGCCGAGGCCGAGCCAAGCCGCTGGCGCGTGCTGGATTCGTCGCGCCCACCCGAAATTGTTCACGACGAGATTTGGGCGGCGGTGCGGGAATATATTGTGCCGGGCCAGTCTATTGATAAATAGAAAACCTCGGCAAAGAAGCGTCCTTCGGACAAAGAGAAACAGCCCGATCCTTGTCCAAAGGACATTTTCCTGCCGGGTTTTCTACAACCCCGGTGTAATTTCCATGAAACTGATTATTGCCATTGCCCATGAACGCGACAAGCACAAGCTTGGCGACGCGCTGCTGCAAAACGGCCTTACATTCACGAAGCTTGGCAGCACCGGCGGGTTTCTGCGTCAGGGCAACGTGACCGTGCTGATCGGCGTGGAAGACGATGATGTGGCGCGGGTCATGGACATCATCAAAAGCGCCTGCGGATCGTCGGAAGCGTTTGTGAACCTGCCCGGCCAAACCGCTCCCGGCATTCCCGCGCTCGGCACGTTTGCCCCGCACCCCATTCGCGTCGAAGCCGGCGGCGCGGTCGCGTTCGTGCTGCAAGTAGACAGCTTCGAGCGCTTCTAATCAATCCATTTTCACTTATTCATCATGCTTCAAGATATTCTCGGACAGCCGTATGCCGTGCGCGTACTGGAAAATGCCTTCCGCGAAGACCGGCTGGCCGGCTCTTATTTGTTCGTCGGTCCCGACGGCGTCGGCAAAGCGACGGCGGCGCGGCAGTTCGCTAAGATGCTCTGCGGCGCGTCGTCGGACAGCGATCCGATTGCGCGGGCGATTGACGCCGGAAAGTCGCCGGATGTTCGCACGCTGGACCCGCCGCCGTCGCGGATTACCTCCATCGCGCAGGTTTGGCCCCGGCCCGGCCACAAGGAGCATCTCGCCGAGAACGCCATGCTGCGCGACTTGCAGTATGAGCCGATGGCCGGGCCGAAGCGCGTCTTTATTATCCATGACGCGGAAGGCTTAGGCCGGGGCGGGGCGGATGCCGGCAACAGCCTCTTGAAGACGCTGGAAGAGCCGCCTGCTTACGCGCATTTTATCCTGACGGCGGCGTCCACCGGCGGCGTCATGCCGACCATCGTGTCCCGCTGCCAGGCCGTTCACTTCGGCCTGCTGCCTGCCGATCTCATTGAAACCACGCTTCAGCGCTTTGATGTCGCGCCTGCCCAGGCGCGTTTTCTCGCGGCGTACTCGGAAGGCCGCTTAGGCCGAGCCGTCACGCTTGCCCGGTCGCCGTCCCTCCTGGCGGGCCGGGAAGCCCTGCTCGATTTGGCCCATGACCTGCTGACCGCGCCGCCGGTCAAAAGCTTCAAGCTGGGCGAGGAGTTCCGCCGTCTGGCCCCGAAGCTGAAAGCGACGGAAGACGACGAGGCTGCCGAGCCGGGCGAGGAAAAGGCTGGCCGGGAGCCGCTCGGCCGGGCGCTGGATTTGCTGGCGACCTACTTCCGGGATGTGCTGTCGCTGGGGGTCATGGGACCGGCCCATGCCAATTTAGTGAACGCCGACCGGCGCGAACAGCTTATCGCACTTGCGGGGCGTCACGCCCCGGAGCGGATGGAGCAGGCGCTGGGCCTTCTGCTGGACATTCGGCAGGCGATTGAGCGCAATGCCAACAGCCAGCTTGCCGTGGAAGTCTTGTTCACAGGCCTGACGATGGGATGACAAAAGTCTAGGCCACGAGGAGCGTGGAGAAAGAGGAGCGTGGGAATGAATTCCTACGCTGTGGGGCGCAGACGTCCACCGTCCGCCTTCGCGGACGAAGATGAAGATAAAAAGATGGTCTTTCTGTTCTGCTCTTTCTCCACGAAGGTGAAGGCTTTATTGGGGTGAGACTAGGCGTTTCGCCCCACAGCGTAGAACTTCAGTTCCACGCTCCTTTCTGCACCATAACACCCTACCAAATAAACCGTAAGCCCCCTGGCTTCAGCCACGGGGATATAAGGCTTCATGCCTTTGGAAAGGCATGATATGAACACCTTGCAATTTACACAGCGTTATGGCATAATAAACTTGTGCAGACGCTATGTGTAAAGTATAGGCTGTTCCCCACAAAGGAACAGGCGCGAAAACTGGAAGACACCTTGGAAACTTGCCGACGTGTCTATAACAGCCTTGTGACAACTCTCACGGCTAAAGCTCGTGAGCTTCTATCGCATTTCACGAAAGCTGTGTTGCCCCACAGCCACTGGTACCTTTCTCTGCACGTTTTGTGTCCTGGATTGACAGAGGTGTGGACTAACGCCCTCATCAGACGCAGACTGCTAGACCTGTTCATGGCCGAAGATAAAACAAGCATACAATCCGCCGACGGTGCCGATTTCCATCTATTTAACACATATCGGACATACAGGCGTATTGTACCCGAAAGGCTGTTCGGTAAAACATCATGCAAACTCACTTCGTTCGGGCTAAAGCCTCTGTTTCATTGGGCTTGAAAAAGCCCGCCTACCCCAATAAAACCTCAACGCCCCGCTAACCCCAATAAAGCCTAACCCCAATAAAGCCTAAAGCAGGGGTGCTTGCGGCGGGCTAGATACGGTCAATGTTCCGTTCTGTCCTCACGAGTAAGGCTGAGAGTGCCGACCGTGAAGTGATTGCCGTCAATCCTGCCTATACTTCCCAGGATTGCTCTGGGTGCGGCTACCGCCCTGACGGACTGGAAGGCCGTACCAAAAAGAAACTGAGTGATCGTTGGCATTTCTGCCCAAAGTGTTCTGCTTCTTTGGACAGAGATACCAACGCCGCAATCAACATCTTGCAACTCGCAGTGAATACTTCTCTGCGAGGAACAAGTCTCGATGGGATTACATCGAGTCAGGTCACACCTGTAGAAGCCCCGACCTTTAGGTCTGGAGAGTAATCACCGCCGTATCACTGCCCCGCCCTGGGCCACTTTCCCTAGCTCCTCCGATGCTGCCGCCCGCACACCTGAGTCCGAGGCATGGATCGCAATGTCCGCCAGGGTCGCCTTTGCCGACAAGCATTCCAAAGGGCGCTTAACACTGATGTATGGCTGGCGCAGCGTTTCCCCAATGCGATTGACGGCAGGAATGCGCTCGCCCGGCAGCCCGTTCCGCGCATGTTTTTCCATCAAGGGCAAGTATTCGGCCTGCAAAGGCATTTGCTGTGCGGAGATAAAGGGGCTTGCCACACGAACACGCTCTGTTTCGCGCGGCTTATCCACGGCGTAGTATTTCACCACGTATACGGTCGGCACGAGAAAAAGCGCCAGCGCAAAAACGGTAGTCACCCGCATCAGCCATTTCCAGAACGGCGGCAGGGTTGGTTTTGGTGGCGCTGAGGATAGTTGAGAGGACATAATGTGCTACGCCGCCGGGCGAGGTTTGGAAAGCAGGGAAACAATCTTTGCCCGTACCTGGCCGGTCCGGGCTTCCGTCAAATACCAGATGCCGTAAGTATAGAGAAACACAATGGCCGCAACGAGAAGTCCCTGCCCAAGATGAAAAAAGGTCGGCTGCCACCGGCTGCCCTGCCGGATAATCAAGGCGTTCAGGAACACCAGCATCGGAAAATGGAGAAGATAAAGCGAATACGAGACATTGGACAGCGCCCGCGCGGCTTTCGTATAAAAGACGCCCGGAGCCGGATACCTCGCGTTGAGCAGAAACAGCAAAAACGCGGCGAATGCGATGGCAACCGGGAAATCGTCCCAAACCCCGTATGGCATCAGCCCGAACCGGGGTGCCAGCAGAAAAGCCACGCAAAGCAAGCCGGATACAATTCCCGCCGCCGGACTTGACGCTGCCCGCGACGGTGGGCAAAGGCAGACCAGAGTTCCGAGCAGCCAGACCTGGAAATACATCGCAATGTACTTGCCGATGAACAAAACAACCCCTAGCGCCGCCGCCGCATAAGCAATCCTTGCCGCATAAGCATTCTTTGCCGTCATCGCGGATTTCTGCGACAGCGCCAGCAGGCCGAACGGAAACAGAAGATAATACCAGAACTCGTAACTCAGGCTCCATAAAGGCCCGTTGGAGCCGAACACCGGCGTTCGAATGCCCTGCAAAAAGAACAAACTCCCCACCCACGCTTGAACAGTGTCCATTTGGGCAACGGGCAGCTTTAGCATGAGCTGATAATCCGCCGTATCTCGGTACACCGGCGTCTGCGAGAAAAGATGCGTGCCGAGCAGGTCCCAGCCTGCGCCCAGGACCAGGGCCGGGATCAGCACGACGTACAGCCGGGTCAAGCGCTGCTCCGCGTACCAAGTCCAGGACCACCGGCCTTGCTGGGACGCGCGGAAAACACTGGACGAGATAAAGAAGCCGCTCAGAATAAAGAACACGATGACGGCGCTGCGGCCCAGCCCGGTGACGGTGTAAAAGACTTTCGCCGCGAGGTCAGGATGCGAAATCTGGGTGTAATCCGCAAAGAACAAGGCACGCCAGTGGTTCAGGAAGACGAGGAGCGCCGCAAATCCCCGAATGGCATCCAGATGAACGCTTGCCGGCGAGGCGGCTTTGACCGCCGAGGCGGTCTCTCTTTCTGTCAGCGGTTCTGTTTGAGGGCCAGCTGTCTGAGGCGCGGTCGTTGACATAGAAGCTCCAAACTTAAAAGTTTCAATCGTGTCCTGCGGTTTGAATTTAGCACAAATCGTGCCAACATCGCGCAGCAAGTCAAAACCGAAGCAAAATTTAGAACCGAAGCAAAATTTGGAATGTCAGGCGGTGGCGGATGCCGGCGCTGCTGTCGCGGGGAACATCGCGCAGGTACTGATACAGCGTGCGGAACGTAAGATTTGCGCTGGGAGCATAAGTCAGCCCCAGCGCTTCCTGGGAGGCCGTGCTGTTGCCCGTCGGGTAGACGAAGAGGGAGCGGGCGGCGACAGCGCTCAGGCGCTCCGTGAAACTGTAATTGCCTTCGGCGTAATAGCCGAGAATGCGCTGGTTGCCGTCCGCACCCGCGACGACCTCGCCCCGCGCGACAATCCGCCGGAAGCCGTAAGACGCATCGCCGCCAAGCCGGCTTTTGCTGACGAATCCGCCCCGGTCGGCATGGACCCGGCCCGACGGCGGCAGCTCCACGGCAAACGGGTTTGCCGAAGTGATGTCGGTGATCGGCAGCCGGCCTTGCAGCAGCGAGCCGCCGACATTGACCACGCCGTTGCGGGTTGTGAAGGTCCGGCCCAGCCGAAACGTCACCACGCGGTTGGGATTGGCATACAGGTGGTTCGGCCCGGTGCCTGTCGTGAGCGCCAGGTCATAATTCAGAAGTCCGTAAGCCCGGCCGGAGACCGCCACGCCGAAGTCGGTCCGCAGCCCAAGCGACTGCGGATACAGCGGCTGCAAAATCAGCAGATGCGGGTCATACACCGCCAGCAGTCCAAACGGAATCTGGAACTGGCCGACTTTGACGTAAGCCGTCGAGTCGAAATCGTTTTCCACCGGCAGCCGGTAAATAAAATACGCTTCGCCGATTTGAACATCGTCGCTGTGCGGCTGGTCCGGCGGATTTTCCGCCAGAAGCTGAACATAGAAGTTGCCTCGTGTCTGGCCTTTGGAACTGACCGGATGCTGCAAGTCAAGCTCCACGGTGTTGACCCACACCCCGCCGCGCCGTCCGGTGTTTGCGGTCCGGGTGCGGATGTCCAGAGCGCCGCTGATCAAGAAGCCCTGGCCTAGCGGGATCGGGTTCGGCAGCGGCACGGGCGGCGGCGGCTGGTCGGTCGGCGGCGGCAGCGGTACCGCCGCGGGAACAAGCGCTGGGCCGGGAACAAGCGCTGGGCCGGGAACAAGCGCTGGGCCGGGAACAAGCGCTGGGCTGGGAACGACCGAAGCCGGCGCGGCCTGACCGGGCGGCGGCTGGCTGGAAAGAACCTGGCTGCGGGCCGCAAGGGGCAGCAGGCATAGGGCAAGGCAGAACGGGCTGAAAATAGATGTGCTGAATTGGTTACGCAAGGGCAGGGGCAGTCTCAAAGGGATAGTTCAAACGGAACGGTCTCTTGACAGAGCGAAGTCTTTATGACACAATAACAGACAGCTGCGAGAGGGCTGATGTTTCACAAATTTTTCCGCTTCCCAAGATTTCGAGCTTCCCCAAGATTTTCATCCGAAACGCACAGATAGGCTTTTACGCTGAATGGACTCCGTACCCAGCTCAACTTCACCCCCGGAACCCGCTGCGACCCTGGCTGCACTGCATGAAGTCGCCGGTGCGGTCGCCCGCCAAATTGATCCCCGCGCCACTTTAAAAGTCATCGCGGAAAAAGCGCGGATTTTGACGGCGGCGGCAAGCGCCGCCGTCAGCCTGCTGAACCCGGACCGGACCCTGCTGGACTTCGCGGCGGTCGCCGGTGCGGACGCCGCCGAGATCGCCGGCCAGACCGTCCGAGTGGAAGACGCTCTTGCCGGGCGCACGGCGTTGTCCGGTGAGCTGTATTTGATTCATCACCCGGACGCCGCTGCGGGCGAAACCAATTCGGCGGACCCTAGCGTGGCAGCCGGCGTCGGGGTCCGGTCGGCCATCGTCGTCCCGATTTACCTGGACGGCAGGCCGTCGGGAGCCATGACGATCCTGAACCGCCGAGACGGCGCGGCGTTCAGCGGCGGCGACCTGCTTTGCCTGCAAACTCTGGCAAGCCTTGCCGCGCAGGCGCTCCAAACCGACGCGCTGAGACGGCTGGCGGCCCAAAAGCAGCAGGAGCGCGATATTTTGTTTCGCGCCGCCCAGACAACGTCGTCGTCGCTGAACGTGCAGGAAGTTCTTGGCTCCATTTTGTCTGCGGTTATCGGCAGCATGGAAATGACCGCCGGGGCGGTCTATTTGCTGAATGACGAGCGGACGCGGCTGTATATCGGCGCGGACCGGGGGCTGGCGGACGACGATCAGGACCGGCAGCTGCCCGCCGAGGGGACAGGTCTGGCGGCCCGCGCCCTGACCGGCGGCTTGCCGCTGCGCTTGAACGATCTCGGCATGGATTCTGCCGACGCAAGCTTCCCGGACGACCCGCCGCTGCCGGGGATGCGCTCCCTGCTGCTGGCCCCAATGGTTTCCCGCTCCGTTCCCGAAGGCCTGCTTGTGGTCGGCTCCCGTCAGCCCGGCGCGTACAGCGACGCCGATGCGTCTCTCCTGTCCGCCGTCGCCAGCCAGGCCGCTGCTGCGCTCGAAAACGCCTGGCTGTACGAGGACGCCACCCGGCGGGCGCAGGAAGCCGCCGCGCTGTATGAGCTGTCCCAGGCGGTCGGCGCGACGCTGAACCTGAACCGCGTGATCCATTTTGTCGCCGACAGCGTTCTGGCCCTGCTTCATGTGGACAAGTTCGCGCTGTTTCTGGTTGACCCGGCGACGAACTGCCTGGAAATCAAAGTCAGCCGCAATCTGCGCCGCGAGACAGCCCATACCATGAAGCCGCGCTTCGGGGAAGGGATCGCCGGCTGGGTGCTGGAATTCGAGACCCCGACCGCCGTGCAGGATGTTTCCGCCGACCACCGCAACCGCTCCTGCCCAATTGACGGCGAGGGGGTCACTT
>JAABUZ0100005179.1_pt1 | contig 17331 bp, 15 predicted proteins | sample 5562091 | NCBI WGS metagenome assembly JAABUZ01 (sample SAMN12813069, study PRJNA571459) | rock metagenome | isolation source: Antarctica rocks | place: Antarctica: Victoria Land, Linnaeus Terrace sud | collected 2015-12-21
GCTGCAAGCCAACGCACTCGAGCTGACCGGCGTCAACCTCGGCAAGTAGACAGAAACATCCCCGCCCAGAAGGACCAAATCCCCGCCATTCCGGGCAAATCAATGCCCATACAGCGAAAACTTCAGTTTAAGGCTGCGCGCCGACACCCTTGCGCTTGAGACCCGGTACGTCGCCTACCTGCGCGCGACCGCCGTCCCATATTCCGGCGTGTGCCTGCTCGCTCTCAACCGGACTGGCAACGGCAACGGTGCCTGCAATGGCGGCAGCGTCAGCGAGATGAAAAGCGGCCACACCCTCTCGGGCGGTGCCCCCACGGGCGTCCCCGTGTTCTACGGCCTCGCGCCCGACGGGATCCACAGCGTCACCTTCTACTTCAGACGACACGATCCGCTCACCGCGCTGGTGATTAGCAACGTGTTCATCCTCCACAACCCGCGCCAGCGGCTCGGAACTCCCAAACGCCTCGTCTGGCGCGACGCCTCTGGCGCAGCGGTCAAGACAATCGCGTTCCCGTAACCGCCCGGGCAATCCCGGCACACGCCGTGCTGGTGTCCGTCAGGCCACCGGTTCAAGACCGCTGTTTCGTCGCCGCCAGGGCAGCGGGCTCAGCGGGAGTTCTCCCTTCGATCCCGCTGCGTCAGAGCAGGAGGGGCGAACTCAGATGGTGACGATGATCCGTTGGCTGTCGGTGATCACGACGGTGTGCTCGAGTGCGCTGAGAATGTCCCGTCGGCGGTCGTGCAGGAGGTCACTGGTTACGCCAGGGTTCGAACCATTCCGATCGGTGGGTACCAGGCGGACCGAAGTGATCGAGGAGGTAATGGGAACCACCCCGGTCCGCGGCAGGCACCTGCTCGATGCTCCAGCCTCACGGCGGAGCTGAGAAGCCACTGTTCATGACGCGTCGGCCAGGCTTTAGTCCTGCCGCGCTCACTGCCGATCGCACGGCGTCCCCGGCTGATTCGGTGCTCGCTTGCCCACCGATGTCAGATGTCCGCCCCTCGCCGGTTGCAAGCGACTGGCCGACCGCGTCCTCGAGGGCTCGTGCCGCCTCGGAGAGCCCGGTGCTGCGCAGCAGCATTGCACCGGAGAGCAGGCAGGCAATCGGGTTGGCGATCCCCTTGCCGGCGATGTCCGGCGCTGACCCGTGCACCGGCTCGAACACGCCGGGACCGCCTGCGCCTGGTGACACATTCGCGCTCGGCGCCATTCCAAGGCCGCCGGCCAGGGGAGCCGCCGCGTCGGAGAGGATATCGCCGAACAGGTTGCTGCAGACGAGCACACCAAGTGATCCTGGGCGCTCAATCAGGCGCGCCGCCATCGCATCGACGTAGCTTTTCTCGAGCTCAACATCAGGGAACTCGCTCTCGCCTAGTTCGTAGACCGTCTCGTCCCAGAGCGCGAATCCGTGGCGCGAAACGTTGGATTTTGTGACCAGTGTCAACGTCTGCCCGCGCTCGCGCGCCAGCTCAAAGGCATGCCGGGCCACCCGGGTGATCGCCCGTCGGGAGTGAACCGCGACATCGGTCGCCACCTCATAGGGTGTGCCCTGGTGCACGCGTCCGCCGATGCCCGAGTATTCGCCTTCGGTGTTCTCGCGGACGATTACGAAGTCAGCGTCTTCGGCGTCCTTGACACACGACGGGACGGCCGCCCACGCCTTAATTGGGCGCAGGTTGACGTACAGGTCAAGAGCTTTTCTCAGCGGCAGCACCAGGGACCAGACCGAGACGTCCGGAGCCAGTTCGGGATGGCCGACGGCGCCAAGCAGCACCGCGTCGTGCTCTTGCACCAATTCCACGCCGTCGTCAGGCATCGCCTTTCCCGTGCGCAACAGGCGCTCGCCGCCCCAGTCGAGGTCCGTGAATGCCACCTCCGCGCCTTCCCGCGCGGCGGCGGCGGCGATCGCGGGAAGCGAGGCCGACACGACTTCGGGCCCGACGCCGTCACCGCCGATAACCGCGATCTTCACAGTCGTCCGTAACCGCGCATCCGCCATCACAGCACCACGCACACGTTTTTGATCTGGGTGTAGGAGTTCATCGCCTCGACGCCCTTTCCGCGGCCGTAGCCGCTGCGTTTCATCCCTCCGAACGGCAGCTCGATCCCCCCCGCGACGCCGTAGCCGTTGATGTACACCTGGCCAGCCTGGATCTGGCCAGCGACCCGATGGGCGCGACTGACGTCGGCGGTCCAGACGCCCGCCACCAGCCCGTAGGGAGTGGCGTTGGCGAGCTCGACGGCCTCGTTCTCATCCTCGAATGCGGTCACGCCGAGCACGGGGCCGAACACCTCCTCCTCGAATAGCTCCAGCCCAACCCGGACGCCGCTGACCACGGTCGGTTCCAGATACCAACCCTCCTCGAGGCCCCGCGGCCGCCCGCCGCCGACCACGATCTCGGCTCCGGCCGCGACGGCACGCTGGAGCATGCCCTCAGCCCGCTCCAGCTGGTGCTCTGAGATCAGCGGGCCAAGGTCAAGATCGTCGAGCCCCGGTCCCACCATCAGCGCCTGCATCGCCGCACTAATCAGCCCAACCAGCTCGTCGTGACGACCGGCGTCGACCAGCAGTCGCGAGCCGGCCGAGCAGCTCTGTCCAGCGTTTTGAACCAGACTCCTGACCACCGCCGGAACCACTCGCTCCAGGTCGGCGTCGGCGAACACAACGTTAGGTGACTTGCCCCCCAGCTCGAGCTGGACGGGCACCAGCCGCTCGGCGCATGCCCGGCCCACGGAGCGCCCGACTGCGGCAGAGCCGACGAAGGTGACGAAGTCGACCCCGGGGTCGTCGACCAGCATCCGGCCGACCGCGGCATGGCCGGTGACGACCTCCAGCAGGCCGCTGTGGAGTCCAGCCTCCCGCGCGATCTGGGCGATCAGCACCGGTGTGACCGAGCCGAGCTCCGACGGCTTGAGCACGACCGCGTTGCCGGCGGCGAGCGCCGGTGCCGCGCAGCGGGCGAGCACCTGCATCGGGTAGTTCCAGGGAATGATCTGGCCGCACACCCCCCACGGCTCCCGGACCGTGTAATCGACGAAGCCGGGGCCGAGTGGAATGGAGGTTCCGAGCAGTTTGTCCGCGGCGCCAGCGTAGAAGTCGAAGTAGCGCACGGTGGCGGCGACGTCGCCCTGGGCCTGGGTCAGCGGCTTGCCGGTGTCACGGCACTCGAGCCGCGCCAGCTCATCGGCACGCTTCTCGATCGCCCGTGCAATTCCGGCCAGCACGCCGGCGCGAGCGACCGGGACGCGCCAATCCCGCTCACGGCGCAGCGCGGCGCGGGCACCCGCCACCGCATCCGCGACCTCCGCCGCCGAGCTCTCGGGCAGGGAGCGAAATGGCTCCCTCGTAGACGGATCAATGGCCTCAAAGCTGTCCACCGTCGCGCTCACAGGTCACGTCCTCCGTCCACGTTCATCACCAGGCCAGTCACCTTGGCCGCTTCGTCGCTGCCGAGGTACACGGCGGCGGCCGCGATGTCCTCGGGCTCGATCGCCTCGCCCAGCGGCAGCGCATCGGCCAACATCCGGATTGCCTCGGCCTCGTCGGCGGCGAACTCAAACTCCTTGAGCATCGGCGTGTGGGCCGGACCGGGGTTGATCACGTTGACACGGATCCGGTCGACGGCGAGCTCGATCGCCAGCGCCCTGGCGAGGCCGATGACGCCGCTCTTGGAGGCGACGTAGGCCGCCATCCCCGGCCGCGGCCGCCGAGCCGCAATCGAGGCGGTGACGATAATCGAGCCGCCCCCGGCGGCCCGCATGACCGGCGCCACCGCCTGGCTGCAGAGGAAGAAGGCCTTCAGGTTGACGTCGATAATTCGATCCCACTCCTTTATCGAGATTTCGGCCAGAGGTTTGACTGACTCGGCGATCCCGGCATTGCTGTAAAGCACATCGATCCGGCCAAAGCGCTCGACCGCCGTATCGATCATCCGCCTCACCGCGCCGGGGTCCGCGACGTCAGCGGTAATCGGCACCGCACCCGCGCCGGTCCGGTCGCACGTCGCCTGCGCCAGGTCGGAGCTGATATCTGCCACCAGGACTTGAGCACCTTCGCGCACGTAGCGCTCCGCGGTGGCTCGTCCGATTCCCGAGCCCGCGCCGGTTATTACCGCTGTCTTGTCGGCCAGACGTCCGCGTGTGGACGGCGCCATGACAGCCTCAAACTGTGCCATCTGAATCTCCCATGGTCGTTTGCTGTGCTCGGCGGAGCCGCAAACCGCTTAGCGCTGACTGACCCGTGGTCGAGAGCCACACACCCACGAGGATCACGATTCCGTAGACCACCTCGAGCCCGGCATTGCTCAGCTTGAATAGCGGCAGCAGCGCGCTGAGCACAGTCAGTGTGAGAGCTCCGGCGACGGTCCCCCAGTAGGTGCCGCGACCGCCGAGGATCGAGGCGCCCCCGACGATCACTGCTGCGATCGACGCGAACAGGTACGGAGCCCCGATATCGAGGTACGTGGTGCCAACATATCCAGAGAGCACCACGCCGGCGAACGTGGACGCCCCGCCGGAGATCGCGTAAGTAACCAGTCGCACGCGCCCGACGCGAATGCCGGACAGGGTGGCGACGACATCGTTAGCTCCGACCGCGTGGACCTGTCGGCCGAACACGGTCCGCGATAGGACGACCCCGGTCAGCGCCGCGAACCCAAGCCACACGACAGCGATCAGCGGCGCTGGGCCGAGCCGGCTGCTGGCCAGCTCCACGGCCGTGCGCGGCACCTGGTCACCTTGGCTCTGGAGCAGTCCTATCGCGAGCAGATACGCCTGGACCAGACCGCCGACGGCTAGGGTCATCACGATCGGGGCGACGCGCAGTCGGGTGACCCCGAATCCGTTGACTATTCCGATCACCACTCCGATCAGGATCACCAGCGCGATCGCGAGGACCGGCGGCACCCCGGATCCTGCCAGCCGGGAGAGCTCCACGCCTCCGAAGGCCATCAACCACGGGACCGAGAGGTCAAGCCCTCCGGCAAGGATCACTAGCGTCTGGCCAAGAGCGGCGAAGCCTATGAAGCTCGCGAACACGAGCATCTGGCGAATGTTGCTTCCCGCCGCGAACCCCGACGAGTGGATCGCGCCGATCACGAACAGGATCGCGCACAGCGCGTAAGCGGAGACGGTGCTCTGGCGCTCCCGGATCCAGGCCGATACCCGGGTCATGCCCGCCGCCTCGCGAGCTGCCTCTCGATCATCGCGCGCGCTACGACGAGCACGAGCAGCAGGCCAGCGGAGGTCGCGACCGAGACCCACACGTCGAGGTTCACCGCCGAGACGATGTCCGTGATCAAGGTCAGCGCGAGCGCTGCCATGATCGTCATTCCCACACCGCCCTCGCCTCCCCGCAGGCTCGTACCGCCGATTACGACCGCGGCGACGGTGGCGAGGATGTACGGATCGCCGGCGGTTGGGGTCCCACTCGCGGTCACTCCAGCCGAGTAGATTCCGCCCAGCGCGGCACACAGGCCGGCGAGTGCGTACACGGAGAGTTTGACCCGGCCAACCGACGTGCCGTTCAGCCGCGAGCGTTCCTGGTCGGCGCCGACGGCGTACATCCGCACGCCGAACCGGGTCACCCGGATGCCTCGCCACACGCCGAAGATCGCGGCGAGGATCACGATCGAGCTTGGAATCCCGACCAATGTCCCGGTGGTCAGCTTGGTCAGTATCGGCGGCGGGGCGCCCCCATCGGTCGGGAGGATCATCAGCGCGATCCCGTTGAAGATCGTCCAGGTGCCGAGTGTGGCGATGAAAGGTTCAAAGCGCAGCACAACGACCAGCAGGCCGTTCAGCGCACCCATCGCCAGGCCTGCGCCCAAGGCGACCAGCAGTAGCGCTTGATGCGCTCCGCCCGCGCCCCCCACCCAGACAGCGGTGATCGCGTTCGCGACCACGAACATCCCGCCGACCGATAGATCGATTCCGCCGATGAGCACGACCAGCGTCTGCGCTACCGAGACGAACACCAGTGGCAGTGCTGTCTGTAGCAAGAGGCCGATCTGGGTCACATTGGCAAGCGCTGGTTGCAGGCTGAGGTCGGCTATGGCGAGCGCGATCAGGATCACCGAAGTCACCAGGTTGCTCCACGACCAGCGGCGGCGCAGCGACAGCGCAAAGGTCGTGCGCGGGGCGCCGGCAGACGAGCTCATGTCAGCGCTCTTTCGGTGCCAGCCCGGTGGTGGCCCACGGCGGTTCGAAGGATCGCATCCTCGCTGAGCTGCTCGCGGTCGATGACTCCTTCCACCGCGCCCTCAACGATTACCGCAACGCGATCACACATATGGACCAGCTCGGAGAGGTCGCTGGAGTAGAACAGCACTGCGGCGCCGCCGCTGGCGAGCTTGACGATCAGCTCGAAGATCTCGGCCTTGGTCCCGACATCAACGCCGCGTGTGCAGTCGTGTAGCAGCAGGACCCTCGGCTCGTCGAGCAGGGCCTTGGCCAGCACCACCTTCTGCTGGTTGCCGCCGCTTAGCGTGTTCACGCGCGATCCCAGACGACGCCGGTCGATCCCAACCCCGGCGGCGCCTCCGTCCGCGGCAGCTGCCTCCGCCCGGCGGTCGAGCAGGCCGTGACGGACAAATCTCGGAAGGCTGGCAGCGGTGATGTTGGCGCGCACGGTGTGTCCAAGGAACAGCCCCTCGCGCTGGCGATCCTCAGGGACGTATGCGACGCCGCGGGCGAGTGCGTCCGCCGGTGAACGAGGCTCGTAGGGCTGGCCCAAGAGTTCCCCGGTGCCGGTGATCCAGGGAAGCGCTCCCGCAAGCGCCGTCAAGAGCTGACGCTGGCCCTGCCCTTGCAAGCCGCCAATGCCGAGAATCTCGCCTTCGGCGACGCGTATATCCACCGGTCCGTGCAGCCCCGGGGCGCGGAGTCCGTGCACCTCAAACACGATGCGGTTGCCCGCCGGCGAGCGGGCCGGGTAAAGCCGTTCGACGCGTCGGCCAAGCATCGCGTCGATCAGCGCGTCGTCATCGAGCTCGTCAGGGACGCCGCTGAGCACGTCGACGCCGGAGCGCAGCACGGTGATGCGGTCGGCCGTGGCCCGGACCTCGGGCAGGCGATGCGTGATAAGTAGCACGACCGCCCCGGTCTTCGCCGCCGCGCGGCTATGGCTGAGCACCCAGTCGCTATCGGTCGCCGACAGCGACGACGTCGCCTCGTCCAGGATCAGCACGCGCGGCGGCTCTCGCAGCGCCTTGACCAGCTCCAGCAGTTGGCGATCACCAAGCCCCAACTCGGAGACGGGGCCGGAAGGGTCGATCCTCGACAGGCCGAAGCGCTCAAGCAGCGATTGCGCGGCTGCCACCAACCGATGGCGGCGGACCATGCCGAAGGTCGTCGGCTCGCGTCCGTAGAGCAGGTTTTCGGCGACCGTAAGCTGTGGGATCGTGCTCAGCTCCTGAAAAACGGTGCGAATCCCGGCCGCGGTCGCCGCCGCGGGACGGCCCAGGGCGACCGGAGCACCGTCGAGCAGAGCCTGACCGCCGTCCGCCGAGCAGACGCCGGCCAGGATCTTCATTAGCGTCGACTTTCCCGCGCCGTTCTCGCCGAGCACCGCGTGCACCTCGCCGCCGTGGGCCTCGAGATTAACGCCCTCGAGGACCCTCACGGCGCCGAAACGCTTACGCATGCCGACGATCTTCAGCGCGGCTTGGGTCATGAGCCGCCCAAGACCTGAGACGGCGTCAAGTGCCATGAGCCGTAGGTGATCGGAGTGATCAGCGACGGCGAGGCCGACGGGTAATAGTTGACTCCGTCAGTCAGGGGCTGCAACTTCTGCTCGTGAGCAAAACTCACGTCACCGGCCTGGGTCACGAAGTTCGTCTCGAAGTACGGTTCGGACTTCGGAAATGTGCCCGTCTTGGCGAGCAAGTTGACAATGTGCTCGAGCGCGACACCGCTGACGTACGCCGGAGCCCCGAAGAAGAAGCACGGGAGCTTCGCCTTCGCGCATGCTTGCTCGTTGCCGTTGACGTCTAGACACGTCATCGGCACAAGCGGGCGACCCGCCCGCTGCAGCGCGGAGATGTCGCTTGAGCAGTAGCCGCCGCTGAGAATCCCGTTGATCTTCGGGTTCTGCGCCAGGTCGGCGGAAACGCCTTGGAGCTCGGGGCCCGGCGCGTACTGACTGGAGAACGTGCCGACGATCTTGATGCCCGGGTACTTTGCGGCCAGTGTCTGCTTCCAGACGTTGACGAAGGTGGTCGAGATCACGATGCCCGGCAGCCCGGTGTCCATCAGGATGTTGCCCTTGCCCTTCAGCGTCGTGCCGAGCCAGTTGGCCATGTCGGTCGCTTCCTTCTGGTAATCCTCGGGAAGCTTGTAGGCGCACGGAGCCGTCGCCACCTGGTCGAAGGTGTACACCAAGATTCCCGCGCTGCAGGCCTCCTGCAGGGTCGGGTTCAGCGCAGTGGGGGAGGCGGCATCGATCATGATCGCGTTTGGCTTCTGCCGGATGATGCTTTGAAGCGATTGGATCTGGGCGGCCGGCGTCAATTGCACGTTGCGAATCTGGAGGCTGACCCTGTTCTTGTACTGGGGCTCGCCCGCGATCACCTTGGCGACGTTCTCCATCTGCGGGCGCCATTCGTTGCCCATGTAGTTATTAGACAGGTACACGGTGAACTTCTTGCCGGCACCCGAGCCGCTTGAACCGCCACTGCTTCCACAGCCAGCTACGATGAGGCCGACGACCAGCGCCGACAGCATGAGTCGCTTCATTGACATACGTCCTCTCCTTCGGTTGTTGATCTTCGCTGTGGGGACCTCCTCAAGCCCGCACCACACCGATCTACCGATCCTCAGCTGCAGTAGTGCAACTTGAAGTCCCTCCACCCCGGTTTTTCCACCGGTACGACCTCTACCCAGAGCGCGGTCGCGCAGTTGGGACAGACGTATTGACGAGCAATCAGTTCCTGGGGCAGTTGCACCAGGGGGCCTAGATCCTGCGCCGTGACCTCAACGATGCCGCCGAGGTCATGCCAGTCACCGGTCGCTGCACCCAGCTCAGCCTCGCAGTGTGCGCAGTGAGCGGCTGTCCGTCCATCGTCACCAGCCTTGAACGTCAAGCTCTCCCCCCACCGTCCGGTCGGGGGCGCGACCCCGTCGCCGTCGTGCTCGAGTCCCGATCCCTTAGGTGGCCTCATGGCCTCACGACGCCGATCGCGGATCGCCTCACGCTGGCGCGCCGTGGCGTTGCGGTCGATTTGGTCGGCGTTGAGCACGACGCCGTAGATCCTTTCCGCGATTGCAGGTGTGACGGCGCCGGCGCTCACGTCAGCGAGCACCGCCTCGGGTTCCCTGGTGATGGGATCGCCGTATCCGCCTCCGTTCTGGAGCCTCACGTTGATGATCTCGCCCCTCCTGACGACGAGCCCCGAGTTGACCCCGGCCAGCTCTTCGTACTCGCCCTCGATGGCGTCGAGACGCTCGATCCGTTTGCCGGCGGCAAGGTCCCCGAGTGCGTCGCTGCCCCGGACGATCTCGAAGCGCGCGCACGAGCCGGGCAGGCCGCCGAAGATTCCCGTCCGGTTCGGCAGCTTGGTGCCGTGGGTCGCCATCACCCCGACGACCTCGTCGGTGTCGATCGGCGTCATCGCGAATTCGATGCCGTTGCCGCCGCGGCGGCGGCCGGCACCGCCGGAGTCGGGCACCTCGCGCCGCCAAAGGTAGAGCAGCGGCTGGCCGACCTCCTGTTGCTCAACATCCTGCGTCCCGCCGCCCAGAATCACCATCGCACCACCGGAGTCGACTCCGTCACGATCGGCGAACGCAGGGCCGCCCCAGAGCAGCGAATCGAGATACATCGCAGCGAATGGCTCTCCGTACTGGTTCAAGCCGCCGAACTGCGCCAGCTGCCAGGACCCATCGCCCGGGCCGAAGGCCAGACCGGCGTATTTCTCGGAGAAGGAGACCATTTTCGCGATGCACCCCGCGGCGGCGTTCATTGCGACCCAGTTCGCGCCGGCGGCACCGCCGCTGACCGGCATCGGCGAAACGGCGGTGACGCACAGGCCGTCGTCGGCGATCACCTCGACCGGGCGCATCAACCCGTGATTCCAGGGGACCTCGGAGCCGAACAGGCACAGCATCAGTGTCGCCACCGCACCAACCGTTCCCGCCCGGGTCGCCATCCCGTATCCGGCCGACTGCGCGTCAGACCCGTTGAAGTCGAACCTCAGCTGATCACCGGTCTTGATCATCCGGCAGTTGATGGCCATCAGCTCGCTCTCGCGCGAGCCAGCGCTGACCGGACGGTCTAGGTAGGAGGTGTGCTCGAACTCCCCGTCCGGCAGTGTCTCGAGGATTTTCCTCAGCGTCCTCTCAGACGTGTCGATCGATTGCTCCATGACGCTCGCCACCACGTTTGCGCCGTAGCGATCGCACAGTTCGTGCAGCCGCTCGCCCGCTACCTTGAGACCGGCAAGAAAGGCGGTCATGTCGTTAGAGACCGTGAAAGGCATCCGCGAGTTGTCGGTGATGATGTTCCACAGTTCCTGGTTGAGCTTGCCCTCGCGTACGATCCGTCCGGGCGGGATTCGGAGCCCTTCCTGGAACGTGTCGGTCGCGGTGGGACACCATGAGCCGGGGTCCATGCCACCCAGGTCGACTTGGTGGGCCATGCAGCCGATCCAGGCGACGAATTGGCCGTCGTGAAAGAACGGCGCGCAGAACTGCACATCGTTCTGATGCTCGGCGGCGATATACGGGTCGTTGATGATGAAAACGTCGCCTTCGGCGATATCGTCGAAGCGGGCGAGGAACTCGCGGATCGCCATCGATCCCGTGTACACGGGAACGAGCAGGTAGACGCCGATCACCGCCATCTCACCCTCAGCGGTGTAGAGGCCGAAGTTGTAGTCGGTGGCGTGTACGACCGGCGAACCAGAGACGTGGATCATCGTCGCCGAGCCCTCCTCGTTAACCGACCACAGCTTGTGCCGGATCACCTCAAAGGTGACCGGGTCGACCGTTGCCTTTAGTTCGGTGTTCATGTTTTCTCCTTCTCGCGACGGCTGATCACGACGTTGCCGTACTCATCGACGATCGCTTTCTGCGTGGCTCCGACGACGACCGTGGTGTCCGGCATCTCGATGATCGATATGCCCTCCAACGCGAGTCCCGGCCGAACGCTCTCCTGGGTCAGGATCTGCGCATCGTGCCACTCGCCGCCGCTGAAAACGGGCCTCGTTACCGCCGCACGATCGTGACCATTGCTCGAGCCGCGCGGTAGCGCGCGCAGCTCCGGCCGCGCCGTTTTGATGCTCGCGACAACGCGGAAGGTCGTCATCTCGACGCCGGCGGCCTCGAAAGCCGACCCCTCGCCGAACCTGGCCTCGTAGGTCTCGATGAAGCGGCGGACCAGTGCCCGGACGCCGACGTCGTCGAGCGGGTCGGCTCCGACCGCCACCGTGAGGACGTGGATCTGGAAGCGGAAGCGCATTTCCACGGATCTGGTGATGCGGACGCTCGCGGTGTCGACGCGGGCCTCTCGCAGCCGTTTTGTGGCGCGCTCGGTGAGCCTCGTAAAGCGCTCGTTGATTTCGCCGGCGCGAAGCACAGTGGCATAGTCCTCGGTCCCCGGCGGGCTGATGATCGGATCCGATAGCTCATCGGCGACCGTCAGATCGGAGCAGGCGATTCCGAACGCGGAATGGACCGAGGCGGTCAGCGGGACTACGATCTCGTCGGTTCCGAGCTCGGTGCCGTAGGAGAACGCGTGACTCGGACCGGCGCCACCGTAGGCGTAGAGGACGAAGTCGCTCGGGTCATAGCCCTGCTCGATGGTCGCCGTCCGGATCAGGTCGGCCATGCGAGCATCGACGACGGTCTTGATTCCCTCTGCCGCTGCTTCGATCTCCAGTCCGAGCGGATCCGCGACGTGTTCGCGGATTGCCTCCCGTGCGCGGTCGACGTCGAGTCGCAGGCGGCCCGCGAGGAAGTTGTCAGGATTGACGTAGCCGAGCACGAGATCGGCGTCGGCGACTGTCGGCCGCTCGCCGCCCCGCCCATAACAGGCCGGCCCCGGCACCGCGCCTGCGCTTTCAGGCCCGACATGGAGCAGACCGTGGGTCACGCCGGCGATCGACCCGGACCCCGCGCCTACGGTTCTTACCGCCACTGACGGAAGCGCCAGCTCATGGCGGCCGACCCAGGTCGAGTTGGCGATGTGGGCCTCCCCGGCGAGCACGAGACCGACCTCGAAACTTGTACCGCCCATGTCAGTCGTGACGATGTTGCGATTGTTGCGCAGTTCTCCGAAGTACTGACAAGCGACGACACCTCCAACCGGACCCGACATGACCGTCGAGGCGGCCTCGCGGTCGATCTCAGACACGCGCGCGAGCCCTCCGTTGGATTGCATCAGCAACGGCTCAGCGGTCATGCCGCGGTCACGAAGCTTGGTCTCGAGGCTGTGGAGTGCGGTGCGCAGCACCGGCCGTAGGCTGGCGTTCAGCGCCGTGGTGACGGTGCGGCGGTACTCGCCGAGCCGTGGCAGCAGATCGCTTGAGAGCGTATACGGAGTCTCGGGCGCCAGCTCCTCGATGAGCTCGCCGATCCGCCGCTCGTGCAGGTCGTTTTTGAACGCCCACAAGAGTGACACCGCGAATACCTCGGCCCCCTCTTCGCGGAGCTCGCTCAACGCTGTGCGTACGTCGTTCTCGTCGAGCGGCTGGACGATGCGGCCCTGGTAGTCGACCCGTTCTGAGACCTCACGGGTCAGGCGCTTGGGCACTATGAGCTCCTGCTTGACCATTGACCGGAAGTTCTTGACCTGATCCTCATCCAGCCCGAGAGACTTAAACCCGCGCATGATCGATAGCGTGTCCCCGAAACCGCGGGTCTGAATCAGCCCGACGACGGCGGTCTTGTTCTCGAGCATCGCGTTGGTGGCCACGGTCGTGCCGTGCGCGAACAGCGACACCCGTTCCAGCAGCTGCCCGAGCTCGGTCCCGGTCTCATCAGCCGCCAGCTCGAGCGTGGCGAGTACCCCGGCGGCCGGATCCTGGGGAACGGTCGGCGCCTTGTAGCGGCGGATGGTGCCAGCGGCGTCGATCGTGACGGTGTCGGTGAAGGTTCCGCCGATGTCGCTCGCTACTAGGAATGGTTCCATGGGAACATTGCCTCCAGATCTCTCAGCCATCCGTGAGCGGATTGTCGGCTGTGTGCTTGGTCATACGGATGATCGTGCTGCGGATGTGCGCACGTGCGAGCCGCTCGGCCGCTTTGCCATCACCCGCACCGATCGCGGCCGCGATCCCACGGTGCTGCTGCACCGCTTCAGTCGCACGATCGGGCTCGAGTAGCGCCACGGGGGTGAACACCTGTGAGGTCATGCGGACGATCGGCGCCTGCCCGGCCACGTACTCGTTCCCCGCCAGGTTCAGCACCGCGATGTGGAAGGCAACGTTCTGCATGGTGTATTGGCTGGCTGTCCATGGTTCGAGCGCCTCGACCTGGCGATCAATCATCTCCCCCAGGGTCGCGCGAGCGTTGGCATCGGGCGAGGCGGAGGCAAGCCTGGCGGCCAGCCCGTCAATCACCTCGCGCAGCTCGAACGCGTCGAGGAACTTGTTCACGTCGGCAGGGATCACTCGCACGCCACGGCCCGGCTCGCTATGGAGCAACCCCTCGCTTTCCAGCACCCGAAGCGCCTCGCGCAGCGGCGTCCGGCTGACCTGGAGATCCTCGGCCAACCGCTCCTGACGCAGCTTTGCGCCGAGCGGATAATGACCGGCATAGATGCGCTCGCGAAGCTCGTCGGCGACTTCATCGACGAGGCGCACACGGCTACGCCAGTTGACCCTGCTCGCTTCCACGTTTCTCTCTTCCTCGGTCCCGGTTTTGTATCCAGGATGGTGGGATACACTACTACAGAAGCGCAGAGTGCAAGCGCCGGAAGCGCCGGTGGAATAGCACCAACCGGAATGACTTTTGCGATAACGGGTCCTCCATCTCAGTGCAGTAGCTGGGATGAGGTCAACCGATGACACCGGAAAGCGACGCAGAATTGGGACGGGACCTCGATCTTGGGGCGATTTCGGGTCATCGCGCCCCACCTCGCGGGCTCAACTGCACCAAGATGGAGAGCCCGTTTTGCGATATGCTGCCTCGCGATGACGCCGTTCACCCGCACCGCCCCCAGCATCGGCCGTGCTACGCGAACGCTCATCGATCTCGTCATTACCACCTAGACCCGCCGCTCTGAGCCAGAGCGCAGTGGGTCATGCCGGTCCTCGCGACCGCGGTGGCCGATTGGTGAAGCCAGGCGGCGCAGAGGACGCAGAGGAGCCCGTCATGTCTCGCGTCATCGCCCCCCCATCCCCCCACACCCGTCTGCTCGGCCGCTCGACAACTCGTCGGTCGCTGATCGTCGAGCTGGATCCCGAGGCGAGCTCCGGGCTTCTGCGGACGATCTCGCTGTTGCACCGCCGGCAGTGTCACGTGGTCCGCGCTGAGTACGTGGTCGGCCCCGGTGCGCCAGCCCGGCTCGTACTAAGCGTGGACGCGCCGTCCGTCCATGCCCACTGCCTCGAAGGCTGGCTCAGGTCCCTGGTAGACGTCCGGACGGTTGCGCTGGCCGAGTCCATGGAGACGTCATGAACATTCGCTGGACTCTAGTTTCGGAACGCGCGACCTTTGAGACCTCGTCGACCGATTGGCGGCCATCCTCGGACGGCATGTGGGCATCGACGACCGCCAACTGAGGTCGGTCGCGTATAGCCCACGTAGAGGCGTGGAGCCGGTTCGGATCGTGTCGATCCCGCAGGCGCGAGGTCTCGCGCTGGCCTTTGGGGTCATCTCGATGCCGGACGTCAGGCCACGTCGCGCAACTGCGTGTAGACCTCCTGAGGTAGTGATCGCGCAGGAAGTCGCTGAAGTCGTCGTCGTCGAGGATCTTCTTGAAGATCTCCGAGTTGTCGTCCATACGAGTCACGATCGTCTGCAGAACTTGCCGTCGAACGCAAGCCGGAAGTTCTCGATGCTGTTGTTCTGCGCCTGATCAGACAGCTCCCGGTCAGCGGCCCAAGCGTCCTCGAACTGATCAAACAGGAGCTTGTCGATGGCGGTGAACTTGGTTCCGAACCGGTTGTTAAGCTGTTATCGGAGATGAGCTCAAGCGTGCCCTTGTCGACGATGCTCGAGAGCGTCTCGAGCTTGAGCTCAACCTCAGTGCCCAACACGTCGAGGAAGCGGAAGCAAGCGTGCGACTGGTCGGGAGCATCCCGGCAGCCTTTCGCCGCACGCGTCCCCGGTCGCGGACGCTTTCACGCGGTAGCGATCACGAAGGCGCGCAGCCGCTGACGAGCCCATTCGTCGCATAGGAGGCGTCCCAAGCCGGCGGTTGCCGACAGCGAAAGCAGCAGTCCGAAGGGCGCGTTCGGCCGTCTGGAGATGCCTGCGGTTCATGTTCCGAGGCCTGAGGTGCGTTTTGCTCAGGTCGCATCCGGGGGGTGTAGGCGGGTGGTGCTGCGTCGGCCATGAGCGATCTCGTTGGTCTCGGCCTCGCGCCATGCTCTGAGCAGGAGCGCGACCCACGCGCGGTAGGGGCGCCAGCTGTCGGTGATCGAGCGGATGGCAGCGTCGTCGGTTGTGTTGTAGGCCGAGCAGATCGCTTGGGCGAGGCGGGTGTCGTGGTCGGGGAGCACGTCGGGGTGCCCGACGCCGCGGATGAGGATGAGCTCCGCGGAGAACGGGCCGATGCCCGGGAGTTGCTGCAGGTGGGCAAGTCCGTCTGGGTAGGTCATCGTCCGCAGCTGTTGGCGTGAGAGTGCGCCGTCCAGGGCGGCCGCCGCGATCGTCTGCAGCTGATTGACCTTGCGCGAGGTGAGCCCTGGTTGGGGTGCGGAAAGCTGCGCAAGGCGCGCCGGGGCGGGGAATGCGCCGTGCTCGCCGAGCTCATTCCCGAGGCGGGCTTTGATCGTCGCGGCCTGCGTCATGCGAATTCGCTGACTGATAATCGTCCAGACTGCGGCCTCATACGGGGTGTAGAACAGAACCGGTCGCAGTCCGGAGAAGCGTTGCTGCAGCGCCCTGACGACGCGGTCGCGCTCGCCGAGCGCGGTGAAACCGCTCCCGTTGACGTCCAGGCAGAGCATCTGCTCGAGATCTCGGGCGGCGCGGCGAGCCAACAGGGCGGCTGGCCGACCGGCGAGCTCGGCGTGGACCGCCTGGTCGTCCTGGCGCACCGTGACCTGCACGGTGCGCCAATCCCCGTCGACCGCCCATGCGTAGCGCAACGCCTGCGGTGGTCGTTCGGCCTGGGTGCCGGGGAAACCCTCGGCGAACGTGGCCGCTGCGCTTAGCGAGAACGGGCCGCGAGGATGCAGGGTGATAGTCACCTACGCGCCATCGTGGATCGTGATCACGTACCCGTCGGGGTCTGAGACGGCGAAGGTACGGCCAAACGGGCCGTCAAACGGGGCGGTCACGATTGTGACCCCTTGTGCGGCGAGCTGGTCGTGCAGCGCCTGCGCGACATCGACCTTGACCCAGACCGCGATCCGAGACCGGGCTGGCCGGCGTCAAGATCGGTGGCGGGCAGCAGCTCGCGGACGGCGAGCGGGATTGGTTGGCTGGCGAAGAGGACCGCGCCAGGCGGTGATCCAGGCGCGCGGCGCAGGCCGAGACGCTCCTCATAAAACGAGGCGGCGATATCAAGATCACGGACCTGCAGGGAGATGAAGTCAGGACCAACGGGCATCAGCAGAACTCCTCGGACTCGTCAACGTATTGACGTCCACTATATGTCAAGATGTTGACGTGAGTCAAGTTGATCTCGACACCGCCGTCGGCTACGCGCTCAAACGCGCCACCGTCGCCTTACGGGCCGCGATGGACACGGCCCTACGCGAGCACGACCTGACCGTCTCTCAGTACTCGTGCCTGGAACAGCTCGCCCACCAACCCGGGCTCACCAACACCAAGCTTGCACGCGGCACGTTCGTCTCCCGCCAAGCGATGCACAAGCTGCTCGCCACGCTCAAAAGCACCGACCTCGTCCAAGGCGACGGCGGCGGCCGCCACGAGCGTTTCACCCTCACCGACAACGGCACCCAACGCCTCCTCGGCGCCTCCACGGCCGTCGCCTCCGTCCAAGAACAGATGCTCGTCTCGTTTGACCCCGAACAACGACGACGCCTCTACGCCGACCTCGCCGCTTGCGCCGACTCACTCAGCCAACAAAGCCCCGCGCCATCCCGTCCGCAGGCGAGACCATGATCGAGGCACGAGGCACGAGGCACGAGGCACGAGGCACGAGGCACGAGGCACGAGGCACGAGGCACGAGGCACGAGGCACGAGGCACGAGGCACGA
>JAABUZ0100005180.1_pt1 | contig 17328 bp, 19 predicted proteins | sample 5562091 | NCBI WGS metagenome assembly JAABUZ01 (sample SAMN12813069, study PRJNA571459) | rock metagenome | isolation source: Antarctica rocks | place: Antarctica: Victoria Land, Linnaeus Terrace sud | collected 2015-12-21
TCCCTCGTCCAAGCCGCCAAACGCCGCGCCCGCGGCTACCGCACCACCCGCAACTACATCGCCATGATCCACCTCACCGCCGGCAAACTCGACGTCAGCGCTACCCACGCCAAGTAGCGAGGAGCCTGACTTTGGCTCGCTCGCCGGTCATAACCTCATCCAGGTTGAATAAGCCAGACCATGCCGGCAACGCAGAGAAGATGAGATGAGCCATGGACTACGCATTCGACGGCCCGAACGACACGGTGGCCCTCATCGACATGTTCGACGGGCGCCGGCAGCTCGTCGTGTACTACTTCATGTTCGACCCGGCGTGGGAGCAAGGCTGCCCGAGTTGCAGCGCCGGCACCGACGAGCTGTCAGCCGGCTTCTTCGAGCACCTGCGCATCCGTGACACCAGTTACGCCATGGTGTCGCGCGCGCCGTTGGCAAAGCTCGAGCGGTGGAAGGCGACCAAGGGCTGGGATCTTCCTTGGTACTCCTCGTACGGGACCGACTTCAACTACGACTTCGGGGTCACCATCGACGAGTCGGTGGCGCCCGCTGAGTACAACTTTCGCAGCAAGGTCGAGCTCCAGGCGAGGGGGTCAGACTTCTTTGAGTCGGGCCAGCCCTTCGAGCTGCCGGGCCGAAGCTGCTTCCTTGAAGTCCAGGGGCGGGTGTTTCACACCTACTCCCAGTACGCCCGTGGGCTCGAATCCACCGGCGGGTCCTACTATTTCCTCGACCTGACCGCTCTGGGGCGCCAGGAGGAGTGGGAGAAGCCCGAGGGGCGCAGCCAATCGGCAAGGTCAGCGACCCCCGACTTTGCGTCGTGACCGCCCATCCTCACCGGTGACAAGCCACGCGCGCGGTCGTGGCTCAGGGGGGTCGTCCGGCGGGTGCCTGCACCATCCGGCGGCTACGATTGGCCCCAGTGATCGTCGGCGTCATCACCGGGTCGGGCACCCATGCCCTCCCGGGGGTTGAGTTCGCCCGCCAGCGGGAGGTGGACACGCCCTTCGGCCCGGTGGCGCTGAGTGAGGGACGCGTTGCCGGGGTGGACGTGCTCCATCTGTCACGCCACGGGGAGGGCCACCGAAGGTTGTCCAACCACCTCGACCATCGTGCTCACGTGGCAGCGCTCAAAGAGGGAGGGGCCGAGGCGGTACTGGCGGTAACGGTGTGTGGCGCGGTTGACCCCAGCCTCGAGCTGGGCACCCTGATCGTGTTTGACGACCTGCACTTTCTGGCCAACCGCCTGCCGGATGGCTCGCTGTGCACGATGCACGAGAAGGCGGGTGCCCCCGGCCGCGGGCACTGGGTCTTTGAGCTCCCGTTCTCCGAGCGCCTTCGTAGGGCCCTGCTCGCGGGCGCCGAGCGGACCGGGCGCCCGGTCCGTGACGGTGGCTGCTACGGCCATGTCGACGGCCCGCGCTTCAACACCCGAGCGGAGATCAGGATGCTGGGGGCCTGCGGTGTGACCGCCGTCAGCCAGACGGCGGGCCCCGAGACCGTCCTGTGCGGCGAGGTCGGCCTGCCCTACGCGCTGCTGGGCTACGCCACCGACTACGCCAACGGGGTACGGCCCGAGCCCACCCCGGTGTCTGAGCTCATGCGGCTGATCTCCGCCAGCACCCAGTCCTTCGCCGACGTTCTCGCCCCTGCGCTGGCGCTGGTCACCGACGGCCACGCCCGACCCACCGGCACCGTGCTCTCCTTCGACGACTGAGGCGTCACACCCCCAGCTCAAGCTGTTCCCAGGTGGGTGAGGCACGTCGGACCAGGCTGGGCCCGGGCCCAGCAAAGGATGCGACTCGCACCCCGAGCAGCCGAACCGGACGCGGCGGAGCGTAGGCCCGCAGGAGGGCAGTGGCTACGGTTCTCACCAGCGCGGGATCGTTGGTGGGCTCAGACAGGGTGGTGGCGCGCGTGGCGTTGGTCCAGTCGTCGAGGCGAACCTTGATGGCGATCGTCCTTCCCTTCAGTCCTCGCCCTTCGAGGCGTTCACAGAGGCCATCCACCAGTCCGCCCAAGGCCGCCTCGAGGCTGAGGGCGTCACGGACATCTGAGTTGAAGGTGGTCTCGTTGGACTGGGACTTCATCTCCCTGACCGTCTGCAGCGCCGCGTCGTCCTCAAAACGAGCCCGTCGGTGCAGGTAGGCGCCCTGGTTTTCGCCGAACATGAGGATGAGCCGCTCCGGGGGCGTGTCCCGTAGCCGGGCCAGAGTGTCGAGCCCGGCGCTTCTCAGCCGCTCGGTGGTCTTGGGCCCGATCCCGGGAAGCAGGATGGGCGACGCTTGCGCGAAGCGCTCGCACGCCATCTCCCGTGACAGGGCAAGCAGCCCAGCCGGCTTGTCGGCGTCAGAAGCGACCTTGGCGATGAGCTTGTTCGGACCGATGCCGGCGGAGGCAGTCAGTCCGGTCTGAGCATGGACCTGCGCTATGAGTCCCTTGATCTGCCCCTTGGGTGCGTCGAGGTCGCTGAGATCGATGTAGCCCTCGTCGATGCTCGCCTGCTCGACGATCTCAAAGCGCGAACGAACGAGGTTCCACACCTCCTGGGATGCCGCCCGGTAGGCCTGGTGATCGGGAGCGACCGTCACCGCCTGGGGACAGAGGCGACGGGCCTGGGAGGCGGGCATAGCCGAGTGGACGCCGAACCGGCGGGCCTCGTAGGTCGCGGTGGTGACGACGGCCCGCGGACCGAGACCGCAGACAATGACCGCCTTGCCTCTGAGGCTCGGGTTGCGTTGGAGCTCGACGCTGGCAAAGAACGCATCCAGGTCCAGGTGGGCGATGACACGACGCATCCTCGAATTGTCGCGCCCGAGCCGGACTGGCTGTCGCCCTGGACCACCCACGACCGCGTCGACCATCTACGGTGAGCAGGAGATGCCCACCGCCTCCTCCAACGGTCACGACTTGCACTACCAACTGCGTGGCCACGGACCGCCGCTTCTGTTGGTGATGGGCATGAGCGGGAATCATCGTCACTGGGGCGAGCCGTTTCTCCGTGAGCTCCAGAGCGACTTCGAGGTGCTCAGCTACGACCACCGGGGCGTGGGCTCAAGCGCCTGGGTCACCGAGCCGTTCACCATCGCCGATCTGGCCGACGACGCCGCCGGGCTGTTGGACGCCGTCGGCTGGCCGTCGGCCCACGTACTGGGGATCTCGATGGGAGGGATGGTGGCCCAGGAGCTTGCGTTGAGCTCACCCCACCGGGTACGTACCCTGACCCTGGGGTGTACCTATGCCGGTGGGGAGGGCAGCGCCCTCACCGACCCCGAAGTGATGACGCGTCTGGCCACGGCCATGGAGTCCGGCGACCGGGAGCGGGCGATTCGCGCCGGCTGGGAGGCCAACGTGTCGGTGGCGTGGGCCGAGGACCCCGAGCATTACCTCACCTTCAGTGAGGTGGCCCATGCCCAGCCCGCCGCGATGCGGGTGATCATGCTCCAGATGCACGCCATCTCTCACCACGACACCAGCGCCCGCCTCAAGGAGATCGCGGTCCCCACGCTGGTCATCCATGGCAGCGCCGACGAGATGCTCGACGCCCACAACGGCGAGCTCATCGCTCGAGCCATCCCGGGCGCTCGGCTTGAGGTTATGGAGGAGGTCGGGCACCTGTTCTTCTGGGAGCGTCCGCAACGCTCGGCGGCGCTGGTGCGAGAGCTGGCCCTGGAGTCTGCCGCGCCTCAGTAGAGGGCGCTGGCCAGCCGACGCCGGGCGTCTCGAGCCAGGGGATGGTCCACCCCGAGACGGTCAAGCTCGGCCACGATCACCCGCCGCAGATCCTCACGCTCGCCGTCGGCTCGGCCCAGCGCATCGAGCAGAGCATCCAGGGCCGCCTCGGGGTCGCCCCGGTCAAGGGCAGCCAGGCCTTCGGTCACCGCGGGATCGACGACGGTCGGCGGCGGGGGCGAGGCGTCCGGTGCGCTGGAGTCGATGGCCCCGGGCCCGCCGGCTGTCGGCGCGCCGGCCTCAGGACTCTCCAACCGGATGCGCGCGGCCAACCCCTCCACCTGGAAATTGCCGTCGGGCACGCGCTCGAGCACCGCAAGTGCCTGCGGAGCCTCGCCCCGTCGGTGCAGGATGTGCCCGAGCGCCACCGCGGCGTCCCCGCGCAGCGGGTCGAGCTCGAGCGCTCGGCGCAGGGAGTCCTCATCGCCGGCCACCACCAGGCCGTCGGCCTCAGACGGAACCAGACCGTCGAAGAAGCGCTCGACGGCGGCGGGGGGCTGAGCCCCGACGAACTCGTCCACCACCACGCCGTCGCGAAAGGCCTTGACGGCGGGAATGCCCTGGATGCCAAAGGAACGAGACAGGGCGGGGTGGGCGTCGGTGTCGACCTTGGCCAGCACGACCTGCCCGTCTCTGGCCGCGGCGGCCGCCTCCAGCGCAGGGCCCAGCGCCCGGCAGGGCCCACACCAAGCCGCCCAGAAGTCGACGACCACGGGTAGGGACCGCGAGCGCTCGACGACTTCGGAGGCAAAGGTGGACTCGGTGACGTCGATGACCGACATGTGCATCCAAAGCTTAGGGCTCGTGATGTGCCCTGGGTTCAGCAGGCGCTCACCCGCCGCGGTCTTGATGCTGGGATGTGGCCGCCGGAAGGTGGTGGCCGGAGCGCCCGGCGACCAACACGGCACGCGGTTTGCGCCCTTGCGCCGGCGGGCAACCCTCCAGGCATGACCGACGAGAGCAGCACTCCAGAGCAACGCAAGCCCAACTACCCTGACAGCGAGGGTGAGGCAACCGACGCGCAGACGGCGCGCCCGGGTCAGCCCACCAGTCACCCACCCGGACGCAACCAGCCCGACGATGAGGCCGTGGGACAGGGGCGCGACAAACTCGAGCAGGCCGGCGGCGGCCACTAGTGATGCACTGACCCCAGCAGCGTTCGGGCGTCATGACCGAGCTCACCGTCACCTCGGAGGCAGTCGCGCTGGCGGTCGAGCAATCCGGTGAGGGCACGGCCGTGGTCCTGCTTCACGGCCTCACTGCCACCAGGCGCTATGTGGTCATGGGCTCCCGGGTGCTTGCGCGCTCGGGACACCGGGTGATCTCCTACGACGCGCGGGGACACGGCGTCTCTTCGCCTGCGGCGAGCAGCGATGCCTATGACTCCCGTGCTCTCACCGGCGATCTGGGCGCTGTCCTCGACCACCTCGGTGTGCACCGGGCCGTGCTGACCGGCGCTTCGATGGGGGCCCACACCGCCCTGCGCTTCGCCTCAGACGCACCAGAGCGAGTGGCGGGTCTGGTGCTCGTCACTCCGGCCTATGACCCTGCCACCCATGAGGATCCGGCGCGTCTGGCGCGCTGGGACGAGCTGGCCCACGGTCTGCGAGCGGGTGGCGTCGAGGGCTTCATCGCCGCCTACGGGTCCCCGCGGGTGCCTGCGCCCTGGGCCGAGAACGTGGCCACCGTGCTGCGCCAGCGCCTGAGTGCCCACCACCACCCCCAAGCGGTGGCCGACGCCCTGCGCGTGGTTCCTCGCTCGCGGCCCTTCGCGCGGTGGGAAGACGTCGCGGGTGTCGACGTCCCCACCGTCGTCGTGGCCAGCCGTGACGAGGCCGACCCCGGCCATCCGCTCGCTCTGGCTGAGCAATACGCCGCGGTCCTGCCCGAGGCGCACCTGGTGTGTGAGCAGCCCGGCCGGTCACCCCTGGCCTGGCAGGGCGCCCAGCTGTCGCGGGTCATCGCCGAGTTGGCCAGCCGGGTAGGCTGAGGTCGGGATGGCGCCTGACCGCAAAGACGGCGAACAGGATGGCGCAGAGCAAGCCGGCCTGAGGGTCGGACTGGTCCTCGGAGCGGGGGGCGTCCAGGGTGGCGCGTGGCTGACCGGGGCCCTCCAGGCCCTGGCCTCGGGCACGGGCTGGGACCCCGCCAGCGCCGAGTACGTGGTGGGGACCTCGGCGGGCTCCATGATCGCTGCCCTCCTGGTCAGTGGCGTGCCTCCCTGGTTCATGGTCGCCCACTCGGCCGGTGAGCGCTTCGAAGGGCTCACTGACGCCCAGGGTCGCCCCGCCGCGAGCGCGGACCGCTCGGCCGGGGCGGTGTTTCGCCTGCATCGCGGCATTCCCCGGCCCGGCCCCGGCTCGTGGGGCCTGATGGCTTCCGCTCTGACCCAGCCCAGCCGGCGCAGTCTCTCGGGAGTGGCCTGTGGGGCCCTCCCTGTTGGACTGGTCTCCACCGAGCCGCTGAAGGAGACGGTCAGGCGCGTCGCCTCGGCCCGATGGCCGAGCTCGCCGCATCTGTGGATCGTCGCCTGTGACTACGCAAACGGACGCCGGACCGTGTTCGGGCGCCCCGACGCGCCGCCCGCCGAGCTGGCCGACGCGGTGGCGGCATCGTGTGCGATCCCCGGCTTCTACCGTCCCGTGGACATCGCGGGACGGCGCTACGTAGACGGGGGACTGTGGTCGACCTCCAACCTCGACGTGCTCGGCCGCGAGGAGCCCGATGTGGTGATCTGCCTGAACCCCACCTCCACCCTGCACCCGGCGCGCGCCTGGAGCATGGGGGACCGCCTGGCCGAGGCGATGCGCTCAAACGCGGGGCGGATGCTGGGGCGCGAGGCCCGCCGTCTACGCCAGAGCGGCATACCGGTGGTTATCGTCCAACCCACCCGGGAGGATCTGGCCGTGATGGGGCCCAACCTCATGAGCCGGCGCAACCGCCACCAGGTCATCGAGACGGCCATGCGCACGGTGGCCGAGCAGCTCGATGATCCCGTCCACGCTGAGGTGCTCGCGCGCCTGCCCCCCGGGGCGCCGGAGAAGATCCGCCGGCCCGCCGGTCCGCCAACGGGGTGGCCCGCTCAGCTCGGCGGCCCGTGGGGCCGCGCGGCGCTCACCTGATCGGCCGTGGACCCCGACGTCGCCGAGTTGCGCGTACTCGGGTGCCTGCTCGAAAAGCAGCGCACCACCCCCGACGCCTATCCCCTGAGCCTCAATGGCCTGCGCCTGGCCTGTAACCAGGCGACCAATCGTGACCCCGTCGTCGCCTATGACGAGGCCATCATCCGCGAGGCGCTGCACCGCCTCTCGCGCCGGCGCTGGGCCCGGGCTACCACCGGGCCGGGCAGCAGGGTGGGCAAGTACCGCCATCTGCTCGATGAAGCGCTGTCGCTGTTGGCCCCTGAGCTGGCGCTGCTGGGCATCTTGCTCCTGCGCGGAGCCCAGACGCCGGGGGAGCTCAAGCAGCGCACCGAGCGCCTGCACCCGTTCGCTGGCCTCGACGTCGTCCAGGTCACCCTCGACGGCCTGGTGGGGCGCGAGCTCATCGTGCGTCTGCCCAGACGCCCGGGCCAGGAGGAGCGCTATCGCCAAGCTCTGGGTACCCAGGAAGTGCCTGCCGACCTGGGGGGTGACCGACGAGGCGGCGAGGATGGCTCCGTTGGGCAGGCCGACGACGGGAAGGGGGAGGAGATGGGCGATGGCGCGATGGCGGCCTCGGGGTCCGGGTCGCCAGGCACCGCCCGACGCCTGGAGCGACTGGAGGCCCAGGTTTCAGACCTCAGCAACCAGGTGCAGCGGCTGACCCGCGCATTGGAGGAGTGAAGACCAAAGAGACGCGACGGGCGTCTGGGCGCAATATCAGTCGGGGCCGCGCAGCAGCGATAGCTCGCTGGCGCTCTCCAAGACGCCCAGCAGCTCTCCCACCCGGCATACCAGCAGCTTCTCCTCCTCGACCTCCACCCACGCGCCAGCCGAGAAGGGAAAGACGACGTGGTCGCCGGGGCGCACGGGCATCTCCAGGCCGACGTGGCCCCACCAGTCCATGCCCGGACCGACAGCGAGGACGATGCCGTGCTGGGGCGGGGGCTCATGGGACCCGGGCGGGACGACGAGGCCCGACTGGCGGACCCGGTCGGGCTCGAGCTCCTTGATGACCACGCGGTCGAACAGAGGACGCAGCTGCTGGCGCACGCCCCCAGGGTAGAGCGCCCCCGACAGCCGGGCGCATTCGCGCTCACCGGTGGACGGCGAGGCCCCCCGACGGCTAAGGTCGCCTGCCCGACCGCAGGAGGCTCCAAGCCGTGCGCATGCGCGCCGCCGTACTCGAGGACTTCGGCAAGCCGCTCGTCGTCTCAGACGTCGAGCTGGGCGCCCCACGCCCTGGCGAGGCGCTCGTGCGTCTGGAGGCATGCGGGGTCTGTCACACCGATCTGTACACCGCCTCCGGCGTGGACCCATCCGGCTATGCCCCCACCGTTCTCGGCCATGAGGGAGCCGGAGTGGTGGAGGCACTGGGAGAGGGGGTGTCCTCACTGTCGGTGGGTGACCACGTTGTCACCCTGTTTGCCCCCCAGTGCAAAGAGTGCGTCCACTGCACCAGCATGAAGACGAACATCTGTCTTGCCATCCGCGATCAGCAGAACCAGGGCTACCTGCCCGACGGGACCACCCGGCTCTCTCGCGACGGTGAGCCCATCCGCCACTTCATGGGCACCTCGACCTTCGCGCAGTACACGGTGATGCCCGAGATCGCCCTGGCGCGCATCTCCCCTGAGGCGCCCCTGGATCGCGCGTGCCTGTTTGCCTGCGGGTTGTCGACCGGCCTGGGAGCGGCGATGTACACGGCCACGGTCGAGCGGGGCTCGACGTGCGTGGTGTTCGGCGCGGGCATGGTCGGCCTCGGCGCGGTCGTGGGCTGTCGTCTGCAGGGCGCCGAGCGCATCATCGCTGTCGACCTCTCGACGCAGCGCCTGGAGCTCGCCCGCCGCCACGGCGCCACCGATCTGATGGTGGCCGACGCCGACGTGGTGAGGTGCATCCTCGAGCAGACCGGCGGCTTCGGTGCCGACTACACCTTCGAGGCCACCGGGCACGTCGAGGTCATGGCCCAGGCGGTCGAGGCTGCCCGCATGGGCTGGGGGCTGTGCACCGTCGCCGGGGTGGCGGGCCGGGGGGAGACGCTGGACATCATCCCCCGTTGGCTGATCACCGGGCGCCGTGTGTGCGGCGCCTCTTTCGGCGGGGTGCGGGGGCGCGACCAGGTGCCCGAGCTCGTCGAGCGCTACCTGGCCGGCGACATCGACGTCGACAGCTTCATCTCCCATCGCATCGGACTGCAGGAGGTCAACCGCGGCTTTGAGCTCATGGAGGCCCAGGACGGCATTCGCAGCGTCATCACCCTCACCTGAGCTCGAACTGGCCCGCGGGCTGACCACGGCGGCGGCGCCCCGGCTGTCAGGCTTCGGGCCTCACAAACCGTCCGGGTGGCGCACCGTGTAGCCGCTGGTGGAGGCCATGCTCGAGCTCCACCGCGAGCCGCCCTGGCCCAGCGCACCGGTGTCAAAGCGCCGTCCGTCGATGGTCATGAACACGTGGCCACTATTGGCATAGATGGTGACGTGGCGCCCGGGACCAGGGGACCCATAGCTCATCAGCCCGCTTGAGTCCTCAGGCTGGCTGAGCAGGCCCGCTCCGTGGAGCACGAAAGAGACCGAGCCCGAGCAGTCATAGCCGTTGGAGGTAAACGAGCTGTGCCCGCCGCCGTAGACGTAGGGACGTCCGGCGATCTGATCGGCGGCGGAGATCATCGCACCCACCGCGTTTTGACCGCTGGAGCTGCTGCGAATCGACGCGCCCGAGCGGCTCGTCGCCCCGGCGCCAGCGCTGCCGGCCTCGTGCAGCACGGGTCCGGGGCCCACTCTCAGCGCGGAGCGTGTCGCGGGCCCAACGACGCCGTCGGCGGTCAGTCCGTGGGAGGCCTGAAAGCGTCGCACGGCACTGGCGGTGACCGGACCGAAGACGCCGTCGGCGGGTACCCCGAGGGCGCGCTGAACGCCTCCGATCCCGTCGCCACCCGGCGCCGCGCTTGAGCGGTGGGCCACGCGCAGCCGGCTCACCGCGCCGGAGGCGTGGGTCTGAGCCGATGAGAGCGAGCCGCGCTCGCGCAGCAGCGGTCCGGTCGCCAGGCCCAGGGCGGCGCGCGTCGCGGGTCCCACCGTACCGTCGACCGTCAGCCCGTGGGCGCGCTGAAAGGCGCGCACCGCCCGAGCGGTGACGGGACCGAAGACGCCGTCGGCCGGGATCCCCAGCCGCTGTTGTACCGCGCTGACCCCGTCGCCCAGTCGCCCCACCCCGGTCGAGGATCCGACCGTTGCCGCCGAGGCCAGGCTCTCGGCTGCGGGTGCGCTGGCAGCGGCCAGGAGGCTGACGAGCGACAGCCCGCGCACGGCGGGGGTGGGTATGCCGGCGGTGCGCTGGGCGGCCGCACGACGAGCCTGGGAGCGCTCAGAGGAGTCGGCGAGGATCTGACGGTCGGAGAGGTCGCGCGCTTCGCGCAGGCGCCAGAGCTCCGTCGACCCTCGCGGCGAGCGCCGGCGCCTGTGCAGCGAGCGCTCGAGGGATCCCGCCCATACTTCGGACTCCGTCAGGTCACGCGGAGACTGCATCATCGGTTTGGTGCTCCTCGTCGTCGGGAAGAGCCTGCGAGGTGAGCTGACGGGCTCGCGCATCCGGCGTCGCGCTACGCCGGTGTCCCGGCGATTCGCCCCTGGTGGCCGTCAGGCCACCGTTGGTTCCCCCGCTCGTCAACCTCGGAAGGCAGACGACTCGGCTCGTATGTGGGCCCGACGATAGCCGCAATTGTCCTGCCTGGCGCAACTTTTCTTGCATCGGCGCCGCTTGACGCCATGAGACCGCCTGGCGGGCAGTCCCTGAGGGCGCCGCTGTGCGGTGTAGAGCACAGGCGTTACGGGCATCACCCCGAAGCGACGCAGGCCGCGGCGCTCCCGTGTTGGGACCATCGATTTGAAGGGGCTTTCATGGCCGACGAACTGAAGGGAAAGAAGATCGCCATCCTCGCCGCCGAGGGCGTCGAGCAGGTCGAGCTTCAGCAGCCGCGCGAGGCGGTGACGAATGCCGGTGCCCAGACCGAGCTTCTCTCCCTGAAAAGCGGAGAGATACAGGCGGTCAAGGGAGACATCCACCCGGCCGACAGCCTCCCGGTCGACAAGGTGGTGGGCCAGGCATCGGTGAGCGACTACGACGGGCTGATCCTGCCCGGTGGTGCCCTCAATCCCGACAACCTGCGCCAGGACAAGGACGCGGTCGGCTTCGTGCGTGAGTTCTTCAAGACGGGTAAGCCGGTGGGAGTCATCTGCCACGGTCCGTGGACGCTGATCGAGGCCGACCTCGTCCGGGGGCGCACCCTCACCTCCTATCCCAGCCTGCAGACCGACATCCGCAACGCCGGAGGCACCTGGGTCGACGAGGAGGTGGTCGTCGACGAGGGGCTGGTGTCCAGTCGTAACCCCGACGATCTTCCCGCGTTCTGCGCCAAGATCGTCGAGGAGTTCGCCGAGGGCGCGCACTCGGTGGCGCCCGAAGGAGCGACCGCGGGCGCTGCCTCCTGATCGATGGCCCTGCGGAGCGGACGTCGCCAGCGAGCGTCGTCCGCTTTCGGGCCGTGTCAGCCGGTCCTAGAATGGGCTGACCTTGTGCGGTCGCTTCAGCTTCACCGACAATCCCGACCCCCGCTGGCTGCGCGAGCGCTTCGGTGCCAGCCTCACGGCGGGCGAGCTTCCGGGCCCCCGGTGGAACATCGCTCCGACCGACCCCCTCATCACCGTCGGCGCAGGCGACGACGGCTCGCGTGCCGTGCAGGTGCTGGGCTGGGGTCTCTGGGGCCGGCGACCCCCGCTCATCAACGTGCGCAGCGAGACTGCCCTCCAACGGCGATCCTTTCGCGCTCTGCTCGAGCGGGTCCAGACGCGGGTGCTGATCCCCGCCGACGGGTTCTATGAGTGGCTGCGCTCCGAGCGCCCCGGGGGAGCCAGGCTGCCCGTGCGCTTCAGTGTCGATGCCGGGCGGGTATTCGCCTTTGCCGGCGTGCGCTGCGGTGAGGGATGCGCCATGTTCACGACGGCGGCCAACGGCGTCGTAGGCCCCGCTCACAAACGCATGCCCGTGATCCTCGAGCGCCACGAGGAGGCCGGTTGGCTGGATCCCGGGGTGGACGCCCGAGCTGCCGTTGAGATGCTCGACGCACTGCCCGATGGGCGCATGAACGCCCATCGGGCCAGCCGGCGAGTCAACGATGTGCGGGCCGACGGCCCCGATCTGTGGAACGCCGACGGTGACGAGATGGGGTCGGAGCTGAGCCTGTTCTGAACGACGCTCAAGCCGGCGAGCAGGGGAGCGCCAGAGGGTCGCGCCCGATCTTCCCGCGATTGGCCGGTGCCCGCCGCCCGACGGCCGCCGACGAGTTTAGGGGCATCGCGGACGGGTATGGCTGAGCCGTCGCGCTTTGAGCAAGCTCTTGGTTCAAGGCAACGAGCCTGGCCCACCGAGCCACGCCGATTGAAAGTCCATGAGCGCGGCGAGCAGATCGTAGTCGGCGTCGTAGTGCAGGACGGTTGCGTTCCTTGGTTTCCGTCGCTGTTCAGCAGTCGCGCGCCTATGACTCAGCACCGGCCCGACGGGCCAGCACACGTAAAGCCTTGAGCACCTTGGCTGCTCCCACCAGATGGGAGAGCTCAAGTGACGGTACGAGCTCGAAGGCGTAGAGGTCGGGGGAGAGCGCGGGCAGCAACGGGAAGGCGACGACAAGCACGCATAGCTCCAGGCGATGGGAGCGCAGCCAGCGCCCGGGGTGGGCGCTGACGCCGACCATGATCACGACCTCGACGACGAACACGCTCCATACCAGCCACGACAGCGCAGTGGCCAGCGCTGGGACGAGGTGGCCAAAGTGCAACGCCACCGCCGGGACGGTGAGCACCGAGGCGATCAGGATGGTGGCGTCGAGAGGACGCTGCCAGCGCTCTTCGCTGGCCATCGCGGGCGAGGGCAATCCCCGCCGGTCCCCGCCAGCGTCGAGGCGGCGTCCGATCTCAATCATCCTTTGAACCTGAGGCGCATGCCGCTATGCCAAAGCTGGATGTCGGCTCAGAGCGATCCTACTAACGCTCGATAACCTATGTTATGTAGAGCACCGGAGAAGATGTCGCGGCGGCGCCCTCGGAGAACAGTCGCGGCGGCGGCCCCCGGAGAGACGTCGCGGGGGCGCCCCGACGACTCGCGAGAGAAGGAGCGCAAGGGCGTCATCGACCGCCCGCGTTCATCGACCGCCCGATGCTCGCGCGCATCAAGACGTCCGGCGCAGCGGCCGAGGCGTTTGCGTTGCGCATTGACAGCCGTCGTCTGCTCGATCAGGACGCGTGTGTCATTCCCGTCGAAGGCCGTCCTCGCGCTTAAGCTCGGAGCACACCGCCGGCAAAGAACCGGCGTCTCCGGACCTTTCAAAGCAAGACTCGTTCTTATCATGGTAGGCTCGCCTTTCCGGTCGGTCGACGCGTAGCCCGGCCACTTCCCAAGCTGAGGACCCGCCAATGCTGAATCGAAAGCTCCGCTGCCCGATGATCGTGCTGTCGCTGCTGCTCGCGCTCGCGTTGGGCGCCTGCGGGGGCGCGAGTTCGTCCTCGTCGAGGTCGGCCTCGAGCCAGGGGTCAAGCGTGGCCGCATCCGGCGGTTCGAGCGGTTCGCCCTCCGCTGCTTCGAAGGACACGCAGGGCGTGTTCCTAGTCGTCGCGGGCGAGAATTTTTGGGGCAGCCTCGCGACGCAGTTGGCCGGCGCCAAGGCGGTGGTCAGGAGCATCATCGTCAACCCAGCGACTGACCCGCATGCCTATACGGCGACTGCCTCTGACAGCGTGCTGTTCGCGCAGTCAAGGTTGGCGATCGTTAACGGCATTGGCTATGACAGGTGGGCGAGCCAGTCGCTGGCGGCCAGTCCTAGCGCCAGCCGGGTTGTGCTGAATGTCGGGGATCTGCTCGGGTTGAAGGAGGGCGATAATCCGCACCAGTGGTACTCGCCCAGCAGCGTCAGCAAGGTGGTCGATGAGATCGTCGCTGACTACAGGCGTCTTGACCCCGCAGACGCGGCTTACTTCGATCAGCAAAAGCAGACCTTCGACACCCAGGCCCTGGCTCGGTACAACCTGTTAGGCAAGGAGATCCGCGCGAAGTACGCTGGAGTCCCGGTTGGCTATAGCGAGAGCATCTTTCAGCCGCTGGGTGAAGAACTCGGCTTGAAGCTGCTCACCCCACCCAGCTTCGCCAAGGCGATCGCCGAGGGTAGCGAGGTGGCCGCCGCCGATAAGCAGACGGTCGCCAGTCAAGCCCAGAACCGCCAAATCAAGGTGTGGATCTACAACAGCCAGAACACGACTCCCGACGTGCAACGGGTCACGTCGATCGTCAAGGCGCAGCACATCCCAATCGCGACCGTCAGCGAGACCCTCTCGCCGGCCTCAGACAACTTTGAGCAGTGGCAGGCCGCCGAGCTGCAAGGCCTGCTCTCGGCCCTGCACCAGGCGACTGGGCGATAGCGATGCCGGATCGAGCGATGCCGAACGGCTACCGCGCCGGGTTGGCAGCGGCCGGCGCGACGGCTGCTCCGACAGCCCGGCCCGCGGGGATGGGACCCGGCGATGAGCCTGGGCGCGAAAGGCAGGGAGTGTCCGCCAGAGCCAGGGGAGCGGCCGTGATCGAGCTCGCCGGCGCGCAGGTGCGGCGCGGGGGACACACGATCTGGAGCGAGGTCGACCTCAGCGTGCACGAAGGCGAATTCCTCGCGCTGCTGGGCCCCAATGGAGCGGGCAAGACCACGCTGCTGCAGGTGATGCTCGGCCTGCTCGAGCCTTCCGCGGGCACGGTACGGGTGCTCGGCGCGCGTCCGGGCGCCCACAACACACGGATCGGCTACCTGCCTCAGCGCCGCACGTATGACTCCTCCACGCGGGTGCGCGGCGTCGATGTCGTGCGGCTGGGATTGGACGGGCGACGGTGGGGGGCGCCGCTACCGGCGACCGGACGGCTGGGCCGGCGAGGGCTGGCGGCGCGCGAGCGGGTAGCCGAGGTGGTCGAGCTGGTCGGCGCGCAGGCCTACGCGACACGACCAATCGGTGAGCTCTCCGGCGGTGAGCAACAGCGACTGCTGATCGCCCAAGCATTGGTACGCAAGCCCGCATTGCTGATCCTGGACGAGCCTCTGGACAGCCTGGACCTGGCAAACCAGGCGCAGGTCGCGGCGCTAGTGCAGCATGTGTGTCGCGCCAGCGGCGTCGCGGTGATCCTCGTCGCCCACGACGTCAACCCGCTTCTGTCTTACCTGGACCGGGTGATCTACCTCGCTGGCAGCCAAGCGCTCACCGGCCCGCCCGCCGAGGTGATCACCAGCGAGCGTCTGTCCGCGCTGTACGGCACGCCGATCGAGGTGTTACGCACCTCCGACGGGCGGATGGTCGTCGTCGGCGCGCCCGAGGCACCTTTTCACCATGCCCCCCGCCAAGGCTGACGTCCTGTTTCTCGGGCCGCCGCACCTGTCGCTGAACCCGGTCACAGACGTGCGTCAGCTGACCACGTTTCCGTTCATGGTCAACGCGCTGCAGGCCGGCACTATCGTCGCGGTGATGGCAGCGATTACGGGCTGGTTCATGGTCCTGCGCCGCCAGAGTTTCGCCGGGCACACCCTTTCGACGATGGCGTTTCCCGGCGCGAGCGGCGCCGCGCTTGCCGGTCTGCCGATCGCTTCGGGCTACTTCCTCTTCTCGACGCTCGGCGCCCTGGTCATCGCCGCCGCGTCGCGCACCGCGGGACGCCGCGGGTTCGCTCAGGAGTCCGCAGTGATCGGCACCGTGCAAGCGTTCGGGTTTGGCGCTGGGTTTCTGTTTCTCAGCCTGTATCACGGTGTGCTGGAGAGCCTGGAGACGCTGCTGTTCGGCTCGTTTCTCGGGATCAGCCACGGCCAGGTAGTCACCCTGCTGGTGATCGGCTCAGGTGCTCTGGCGTTCTTTGTGATCGCCGGGCGGCCGCTGCTGTTCGCATCCGTGGACGAAGACGTCGCCCGCGCCCAGGGCGTCCCGGTCAGAGGCCTGGCGATCGCGTTCCTGCTCGTGCTCGGTCTGGCGGTCGCCGCGACGGCGCAGATCACCGGGATACTGCTCGTGTTCGCGCTGCTGATCGCCCCGCCCGCCGCGGCCCAGCAGCTCACCGCCCGCGTCGGGCTTGGTCTGGCGCTCAGCGTGGTGATTGCGGTGGTGGTGACCTGGATCGGCCTGGGGCTGGCGTACTTCACCAACGACCCGGTCGGCTTCTTCATCACCAGCCTCGGCTTCGCGGCCTATCTCTTCGCTCGCTCAGCGCGCGCGCGGCGCGACCGTGCGCGACGATCCCGGCGCCGATCCCCGGCGGGGACGGGCTGATGTTCGCGCACGAGTTCACGCGCAACGCGCTGATGGCCGGTTCGCTGATCGGCGTGGCCAGCGGGCTAGTTGGCTACTTCGTGGTGCTCCGCGCCCAGGTGTTCGCCGGCGAGGCGTTGAGCCACGTCGCGTTCACCGGAGCGATCGCCGCCGCCCTGCTCGGCATCGATGACCGCATCGGCCTGTTCGCCGCGACGATCCTCGCCGCGGTGGCGTTCGCCGGACTGGGCCGCCGCGCCCAAGCCGACGACGTCACGATCGGCACCCTGTTCTCCTGGGTGCTCGGCCTCGGAGTGCTGTTTCTCGCGCTCATCGCCGCAGGCGCCGGCGGGGGCAACGGGATCCTCGCCGCCCGCGAGCTGTTCGGATCGATCTTCAGCCTCAGCGGCGCCGACACCCTGCTCGCCGCGATCATCGCCGCCGTGATCATCGCCGGCATGCTCGCAATCGCTCGGCCACTGCTGTTCGCCTCCCTGGACCCCGAGGTCGCCCGCACCCACGGCGTGCCCGTGCGCCTGCTCGGAGTGCTGTTCCTCGCCCTGGTCGGCATCGACGCCGGCGAAGCCACCCAGGCCGTCGGCGCACTGCTCTTGCTTGGCCTGCTCTCTGCGCCGGCCGGTGCCGCGAGTCGCCTGACCGCCAGCCCCTACCTCGGACTCGCGCTCTCAGCACTGCTCGCGCTCATCTCGGTCTGGGTCGGCGTCACGCTCAGCTACCAGATCTCCTCGCTACCGCCCAGCAGCGCGATCATCGCCGTGGCCAGCACGATCTACGCGCTCAGTTTCCTCGCCAGCTCCACGCCTGCCCGCGCGTTCCAAGCGCGCCGCGTCAGGAACGCAGCGCCGCGGCTGCCTACCGGATAACCGAACATCCCTCGAGGAGCGCCCGATGGACCCCGGGAGCGAGCAGCGCCGGCTGCGCCAGCTCAACAACAGGCGGGCGCGAGAATGATTCTCACCCGCACCGAGTGCGCCGGTCGGCACTCTAGAATTCGTAGCTCATGGCGAGAGCGCAACCCGATTGGATAAACGACGCTGAGCGGGCGCTCTCGCTTGCCGGGTACCGGCGCGGCGGCGCCCGCCGGGCGGTGCTTGACCTCTTAGACGCGCAGGCGTGCGCGC
>JAABUZ0100005181.1_pt1 | contig 17320 bp, 18 predicted proteins | sample 5562091 | NCBI WGS metagenome assembly JAABUZ01 (sample SAMN12813069, study PRJNA571459) | rock metagenome | isolation source: Antarctica rocks | place: Antarctica: Victoria Land, Linnaeus Terrace sud | collected 2015-12-21
CCGGCGGTTTCTGGAGCCACCGTCCGAACCTCGCCAGCTAGACTGGCTCCAAAATGCGGTCACCGCGTGACGTCCTGCTCGGCCGGATCAACGGGCTCACGAAGAGCGAGATCGCAAGGCGCACGGTTCCGTGCTACAAGCACGTGATCGAGCCGGACGGTGAGCGGTTGGCCCTCTGCCTATTGGTCGATTCCGGGCGCCTGTACCGCTTCCCCTATGAGCGCTCGAAGGGCATCGGCTCGCTGGCGCTCAAGGGGCGCTTCGTGAAGGGGGAGATGGAGCACCTGCGCCTGCGGGAATTCCAACCCGGACTCTGTCGCTATGTCAACGAGAAAAGGGAAGCCGTTCGAGCCTGAGCCGCCGCTGGTTCAGAAGCTTCTGGCCGAGCGGCGGGAGCTTCTGGTCAGCCGCGAGCGGCTGAGCCTGGAGCTGACGGAGTTGCGTGAGGCGCGAGGCCGCCCGACGCCGGCCTTGCTGCGTCTCGAGCAGGAGAACCACTCACTGCGGAGTCAGCTGGCCCAGGCGCGCACCCGGCTGGACGCGTTTGAGGCTGGCGTGGTCCGGGCGGTCACCCTCTTGGAGCGCGCCCAGGTTGGTCCCAAGGCTGCCGCTTGCGAGGACGCGCTGCCACTGCCGCGAGCCGGAGCACGAGAGACAGCACAGGCCCCGCCCGGAGGCGAGGCCTGTCTCTGAAGGAGGCTTAGGAGCCGGCCATCCTCTCGGCATAGGGAGTGACGATGCCGCCAACGAGCGGGATCTGCCAGCGCTCGCCTTTGCTCTGGATCGCCTTGACGAGGCAGATGATCCACATGACGATATCGAAGAGGACGATGACGAAAACGATCAAGCCGAACAGCACTCTCAATGCGGTAGAACTGGTCGCCGCCACCAAAATGCCGCCGATGATTTCGATTCCGATGAGCAGGACGGTAAGGCCACCGAAGAAGATGAGCGACTGGGCACCGTGGTAGCGCACGTCGCGGTTGTCTTTGCCGACGAAGAACATGATGAGCCCCGTCAGCCAGGTGAGTACGTAGGCGATGATGCAGCCGGTCTTGCTATCCATGCCGCTGCTGGACTGCCCGCCCTGGTAGTTGCTGGATTGGTAGCTAGGCGGCTGCTGGTAGCTGGGGGGCTGTTGGTAGCCACCACCGCTTGGGGGCTCGTGGCCGGCACCGGACGAGGGCGGCGGCTGGTAACCACCGCCGGAGGAAGGGGGCGGCTGGTAACCGGGCTGCTGCCCGTAGTCGCCGTGCTGCTGCCCGTAATCGCCGTGCGGCTGCCCTGAGCCTTCGCCCTGCGGCGGGCCTGGGGGTGGATTCTGCATTCAAGGACCTCCCGGAATTAGCCTTACAACAATCGTGACGAGTCGATTATGCGCCGGTGTCCACACGAGGGACACAAATTCGCACAAGAACCATCAACACGCCCAACCTAACACACTGAGGTCCCTTTGATCCGCTGCGGAATCGCCGGCTGGATCGACAAGGAGCTGATCGGCTCCAAGAAGTTCTACCCGCCCGGGGTGACCAGCGGCGAGGAGCGACTGCAGTTCTATGCCTCCCAGTTCCCCCTGGTGGAGGTGGACAGCACGTACTACGGGATGCCGCCCAAGCGCAACTCCGAACTCTGGGTGGACCGCACGCCGGAGAGCTTCCGCTTCGACGTCAAGTCGTTCTCGCTCTTCACCCAGCACCCCACCAATCCGAAGGCCATGCCGCCGGAGATCCGGGCGGGCATCCCGGGCGAGCTGGCGGCCAAGCGCAGCGTGTACTTGGAGCAGCTACCCGCGGAGGTCGTGGACGCCGCCTGGGACTCGTTTCGCGAAGCGCTGGAGCCACTGCGGGCGGCGCGGCGGCTGGGCGCCGTGTTCTTCCAGTTCCCGCCCTGGTTCTTTCCCTCCACTAAGTCGCTGGCCTACCTGGAGCAGTGCCAGGAGCGTATGCACGGCTTTCAGATCGCCGTCGAGTTCCGCCGCCGTATCTGGCTGGATGAGCGCCATGCGGCCGGGTCACTTGGCTTCCTGCGTGCCCGTGGCATTCCCCACGTTGCCGTCGACACGCCCCAGGGCTTCGAGACGAGCATGCCGCCCATTCACGAGTGCACCTCGCCCAAGCTGGCCGTGGTGCGCTTTCACGGCCGCAACCAGCGAAACTGGAATCTGAAGGGAGCGCCACCTAGCGTTCGCTTCCAGCACAACTACGTAGACCAGGAGCTCAACGAGTGGGTGCCCAAGCTGCAGGCAATGGAGGAGCAGGCGGCCGAGGTGCACGCCATCATGAACAACAACTACTCCAACTGGTCGGTGGCGAACGCCAGGCGGCTGGAAGAGCTTATCGCCGAGGCCCACGCGCGGGGCCCGGCGCCCTGAAGGCCTGCTCTCCCGCGCCAGGCAGCTAGTTGTACTGCCCAGCTAGGTTGTTGACCGAAGTGCTCACGAACCGGGCGCTCCGTTCGATGTACTCGATGCCTGTTGGCCGGCTCTCCTCATGTATTGAGCTCGAGTTCGCAGTCAGCCCGGCAGGCCCGGTCACCAGCTGGCGGGCCTGGCTGTCATCAAGGTTCATGGGAACCGTCAATAACGTGCCCAAGCAGTACAACTAGGCGCGGTACTCCGGGTGGCTGTTGCGCCGGGTCTCCCCCAAGGCATGGTCGAGGACACCTCCCAGCAGCGGCTCGGCGAGCTGACCCACCCGGTAGGGCACCATGATGACGTCCCGCCTGGGCCGGCGAGTGTTGCGGACGATCGACTTGGCAACTGAGTCGGCCGACTGCACCAACGGCCCCTCCGGCTTGCCGTCGCCGAAGAACTCTGTCTCCGTGGTCCCTGGGTAGACAGTGCAAATTTTGACTCCGCTGCCGCTCAGCTCACCCCGCAGCGCGTGGCCGAGCCCGGTCAGCGCGTGCTTGCTCGCGGAGTAGACGGCCGAGTAGGGCACTGCTCGGAAGCCGACCACAGAGGCGACGTTGACAATCACCCCTGAGCCTGACTCCAACATGGTGGGCAGCGCCGCCTGGATGGTCCAGATGCAGCCGAACAGGTTCGTGTTGAGCAGGTCCGCGACCTCATCCTCCGGCATGTCCTGCAACCGTCCGTGCCAGCCCCGCCCAGCGTTGTTCACCAGCACATCGATGCGGTCGAACTGCTGCAGCGCCACGTTGATGAAGGCCCGGGCGTCGCCGGCCCGGCCGATGTCCGCCCGGCGCAGCACGACATCTGCGGCGCCGGCCGACCGGCACCGGTCAGCGACCTGCTGGAGCCGGTCGAGCCGCCGGGCGCAGAGCGCCAAGCGCGCGCCTGCCCGAGCGAACCGGATCGCCGCGGCCGCTCCGATTCCGCTGGAGGCGCCGGTGATGACGACCGCCGCTCCTCTCAACCTCATCCGAATTCAGGGTAGGCCGTGAGGGCCTCCCGTCAGACGCGCCGCGCCCCGGGCGGATCCTCCTCGACCGGCCGGTCGCGAACCTCAGGCGCGTCCCGGACCTCAGGCGCGTCCCGGACCTCAGGCGCGTCGCGGACCTCGCGCGCGTCGCGGACCTCGCCCTCGTGATGCTGCGTCTTGACCTGGCGCTCCTCTCGGGGCTCGGCCGCCACAGCGGGCCGATCATCGGTCGGCTGCTTGTGCTCACTCCCGCCATCAAGGTGCTGGCGGCCCTCGGCGAGCAGTTCGCGGATGGTGGTCAGATCGTCCCTGAGCACCCGGCGCAATTCCTCGGTGCTGGTGTTGTCCTTGAGTGTGCTGCCCTGCACATAGCGCTCGGACTGGGGGCGGTTGAAGTGGCGCAGATCGCGGCCGCGCTCGGCAGAGTTCAGACGAGCTGGATGACCCATCTCGTTGAGCAGATCGTCCAGCAGGCGGCGGGCCTCGGCCACGGCCTGGCGAGGCTCATCGACGAACTGCCTCTCGATCTCGGTTAACCGAGGCTGGGTGGCTTCAATGCGCTCTGCGCTCAGATGGCGCCTCTCGAACGGCTCTTCCTTGCCACGACGGCGGGTGAAGACGATCACCGCCGCGATGATCAGGGCCAGGATGACGACAGCGGCTATGACCGCCAGCAAGACGTTGGTGTTCATGAGTCCTCCTCATTTTGATAGGGACGCTATCACTATAGCTTCGCGGAAGCTGCGAAATCCGGTTGGGCGCGCTTCCTGGTGCACCTACAATCGCGGCCAGTGAGAGCCGTCGTCATGCATGGGCCCGGTGATTTCCGCGTCGGCGAGGTGGAACGGCCGGCGCTCAGTGGAGCGGACCAGGCGCTGGTTCGGGTGACGCTCAGCGCCATCTGCGGTTCGGACCTGCACATCTACCACGGCCACAGCCCGGTCAACGAGGGAGCCGTGCTCGGGCACGAGTTCGTTGGTGTGGTCGAGGAGGTCGGCGACGAGGTGCGCAGGGTCGATTCGGGAGATCGGGTGGTGGCCGCCTTCTTCACGGCTTGCGGCCGCTGCCGGCTCTGCCGCCGCGGCTGGTGGGCGCAGTGCGAGGAACGAGCCATCTTCGGCCACGGCGAGCACTTCGGAGATCTCGGCGGTGGCCAGGCGGAGTATTGCGTGGTGCCGAACGCGGATCTGAACCTGGCGGCCGTTCCTGCCGGGGTGGGCGACGAGCAGGCCTTCTTCGTCGGCGACATCCTGAGCACCGGCTACTTCGCGGCGGAGCGGGGCCTGATCACGCCTGGCGACACGGTGGCGGTGATCGGCGCCGGCCCAGTCGGTTTGATGGCGGTGATGTGCGCGCAGCTGTTCGGGCCCGGGCGGGTCTACTGCGTCGACATGGTGGAGGAACGCCTGCAGCTCGCCCGGGAGCTGGGCGCCATTCCCATCGACTCGCGGCGGACGAGCCCCGAGGCGGAGATCCAGACGGTCACGGAAGGGGCCGGCGCGGACGCGGTTCTGGAGTGCGTCGGGCAGATGAGCGCCATCGCGACCGCGTTCAACTGCTGCCGTGGTGGCGGCACCGTTTCCTCCGTGGGCGTGCCCAGCAAGACAACCGCCGATTTTCCTTACCTGGAGGCCTGGACCAGAGACCTCACCTTTCGCTCCGGCTGCGCCAACGTGCACGCGTACATGCGGCCGCTGCTGGAGCTAATCGACGCGGGTCGCCTTCGGCCCGAGCGCATCATCAGCCACCGGATGAAGCTGGAGGAAGCAACCGAGGCTTACCGGTTGTTCGACCAGCGGAAAGCCACAAAGATCGTCCTGACGCCCTGACGGGAAGGCCATGGCGGATCGCAGGAGCAAGGTTTCGCTCGGAGCCTCCGACAGCGCCGAAGCCCTTCCGCAGCAGCCGGCGAGATTGTCCGCATTCTGTACGCCTCGTCCGTTTAGGATCTTGGCATAGGGGCACAGGCGGATCACGGCGGAGATCTTCTACCTCGACTCCTGCGGCATGCATCGCCCCCACCCGCTAGCTGACCTCCGCTTCGCCGCCGCTATGATGTGCCGGTGGCCCGCCGCCGCCCCATGGTCTCAGAGGGTCCGCTCGAGGGAAGTCTTGGTGAAACCGCAGCGCTGGTGGGAGGTTCACCGCCAGCTAGCCCCGCTCGCGCCCAGGCCGGCCCGTCGAGATCGCGACGCCACGCTGACCAGCGATCGGTGAGCAAGCGCTCCAAGCCGGCCGAACCTGCCGCAAACGGTGAGCAGGCCGCCGCCCAAATTCGGGCGCAGGCTGAGGTCGCCGGCCACGCCCGCTTGGATGCGCTGCCAGGCGCAAGCCCCTTCCCGCCCATCGCGGACTACGCCTTCCTGTCCGACTGCGAGGTCAACGCTCTGGTCGCCCCCAGCGGACGCGTGGAGTGGCTTTGCCTACCGCGGCCGGACGGTCCCAGCGTCTTCGGAGCCATGCTCGACCGGGCTGCCGGCAGCTTCCGATTCGGGCCCACTGGGTCGATGGTTCCGGCCGGCCGCCGCTATCTCCCCGGCACCTTGGTCCTGGAGACGACCTGGCGCACCCGCACCGGCTGGATGATCGTCCGTGACGCGCTCGGCCTGAGGCCGTGGTACCACGAGCACCGGCGCTCGGGGACACACCGGCGGCCGCCGACCGATCATGAGGCCGAGCACATGCTGGTGCGCACCGCCCGCTGCATCATCGGGAGCGTCGAGCTCAGCCTCGATTGCGAGCCGGTCTTCAACTACGGCGAGACGGGCGCCAACTGGTCATACGCGGGGTCGGGCTATGACGAGGCGGTCGCCTCCGGCGACAAGGCCGACATCCCGCTGCGGCTGGTGACCGACCTGCGGGTGGGCTTCGAGGGGCCCGGCGCCCATGCGACCAAGACTCTGCGCGAGGGCGAGACGGCCTTCGCCGCGCTCTGCTGGCCGCGCTCGCAGTTCTCCGCCTCTGACGAGTTCCTCGCCGAACACCCGCCGCCCAAGACCGCCGAGGAGGCCTTTCAGCGCATCGAGCGGACGGCCAATTTCTGGCGGGGCTGGATCAACCACGGAGTCTTCCCCGAGCACCCCTGGCAGAGCTACCTGCAGCGCAGCGCGCTCACCTTGAAGGGACTTACCTACGCCCCCACGGGCGCCGTGCTGGCGGCGGCCACCACCTCGCTCCCAGAGACTCCCGGGGGCGAGCGCAACTGGGACTACCGATACACCTGGATCCGCGACTCGACGTTCATGCTGTGGGGCCTCTACACGCTCGGCTTCGCGCGGGAGGCGAACGACTTCTTCTACTTCCTGGCCGACGTCGCGCAGGACTCCGATGACCTCCAGATCCTGTACGGCATCTCCGGCGAGAAGCACCTCGAGGAGCGGACCCTGGAGCACCTGTCCGGCTACGACGGCGCGCGACCGGTTCGGGTCGGCAATGGCGCCTACAGCCAGCGGCAGCACGACGTCTGGGGAGCGTTGCTGGACTCCGTCTACCTCCACACGCGCTCCCGCGACTACCTGCCGGAGCTGGTCTGGCCGATGCTGAAGCGGGCGGTCGAGGCTGCGATCGCCAACTGGCAGAAGCCAGACCGGGGCATCTGGGAGGTGCGCGGCGAGCCGCGCCACTTCACGGCCTCCAAGGTCATGTGCTGGGTGGCCGTCGACCGTGGCGCTCGGCTGGCGGAGCTGCACGGGAACGCCACCCTGGCCGCCCGCTGGCAGAAGGTCGCGGACGAGATCCACGCGGACATCTGCGCCCGGGGCGTCGACGAGCGGGGCGTCTTCGTGCAGCACTACGAGACCAAGGCTCTCGACGCGTCGGTGCTGCTGCTCCCGCTGCTGCGCTTTCTTCCCGCCGACGACCCCCGGATCAAGGCGACCGTGCTCGCCATCGCCGACGAGCTCACAGTGGATGGGCTGGTGCTGCGCTACAGGGTCGAGGAGACCGACGACGGCCTCAGCGGCGAGGAAGGCACCTTCGCGATCTGCTCGTTCTGGCTGGTTTCGGCGCTGGTCGAGATCGGTGAGGTCACGCGGGCCCGCCAGCTATGCGAGAAACTGCTCTCCTATGCCAGTCCGCTCCAACTCTACGCGGAGGAGATCGACGCACGAAGCGGCCGTCACCTAGGGAACTTTCCGCAGGCCTTCACCCACCTGGCCCTGATCAATGCCGTGATGCACGTGATACGTGCCGAGACCGGTGTCGACACCGGCCAGTTCACCCCGCTCGGTTCCCCTCGCACCTGATACACGCTCAATCGATCTCGGGGGCCGGCTCGCCCCTGCCGTACTCAGCGTGATCAAGGGCGATCAGATAGCCACGAGCTCGCTCACAGAGCGGGTAGGCGGTTACCATCTCCCAGAAACGGTGGCTGTGATTGTCCTCGACCAGGTGCGCCAGCTCGTGCACGAGCACGTAGTCACGCACCCAGCCCGGCATCTCCGCCAGCCGCCGCGAGAGCCGGATCACCCCTGAGTCCGGGCTGCAGGAGCCCCAGCGACGGTTCTGCGTGGCGAAGGTGACGGATGTCCAACTCAGGCGGCCGCCGAAGTAACCACTGTTCAGTTCCCGCGCGCGGTCTTCGAGCTGCGCATCGCCCGGCCTGGCGCGGCGGCGCTGCCGCTCGATCCGCAGCCGGAGTCTCCCCACCCAGCGCTGCCGCTCCGCCGCCGGCATCCAGGCCGGCACCCGCACCTCCAAGACGCCCCCGACCATGCGCGCCGAAACGGTTCTCCGCCGGCGGTTGGACGGAACCACCCGCACCGGTGTCTCGGCGGCCTCCGAGGGCGGCAACGCCTGGCCGGCGGCCGCGGACGATCTGGGTTCCATGCGCCGCCCATGCTAGCCAGCCCCCAGCCCGATGTCAGCCTGTAAAGGTCGCCGGCTCAAAGGCGCCCACCCTCTTCACAGTCCGCTCTTCGACAGCTGAGTAGCCGCCATGAAGCCTGCGCTGATCCTCAGATCGACGTCCTTCAGCTGTCCACAAACGGATGTAAATGCCGAGTACCGAGAGCGAACCTAGCCAGCCGGTCACCCTGACTGGTCCCGCAAGCAGGAATGGGCTCAGAAAGAAAGTACCCGACCCTGCGTCGACCGCCCATGCGCCAATCACCGCTCCGGCGCTGCTTAGTTCTTGCCCCAATCCTCCCATTGCAGGTGGGGCACTCGGTCGAACTCAGCCACGTTTGCCGTAACAAGCCTGGCGCCGCGCGAGACTGCCTGTCCGGCGATCAATAGGTCGTAGGCGCCAATCGGCTGTCCCGCGGCCTCCAACCCCGCCCTGATCCAACCGGCGGAACGGGCGTCCTCTGCCTCCACATCGAGAATCTCTACAGGGCCGGCGAGGAAGGCCTCCAGTCGCTCGGTGTTCATTTCACGCCGCGCGCTCTTGGCGACCCCGTACCACAACTCAAACAGCACCACCGACGAGGTGGCGACCTCCTGACCGTCAGACGTCATTCGCTGGAAGCGAGTTCTCACCTCGCTTGGCCATCCGTTGATGAGCGCAATGCAGGCGTTCGTATCAAGGAGATAGGTCACTCGAATAAGTCCTCGACTGGGGTTTCAGGTTGGCCGCGGCCTTCCGGTAAGAACGGTTCGGGCCCAAACCTATCGAGTTCTGTAAACCATGTCGCAACGTCCAGGATCGGCTCCAAGAGGACCCCCCGACCCGCCCGCCGTACGCGGACGCTGTTTCCCTCGAACCTGAAATCCCGCGGCAGTCGTACGGCCTGACTTCGACCATTGCGGAAGAGCTTTGCAATGCCTACCTTTCCCATTAGAGTCCTCCTGGCATACTTACGTGATCTAGACTAGTAGTATAGACCAAGGGAGGATCAACGCCACTTAGTCCAGGCCGAGGGGGCGGCGGCGTCCGGCCGCTTCGGCGCAGGGCTCCGGTGGCGCCCAAGCACTGATGCCCACGCCGGCATCGCGGAAGTGAACCCAGCTGGGCGACTGTAGGATCAGGCTGCCCACGCAGAGGTCGCCGATTGCGCCGGCCGTGTTGGGAGGAGCAGCAAGAACGCAAAGCCGGCCGGCTGAGCCGGCAGCAGCAGCGCGACCCCGAGCAGATCGAGCACTATCAGGGGGGGCCAGGCCGACTGTGAGGTAGCGATTCCTGGAGAAGCACTGCTCGGGACAGCACACATACAACAGCGGCATTGCGCCCTTCAGGGACGCCCCTAGGCGGGGCCTTCCTCATACGCCATGAACACGAGCGCGCGCACTGCCTCGTGGGCGGTGATGCCGGCAACCAGCGCAAGCGGGATGACCACCGGATTGAACGGAGGATTGAACGGAGCCACAGGGTGCAACCTTAGGAGCAGCACTCCGAAAGCAAGAGCGGCGATGAATCCGAGAGCTACTCCGACCAGCGTGATCGCAGCCGCGACGTTGCTCCCGATCTCGAACCGCCAGAGCTCGGACCACTCGGGTGGCCGGCCCTCCTCCCTTGCGGGCAGCATACCTCCGGCAACACGCCACGCCCTGTCCCGGAGGAGCCGCGGGAGCCCCGCGCCGATTACGCGCGCATAGGTCCGTCCGCTAAAGCGGTATGTTGCCGTGCTTACGGGCTGGGCGGTCGACCTTCTTGCGCAGGCACAGCTTCAGCGCGTTGATCAGCTCCCGGCGCGTGTCGCGCGGCTCGATCACGTCGTCCACATAGCCCCGCTCGGCCGCCACGTATGGGTTGGCGAAGCGGGCGATGTACTCGGCCACCAGCTCCGCCCGCCGCTCGGCCGGGTGGGGATGGGCGGCCAGCTCCCTGCGATAGATGATGTTCACCGCCGCCTCCGGTCCCATCACGGCGATCTCGGCCGAGGGCCAGGCCAGGTTCAGGTCGGCTCCCATCTGCTTTGGTGACATCACGCAGTAGGCCCCGCCGTAGTTCTTTCGCGTGATCACGGTCATCTTCGGGACGGTGGCCTCGGCGTACGCGTAGAGCAGTTTGGCGCCGTGACGGATGATGCCCTCGTGCTCCTGCGCGGTGCCGGGCAGGTAGCCCGGCACGTCGACCATCGACACGATCGGGATGTTGAAGGCGTCGCAAAAGCGGATGAAGCGCGCTGCCTTGATCGACGCCTTGATGTCGATGGCGCCGGCGAGCACCTTCGGCTGATTGCCCACCAACCCGACCGTGTGCCCGCCCAGCCGGCCCAGCCCCACGACGATGTTCTGAGCGAAGAACGGCTGCACCTCGAGAAACTGGCGATCGTCAAGCAACCGGGTGATGAGCTCCCGCATGTCATAGGGCACGTTGGGGCTGTCTGGCACCAGCGTCTGGAGCTCGGGATCGGCCCGCTCCGGGTTGTCCTCGCTGGGCACGACTGGCGGCGGCTCGCCGTTCCAGGCCGGCAGGTAACTGAGCAGCCGTCGGACATCGGCCCAGCACTGGTTTTCGGTCTCTGGCATGAAGTGGCCGACGCCCGAGAGCGTGTTGTGCACATCGCCGCCGCCCAACTGGTCGAAGGTGACCTCCTCGCCCGTCGTCACCTTCACCACCTCGGGCCCGGTGATGAACATGTAGCCGGAGCCGCCCACGATGTAGATGAAGTCAGTGATCGCCGGCGAGTAGACCGCTCCCCCCGTGCAGGGGCCGGCGATGACGCTCAGCTGCGGGATCACGCCCGAGGACTGAACATTCCGGAAGAAGATGTCGGCGTAGCCGGCCAGTGCGACCACGCCCTCCTGGATGCGGGCGCCGCCGGAGTCGTTGATACCGATGATCGGCACCCGGTTGCGCAGCGCCAGCTCCTGCACCTTCACGATCTTCTCGGCCGTCACCTCGCCCAGCGAGCCGCCCAGCACGGTGGGGTCGTAGGCGTAGACGCAGACCTCGCGGCCGTCGATGGAGCCGAAGCCCGCGACCACCCCATCACCCGGCACCCGCTTCGACTCCATCCCGAAGCCGGTCGCCCGGTTGGTGGCGAACATGTCCAGCTCGACGAAGCTGTCACGGTCCAGCAGCGCGGTGATGCGATCACGCGCGTCAGGCTTGCCCTGCTCCCGCCGCTTGCGGGCCGCCTCGTTTTCCTGATGCAGCACCTGATAGCGGCGGTTGCGGTACTGGTTGATCCTCTGCTCGCTGACGCCGGACGGCCGCACCTCGGCCGCCGGCGTTGGATCCAGCTCGCGCCGGGTCCGCCGGACGGCGCTGAGCTGAGGCTTCCGCTGATCCATCCCAGGCCCCATGGTAGGCCGCGCCTTAACCTGTTCGCTCCGGCCGCTGAGCGAATCGCGGCAGCCGATCACCCAACGCTAGAGGAGAGAAGACATGCCCATCAACGACGAAGTTCGCTTCACCTGGATCGGTCACGGCACCTGGCTGGCGCGCAGCGCCCGGGGCAAGCGGATCCTGCTCGACGCCTGGGTGATGCACAACCCGGTCGCGCCCGAGCATCTGAAGAAGATCGACAGCCTGGACCTGATGCTGATCACGCACGGCCACGGCGATCACACCGGCGACGCGCTGGAGATCGGCCTCGGCACCCGGCCCACGCTGATCGCCATCCTGGAGACCGTCGCCGTGCTGACGAAGCTGGGCTTCCCCGGTGACGGCAACATCGGCATGAACAAGGGCGGCACCGTCGAGGTGGACGGCATCAAGATCACCATGGTCGATGCCCGCCATTCCGGCGGCATCGACGCGGGCGAGGACAAGGTCTACGGCGGTGATCCGGCCGGTTTCGTGATCGAGTTCGAGAACGGCTTCACCATCTACTTCGCCGGCGACACCGACGTCTTCATGGACATGAAGCTGTTCGGCGAACTGCACCGGCTCGACGCGGCCTTCCTGCCGATCGGCGGCCACTTCACCATGGATCCCAAGAGGGCGGCCAAGGCCGTCGAGCTGCTGGGCGTCAAGACGGTGGTGCCCATGCACTTCGGCACCTTCCCCCTGCTGACCGGCCGGCCGAGTCAACTCCAGGAACTGGTCGGCCCCGGAGTCAAGGTGCTTGACATCCAGCCTGGCGCCGAAGTCTGAGCCGGGTCGGCCTGAGACGGGAGCCAGGAGCGAGCGTAACGTTCGCTGGGGCGCATGGCAAGCAGCTTCAGGTACTCGCAGTGGGACGGTAGCCAGCTCCACGAGGAGCTCGATCCCGAGCGGACCCTGGACGCCCTGGCCGACGATCTGATGAGCTACGGCGACCTGAGCGCCGCGCTCCAGCGCCTGAACCGCTGGGGCAACGGTGACCTCGCCGGCCTGGAGAAGCTGCTCCAAGATCTGCAGAAGAAGCGGGAGCAGGAGCTCGCCCGCTACAACCTCGACACGGCGGTCGACTCGATCCGCGAGCAGCTCCAGCAGGTGGTCGATCAGGAGCACGCGGGCATCGAGCGCAAGCTCAGCGAGGCACCACCGGACAGCCGCCGTTTGTTGGAGCGGATGGCCAAGCAGCGCCGGGACAAGCTCGACCGGCTGCCCGACGACCTGGGCGGCCGCGTCAAGGCGCTGCGCAACTACGAGTTCATGGATGAGGGCGCTCGGGAGGCGTTCGAGAAGCTCATCGCCCAGCTCCAGCAGCAGGTCATGAACCAGATGTTCCAGGGCATGAAGCAGTCCATCTCGCAGATGACTCGGCAGGACGTGGGTGCGGTCCGGGAGATGGTGCGGGACCTGAACGCCATGCTGGAGGCACGGCAGCAAGGCCGCCAGCCGAACTTTGAGGGCTTCATGCAGAAGCACGGCCACTTCTTCCCACCTGGAATCGAGAGCTTGGACCAGCTGCTGGAGCACCTGCAGCGGCAGATGGCGCAGATGCAGTCGATGCTGCAGTCGATGTCACCCGAGGCGCGGGCGGAGCTCCGGCGCATGATGGACGAGCTGCTTCAGGACGATTCGGTGCGTCTGGAACTGGCCCGGCTGGCTGGTCTCATGCAGCAGATGGCGCCTCCCTCCGAGCTGAGCGAACGCTATCCCTTCTTCGGGGACGAGCCCGTCTCGATGCAGCAGGCGATGGGTGTGATGGACCAGCTGCAGCAGATGGACCGACTGGAATCGCAACTCCAGCGGGGCGGATTCCGGCTGGATGACGTCGACCCCAGCCTGGCCGAGAGCCTCCTGGGCCCGGAGGCACGCCGGGAGCTGGACCGTTTGCAGCAGGTCTCGCGAGTGCTGGAAGAGGCCGGCTACATCGAGCGCAAGGGCCGCCGGCTGGAGCTGACCCCCAAGGCCATGCGCCGGATCGGCAAGGGCGCACTGAAGGACATCTTCGCCCAGCTCAAGAAGAGCCAGGTCGGCCAGCACAAACTGCGCGCTGGCGGCTTGGGCACCGATGCGGCGGACGAGTTGAAGCGGTATGAGTACGGTGATCCCTTCCTGCTGGACATGAAGGAGACGCTCTTCAACGCCATCCAGCGCGAGGGTCGTGGGGTGCCGCTGCGAATCCAGCCGGCCGACTTCCAGGTCCACCACACCGAGCACGCCACCCAGGCCTCCACGGTGCTGATGATCGACATGAGCCGCTCGATGTTCCTGCGCGGCTGCTTCCTGGCAGCCAAGAAGGTCGCCATCGCGCTGGATGCTCTCATCCGCTCCCAGTTCCCGCGGGACAGCCTCTACGTGATCGGCTTCTCCAACACGGCGGTCCAGCTGAAGCCGCAGAACCTACCGGGTCTAGCGCTGAACGACTACGTCTACGGGACGAACATGCAGCACGGCTTCCAGGTGGCCCGCTCTCTCCTGGCGCGGCACCGTGGCAACCGGCAGATCGTGATGATCACAGACGGCGAGCCGACCGCCCACCTGGAGGAGGGTGGCCAGGTCTTCTTCCACTACCCGCCGACGTTCCGCACGATGCAGGAAACGCTGAAGGAGGTTCAGCGCTGCACCCGCGACCACATCGTCATCAACACCTTCATGCTCGAGCGCAGCCCATACCTGGCCGAGTTTGTCAGCCAGATGACACGCATCAACAAGGGCCGCGCGTTCTTCGTGGCACCCGAGCGGCTGGGGGAGTACGTGTTGCTGGACTTCGTCTCCGGCAAGCAGCACCGCCGCTACACGCGAGCGGCGGGCTAGAGCGCTTCAGCTGCCGACTTCGCGGTAGCGCATCGCCATTACACCCACCGCCGTGCCGGCCACGATGACCACGGTCAGCGTCCACAGGCCGGGCCAGTTGACGCCCTCGGTGAGCGGGTTGCCGTAGAGACGGAAGACGGACAGGTCGAGCGCCCAGTCCGGCCACTTGAACAAAGGCCCGAGCTGGAGCAGGAAGTAGCCGGCCACCGCCAGCGCCGACAGCACCGGCACCGCCAGCCGCGGCACGCGAGCGATGAGCGCAGCCCCGAGCGCGCCGAACGCTAGGGCCATGGGCACCAGGAGCGCGGTGGCCAGGACGAAGCGGCCGGCGTCGAGGTGCACTCCCTGGCTCGGCGCGCCCACCGCCACCACGAGGGACCCCATGGTCGCCAGGGCGGCCGCCGCCACCGCCAGGGTCCAGAACCGCTCCGCGACCACCCGCCAGCGGGGAATGGGCTGGGCAATCATCATCTCCAGCCGGCCCTCAGCGTCGTCGGCGGCCCAGCGAGAGACCTGCAGGATCGCGTAGATCACGACCAGCAGACCGGCGATGCCGAACCAGAACAGCCCGAGCATCAGCAGGTTCGGGTCGTGCGTCCCGGCGAAGCGGAAGTAAGCCGGGTACGAGCGAAGCAGGTCGCCGGCCGCGCGTGTGAGCGAGGTCATGTACGCACCGATGAGGGCCGTGCCGGCGAGCCACGCCGCCAGGCCAACCCGCTGTTCGTAGAGGGCGCTCAGGACCGGGATGCGCAGGAGGGGGTTGCCCGAGGGCGCGAAAACCGCCCGGCGCGCCACCGGGCCTCGGCGCCAAAGAGGCGCCAGCAGGTCGCGGCGCCGAAAGGCGAGCGCGGACGATGCGCTCAGGGCCACGGCGATGCCGACGAGCGCGCCGGTGGCGGGCGCATCGAAGCGGCCGCCTGGGGCGAGCGCGGTCGTTCCGTTGTAGAGACTGAACGGCGAGAGCCGCTCCCAGCCGTGCAGCGAGTGCAGCCGCGCGGCACTGTCCAGGAGGAAGAGCGCCAGAAGCGAGATGCCACCAAGGGCCATCGCGCCGCGGCGGCTGCCGGCCAGCTGGGCCGCCAGCAGGCCGGCGCCGAAGCAGCACAGGACGAGCGCCCAGAGCGCCAGGCTGACCTCCATCAGGCCGGTCAGATCAAGCGTCTCCCGGACCGAGGCCGCGCCGGCCAGAGCGCCGACGGTGCCGGCCAGCACCACTCCGGCGGCCGCCAGCGCGAAGGCCGCCGAGCGTACCGCGACCAATCGCATCCGTCCGACGGAGGCGGCGAGCCAGACCTCGAGCAGGCCGCGCTCCTCCTCATTGCGAATGGCGCCCGTCGCCGCCAGCAGGGCCCAGAACCCAACCATGACGCCCAGAAAGCCGTAGGCGCGCCACTGGACGTAGCCGCCCAGCGACTCGGGGTGCACGGGTAGTGGGACCAGGTAGGCGACCTGCGTCGCCAGAACGCTCATCTGGTGCCCGAAGGCGGCCCGCCCGATCGGGGTATGGCCGGCGCCGGCCGAGTAGGCGCCGCTCTGCACGGCCGTGTCCAGGAACACGATGAGGGCCGCGACCAGGAAGCCCGCGCGGTGGGCGCGCAGCGCGATCCGGAGCATCAGCGCGCCTCCGCCACCTCGGACCGGGTCGCAGGCTCCCGCTCATCACGGTAGTAGGTCAGGAACACCTCCTCCAGGCTCGGCTCGCGGCTGACCATGTTCACCACCTGGCCGCGCTGCAGGGCTGCGAGCAGCGGGCTGAAGCCACCGCGCACCGAGCAGGTCAGGCGCTGGCCCTCGACCCTGAGGTCGATCACGCCGGAGGCCGCTTGGACCGCCGCGCCGGGCACCTCGCCCGCGAAATCCACCTCGATGTGGTGGAAGCGCAGATGGTGCAGATCCTCCAGCCGGGCCACCTGGACCAGCCGGCCGTGGCGGACGATGCCGACGCGCTGGCAGACGCGCTCGACCTCGCCGAGGATGTGGGAGGAGAGGAAGATGGTTGCGCCGCGCTCCCGCGCCTCCTCCACCAAACGATAGAACTCCTGCTGGTTCAGCGGATCCAGGCCGCCGGTCGGCTCATCCAGCACGAGGAGGCGAGGGTCGTGCATGAAGGCGAGGATCAGGCCGAGCTTCTGCTTGTTGCCCCGCGAGTACTCGCGGAAGCGGCGGCCCAAGTCCAGATCGAGCCGCCCGGCGAGTGCCGCCACGCGGTTCCGATTCAGGCCGCCGCGCAGCCCCGCCACGTAGCTCACCACCTCGCGACCTCGCAGGCCGCCGAACTGCGGCAGCTCGCCCGGCAGGAAGCCGACCAGCCGCTTCACCTCGACCGGCCGCGCCTGGCAATCGACCCCAAAGACCTCGGCCCGCTCGCGCGCCGGCCGGATCATATCCATGAGAAGCCGGATCGTGGTCGTCTTGCCCGCCCCGTTCGGGCCCAGGTAGCCGAACACCTCTCCCGGCGCCACCTCGAGGTCCAGGTCGAACAGACCGCGGCCGCTGCCGTAGTCCTTGGTCAGACCCTCCGTCCGGATCGCGGTGGTCATCGTTCCCGCCCTTCGCGCCAGCGGCGCAGGATCAGATCGACCTCGTCGATCGCCATGCGGTAGAAGTCGCTCATCCCCTGCAGCCGGGCGCGGACGGTGGCCGAAGGTGTCCCGCGAGCCCCCGTCTCCAGCAGTCCTGACAGAGCACGCAGGAGGGTGTTCCTGGCGACCATCATCTGGTCGTAGTTCTCCGATGCCTCGTAGAGGACGCGCCGGCTGCCCCGCTGGCCGATCCGGCGGGCCAGCGTACCCGCCTCCAGCTGGCGGGCCGCGACGCTGGCCCCGCTCTTGCTGATCTGAAGGTCGGCGGAGATGCGCTCCAGGCTCGCCGGTTCCGGGCTGAGCAGCAGATAGCCCCAGAGCCGTCCGGTCGTGAGCGG
>JAABUZ0100005182.1_pt1 | contig 17319 bp, 17 predicted proteins | sample 5562091 | NCBI WGS metagenome assembly JAABUZ01 (sample SAMN12813069, study PRJNA571459) | rock metagenome | isolation source: Antarctica rocks | place: Antarctica: Victoria Land, Linnaeus Terrace sud | collected 2015-12-21
GATGTGCATTAAAGTCTTCAATGATAATAACTTTTTGCTCAGAATTTAGTATAACTTTTGCTAATTCTCGCTCAATCGTGTATAATTGCTCGTCATCTGCGTTTTATGACTTTTCGTTGTAAATATTGAACAATAAAATTTCTTTCTAAATTTTATTGTTCGCTATTGATATCGCTTGCATATCTTCGCTATTGACTATGTCTGATCTTGATGTGCATGTAAATTTCTTTGCGTTTTTCGTAACAAATATCAGTACTCTGACACGAGTATTCTGAATATTTGATTTGATGCAGATAAACGACGAATGCGAAATTGTTATATTCTCTTCTCTCATTCATGATTCTTGTAGTATAACAATATTTGTCTTATTTTTCACAAATTTCATGCATGCGTGCATAATTTGCGTTGATCTTGCATAATTGTGCTGTAGAATTTGAATATTCAACGTGTTTGCAAAGCTTTTGTCATTTGCATTGTTTTGTGACATTTCGAATGCAATACTCATTATAATTTCGTGACTAGATGATCTTTTTGTGAGCTAATAGACTGAGCTGTCTGATATGTTTTGCATCTTACGCTATTTACGATGTGCGCATTTTGACAGTTGCAGCAATTCGAAATCATGTGATTGCATGATTGCTTGTCTTTGCACGTAAATAGTTAACATTTATGCTTTCAGATCTGATGATTTCGCTCGCAGTACAAGCATCTTGATGATCTGTTACATTTGTTTTGTAAATGTTCAAAGATTTGACATTTTTGACATTGATCATTTGATCAATAGTCTCTATATTCAACTGTTCGATATATTGATCTCGCAGCTAAGCGTCATTTTTTCAAATGTCTTTGTGCTTCTGCCTCGATTTTGAAAGCTAAAATCGTCGATGCGTGTTTATTTCGTGATCGGTTTTCGCTTTTGAATAATCATATAGAATTGATTATTAGTTTCAATTCGAGGTTGAAGAACTCTAATTCAGTTTTTAGATTTTTTATTTCAGTTTTCGTGTTGAAGATTTCGATTTTCAGACTGTGTATGACTATTTTGTGTCATTTCTCGTCTTTCTTAATGCTTTTAACATCAAAAACATGCTCTCATATTGCTCTTTGCGCTAGTAAGACATCTGCGATGTATTTTTTTGAGACTGTCAGAACAATGTTGTTTTCCTTTTGCGTTTTGACGAATCTCGCATTTCCATCGCCTTTAAAGTTCAGTTCTCATTTTTGAGATTGACAATGAGTCTTCTTTCGCGATACGATATTTCTTGTGATTTTGACGAGAATTTCTTGGTAACCAGGTTTCATTCGCCTGCATTTGCATTCGCATTTGCATTTGCATTTGCATTTGCATTTGCATTTGTGTTTGCATTTGCATTTGCGCTTGAGACTTGAGCTGCTTTTTGCACATATGTGAGCTTCTGCGTTGGTTTTTGCGAATTTTGCATGACTTGCGACGTTTGCGAAACCTGCGCCTTCTACGAGATTTGCGAATTCTCTGTCATTTGCTTTGTATTGATTTTCTTTTTGATGTTTTCAGCATTCTGTTGAATCAATTGTAGAATGATTTTCAGTTTGTTGTTTGTTTGACTTTGAAGTTGATCAATTTGCTTCTGAATCAAGTTTTCTATGCTTTCATCACATGCTCTTTGAATGTAGATTAAGCTATAACTTATAGTCTCTTTCTGTTCTGATATTGCTTGTCTTAGCTGATTGACTGCAAATTCAATTCTTTCGCGCAGTCTTTTTATCTGCATCTTTTTAGAGATGACATCGTAGCACTTGCTAGTACTAACTTCGATGCTAACTTCTTTTTGCGAACTTTTCATCGCTTTTCGCTTTTTCATTTCTTTGAATTTCACAATCGCTCATGTTTGCTCTTTTTGCTGCGAATTCACATTTCGCAAATTGATTGTATTCTTGTCATTATGCGCATTTGCATGTGAATTTAGCATTAATGCATCAAGTGAACTAAACATGTATTGCGTTTTTCTATTTGCTGATGTGAGCGATTTTTGTTGACTGCAAAATAAATCGACAATGTTGTTCTGCAGTTGTTTGCTTGTTGATGAACTCATGCTAAGTTCATCTCATAGATTTATTTCAATTTCTAACGTTGACTTTTTAAATTCTATCGTTGACATTTTGAATTCTGACGTTAAGCTATTGCTTTCGCTGAGTTTCGCGTTAATGTCTGCGAAATGAGAGAAAGAAGAGCGCATGAAGCGACTCTTTATATTTCTTTTCATAGAGAGTTTTTTTGAGTTTCAAGCTTTGAACTTCTAGAAAATTCACTTGACATCACTTAAATATTTCTTTAATCTCTTACTCAGAGCGTTTCACTTAGACAGTAACTTTAGTGTAAAGATCTTTCAATTTCTATTTTGAAATTTGCAATAGATCATCTTCTATTATTGACTTATGTCAGATGAAAATGATATAAATCTAGTCTGCAAGAGTCTAGATTACTCTTTTTTGATAGAAAATGTCTGACGCAATTGCTTTATATTTCATGTATTGAAGTAGTTGCTTTATCTCGCTCAGAATAGTAATGACTGATCTCGACTTATTGTCTTGCACGTCAAGAAAAGATAAAACAGATAATGATTTGATAAGAAACGCTGTACTTCTCTGAAACAACGTTGTTCTCTGTGCAATCTTCAAGCACAAAAGAGTTCGATTTCGATTTTTGCGTTAGCACTCAGTCTTCTGTGCTGTTTTGAAGTCGATTGATGACTTGTTCTTTTCATGTGAGTTTGCTCTTCGATTTATCAATCAAATTACTATCTGAATTGATGATTCTTTCTTCTGCGTTGATGAACTTTCGTTTCGTCGTCGATTTTAATCTGCGTAAGCGCGAAAATTTTCAATTTTCGATTTTTGACTTGCGACGCAGTCATCTGTGAAGCTATTGAGTCGAATGAGAGCTTGTTTTGATCGTACGATTGTGCTCTATAACTTGTTGATCGATTTGATATATCATATGCTTCGATAGATTGCTGTCATCAATGCGTCTATTCAATCTCTGAAATGCTGCTCATTAAGATCATTCATGAAAAAAGATAGCATTAAAGCTAATTTAATGTCTTCAACTTGATTCAGAAGAAAAACATCATGCAAATCAGAACGCATTCATCGCAAAGAATGTACAGAAATTGAAGACATCAGTTCAACTGCTTAACAAGCAGCTGCAAACACAGAGAAGCACACGTCTTTCAACGAAAATCACGTCATGAGTGAACATGACAAGAGAAGAAACAGCAATGAGAAAGTAACATTTCAAAGATAATTTGTTGTTGCTTTGCAAGAAAAAAGAAGTCATGATTAAAATAATGAATAGAAGAGAAATAAAAGAAATACAGAAGAAGTTGATTAAGCAAATTCTACAGAGAATTGCAAGCATGTTGACAGATCAAAGAAATCTAATCATGTCACTTTGCAAGCTGAGTAGCGATGATATCTCTCTTCACGCAGTTAGTTCAGATGCTTGAGCAAATCTGAAAAAGACTCAAACATGAGCAAAAGAAATCATGAGCTCAACATGTGTAACATGTTGAATCTTTGCAATGTTGACACATGAAATACATATTACAATAGACATAAATAATCAGAAAAAGATCATTGAAAGATTGATAAAAAATAATGTAAAACTTCATGAAGATTTGAAAGTTTTAAGAATAATTTGACTTAAGAGAATAGCAAAGAGTGAAAAGACTCATTCATTACTCATTGTAAAGATCATGATCAAAGAAATGATAAATTGATTAATGAACATAAGCATGTTGAACTTGTATCAAGAATGTGCATGCAAGCTATTTAAAAAGAACTGTCACATCACATAATGCTTCAGATGTCATGCATTTAATCACATGACTAAGTTCTGCAGAAAGAATCAACGCTGCAAAAAGTGCGCAGACAAGCATCACATCAAGAAGTGCATGATGTCTTTAAATAAAAGATGTTGCATCAATTGCAATGAAAATCATGAACTTTGAAAACACATCTGTTTCAAGTGATAACAGCAGATGAAACAAATGTTTAAAATTTATAAAAATAGATCATTCAGATATTCTAAGATATTTAAATACAATTATGCATTCTTCTCACTGTTTCTGAACTCTTTAGATTCAATGAATTTTTTGAATTCAGTAATAATCATGTTGAAAATACACAGTTGAGTCGCTGATAAATCAATCTGACAGATAGTAGAGATAAAGAAGAAATGAGTTGATTTTTTCTCTTACGTAAATAATGATTCAGACGAGACGACATCTGAGCAGACTCAGAAATGTTCAATCAGAAAGCAAGAAAGACTCTCAATGATCAAAAGCATATAAAGAGTCTTCTCATTGTAAAGTCAACAACAGTTATGAATAACTTTATGATAAAATAATCTTTTCTACAAATTCTACAGTACAACATCAGAAAGTCATTAAAAATTCAAGAATCATTTTTAATTAACAAAGAAGTTTGCAAATTCAACATAGTAATTATACAGAAGCAAGATCACAACAACAATGAGATCAGTGATGAAACTCATTTGTACATGATGCTGACTATGAATTTATTGTCTAACTACAGTAAAGTCTAAAGACTATCAAAAGTTTGAACAACATTGAGATGCTGCGTGATGATGAAGCACTGTGCATTGATCACATGCAGAGTTTTCGCGATCGTGCAAACTTTAATAATCTCAATGTGCATGTTACAAAAGCAATCTGCATGCAGATAAGAAAGTCAAATAAAATGCAGAACTATGAGAGAAATCATTTATGAAAATCATTCAATTCAACATCTCATGATTGTGATAACAAGAACTGAAACAGAACACTCTTGTGTTTGATCTGTTGAAAATAATTAGTAGAAAGAACTTAAATCACAAACATTCTTTAAATTTACATGTTAACTATGTATAAATCTTGTTAAGATTGCATGTTTATTATTACAATATAAGCAACTTATGAGTCTCATTAAGTTCAACACAAGCAAACTTGAGAATTTCATTAATATCATTTAACAGACGTTTAAATACAGACATTCTATATGTAAATGATATGCTGATGAGAAGACTTCATTAAGAGAAGAGAAATACAAGCAAGTTAGTAAAGAATGATTGAACTATGTTGTCTGATTAAAAGTGTAACATATGAACATTTTTGCAAAATATAATTGATCTACATAAGAAAGATTTCTACAAATAATGTGAAACAGATGAGTTGCATGCTTTATAAGTGAAGCAAGCATCTGCAAAATGTAATATACAATGATGACAACTGTTGATCTTAAGAATCTCATTTCTTCACTGAGTTTTGACTTTTGAATATCTTGATGATAAAGTCAATCTCTAGTTGAAAACATCATCTGTATAGTTCAAGAAAACAGTAACACATGTTGATGTAATTAAAGAAGAAATCGACTGCAATATACATATGTATTGCAGATGAAATGTTTGCAACTTATGCTTAAGAAGTAAACTGTTGAAATTTGAGCAGTGAGAAATCTCATTTCTTTTGAACTGTGAATCTGTTCTAAGAAATTCTCTCTGAGTAATCTCTTGTGTCTAAGAGAAAAATCAGCATAGAGATCATGCTTTATGTATGTTGCATGCAACGTATACAACATATTTTCAATAAACATTATTGAAAACAAAAAAGCAGATCAATTGATCAAAATTGCTGCTCAAGAAGTATCAATTATCAACAACATGAAAGCAATCATCATAAGTTTCGTCAAAAAGCAAATTTGCAAAAAGATGAAATTACAATGATTAGAGATCTGAAAAAGCAGTATCAAAAAGAAAAATCAGTATCAAAAGATCATATCAAATGTGAATCTAAGTCATAAATCACTAAAAGAGCTGAGAAAAATTGATAGACTAACGTTTTCAATCTTTATTTAGCTGAAAATGAAACATGACTATTTCAAGAGTTATTTGCATTGATTATCAGAGAATAAGTTGAACAAATGCTATGAAATATGCAATGCAAGACAAATGTTGAAGCATTTACTGCTGAACTGCAGACATTATAGAGCAAAGCAGAGAAAGCTTAAGAAAAAAGCTCAGCTCAAAAACACAGACATCATATTGTGTAATAATTGAGTTTACTAGATGAATAGACGAGATCTATAAGAGTGATATGACAATGTGATATTCTAAGTAGACACAGAATGAATATATATTATGATAGAGTTAATTATTAAGAAGTTCTCAATAACTTAAGAAAATCGATCAACTATAAAGAGTTTATCAAGCATTGTCAAGTTGAATACAACATAATTCATGACATATTAAGTTGAAAATATGACGTAGTCTAAATGATGTCTTGACAAAGTCATAAAGTTTCAAAGCTAACTCAGATCTGATCTTTGATTCAGTTTCTGACTTTAGTCTTTGATTTAATCTTTATGAGTCAATTCATCATGACAATTGTCTTCTTTTCTAAGTGAGTTCATTCTTGATTTCAATAATTAATGTCTTTGTTTACTCTGATAAACGATGACGTGCACTCATTAATTCACTCTAGAAGCTCTTGATAAAAATCTTCAAATCTTTGTGAGAAAACAAGAAAAAGAGAAACTTTCAATTGAATGATGATTCGTCTTTGATTATAATGCGTATAGATGACATTATAAATAGTATATGTGATGTGTAGTTGATGTAGACGACAGCAATGATGACGTGTAAATAGCACATAAACATTGTTTATCTTTTGAGTAAATGATGTTGTTGAGACGATAAAGCGTAGACAAGAGTGAATAATAATTGTTGATTTGTTTATTGCTCTTTCAATTTCTCTCAACTTCTCATTTTCTTCAACTTCATCTTTTTTCAATCATGATTGTATTTTTATCATTGTATGATTACTTTTGACAAACTTTGAGTATATCTGTATCGTAAAAGTAAGAGATCTAGATCATGAGTTGTGAATGCGCAGTGATGCTCAAAGAGAGTCGTAAGATGATGAAGTTAACTGATGATCAAGTCAAGATCATTATGAAAGTAAGTGATGTCACAACTTGAAGTTTCACGACTATTACTGCGACTAACAGTATCATAAGTCTGCTCAAAAGACATTGATCAGACGTGATGATCATGATGCTGCTGATGCTGAATCACTCATAATGATGCAGATATCATTAAATTCTGATCGAGAGTTCATCGCTTCTACTATTCAAACTTTCAAGTATATCTCAGTTATCAAAGAGAAAATTCAAAAGACAATGAAAGAAGAAATGATCATTGATGCTTCGTCAATGATCTTGTCAAACTCACAGACTTCGCGAAATCAAAAAACGATGATAAGATTTGCTTATCTCACTTCTTGATGTCATTACTAATGTTTTTCAGCTGTCAATTGTGAAAATGAGCAAAAGAAGCATTGCTGATTTTGAAATTCTAGATAGAATAATTTGTATAAAGTGTGCTCAAGTTTTACACATCGAGAATAAAGCATCGCTGTGTGATGTCATCTTTCAAAGAAAGACAATGTACAAGAAGTGTGCTCACTATGTGAATAATGAGAATTTCTGTATTGCAATGAATATACTTATATGATACATTTGCTAAATGCTCATAATTTGATATTTAGATTTTTGACATTTGCATTTTGATTGTCAATAAATTCTTTCATCTGCAGAAAATTCATGATAGTGCAATTGAGAATGAAGAAGAGAATGTCGCTTTGAAGACATTCACTGCTCATCAGAAAATTCTTTATAAGAAATTGATGACAACGACTCGTGTGAAGAATCATCTTGAGAAGATTCACAAACTCAAGTCTCTAAAGATTCAAAAGTTTATTCTCAAAGAGATGATGACTGTCAATGACATTGTTAGAGAAATTCTGAATGTAAAGCGCTTTGTGATATATTCAATCTCAATTATATATCATTTTATCAACATTTTTAATTGTTCTGATATATTTTAGCACAATCTGTCATCTTTCAAATCTCTGTCTTTGCATCTCAATGTAAATCTGACAATGAGAAAGAAGAAGAAGTTTGTGATCTTGTTTCATGTGAAAGATGTTTGATGTTTGCATGATGTTTGCGCTCTCTTGTTGAGCGCATTTAAGCGTCTTTGCACTTTCTTTTTCTGTCTGTTGATTTACATATGTGATCATCTCATTAGAGAGCGAAACTATCATAATACAGTGATTCTTCTTTTCTAATAATGAGTTTATGCTTGAAAGTGAGTGATTATGCTTTTCACTCATGTTTCAGTCTCGTTTTGAAAGCTTCTATAAGCTTTGAGACATCTTTCATATCTTCGCTCAATATTCATTAATCATATTCAATGAGATATTCTTTTCATTGTATCTTATAATATAAGATTTTCTTTCTTTTTCGCTTCTGTAGAATCTTTTCTATCTTTCATTCTTGCTCATCATCAATAAGCTCAAGTACAAGATAATCAAGTATAGAATCATCATTTAGTCTACAATGATACAACTATAAAAAAGATACATGAAAGACAGAATGAACTTTATAGATGATTGAAAGATCAAGATAATACATCTGCTTGTTTATGAGTTCTTGTATATGAAAGAATTCTATCATTTTATTTGATAGTTTCTTACTCAACTTCTTCTGCTTCAGATTTTTTGCTGATAGCATGACTAAATCATCGACATTAAAGAACTTAAACTTATGTTTTTGATTATAGTACTTTGTCTGAGCATTGATCGCGTTTTATTATCATTGCGTCAACGTGTTTTACACGTCTTGCAGTATTTCAACGCGTTTTTTTGCTGCTGACACTTCTTCTTTCATAGCATCATTCTCAATGTATATGTCAAAGATTGACTTATAGTCATACATGATTTTAAAGAGACTACAGCTCAACGAAGCGTGCTTCGTCTGATGATAAATGAACTCAACTATGAGTAGAAGCATAGCTCAGTCATCTTGCTTTTTGAAACAATACACTCTTAGATAATGTTTCAACATTTAATTCTGTTATTCTGTCTGATCATCTGTTTGCAAATGAAAAGCGATGCTTAGTCGTCATTTCATCTTGACATGATAGCAGATCTCTGATCAAAACGCATTGATAAATAGATTATTTCTATTGATAACTATATCACTTGAAATCTCATATCTTAGAGCAATCTTCTTGAAGAACAACTTTGCTAACTCTACAACAGTCAGAGTTTTCTTCATAGACAGATAATGCATCATCTTTGTATAATGATTGACTATCACAAAAATCAAGTCATACACGACTTTTTTTCATTTACTAGACGACAGATCTGTTATGAAATTTATAGTGATTTCTTTTCATGAATCTGTGAATCAAGATAATGATCTTAACTCATCATATGATAGATGACGTTTCATCTTTACTCTCTGATAAATGTCACAAGTATTTATATACTCTTTGACATTCTTGATCATACTTTTTCAGTAATATTTGCAATCTAATAGCTCACTGATCTTGTCAGCATCAAAATGTCTTGCTAACAAGTTGTCATGATGACATTTCAACAGCTCTTCTCTGACAGAAAGATTTTCTGAAACATACAATGATTCATTGTACTTTATCATTTCTTAACTATTCAATGTTCAAGCTTCGACGTCACTTTTTTATATACTCGTCGTTTCATCTGCTTTTAATCTCACAGCAAATTTATCTTCTTGCTGTAAAATCTTAATGAGCTTGACTACAAATTTACTATTGAAGTTGTATGTTGTTTCATGAATTATCAGTACTTTGACAATTGCACATGAAACGAGTTGTTTGCAATCAACAGTTTCAGCAACAGAATTAAGCTGTTTCTCAAATACGTTGCAATCTTTATGAATCAACATTTCAACGTTTATGCTTCTTAAATTTGTTGATTCAAATTGAGAAATTCTACTTCTTAAGAAATGTACTTCATTTAGATGTATTTCTCACACTGCTAAAGTCATGATTCTCAGCAGCATACTTTTGACATGCATTGCTGAACATGTATTCATGTTTTCATTGACATTGTGAACAAACATCTTCTTGACTTTGTTAATCACTCATGTACAGTAGATTTCATCTTGCAATCTGCTTTTAACATGTTTCACTTAATATTTTCGTTCATTGACACTGTGAATGAACATCTTCTCGACATCATTAATCACTTGTGTTCATTAATGAGTTTCATCTTGCAGTCTGCTTTTGACATATTCTGCTGAATATCTGTTTATACTTATACTGTGAACGAACATCTTCTCGACATTGTTAATCACTTGTATACAGTATAGTTTTCTGATCGCTACAAATATAAAGCTATTTAAGCTTTCTATTCTAGTCAGCTTTCGCTGCAGAGTGAGCAACAAATAATTTGTAAAGATGTTCTCATTCTTATAGTCAAATTATCTTGATGATGCATTGATTGAGTTTGTCTTCTCTGATCTATGTGCTATTTCAAAGTTGCAGATCAACAATCTCATGATTCATCTGACTTGTCTTTCGTTTAGCTTTCGTACGTTCATAAAATTCTTCAGATTATTATGATCAGTCCGAACTTCAACAGTATGATAATTGTCTTTCACATAGTGTCGTTAGTGTTTAAACATCGCTACTATGACTAGAAGCTTCTGATCATGTGTCTCATAATTTCTTTTAACGTTTATCATTATTTTGAATCAGAATGCAATCAAATGTCATTGATCTTCATCATTTGACTGAGACAAAATACTCGCGACTGCATAATTGAACATGTTGATCTCGATGTGTATATGTCGCTCTGAGTCAAAGTGTCTTAGTATAAATGCTCTCATAAAGACGTCGCGAAGTTGATTAAAAGCTTGTTTCGCTTCGCTCAATCATATGAATGAGTTCATTTTTACACTCTTTACACTATCTCTCAGCAGTTCTGTTAAAAACTTTGCTATCTGAGAGTAATGATGTATAAAACGTTGATAGAAATTGATGAATCTCAGAAAAACTTGTATTTCTCAATACATCTTTGATCTAAATCACGTTTTGATGATGTTTATTCTACTTAAATTCATCGAAATGCTCTCTGTGAATACGACAAATTCTAGAAAGTTCTCTTTAATGATGAAGAATGCACACTTCTTCAAGCTAGCATATAGCTTGAACTTTCTTAGTCTCTTCAGAATCTGCTTCACATGATCTACGTGATCAGTCTTCTCTATGAAGAAGATTAGAATGTCATTCAGATAAACAATACAAAAGTCATTTAAAAGCTCTGTCAAGATCTTATTAATATAAGTTTGAAAGATGACAGATGCATTGATCAAATCAAATGACATGATCATATATTCAAAGTGATCATAATGAGTATGAAACATCGTCTTTCACTCATCTTCACGTTGAATTCTGAGATGATGATAGACGTTCTTCAGATCTAATTTAGTGAACTGCTTGACTTTATTGAGTTTGTCTAAAGTTTCACTAATTAGAGACAGTGAATAACGATTTTTGACAGTGATCTTATTCAGATCTTGATAGTTCATGCATAAATGAAGACTATCATTCTTTTTGAAAATGAATAGAATAGACGCGTCAGTCAAGCTGACGAAGTGCTTAATTCATTCTTTCGCTAAAACATCATTTAAATACTGTCTCAGAATTGCTAACTCTGTGTTCAACAGATTATATCATGATTCATATGATAACTTTGCAGTGATTTCAATTGCATGATCGTGATATTCATGCAAAAGCAATTTGTTGATACTTTCTGTTAAGAATACATTTTTGTATTCTTTCAATTCAATGAATAAAGTTTGCGTTTCAAGCGCATTTGTGATACGACTCATTATGTTATTCATTGCTTTCACTTGATGTTTAACAATCAACTCTTTGACGACGTTGATCATGACAAAAGCATATACAGTAAACTTATCTTGTAAAGCTTTTGCAAATGCTTATGCAAAGAACAACTCAAATGCGTGCTCATTCACGTTGAAACATCATGTTTTTACGATCATGTTTATTCAAATACGCTTGAATTGCATACTTGACATACTCAGAATCAGAAAAGATTCTTTCTTGTCAATAGCATAAAGAATACTTATATCTTTTTTCTCTATGCTTCAGCTGTCTCTCAGTCGATAACACATCTTATAAACGTCATAACAATAAACACTCTGATCATTCATTCAAATAAATCTTGAAAGATCGACGTTTAGCAATGACATATTTTGCTCGACAATGAAACGTTGACTAATCACGTTCATCTTAATGTCAATATTCATGTAAATCTTCGTTTCTGTCTTCTGATCTCTTTGAATTACATGCTCTTTATATATAAGAATCTTTACGAAGAGAACTTCTTGTTTTTCTCTTGATGATTTGAAGTGTTTATCAAGAGCTTGTCTTTTCTTGAAATCTTGAAACAACTCATATGTGACATCAAATCAATAAATACTCAATTTGCATCAGATTCTTTTGATCTATTCTTGATTTTTTTGTCTTTACAATCAATAAAATAATGATTTTTTTGATTGCACATATAGCACGTTATGTTGAACAAATTCTTGCTATAACATGATGAAGCGTGTGAACTCATCTTTGATGAAGAGTTAAGTTTAGTCAATCAATGAGATTTCTTTCACTTTAAATGAGTCTTCTTGTTGACTTTATCTCAATCATGCAAGTTCTCATCTTGAGATCGTTTCAACAACAAGATGTGTTCTTTTCGCAGATTTGTTTTCAATCGAGCGACAAGATCGATTAACGCATCTCATGTGATAAAAATCGACTGCACATTAGTAATGATCACACGCAGCTCAGATCTCAACTTAATAAATAAACGAGTTCGCTTATGCTCATCATTATACAACGAAAGTTGATGTTTCAAAGTGCTCAGATGAGCTGCAAACGTTCGTATCGTCTGATCTGAACGTTGCAATGCATTCGCGTACTGCTGAGTCACATTTATGTCTCAATTCATTGAATTCTAGATTAAATTCAGAAGAAAGTTGATAAAATTAAATCACATCTGCTGAGCTGCAGACATAGTCTCTTCGTGATTGAATCAAAGTTTCTTTGATTCATTCTTCAGATAGATCATGCAGTACAAAATCTTTTTCTCATCACTTTCAAAATGTCAAAAAGTATTTTAAAATGAGATTTCAACGTCGCGAATTTACTCTCTATGTTCTTTTATGATTTTGTCATGATACTTCTTCAAAGACATTGAGAGTCTTTGCTTTTGCAAGATGACTTCATGATGACTTTGTTTTATCATCGTCGACATTATGAAGATGATGTGTAGATCATTCAAATTCTTCGTAAGAGCTCAAGTGAAAGCTTGATGACTTTTCTTCATTGTTTCAATGACTTGCAGAGTTTCAATCTTTGATTGAATAGTTGCTAACTTCTGTTTCTTTTGCAGTTCATCACGTTAAAGCATTGCTTGTATCAACTGTTCATCAATATCAAGAGAGAGTTCATCTTCTGCTTCTTCACTTTCTGATTTTGTTATGCAACGTTCGTTTTCTGATATGATGTTTTGCAAGATCGAGACATCGTTGTTTCAATTCTGTTGCGATCGCATTGCTGTTGTCATGCTTGAATATCAAATCATTATTTCTAAAAAGAGTTTGAAATAATTAGAACTGTAATGATCAAGTCTATTAAATGAATAGACGAAATTTATAAGAATGATATGACAATGTAATATTCTAAGTAGACACAGAATGAGTATATATTATGATAGAGCTAATTATTAAGAAGCTCTCAATAACTTGAGAGAATCAATTGACTATAGAAAGTTTGTCAAGCATTGTCAAGTTGAGCACGACATAACTCATGATATATTAAGTCGAAGATATGACGTAGTCTAAATGATGTCTTGACAGAGTCATAGAGTTTCAGAGCTAATTCAGATCTGATCTTCAACTCAGTCTCTGACTCTAGTCTCTGATCTAATCTCTATGAGTCAATTCATCATGACATATTGACACTTTTATTTTTTATTTCTTCATTAAGTGCATGCAGTCTATGACTATGACACTGTCTAGACGTTGTATGTATGCTAAGTTACATGTAATCTGATCAAAGTCGCTGCTTTATATCTTCTCGTTGATCAATCACATTGATAGTTTGTGCATACAAGCGCTCTTGCTCAAACTCTTGCAATCGTACTTTCGTTTTTCTTCATTTCTTCGCATTCTTCGCGTTCTACTCTTTCATTTCTAATAGTCATTTTCTCGTCGTAATTCAAGTATTTTTCAAATACTTTAATGTTGCAATTCTTTCGATTTTGATAATGAACAGCATCAATATGATGTTTGTGTTTTTGAGCTGAGTCTTTTTCTTAAGCTTTATCTGCTCTGATCTATAATGCTTGCAATTTAGTAGTAAATGCTCTGACGTTTGACTCGCATTGCATATTTCATAGCATTTGTTCGAATTATTCTCTGATAATCGATGCAAATAGCTCTTGAAATAGTCATGTCTCATTTTCAACTGAATAAAGATTGAAAATGTTAGTCTATCGATTTTTCTAAGCTCTTTTGGTGATTTCTGACTTAGATTCACGTTTGATATGTGCTTTCGATACTGATTTCCCTTCTTGATGCTGCTTTTTCAGACATTTAACCATTGTAATTTCGTCTCTTTGCAAATTTGCTTTTTGACGAAGCTTATGATGATTGCTTTCGTGTTGCCGATAACTGATAATTCTTGAGCAGCGCTTTTGATCAATTGATCTGCTTTTTCGTTCTCAATAATGCTCTTGCGACTCGATATTCACTGTATGCGAATTTGACACTGATTCTGACGTAAATTGGTCAAGTTTTGTCGTATGTCATCGAATAACTTCGCATTGACGTTGCTCTTTGCGTTTAGTCTTTGCAAAGTCATTTGACTGTTCATGTACACTTTAATTTCGCTGTTTTTGAGTGCTTTTTCGCTGCATATTGCAATTGCATCGCTAATAGCTTGCAGTTTCGCTTTCGTTGTGATTATTTTGTCAGAAACGCTTGTCGCTTTGCTGAATCTGACGAGTTCATGCGTGAATATCACTGTCGTTTCAGTTTCAGTTTTGATCTCTGCTATCTTTTTCCGAATTTGCGATGCGTCGATATACATCACTATGTTTTTCGCCTTTTTTGTAATTCTTTCTAATTTCCTGTAGTGTGTATTGATCGTTTCGCGAGTTTCGCTTTTTGCAAATTCGTTTTGAATTTTTGCTAAATGCTCAATTTTCTGATCTTACGATTTCTTGAAGTGAGAAATTTCGATTTCTTTTATTGAATTCAGTGTTTTTTGCACTTTGTTCAATATTCGATATATCTGCGTGAGTCTGTCTTTGCACTTCTTGACTTTTCGAGGTAAATTCGCCTTCGTCTCGTTTTAGTTCAGATATTTTGATACGTTGAGATCTAGATTTAATTTGATAGAGTATTGAGATGAATACAAGATAAATGTTCTTTTTCTGATAGAGTGTTTTTTCGATAACTCAACTATTCAAATTGCATAGTTCTTGCACTTTTGATCTAATCGCATCTTCATTGACGAAATTTCGACTTCTATTTGCATAGCATCTATCGATGATGTTCGAAACGCACTCAGAATTTTTCGTAATGCAGCGTTTTGCAGTTTGCGAAATTTGACTAAGTAGCTTTTTTGATTATTTCATCATATTTCGACGTCATAATCGCTAATAGACGTGATGCATGTCAGATATAACTGCTTTCCTGATTTGACATTTAGTTCTCACTCGCTATTCATTAATCTAAACAACGAGTGTAGCGTTCTTGTGACTGTCGCGATTTTCGTTTGCACATGAACTTTGAAGTTGAGCTTTCGATTCAGTCAGACTTCTAATCATCGTACGCATGTTTTTGATTTTATGATCATGTTATTGAGTAAAATAATCATTTGATTGAGTGTCGTCTTATGACTTTCAAAGTGTATTAATTCAGATTTCGAGTTATCGAATTGCACTGCGTTGTTCTCAGCTCATGTGAAAGCGATTTTTGCTGCGTTTTCCAGCATTTTCACATTCTTGTCAATATTTCTTCTCTCAATGTATAGCGTCACGTCGTCAATATAGCTGAGTGACTGTAAATTTCCGAACTTTGCGTAAATCTTTGAAAACAAGTATCGAATATAAATTAGAAATAAAATGAGCGAGATAGATGAGTCTTGTGATATTTCTGTGCTTATTTTCTTTGATTTCTGACGTTCGTCGTCAAATGCTAAGTCAATAACTTGATTTTGTAAGAAACATTTTACTCAATTGATTAAATTGATCAATATTTTCAATTTAATCAATATTTTGATCAGCTGTTTCAATGCAACATGGTCAAAGACTTCTTTGACATCTAGAAGTAGACAGATAAGCGTGTTTTCTCGACTTTTTGTCATTTGTGCATCATGTACTAGATTTAGTACTGCATCTATAACTGATCTTTGTTTTCTGTCTTTCATTTGATCAAAATTCAGCAGCTTATCGTTAATTTCAGCTGTGTAAGACAGTTGCACTGCTATTATTTTTTCTGCTACTTTGTCTAAACAGTTTAGCAGCGTAATAATTCTGTATGTCTTCGAAATTGAATAATTCGACTTGTCTGATTTTTTTAGAATAATTCTCGTGCCTTCGCATCATATTTTCGAATGATAGTCATTTTCAATCAAATCTGAATACACTAAATTGAAGATTTTCGATATAGTTTTGTACGATGATTACAAATGACATATCGTCTGATTCAAGTGCTTTTCTGAGTGCTAAGAAGTTAATAGCGTGCTTGATTTTCCCTTTGATAACTCTTGATCACTGTATACTTTCGTTCGATAGTAATTCTTCACTGATTTGAATTTTCAAAGATGATGAGTACATTGCTTTCAGAAATGTCTCGCACTTTTCATTGAATTTGATCTTCAATTCTTTTTGCAAGTTTTGTATCGAGAATAGCTTTTCAATTAGACGTGATTTAGTGAACTTGTATGTCTGAAACACTTCTTTTTCTTCGACGTTGTTCAAAAAATTGGTTCAGAATTGATTTTTGATCAGCTTTATTGCATCATGATACGAATTTCGCATTTGCACTATCTCTGCTCATGCGTCGTCATTTCTGCATCTTTTCCAGAATTTGCTTTTTTGACGACAGCGCCTTTCGCCTTTCGATGAGCTCATTGTTTCACCAGAGTTTTGATTTTGCGCATATTCGCTGTTTAAATATGAATAATTTCACTGTATTCTTAATGCATTCAGTCAAATAAATGACTTTTGCTTCTAAACTTATGATTCTTTGCATCTTGACAATCATTTTGTCTTTCGTCTTTTGCAAATGCTCATCAAAGTCTTTTCAGTCAACTTTTTGCAGATTGTATGACGCGTTCAACGAATTTTCGATCAACTTCATCTTTTT